>Ga0315280_10005480_pt1 | contig 18058 bp, 16 predicted proteins | sample YL17G06_40_MG_FD_203697 | JGI IMG/M metagenome (GOLD analysis project Ga0315280, IMG submission 203697) | Sediment microbial communities from Yellowstone Lake, YNP, Wyoming, USA - YL17G06_40 | ecosystem: Environmental > Aquatic > Freshwater > Lake > Sediment | place: USA: Wyoming | collected... | reverse complement strand
ACCGTCCCCAGAAGCCGCCGAGGACGGGTGTCCGCAGAAGACGCTGACGTCGCGTCGCTCTCAACCGAAGCGGAGCGCAGCAACCCCGTGCCGTGGTGGCCGAGGCAAGAACGCGAATCGGTCGAGCCGGTGAAATCAGCGGTCATGCGCAGCCTGGCTGATGCCGCGCCTAATAGTCGAGCGGCGGTCGCCGCGGTCACGAGGTATTGGCCGAAGGAATCTCCCGCGGCGTTGGAATGCCAGAGGCTTATGCAGCCCCCTTCCACCTTATACCTGTCCTGAAAGAGAAACTGGAAGCGTCCTGCGCGCACCACAGTTCGCAGGACGCACAAGATCCCCGGGAGGTTCGGGACCGGCTGCACTGAACTTTCCCCGCAGCCTTGTGGAGACACTCAGGGCAGCCGTCAGGAGTCGTCCATCTGTCGGTTGCCGGATTGCGCAGTCGCCTGTTCGAACACGTCCAAGGCCGTCGGCGTCACGGCGGCACACGCGACCGGCTGGGCCTGCGATGCCGTCGCTTGCTCGCCGAACGCGACGACGGCTCGTCGGCACTCGTCGGGGTTGCAGCCGCTCCTATTATCGTCTAGAATTTAGTCGGTAATAAGAGGCAGATGCCGTGTTGAAACTGAAGCAGGCAAGCGCGGTCCTCGACGTGACACCAAAGGACCTTCAGAACTTTGTGCAGTCTGGTGTGCTGCGACCCAGGCGCCAGGGCAACCTCCGCTACTTCGACCGCAAGCAGTTGTTGAGCGCAAAGGTCGCTTTCTTCCTGAAGGACTCCCTCGGGGCATCGGCCCGTTACCTCTCGAGATTTACCCGAGCTGTTTCAGCGGTGCCAGGATTCGCTTCAGGGGCGGCAGAAGCGGTGCGCCTCGAATCGGGTGCGAGTGGTGCTCGACGCGTGTCGATTCTGATTCCCATTCGCGTACTCGCATCTGAACTCGACCAACGGTTGCCTGTCGCGGAACTCGTCAGGGACCTTCCTCGCGGCAGAAAGCGCGCGACATGGAAGGCCGAGATGCGAAAGGCGTTACTCGAGGGCTCCAAGAGCCTCGAGCGAATGTCCGCGGCGGATATCGCCCGAACGATTGCAGACGTTCGGCGCCGGCGAAGAAAGGTAGAGCCGACCGTTGTCGCCAAAGCAGTGGAAGCGACCGCCTAGGGGTGTCATCGATACCTCGGTCCTCGTCGCAGGCGTCGTCGGCTTTCGGCTGGACCCGCCTCGCACTCCCAGCGCCGTCCTGCTCCGTGATTGGTGCGAGTCGCCGACTTTCGTGTGGCTGGTCACCGACGAGATACTCGAGGAATACCTCGAAGTGTTGACTCGCTTGAACGTGCGCGGCGCCGGCAACATTGCACGCTTGATCGGCGAGGAAGCGGAGTATGTTCAGGTGACCACCCGGATCAGCGGGCTTCCTCACGAGGAGGACGCTCACCTTGCCGAATGCGCCGGGGCCGGCTGCATCGCCGGCACGAAGGCAAGCGGGACGTGCGGGTTGTACGACTACGCCGACCTTCAGGTCGTCATGCTCGACCGGATGTTCGGTCGCCGGTGCCGCGCCTAAGGCCGTCGGCAATACGATCATCGTTCCCGCCAGTGCGATTCCCGGACGGCCTTCCGACGTGCCGCTACCCGTGGATCCCCTGTGGAAGCGCGACTACGGGGCGAGCGTGAAGCGGCTGGTCCGTGACGGCGTGGACGTTCCGCTGGCCAGCCTGTTCGTTGACTCGGCGCGCCCGTTGCCGCGCGCTTTCAGGTCCTCGAGGAACCGCGCCGCAAGCGCCAGGTACGCGATGCAGTCGCACGCGTCGCCGGCGCCGAACTCGTCCGGATCTATCTCCGTCACGAACGCCTGCGCGATGGAAGGTCAAATGCACCGCGAGGTCGTGCACCACGTCTGCTCCGCGGCGCCCTTGGACGTACTCGACGCTTAGCCCACCGGTGAGCTGGCGCGACGTAGGAGAGCGCGCCCGTCTACCTCCCGTCGTCCAGTTCGTGATGAGCGTGGCGCCGGCCCACCGCGGGGGGTGGCCAAGCTGCCGTCGCGGACGATCCGATTACGCCTGTGCGCTCGGCGATGAACAGGCGTCCGTCCGGGCTGAACGCGGCGTCGGTCGGCTCAGGCAGCGAGGTCGCCTTGACAGCATCCGGCGTGCTGGCCGCCTGCATGGCGGGAACGTAGGGCGTGTAGTCGAAATCGAGGATATGCTGGGCGTAGAGCCCGAACATGTTGCCCTCGCCCCACCTGTGGAAGGCGTCGAGCTGCGTGGCCACGTAGTCGGGCGGGCGAGCGTCGTCGAACGACCCGGCGCTCGGGCCTGGATCGATCCAGGCGAAGGGCGAGAGGAAGAACCGCGTCGCCGCATAATCCCAGTTCGCCCACCGCTTGGAGAGCGTGGCACGCACGCCCTTGAGGTTGTAATCGAGCGCCGGATCCCAGCCCGAGCCGACCTGCCAGGACTTGTAGAAGATCGGATCGAAGAAGTGGATCGCGGAGAAACCTCCGGCGTCCACGATCCCGCCCCAGAAGTCGGGAAAGACACTCTTGTCCCAGACTCCCACGACATGGTTGACCTGCTCCTGGACTTTCTCCTCCCAGTCGCCGGGCACCTCCAACCGGTAGTTGATGATCTCGACGTTCGGGAATCCCGCCAGGACCGCGTTCATGAACTCCCGGCCTCGCTGGCGAGCCAGCGATCGAACCGTCGCCTCGGTGTCAGTGACGCCCGGATAGTCCCAGTTCCACGTCTGACTGTCGGAGCGGTAATTCTCCGAGTCGGTGGCAATCCCGTCCATCCCAAGGAGCTTCGCCGCGCCCGCGACGCCGTGCACGATCGGTATGATGTGCGTCCACCCGGCGTCGTCGTCCCACACCTTGAGCGGCGTGCTCAGATTGTGGTAGTTCGACAGGTCGAAGCCCAGGTATGCAGTCATGCCGCGAGTGTGGCAGCGCTGGGCGAACTGGTTGTCTCTCAGCGTGCGCTGTCTTTCGTGCACGTCCTGGCCTTCGACGATGAGATTGAGGGGATCGTTTGGGTCGGCTGTCCACATCTCGATCCCGCCCATCTCGTCCAGATACCTGGTCTGGATGACAAAGCCGTCGACACCCCGCGACTTCCACAGGTCGAGCTCGGCATCACTCAGAGTTACTAGGTCCTCGTACCGAGTCCAGAGGATCATGCGATGCGCATTCCCTGGGCCCTGGAGCGTGTTTGACACGGTTATGTCGAGCGTGCCGGTTTGTCCTTGATACCCCGCTGTAATGGTCGCCGTACCGGCGGCGACGGCTGTGACCAGACCGGCGCTGGAGACCGTGGCCACAGCGGAACTCGATGACGCCCATGTCGAGGAGCTGGTCACATTCTGGGTCGTGCCATCGGAGAGGGTCGCGGTCGCCGTCAGCGGGCTGGTCTGAGCGACAGCCGTCAACGCCGCCGTGCCACTGATCGCGATCGAGATCAGCGTGGGCGGCGAGGATGGGGACTGTGGGGACGGCGGCGGAGGAGGTGTGCCACACGCTATTGCGACGAACGCCAGCGTGATCGCGATCCACATGAGGACAACGTCGAATGCTGAAAACCCGCGCCTCACGTTCACGTTCGCCCTCCCCCTCCTTCGGAGCCATGCACAGCGCAGCTCCGTGGCGTCCGGATCAAAGCACAACAGCGACCGCCTTGTCCCGCTGCAGCCGTACGCGCGCGATCGGGTCCGGCGCCGGGCAACTGCAGATGCGCCAGCATCGCGTTGAACGGCGAATATGTCCTCAATCGTGTGACGAACTGCAGCAGCTGGCAGTAGGCCTGGTTCGAGCGGTACTGTCGCGCGAAAAGAAACAGCTCGTCTAGCGGGCGTTCGACGGCTCTGCTCTCCCATTCCGCCGCAGGCGATCCATCTGAAGGCCGTTTGTCGTCGGTCAATAGCGTGCGCATCTGGGCACCTTTCAGCCGTTAATCTGCAGCGTACCACGTATTCGGCGGCGGAATGTCCGGCCGCAACCGATGGTGACGCAGCCGACTTGAACAGATGCACGAAGCGATTCTTGAACTCCGCTTTGCGAGCCCGAGGCTTTCCCGGGGCCTGCGCTTCCTCGCGGAGGACGTCGCCAAGGATCTCGACGGCGTGTTGGATGCCCTCCTGCGGGCCGTCGATCATCGTCGACGCGGCGATTCGTAATCCGCGCCGCGATGCCGGCACGCCGGACTCCGGAGAGCTCGCCGAGACCGGTCGGAGGCGCGCGTCCCACCCGATCTGCAGCGGGAGCGCTGCTGCGGCTGGTCGTCGACGAGGCGGTGTTGGCGGCCGACACCGCATCGCTGCCAGTTTTCAACGTCACGCTGGAGAACCAGATTCGCCCAGAGGACGACATCGACATCCTGCGGTCGTCCCTTCCCGTCGCTGCGTTTTCTTGCCCGCCGATCAGCCCGGGCTTCCACGGCGATTACCTTCGCGAGCAATCCAGTCCGCGCTGACACTGGTGCCCCGCGTTGCCATGTTCCGGCCACCGTGTCTCACCGGCGCTCGACGAGCTTGTCGAGGCACTCCTCTAACGTACTCAACATCAATCGGTTGCCGCCCGTCGATGTCGAAACCGAGAACGTGGCCCAAAACCAGGTGTGCGCTGGAGGTCTTTGAACTGCTGTAAGTCGTTGCTGTGAAAGGGATTATTTGGCTGGGAGGCAGGGATTCGAACCCCGATAACGTGGTCCAGAGGCGAACAGGGCGGAAGCGACGGTGACCGATCTCGTCGGTTTTGTTAGGGTTTTCTTCGAGGATCGTTCGGCCGGCTGGGGGCGAAAGGGGTGGTCTCGTGCGCAGTTTGTCAAGTTTTTGTCAAGATGCGGGTCGGTCGGTTTGACTCGGTCCCCCATCTTCCCTAAGCTGGAGACGTCATGGACTACCGGAGCATCATCACGATCGAGCCAGGCAAGCGCGGCGGAAAGCCGTGCATCCGCGGTCTACGCATCACTGTGTACGACGTGCTCGAGTACCTCGCCGGAGGCATGACTCCAGAACAGATCGTCGCCGATTTCCCGGACCTGACGATCGAGGACATCCGGGCCTGCCTGGCCTTCGCCGCGGATCGTGAGCGCAAGCTCGTCAAGGTCCCCGCGTGAAACTGCTCTTCGACGAGAACCTCTCCTGCCATCTCGTCGACTTGCTGGCCGACTGCTATCCAGGGTCGTGTCACGTTTCCAGTGTGGGACTTGAACGCGCGGACGACAGCACGGTGTGGGACTACGCCGCGGCACATGGATTGACGATTGTGTCCAAGGACTCCGACTTCCATCAGAGAAGTCTCCTGTTCGGTGCGCCGCCGAAGGTGGTCTGGATCCATATCGGGAACTGCTCGACGTCGACTCTCGAGCAAGTTCTCCGGGGACACGTCGCGGACCTCGAGAAACTCGAGCAGGATTCTGCAGCAGTGTTCCTGATCCTTGACTGACGATCTCCCGAGAAGCGATCACGATCAACAGTGAGGATGCCCGCGGTGCGCATTAGTCAACAGTCGCCTGCGAGCGAGAAGATCTCTGTCTTCCGCTCGCTGTTCCGGGGCCGGGAGGATGTCTACCCTCGCCGGTTCGAGAGCCGCAAGACGGGCAAGTCCGGCTACGCCCCGGCCTGCGCGCACGAGTGGGTTCGCGGGATCTGCGAGAAGCCGCGCGTGAAATGCGGCGACTGTCCCCACCGGAGCTTCCTTCCCGTCACCGACGACATCATCCGGTGGCACTTGTCGGGCCACGACGATTCCGGTCAGCCGTTCGTGACGGGTGTCTACCCGATGTTGCAGGCCCGGGAACGTGGGAACAGTGTCTTTCTCGACGAGTCCCTCGAGCCGCATGCCGATCAGTGGTCGTTTCTGTCAGGCGTCGGGCGGCTGGGCCGTGCGCGCGAATCCGGAGTTCTACCGCGCGCAGGCGATGCGTCTTCCCACCTACGACAGGCCACGGGTCATTGCCTGTGCCGAGCAGCATCCGCATCACCTCGGCCTTCCTCGCGGCTGCCTGCAGGACTTGCGTGCCCTGCTCGACGACCTCGATATCCGCCTTTTGATTCGCGACGAACGGTGTGCCGGCGAACCGCTCGACGTTGTGTTCTGCGGTGAACTGAGGCCCGAACAACTGGCCGCCGCGAACGCGTTGGTGGCTCATGACACCGGCGTCCTCGCGGCCACCACCGCCTTCGGAAAGACAGTGATCGCCGCCTGGCTGCTCGCCCAACGCCGCGTGAACACGCTGGTGATGGTGCATCGGCAGCAGCTGCTCGACCAGTGGGTGGAACGCCTCTCGACGTTTCTCGGAGTGCCGCGGAATCGGATTGGACGCGTCGGCGGTGGGAAACGCAAAGCGACCGGTCAGATAGACATCGCGCTCATCCAGAGTCTGGTGCGGAAAGGGGTCGTCAGTGACTGCGTTGCGGACTACGGTCATCTGATCGTCGACGAGTGCCATCACCTGTCCGCTCACAGCTTCGAACAGGTCGCGCGACGGGCCCGGGCGAAGTACGTGCTCGGTTTGTCGGCCACCGTCACTCGAAAGGACGGCCACCACCCGATCATCTTCATGCAGTGCGGTCCGGTGCGGTATCGGGTGAGCGCCAAGATCCAGGCGGCCGGGCGACCGTTCTCCCACTCAGTCATCGTTCGCCCGACGGCGTTCGTTTCGCCGCGCGAACCGGACACCGACAAGCGGGTGCAGTTCCAGGCGCTGTACAAGGAACTGGCCGGTGACGAGCGCCGCAACCAGCTCATCCGCGACGACGTGTTGCAGGCGGTCCGGGACGGGCGATCACCCCTGGTTCTCACGGAGCGGCATGATCACTTGGATCGGCTGGTCGACGCGCTGACGGGCAGGGTCCAACATCTACTCGTGCTCCGTGGGCAGATGACGCGTCATGAGCGGGAGGAACTGGCCGATCGCCTGGCGTCGATCCCGGAATCGGAGGCACGCGTGCTGCTCGCAACGGGCCGCTACATCGGTGAAGGATTCGACGACGCCAGGCTCGACACGTTATTCATCACACTGCCCATCTCGTGGCGTGGAACGGTGGCTCAGTATGTGGGCCGGCTGCATCGCCGGCACGAAGGCAAGCGGGACGTGCGGGTGTACGACTACGCCGACCTGCAGGTCGCCATGCTCGACCGGATGTTCAACCGCCGGTGCCGCGCCTACGAGGCCGTCGGCTATACGATCATCGTTCCCGCCAGTGCGATTCCCGGATGGCCTTCCGACATGCCGCTACCTGTGGATCCCCTGTGGAAGCGCGACTACGGGGCGAGCGTGAAGCGGCTGGTCCGTGACGGCGTGGACGTTCCGCTGGCCAGCTTGTTCGTTGACTCTGCGCGTCCCTTGCCTACCGAGGCGGAAGGTATCGAGCGGGCCCGGAGCGCGACCGAGTCCTTCTTCTATCGTCGGCTCCAGACCCTCGACGCCACCAAGGGCCTGTTCCTGCTGAACGCGGAACTGCCGATCGCGTTCGACGGCTGGAGCAAGATGGAAGTCGACTTGCTCAGCCGCGAGCTGCGCGTTGCCGTCGAAGTCGATGGCCCGCAACACCTGGCGGATGCCGTCGCGTACCGGCGCGACCGCCGCAAGGACCGTCTGCTCCAGGAACAGGGGTACCTGGTTCTCCGATTCCTTGCGGAGGACGTTGCCAGGGACCTCGACGGCGTGTTGGATGCCCTCCTGCGGGCCGTCACCTTTCGCCAACGCCCCAGCGCGTGAGCGATGTGGCCAGCGTTCTCAGAGATTCTGTTCCCCACGCCGCCCGGTCTTCAACAAGTCATCCCAACAAGCTCGTGCCACATGCGCGACCTTCGGCGTGCTCACGCTGCTGCTCTTCTTCCGGAGCGACGTGGTCTCTCTGCGGCAGCGCCCGGGAGAGTCACGAAGTTGTGAATCGTCAGAGCTGTTTGTCAGCGAAGTGCCGCTTCGCGAACGCCCTGCCCGAGCCTGACTTCAGGTACCGCTCGAAGCGGACCGCCTGCTTCTCCGTCGGAAACTCGATGACGACCACCAGCGACCACGGCCGGTGTTCCATCGTGTGGCCCCACGGGCCGTGGTTGTGCCATTCGAGCCGGTGGTCCACATCGCTCGTGGTGCCGACATAGTGGCGGCAGGGCTCAGCGTCGCTGCGGAGGATGTACACGAAGCGGTGGCCGGTGCCTTTCATGGAAATCTGCACCGGCACAAGGCGCGCCAATTCCTCCAGCAAGGGTTCCGGCTCTTCTTTCGCGCGTCACAACAGCATCGCGGGGATGTACGCGGTTCGTGCAACTGCGATCGGTACCGCGGATAGCAGAAACGGCGAACACAAAATGCCGGGGTTCGAATCGGCGAGTGGACGTCCGCCTTCGCTCGCGTGATCGACCGCGAGCTACGTCGAGACAGCCTTCGCGTGAGGGAAACTCGCTCGGAGCCAGGCACGTGGGAACTGACGCAGACTTGTCTGCCTAGCCGAAGCTCGCCGAAGGCGAGCGAAGGCTGGCTGGGAGGCAGGGATTCGAACCCCGATAACGTGGTCCAGAGGCAGAAAGGCCGGAAGCGACGGTGACCGATCTTGGCGGGTCTCTTAAGGTTTTCGGCGAGCACCTTCGGACCGGATGGGATGGAAAAGGGCGCTTGCGTGCGCAGTTTATCAACTTTGTATCAAGATCCTCGGGAGGTTCGGGAGCGGCTGCTCCGAACGTCCCCGCAGCCCTGTCGTGACGCTCACGGCTTTCTTGCGTGGAAGGTCTCGATGTGCCTTCGGCGTCAGCGGCATCACGGCGGTTCCGCGCCTCGTACGCACGCGAGATCGCCCCGACCAGCAGGAACGACGGGAGGATGAAGAGCGCGCCGACGATGGAGGCCCCGGGGATGCCGCCGCGAATGTAGCCGAGGTACATCGCCAACTGAGCGGCAAGCGGGCCGGGGGCCAACTGAGAGAGCGTGAGCCCCTCGAGGTATTCCTTCGTGGTGACCCAGCGGCGCCGTTCGACGAGATCCTGCTGCATCAAGCCGACGAGGGCGATCGGCCCGCCGAAACCTATGGCGCCGAGGCGCAGGAAGTAGAGTGCCACGCGCCAGAGGGACACCGGTGTCCGGTCCGAGTCGTCTTGCAGCATGGGGGCTGTCCGCAAGCGAAACGGGTCAGTGCCGCATCCCCGGCACGTTCTGACCCATCGCGTCGAGGGCCGCCTTCAACCCGGCGGCGACCCGCTCAGGCGCGTCGTTCGCCCAGAAGTGCAGGAGGAGGCGTGCAAGCCGGTGGCGCGGATGGTCGTCTACGAAGCCGTCGTGAAGCGCCGACGGGAATCGCCTGCCTTCGTTCTCCGCTGCCCTGGGTGGAGGTGAGACGGTCGTTGGGCGTCGCAACCGACCGGCCGTTTCTAACGAAAACTTAAGATCCGCCCGCCGCGCCCTCCACCTATCCTTGTGTCCGTGACGGGGACGATTCTCGTGGTCGAGGACGAGGCCAAAGTGGCCCAGGCTCTGCGGGAAGGTCTGCAGGCCAAGGGCTATGCGGTCACGCTGGCCCACACGGGGGAGCAGGCGCTGCTGGCCGCGAGCGCGCGCAGCTTCGATCTGATCCTGCTTGACCTGCTCCTGCCGGGCTGCGATGGCCTGCACGTCCTGACGACGCTTCGCGCCCGGCAAGTGCGCACGCCGGTATTGGTCCTGACGGCACGCGACGCGGTAGAAGACCGCGTTGAGGGCCTCGATGCCGGGGCGGACGACTACCTGGTCAAGCCGTTCGCCTTTCCCGAACTACTAGCGCGCGTTCGGGTCCTCCTGCGACGAGGCGCGCCGGACTCGGCCGCCGGCCTCAGCCTGCGCCTCGGTGATCTCGAGATGAACCGCGCCGAGCGGGTCGTGACACGCGCCACGGTCCCAATCGACCTGACCCCGCTGGAGTTCGAGTTGCTCGAGTATCTGCTCCTGCATCAGCGCCAGACCGTCTCCCGGGAAATGCTCGCCCGCGATGTCTGGAACGAGCCGTCGCGCGGCACGCCCCTCGACAACGTGATCAACGTGCACATCGCGCGCCTGCGGAAGAAGGTGGACCAGGGGAACGCGCGACTCATCCATACAGTCCGCGGCGTCGGATTCGTCCTCCGCGAGTGCGAGGAATGACATCCCTGCGCCCGCGCCTGCCCAGCGTGCGGATCCGGCTGACGCTGTGGTACCTCGCGATGCTGCTCGCCGCGCTGGTGCTGTACGCGGTGGGCGTGTACGTCGTGGTCTGGCGGAGCCTGCTGGCCGAGGTGGATCAACGGCTGCACGACGATGTAGAGAACGTCGAGCAACTGGTCACGCGAACGGCGGATGGCGCCATGGCGTGGCGCCCGATCGTGCCGAGCGGCCACGAGGAAGCACACGAGGAGGCCGAGGCAGAAGGCGCGCTGATGCCGGCCATTCAGATCTGGGCACCCGACGGCCGGCTGCTCACCCAACGTCTGTCGCGGTCGACGGCGGCCGTCGCCGAGACGATGACCGCCGCTCCGCCGACGGCCCAGGCGTATGCGACCGTTCGACTGGCCGACGGCAGCACGGCCCGGTCGCTGACAAGGCCGGGGCAGATTGAGGGCACGCCGGTCGTCATCCGCGTGTTTCGTTCCGAGACTCCCCTCGAAGGCGACTTGCAGCGGCTCCTCTGGGTGCTTGGCCTCGGCCTCCCGATCGCGTTGGGGCTAGCCGGCGGCGGCGGCTATCTCCTGGCACGCCGGGCCCTGGCGCCCGTCGGTCGCATCGCCGATCGGGCGCGAGCCATCACGGCCGAGCGCTTGGCGGACCGGGTCCCGGTCGGCAACCCGCGTGACGAGTTCGGCCAATTGGCGGTGGTGCTCAACGACACGTTCGCGCGCCTGGAACGTTCGTTCGAGCAAATGCGTCGGTTCAGCGCCGATGCCTCGCACGAGCTGCGCACGCCGCTCACGGCCATCCGGAGCGTCGGCGAGGTGGGGCTCGAGGAACCCCGGGACCCGGGCGCCTACCGGGACGTCATCGGGAACATGCTCGAGGAAACCGACCGACTCGCCCAGCTCGTCGACAGCCTGCTCCTGCTGTCGCGCGCCGACGCGGGGCAGGTGACGTTTCACCCGGAGACAGTGGACCTAGCCGCGCTCGCCCGCAAGGTCGCGGGGCACCTGGGAGTTTTGGCCGAGGAGAAGGGGCAGAAGGTCCGGGTGGAGGGCGACGCGGTTGTCGAGGTGCAGGTCGATCGCTTGGCGGTTCGACAGGCCCTCATCAACCTGCTGGACAACGCAATCAAATACGGTCCGGAACACAGCGAGATTCGCCTCGAGTTGCGGTGTGACGGGTCCGTGGTCGCACTGGATGTCGTCGATCAAGGACCGGGCATTCCGCCAGAACATGCCGGTCGCATCTTCGACCGCTTCTATCGGGTGGACCCGAGCCGGAGCCGTGAAGATGGCGGGGCCGGGCTCGGACTCTCGATCGCCCGGTGGGCGATCGAAGCGAACGGCGGAACGCTTCGCCTGGCCTCGTCGGGCCCCGGTGAAACGCGCTTCCGGATGACACTGCTCGCGGCGGACCAGCAGCTAACACAGAACGCGGAGGAGTCTCGATGACACGCGCATTCTCGCTCGGCATCGTTTGCGCCGCGGCCGTCGTCATGGGGGCCGAGGCCCAGACGGCGCGGACGATCACGTTCGACCAGGACAAGGTCGGCGCGCCGCCCCAGGGGTTCTCGACGGCGCTCACGGGCCAGGGGAAGCCCGGTGTCTGGGTGGTGATGAAGGACCCCGCGCCCGATCGAGGCAACGTCCTGGCGCAGACGGATGCGGCCCCGACGGACTACCGGTTTCCGGTGTGCGTCCTCGATGACGTCTCCGCCAAGGACCTCGATCTGAGCGTGATGGTCAAGCCCGTCACCGGCCGCGGCGACCAGGCGGCCGGGCTCGTCTGGCGGTATCAGGACCACAACAACTACTACATCGTCCGCGCGAACGCCCTCGAGCACAATGTCGTGCTCTACAAGGTGCAGAACGGTCGCAGGACGGATCTGCCGCTGAAGGGAGTGGGCCGCACGTACGGCAAGAAGGTCACGGTGCCGTCCGGACAGTGGAGCACGCTGCGCGTCACGGCCGCCGGCTCGCTCTTCACGGTGTACTTCAACGGCGAGAAGCTCTACGAGGTTGAGGATGCGACCTTTGCTGGGGCCGGCAAGGTGGGTGTCTGGACGAAGGCGGACTCGGTCACGTATTTCGACAATCTGAGCGTCAGCCCGAAGTGACACGTCGGTGTCGTCGGGCGTTGGTTGTGTCGGTGGCTTGGCCTGTGGGCCTGGCCCTCGCTCGTACTCCGGAGGTTTCGCCCGTGGGTCGACGTCGTCGTGTGGGTTGGGGCGGATGCCTGGCGCTCGTGGTCCTGATCGGTGGCACGGCCTCGGTGAACGCTCAGGGTCCCTCGCCAGCAGGTGCGGCGCCTCTGGCGACGTCCGTCAAACGGGCGGCTCGAGCCTCGGAGGGCGTCCCCTCGCTGAAGGCGGGGCGCCTGACCACCGATCTGCGCATCGACGGTGTCCTCGACGAGGACGCGTGGGCGTCCGCCGAGGCGATCCCCGACCTGACGATGATCGAGCCGGTGCAGGGGGGGACCCCGTCAGGCCGTACCAGGGTGAGGGTGCTCGCGAGTGCGCGTGCGATCGTCTTCGGTGTCGAGTGCGACGACCCGGATCCCCGCGGCATCGTCGCCTACACGAAGCAGCGGGACGGCGCCATGAGCTCGGAGGACCACATCGAAATCGTGCTCGACCCCTTTCTGGATGGTCGGTCGGGCTACGTGTTCTGGGTCAATCCGCTCGGCGCCCGGTACGATGCCCTCATCAACCCCGAGAGCGGGGACACCAACAGCAACTGGGACGGCATCTGGGAAGCGGCCACGAGGCGGACGGACAAGGGGTGGACGGCGGAGATTCGCATCCCGATTCAGACCCTCAGCTTCAGCCGGGACGCGAGCACCTGGCACTTCAACATCCAGCGTCGCATCCAGCGACTCCAGGAAACGGAGCGGTGGGCGAGCCCCCAGCGTGATTTCAAGATCACGCAGGTCAGCCGCGCGGGACTGCTCACGAACCTGCCGGAATTCGACCTCGGCGTCGGCCTGTCGGTGCGCCCCGCGGTCGTGGTCGGGGGCGGCGTGCCGCTGCCGAGCGCCGCATTCGAGAACGACACGCACGGCAGCCTGGACGTCACGCAGCGTCTCGGAGCGAATCTCCTGAGCTCGGTGTCGATCAACACCGACTTTGCTGAGACGGAGGTAGACACCCGGCAGACGAACCTGACGCGCTTCGAGTTGTATTATCCGGAGAAACGCACGTTCTTCCTCGAGGGCGCGGACATCTTCCAGTTCGGACCCGGCCTGGGGACCGACGTCGTCCCGTTCTTCAGCCGCACCATCGGCCTCGTCGACGGTCAGCAAGTGCCGATTCTCGCGGCGGGCAAGGTGAGCGGTCGCGTCGGCAGCACGAATGTCGGCGCCCTTATCGCCCACACCCGCACGGAGGACGGCGTAGCACCGGCGACCACCATGGGTGTCGTCCGGGTCAAGCAGAACGTGCTCAGGGAGTCGAGTGTCGGCATGATTGCCACCTTCGGCGATCCCAGGGGTATCACCGGGTCCTGGCTGACGGGCGCGGACTTCACGTACCAGACGTCCCGATTCCGGGGCGACAGGAACTTCCTCGCCGGGGTGTGGGGCTCGGTGATGGAACGTCCGGATCTCGGCGGCGACAAGACGGCCACCGGGTTCAAGGTGGCGTATCCCAACGACCTCTGGAATGTCTCGTTCAGCGCGCGACGTGTCGGCGACGCCTACCAGCCCTCGCTCGGCTTCGTGCCGCGCCCCGGGGTCTACAGCTACGACCTGGAGGGCGAGTTCGACCCGCGCCCCCACTTCTGGCACATCCGCCAGATGTTCAACGAATTCGGCGTGACGGCCGTCACCGACCTGCAGGGGCGCTGGGAGAGCTACAGGGTATTCACGGCCCCGGTGAACTGGCGCTTCGAGAGCGGCGACCGCGTGGAGTTCAACTGGGCGCCGGCCGGCGAGAACCTGCCGGTGCCGTTCGAGATCGCCACGGGCGTGGTGATCCCGCCGGGTCCCTATCACTGGACACGCTACCGCGTGGAGGCGGGCACGGCTGTCAAACGCCGGCTGAGCGGCCAGGCCACCTGGTGGCTCGGCTCGTTCTACAGCGGCAGCCTCGACACCTATGAGCTGACGCTGTCGTGGAACCCGGCCGCCCTGTTCACCCTGAGCTTCTCGGGAGAGCGCGACGTGGGACGGCTGAAGGAAGGGGACTTCACTGCGACGTTGATGGGCACGAAGGTGAAGTTCAACGTGTCGCCGAACCTCGACATCAGTAGCTTCGTCCAGTACGACACCACCACCCGCTCGGTGGGGACGAACAGCCGCCTGCGTTGGACATTCCGGCCGGTCGGGGATCTTTTCGTCATCTACAACCACAACGTCAGGGACCTGGGCGCGCCGGTTGGGTGGGCCAAGGACTCGAACCAGTTGCTCGTGAAACTGCAGTACGCGTTTCGCTACTGACACGGCCGGGCGGCAGGGAACGTATGAATCTCCTGGTCATGAACCGGATCGCGCTGCGGACACTGGCGCGCAGCAAGCTGCGCACCGGACTCACGACGCTGGGAATCGCCATCGGCGTCGCAGCCGTCGTGAGCACCGTGGCGATCGGTGAAGGGGCCGCGGCTCGGGTGCACACCGCGATCGAGAACATGGGCGCGAACATGATCTGGGTCGAAGCGGGCGGCGTCAACGTCCAGGGCGTGCGGACGGGGGCGTTCGGCACGAGAACGCTGGTCATGGGCGACCTCGAGGCGATTCGGCGCGACGTTCACCTGGTCACCAACGTCACGCCGCAGTCCGACACCGGGTCCCAGGTTGTCTTTGGCAACCAGAACTGGCGGACGCAGCTGCGAGGCATCTCCCCGGAGTACCTCGCGCTGCGGAAGTGGTCCGTCGTCAGCGGCGTGATGTTCGACGAGGAGCAGGTCCAGTCGGCCGCCGGTGTCTGCGTGCTCGGCCAGACTGTCGTGACCATGCTCTTCGGGAAAGAAGACGACCCGCTCGGCCAGACGATTCGGGTCCGGATGATGCCGTGCAACGTCATTGGGGTTCTGTCCGTCAAGGGCCAGTCCGCGACGGGACAGGATCAGGACGACACGATCCTCATGCCGTACACGACGGTCATAAAGAAGATGAAGGGCATCACCTGGCTCGACGACATCCTCTGCTCGGGCATGACCGCGGCGGCGACCCCGGAGGCGGAGCAGCAGATCGTCGCCCTGCTCCGGGAGCGGCACCGCATCGCGCCCGGCGCGGACGACGACTTCAACATGCGCCACCCGACCGAGATCGCACAGACCGTCGAGCAATCCGCGCGCACGATGGAACTGCTGCTGGCAGCCATCGCCTCGGTGTCGTTGCTGGTCGGCGGCGTGGGGGTGATGAACATCATGCTCGTCTCCGTGACCGAGCGGACCAGGGAGATCGGCCTGCGCATGTCGGTCGGGGCCAGGGGTCTGGACGTGCAGATGCAGTTCCTCTGGGAAGCGGTGATGCTCAGCCTGATTGCGGGCCTCATCGGCACGGGATTCGGTTTCGCGTCGTCGATCGGGCTCGCCGACATCATGGAATGGCGCGTGAGTGTCTCTCCCAATGCGGTCATGGTGGCCGTCGCCTTCTCGGCGGCGGTCGGGGCGTTCTTCGGTTTCTATCCCGCGCGAAAGGCCGCCAAGCTCGACCCGATCGACGCGCTGCGTTACGAAGGTTAGGCACGCGAGGCGTGCCGGACGGGGCGGAGGCGCCCGACCGGCCGCGGGAGGTGTGAGATGAAATGGATGTCGCTACGCTCGCTTCTGGTGATCGCTGTCGCAGTGCTCGCGACTGCTGCGGTACCGGCTGACCAACCGCTCGTCTTCCTGAAGAGCATTCCGCTGCCCGCCGTCGAGGGGCGCATCGATCATTTGACCGTCAGTCGCGATCACACGCGGCTGTTCGTCGCGGCGCTCGGCAACAACACCCTGGAGGTGCTGGACCTCACAACCGGACAGCACCTGCGAAGCGTCAAGGGCTTGCACGAACCCCAGGGCATTGCGACGATTCCCGCGCCGGAGCAGATCGTGGTCGCGAACGGACAGGGAGCCGTCGAATTCCGCGCCCCCGACGACCTGCGTGTGACCCGAAGCGTGGCCCTTGGGGACGACGCCGACAACGTGCGCTACGACGCGAAGGCGAGGCGGATTTACGTGGGCTACGGGACCGGCGCCATCGGTGCAATCGAAGAGAGCGACGGCCGCCAGCTTGGCGCTGTACCCGTCGGCGGACACCCGGAGTCGTTTCAGTTGGAGGCGTCCGGTCCTCGCATCTTCGTCAACGTGCCGACGGCGAAACAGATCGCCGTGATTGACCGGGGCGCGATGAAGGTGACCGTGACCTGGCCGGTTACCGAAGCCGCCGCGAACTACCCGATGGCGTTGGATGAGGCGGGCCACCGGCTCTTCATTGGCTGCCGGCAGCCGGCGAAAGTCCTGATCGTGGACACGTCCTCCGGGAAGGTTGTGAACGCCGTCGACATCGTGGGTGACACGGATGACATCTTCTGGGACGCCGCACACAAGCGGTTGTACGTGACTGGCGGTGAGGGGTTCGTCGACGTGCTGGAACCGAGTGGCTCGAGCCTGGTCCGTGCGGCCCACATTCCGACCGCCGCCGGCGCGAGGACTGCGCTCTTCGTGCCGGAACAAGACCGGTTCTACGTCGCCGTGCCACACCGCGGCGGACAGAACGCGGAGATCCGTGTGTACGACGTGAAGAACTGACCGTGCCGCTGAACGGATTGTTCGCGAGGCATCGCCTCTTGAGAGCGGTGCCGGAAGCCGAACGGCCCGAACTGCGCCGCATCACGACGATCAATCACATTCGAGCGATGAACATCGCGGCGGTCGAAGCGAACGGCATGGCCCTGGTGCCGCGCTACAGCGTCCTTCCAGAGCTGGAGCGGAAGCTCCTCGTCCATCTCTTCCCGCACATCGCCGCCTGCCAAGGGAGCCAAGACGTAGACGTAGATGGAAGCCGCCAACGCGGTCTGGGAACGCCGCATCTTCCCACCCCACAGATCCACGAAACCAACCTGTGGCCCAGGTCGCCCGCCGGGTTCAGTCCGGCCTGAGTGAGCGCGCGACGAAACAGACGACCGATGTGACCGACGAGCCGATGCCTCGACTTTCTATCAAGTTTCTATCAAGAATGCCGATCGGGGCTCGGCCGAGCAGGCTCGGCACGCCGCCATAACCCATTGAGCGACAGGTCTTTACGGCAGCGCGTCCGCCGTGTGTGGCAGCACCCCGATAACGTGGTTAAAACCACGTCTTTCGGAGCCCACGGTTGGGCACCAGTAAAGCATTGATTTGCAAGGAGTTGTTTGGCTGGGAGGCAGGGATTCGAACCCCGATAACGTGGTCCAGAGCCACGTGTCCTACCGTTGAACGACCTCCCAACTTGGCCGGCGGGCGAACACGCCATTCTACCGAACGGCGATGCACACGCGCAAGCAGCGGCAAGGCAGCGGCAAGGCTAAAGCCTTGCCCTACCGGAGATCGGCATGATTCAGGGAGAAGCGAGCGAGGCGGGAAACCTTCGCCTGGTGCCCGGTCATCGGCGAACGAACGAGAACGGCCGGGCACCAGACTAGGGAAAGCGAACGAACGATCGATCGAACGACGGACGAACGACGAAGACGAACGAACGACGAGGACGACGACGGACGAACGACGGACGAACGACGAACGACGCGGACGACGACGAAGGAGGAGAGGACAATAACAACCTGAAGGGCCGACTTTCAGCCGCTTCGATCAGATAATACGCCAGCGCCGAAACCGCGTTTCACGGCTGCCGAGCCCGACCGTGCTGGCGGCATCGTCTCTATATTCTTAGACGCCATTCGGCCGAAATCGGATCCCGCAGCTGGTCAATTTTTCGGGACAGCGCTGAGGGCGGAGCAAGCTCCGCCGCTACGATCCCATGC
>Ga0315280_10005479_pt1 | contig 18060 bp, 13 predicted proteins | sample YL17G06_40_MG_FD_203697 | JGI IMG/M metagenome (GOLD analysis project Ga0315280, IMG submission 203697) | Sediment microbial communities from Yellowstone Lake, YNP, Wyoming, USA - YL17G06_40 | ecosystem: Environmental > Aquatic > Freshwater > Lake > Sediment | place: USA: Wyoming | collected... | reverse complement strand
CGTAGCCAAATGTATACCAGAAAGTCCAGTAGGAAACGCCTACAATTGGGTCCCAATCGAACTCACGTTTGTAAGTGTAGCCGTCGGGTAAGCCCACTTGGTAGCGTCTCAGTTGCCCGCCTACTCTAGTGTAAATCAGCTCTTCAGTTCCGTCTGGATATACCACGTAGAGCCTGAGCGTTGTTCCTGATGGAAAGTCGAGTTTGCTGTTGTTTGTGTATTCTACTATTGTGCCAATATTGCATGTTCTGACCAGTATGACGACAATTTTGCCAATTGGAATCTCAGAGGGAATGCTTCCTTGATAGTCTTCGATTGAAGGCCATATGCTGAATATGCTGATGTCACGGTCTATGATCAGAGTTCTCTTTAGTGTGTAGCTGTCAGCAGGATTACCGCTGTCTGTCACTGTTAAGGTGATGTTGTGAGCTGTTTTGCTGTAGGATGCGAACGAAGCTGTTTGGGTTATACCCGTGCCAAGGTCAACACCATCAATGTTCCACTGGTAGCTCAGCGGAGTCTGTCCTTCTGGGCTGTAGCATTTTGTACCGTCAAAGGTTATAGTTTCGCCTGCTCTTGGCTTGGTAGGCGTCCAGTTAAAGTCTACGTATGGCTCGTAGGTCATGAAGCTTGAATCTTTTAATTGAGGCTTTATCACAGCGTCCCAAAGACTACCATCAGTGAAGTTCAAGTAGGTTTCTCCACCAGCAATGATATCCCATGTTACGTTGGCAATGGCAACTGAACCGCTAAGATCACGCTTCTCAGTGGAATCAACGAAACCGTTGAACATTTTAAGCTCGTTTCCGATAGTGCCAATATAGAAATCTGGATTGTCCATATCTGTATGCCATAGCCAAGCATGGCTCTTGTACTTCAGCACGGTTTGATCCCATATAAGGACAAACTCCCAAGCGTTAACATGGATCAAATCAGTGGAGTTCACTGTAATGGTAGCAGTGTAGTCGTCACCAACGTGACCCATGCCCGTTGCAGAGATCCAAAAGATTGGTGTACTGGGGTTTGCACGTATCGCCATTGGAGCTATTGAAAGCAGCAGAGCAAGAATGAGTATTAAACTTTTAGTTTTCATTTTTGTTCATCCTCCTTAACCGGCCACCTTGCCATAGTTCGTGTTGACAAGGTCAAGGTCAATGTCGTCAACTTTACCACTTTTGTCGAAGTCACACCAAATTGCATTTGTTCCCCAGTTTTTAGTGACCTCAGTGACGTCGTATCCAGAGATTCTGCCAATGTCATACGCTGTTGCGTTCAAAGCGGTTGCGTCTCCCTTGCTCGTCCAGAAGGAATTAATCATCAGCGTGTCAAAGTCACCTGCAGTGAAGTAGAAGTTTGTGTTTGCAGCTAACTTTACGTGTGAGCCGCTTACCCATTCTTTGAATATCCACGGGCCAGTGCCAATCATCTTAGTTAAGCCTCCTCCAAGCGATTCTGTCCATGGGTGCCAAGCCCTAACAGTCGACGGGTTAAAGCTCGTCGTGTTCCAGTCTGGGAATTGGCCTTCCCAAATGCTCTTCGGAATCATGGGCAAGCCTCCAGCGCTAGCGAGGAAGAACATGCTTAGCTTGTTGTATCTTATGGTCACTTGGTTTACACCTGAAACCCATGAGCTGTTCATGTCTCTTACAAGAGCGTAGTTCCATGCTACACCAGAGCCGCAGGCTTTTGTGAATTGCCAAGAGAACACAACATCGTCAGCCGTGAAGTCTGTGCCATCTTGCCATTTCACGCCTGTTCTAATGGTGAAGGTAATCTCTGTTCCCTTCTTGCCTCCTCCCATGTCCCAGGTGCCAACACTCCAGTCTGTTGCAAGCCAACCTACCCATTCTGCCAGATTGTATGGGTTTCTTCCAATGAGGCTGTCGTAAACCATGCCTATGACGTTCCAGTCCCAAAGCCATTGCGAAGATATAACATGCAGAGCTTCGGGTTCACTCTTAAAGCCATAGTCAATTATGTCGCCGCCAGTGTTGCCAATTCTCATGAAGCTGTAAGCGTTGTCGACACCATAGCCATCCTCGTTCACAACACCTGTTAAGCCAGCTTTATAGGCTTTAACAGCCGCAGCAGACCACAATGGAACAATTGGTTCCATGTCATGGAAAATCTTTGTAGCGTTCCACGAAGCCGACTGTGCTACACTTACGTTCGCCGCGTACTTAAGTTGTGAAGCCGCGCTGTCAAACACCTCATAGCAGAAGCCTGGATAGTTAGGAGCCCACCCTACTGTGGGGGCGCCCCAGCCAAAGTAGTACTCTGATGAGTACAAGTCGTATAAGTAGTCAGGATCAGCGCTTAGGCTCCAGCCGCCTGTGTAAATGTGGTACTCGTAAAGCACCATAACATACTGATAGCAAACAGTTCGCTCCGTAATTTTATAGTCAATCTGAGCATCACCGAAGCCTATGGCTCTAAGTTCAGCGACAAGATAGTCGGCTGCAGTTCGCCTGTTAGGATCGTCAAGCCTGCTGTAAATCTTCAGCTTCGGAAGTACTTCTCCTCCAGTCCATTTCCAAAGTCCGCCCTCAAGGTAGAAGCCTCCAGCAGCCAGCTCAGCTAGGGCAGAAGCTCGGCCGTATGGATAGTCATTTTCTGCAGTAATGTTAGGATGCTGCCAAAAGCTCGCTAAAGACGGAGTAAGTGGAGTTTGATCTGCAATTCCAAAGCCCTTCAATATATCACTCATGATTTTAGCCTTGTCTGTCAAATAGGCAATGGCTTTTCTGAAGTGTGTCGCAGCAGCCATGCGCGGATCAAGTGGGTCATACATTCCAGGCCAGCCAGTAGGCCACTCCTGATTGTTCATGTCAAACTCCATCAAACCGTTCTCCTTATACTCTTGCAAAGTAACTCCACTGCCTGCTTTAGACCATTTTGCGATCCAATCGCTGGTCAAAGGCCAGTCGTTAATGTCCAATGTAGAGGGTAAGTCTGCGTTTTCCATATCTGGATTGTAGTAAATGTGAATCAACATTGTACCAGTTCTTGGACCAGCAGCAGTAACAGCAGCAGGAATAGCAAGTAACATCATAGCAATAGAAGTCAAAGCTATCAATTCTAACATTAATTTAGATTTCATGAATTTCTCTCTCCTTTTTCCTTTCTCTTTTTCGGCAAATATAGTTTGACAACACGTGAATTTAAATGTTTCCAGAAAAATCTTCTATACGAAAAAGCTAAAAACTCGACCTAAAACCTAAAATACAACAGTACAGAACAGTAATATTGAACAGAAAGGAGGATTCGCCATGGGATTAAGATCCTACATAATAAAAAGGATCATAAAGTCCTTAGCTCTTGTTATCGTCGTCTTATCGATTAACTTCATTATATTTGAACTTATGCCAGGAGACCCTATGCAGTTCTTTATCCAAGCTGGAAAAATGAAACCAGAAATGATTGAAGACGTAAAAAGAACCTTCGGGCTCGACCAACCGTTACAAGTAAGGTATTTTAAATATATGGAAAACATGTTAACGTGGAACTTTGGATACTCCTTCTACACCACAAGCCCGGTAAGCCAAGAAATCCTCGGGCGACTCCCCAACACACTTCTCCTAGTCGGACTTTCAACAGTTCTGGCCATGACCATAGGCATAATAATGGGCGTCTTTGCAGCTTACAAAAGAGGAGGAATCTTCGATAGCGCCTCAGTCATAACATCTCTAACCACATTTTCATTGCCATCATTTTGGATAGGCATGGTATTTCTCTTAGTATTCCACGTTTATCTCAAATGGTTCCCTGGCGCTGGAGCATTTCCCAGAGAGTGGGCAGTTTATCCACCTCAAAACATTTTACAAGTAATTGCAGGAAGAGCACAGTACCTTTTCCTCCCCCTGCTGACACTCACAATTTTCTCGTATGGAGGATACCTACTCATAACTAGAGCAACAATGCTCGAAGCACTCACAGAAGACTACATAATCACAGCAAAAGCAAAGGGACTGAGCGAAAGGACAATCCTCTTCAAACATGCGCTAAAAAACGCCTCCCTCCCATTAATAACAGACATGGCACTAGCCTTCGGCTCCATCTTGACAGGCGCAATAATAACAGAACAAGTATTCACGTATCCAGGCCTTGGACAATACTTATGGAGAGGAATCACCTTCAAAGACTATCCAGTCATCCAAGCAATGTTCTACGTAATAGCTCTCTCAGTTATAATAGCTAACTTCGTTGCAGACGTCGCATACGGAATAGTGGATCCAAGAATAAAATACGGATGACACTAAATGTCGAAAACATACAAGTCCAAACTTGCGTTCAGACTAGACCAATTTAAAAACTTCTTAAAAATCTTCACCAGAAACAGAAGAGGAGTAGTTGGCATAACGATACTAGTGCTTTTTGCAATAATCGCTATAGGTGCTCCACTCATAACCCCCTACAGCCCCTACGATAGATACATTGCAGGGGACTATGCATATCCAATATGGTGGAAATACATTACAGGAAGACCTGAATTATACAATGAAAACAGAATTCTTATAGATGACCCCGGCTTCAACAGTTTTGTCTCTCTGCAACCAAAATACTGGAACTTTACTACCACATCAGATTTTGTAGATCTCACATGGAACGGTACAGTAGGAAACCCCGAAGGAAGCGGCCTTGGATGCGCCCAAATATTTTTCGACCGCCCAGGAACAACGCCTCAGGGTCAAGTGAGAGCAAGTATTACCAAAGCATTCGCATTTTTGTCTGTAAACCCCCCAAAACGATTCAGTGGCAACGCAACTATAAAATTGGAAGGAATCGAAAATCTCGAAACCGTATTGGTCTGCTTTTTCATAGCAAATCCATTGAACAGAACAAACCTTTGGGTGACGTATGCAACTAACTCTTCAGGCTGGCTTACATCTAAACCTCCAATGGACTCCTTCGACTCTGGCCTAAGACTACTTGTTTCAGGCAACATGACAAAAGATGTAGCAGGGGTGATATTCTCTCATCCAGGAAACTACACATTCGGCGTTGAAGTAACACTCACTGACACAAAAGCACAGCCAGTAACCGCGTCAATATACATTGACGACTTCAACCTAAGACTATATGGAAACTCGTTCGGTTGGTTAGGAACCAACCAAGAAGGGAGAGACATATTCAGCCAATTAATATACGGTGCCAGAATTTCACTATTCGTCGGACTCCTATCCGCAGTACTCTCCGTAAGTATAGGGCTATTAGCAGGCATAGTTTCAGGCTTTGTGGGAGGCATAACGGATGAAATCTTAATGAGGATCACTGACGCGTTATTGGTCATACCAAGCCTACCATTATTGCTTGTCCTCGTCGCAGTATTAGGCTCGTCCATATGGAATCTGATCATGATCATAGGACTTTTAGGATGGATGGGCTTCGCCAGATTAGTAAGATCTCAAACTCTAAGCCTAAAGGAACGCCCATTTATCGAGGCAGCCAAAGCAGCGGGAGCCGGTACTGGACATATACTGACAACTCACATATTGCCTAACGTAATGTCACTTGTTTATGTAAGCCTCGCACTGTCAGTTCCAAGCGCAATCCTTAGCGAAGCTGCCCTCAGCTGGCTTGGACTCTTCGATCCCCTCGTAATATCATGGGGCAGAATGCTATATGAAGTTGAAAACAACCAAGGTGTAGACAAACCGTGGTGGGTGGTCCCGCCAGGAGTTTCCATAGCCCTAATATCCCTGTCATTCATACTATTAGGCTATGCATTAGATGAACTGCTGAATCCAAAACTTAGACAAAGACGATAAAAAAATCAAAAATTAATTTTCTCGCTAATGATAGCTCCAAGAACACACGCAAGAAAGCAAATCATGAAGACAGTGGGGAAAATAACTCTGAAAATCATCACTATTATTCCGGCATAAAGCTCTTCGCCGAGAGTCAAGTGTGGTACAAGACCAAGAAAAAGAGGCAGACTTAAAACACAAAAAGTTATGATTGTGGACATCACTAAAGCAGCAAGCCAACTAATAACAGCATAACGAACATCATTTATCACAAACCCAGCGAAAAAACTCGCTAAAAACACAAGAACCAAACTTACAATATCTAAAAGCGGACGCACATACAGATTTTGCAAAAGAATAGACGCCAATACAACAGCCCAGCATAAAGCACCCACTAAAACATGATTTACCTTAAATTGTCTCATTTTCACCTAAAAGCTTAACTAAAGCACGCTGTAATTAAGCTTTTAGCATGAAGGCTATGCGACCCATTAATAGAAAAAAGATCAAAGTGTATGGTTTTATCATTATCGCAGCTATTTCAATATTGACACTATGGTCACCCACGAATAATTACGTACAAGTCTACAAAGCGATAGAAAAGCTTGACATATCAGCCTCAAAAAGTAGTTTCACATTCATCCCCGATACTTATAGAGCATGGGTTCAGATAAATGCAACAATTGGAAACCCAACTGGATACAGAGGTATAGGCATAATCTCATTAATGTTTGATCTCGATTTTATAACAAATACCACTATAGTGGTGTTGAAGAATGGATACAGAATGTGGTTTAAAGATGAACCAGGAGAACCTCTAGAACCATATTCGAACATTACCAATAGCGATCAGTTATCTATTAACCTCGAAAAGAAGATCGATATATATGAGGAAATCCAAATGCTTCAGCAAAATGGACAGCCAATCGAACTATTTCTACATAATGCTGCCATCGACACCTCATTATTTCTAGGCAGAATGATTATTCCTATAGGAAGCATACCTCTTAACGATCCTTAACGGCGTTCAACTCTTCAATCACTTTATCGATGTATATCCAAAACTCTGGCTCTATTTTTTCAAATAACTCTTTTGACTTTAAAGTTTTTAGAAGCAAACCGCCGCCAAAAAAGACTGAAAATACAGAACCCAACATACTAGCAGAACCAGATCGGTCATCTAAAACAAAATTAACTTGAAAATTCCTAGAATCGCCAAGTATTTCGGCACAAATATCTCTCGACTTTCCATTCTGAGATACAAAAATTTTGAAGCCTCCCTCGCATAAAATCCTTTTAGCGTATAAGCCTTTTGACTTAAAAAAGGACTCTACATGCTCAGTCAACTTGCTCAAATCTACATTCAAACCCTGCCAGTCACTAGTAACCTTCATACTTTCCCTCACACATACAAAGAGAAATAAACACTAATAATGATTTTGTTGAAATGCAAAGCCTTAAATTTCTCAAATCAATATTTAGAACCTTAATCATGGTGAAACCATGGTAACACTTGACGTTCAAGGATTAACAACGCATTACATTACATTAAGTGGAGCGGTCAGAGCGGCAGAAGACGTTAATTTTCAAGTTGACAGGCGTGAAGCATTAGGACTTGCTGGCGAATCGGGTTGCGGAAAAACAACAGTTGCATTATCTATCCTTAGAATTCTTCCTCTAGGGGGCAAAATAGTAAAGGGAAAGATATTATTTAAAGGAAAAGACATTGTCCCAATGCCCGAAGACGAAGTAAGAAAGAATATCAGATGGAAGGGCATGTCAATAGTCTTCCAAGGAGCAATGAACGCACTTAACCCTGTTTACAAAGTAGGAGACCAAATTGTTGAAGCAATACTGGCTCATGAGCCACAGACCAACAAGAAAGAGGCTTTGGAAAGAACAGCAAAACTTTTAGAATTGGTGAATATTGAGCCTTCACGTGCCGAAAACTATCCCCACGAGTTCAGCGGAGGGATGCGACAAAGAGCCTTGATTGCCATGGCTTTGGCCTGTAATCCTGAACTGCTAATCACTGATGAGCCTGCCACGGCATTAGACGTGATTGTAGCAGCCCAAGTACTCAAGCTTCTTAGGGAGTTAAAGGACAGGTTAAATCTCTCAATGATGATGATAACGCACGACTTATCCATAATTGCCGAAACTTGCGATAAGCTTGTTATCATGTATGCGGGCAAAATGGTTGAGTCTGGCACAGTTGTTGGCATTTTCAAGGAACCGTTACATCCCTACACTCAAGGACTGCTAAGCGTATTCCCAGGAATTAAAGCAACCAAAACAAGACTCACATCCATACCTGGTATTCCTCCAGATCTTTTACGTCCACCACCTGGATGTAGATTCAACCCTAGATGCAAATATGCAATGGGAATATGCAGTGAGGAAGAGCCTGAGTTGATAAATGTAGGTAAAAACCATTTTGTTGCATGTCACTTAATAACAAAAAAGTGAAGTGAAAGAAATGAGCGAGGCATTTATAAGAGTACAAAATTTAAAAAAATGGTTCCCACTAAAACTTGGATTCCTACAAACAATTATTTCTAGAAAGCAGCTGTTCGTCCGGGCAGTAGATGGAATATCATTTGATATAAAAAAGAGTGAAGTTTTTGGTCTGGCTGGAGAAAGCGGCAGCGGAAAAACAACTACAGGAAGACTTCTTTTAAAGTTGATACAACCTACAGATGGAAAGGTGATTTTCGAGGGGAAAGACATAACTAAATTTTCCGATGAAGAAATGAAGCCATTAAGAAAAAAGATGCAAATAATATTTCAGGATCCATATGAATCGTTAAACCCTCGAATGCTTGTTGGGGACATCGTTAGCGAACCTTTACGTGTCCAAGGCTGGGGTTACGAACCAGAAAAAATGAGAGAAAGTGTGAACAAGGCATTAGAGGATGTAGAACTAGTTCCACCAGAGGAATTCTATTTCAGATTTCCACACGAGTTGAGTGGAGGGCAAAGGCAAAGAGTTGCCGTTGCCAGAGCTTTAGTTGTAAAACCCAGCTTCATCGTGGCTGATGAACCGGTTTCCATGTTAGATGTTTCAATTCGAGCGGAAATTCTCGAGCTTATGACAAGCCTTGTTGAAAGGTCTGGAGCATCACTGCTCTATATCACACATGACCTTGCACTGGCAAGGCACCTCTGTGACCGCATTGCAGTAATGTATTTAGGCAGCATCGTGGAAGCGGGCACAACGGAGCAAATTATCTACGAACCATCGCATCCGTACACTAATGCTTTAATAAATGCTGTACCAGTACCCGACCCAGAATCAAAACGCACAGAAATTGTGGTGAAAGGAGAAATCCCAAGTCCAGTTAATCCTCCCCCAGGATGTAAGTTTCACACGCGTTGTCCATCATACATTGGAGATATATGCAAGAGGATCGAACCGAAGTTTGTTGATGTGGGAAATGGACACATAGTTGCATGCCATCTATATGGGCAAAAAAAAGGATAGGGAGAGAAAAGGAAAGCTAGGTAGACTTTCTGAAAGGATTATGCGTAGCTAGAACATGCTTAATCTGTTTGGTTCTAAATGATGGCAGATTTTCTGATGTTAGCATTTTGAAAATTCCAACACATGCGACTACCATTATGGCAACTGCGCTAGCACTTGCTCCGACTTGACAAAGTGCTCCTAACAAATCGAATCTCCATTCATTTGGTCGATTACATATTCCGCCCAAGTATGCTCCTCTAATCAGTATGTTATCTTCAGTAGAAGGCTCACCAGGCAACAAACTTAATCTAGCGCTAAACCAGTACGAGCCAATTGAAACGTTTGCCGTATTCCATTCAAAAAGCACAGCTTTCGTGTTTTCAGGAGCTAGTTCGGCCACGTGTATAATGCCAATTATGTATTCGTCAAAGATTTTCCTTATGTCCTTATCTGCATAGAGCGTAACATTAAAATCCTCGGTAAAATCGCCTTTATTCTCTACTCCTACCTCTATTTTAACTATATCACCAACATATGCGACGCTCTGAAGGCATTTAATGTATCTAATGGCTATGTCATGCTTAGGTGAAGGTGGAGGTTGCGAAGTTTCTCCATTAGCAAAGAACCCATCTGCAACTGTTATTGGCTCGATTTCAATGATTGCAGAATTAACATTTTTGGATAATTCTGTTTTATAGTACTTATCAGGAGAAACCGTTCCAATCGTTAAGTCCAGCGTGGAGTTACCGTAGTTTTTGACGCGGAACGTATAAACAATGAAGGATCCTGTGCCAGTCCAACCCGGTTCCTGTCCTGAAACGCAGCTCCATCCACTAGAGGTTACATATCCAGCATCATTATTTATGGTTCCAGGAACCCAGAGCCATGTGGAATCAATTGCTGGTCCTTTTGAGAAGCCTGTACATTCCAAGACTATCGGATTATAACCTATTCCTATTTCTCCTGACCATATAGGTATGTCTGAGCTCGAAATGGTTATCTCCACGAAGAAGGATTCGCCTATTGATTTTCCATTCCAATCAATGCTTTGTGGAACAACGCTTATTATGGAGTCAGATGTTGCCTTTGCGCTTTTTACGAAAGATGCGAAAGAGGCTGCAAATGCGATGATGAGAAAGGCTAATACAATTTTCATCTTCAAGTTTAACCACCAATAAAAAATCTATCTCCGTTTTATTTAAGGCTTGGCAAACATCTTTAGTATTACATGAGCAATACAAAAAGGAATTAATATCTCGTGTATACTTTTATCATAATATAGATGGAAGAGAACATGAGACGTAAAAATTTGACCTTTTTTCTTTTAATTGTTATTTTGAGTTTGTTCGCTATGACTCGTAATCTGCATCTTAGCAATGCTCAACCGGAAGTTTGGGTGCCTGATCAATATGCCACGATTCAGGAAGCTATAAATGCCGTTGCAAATGGCACAATCATTCATATTCGATCTAACATTTACTATGAGAATATTCGCTTAAACAAATCAGTAACATTGATTGGCGAAAACGCAGAAACAACCATAATTGACGGACAATATCGCCCCTTGCATGTAATAAACGTTCTATATGTAGCAGGATCCGGAGCAGAGATTAGAGGTCTCACTTTACGAAATGCTGAACTATCCATACCGTGGTCTGGAGTCTCGATATATTGGTCCAAAAATGTAAGGGTTTACGATTGTATCATCAAAAATTGTACTTATGGTATAGAGACGATGAACTCGAATGGAATTGACGTAGGATATAACATTATCAGAAACAACACTTATGGCATTTACATATCTAGTACTAATGCATCCAAGGTTTATGCAAACACAGTTTCCTACAACAGTGTTGGCGTAAATAGTGTGTCAGCATCAAACCAGATCTCTTTTTATAGAAACAATTTTATTCAAAATAATGTTTACCAAGCTCATGACGTCAGTTATTCAAGTAGGTGGAATAACAGTGCAGAGGGAAATTTCTGGAGCGACTACACTGGGGAGGACACAAACGGAGATGGAATTGGGGACACAGGCATTCTCCCCCATTTGGGACTGGATTGGCGCCCATTAATTGAGCCTTGGAGCCTCTATAGATCATTCAATGTAATTGTTGACACAAATACTTATCAAGTGTCTATATGTAGCAATACAACCATAGCTTCATTCGTTTTCAATGAAACACTGAAACAGATAAGCTTCAACTCCACAGGCCCTTCATTAGCGTATGGCTTTTGCAACATCACAATTCCTAAGAGTCTTATGACCGGCAGTTTTAATGTTTCAACACGTCAGCAACAACTTGACTTTGTCAAAACAGAAAACGCTACTCACAATTGCTTATACTTTGACTTCACTTTCTCCAGCACTCAAAAAATAACAATTACGGCTACTACGGTGACACCCCAAGAAACCCCAACATTCCCATTACTCGAAGTTCTTATCATATTCGCAGCGATTCTATCGCTCTTGATTATCTTGCTTTTCAAAAGATTCAAAAAATCTTGAACTCATTTCTATTTTTGCCAATAGAAAAGCAACAAGTTGCGTTCTATTTTCTTTTCTTACGGATGAGGGAAATATACTCCTGCACTAGCTGTGTCACATCCTTGTCCATGTGGGATGGGTAAAATAGCATTTTAAAAGCGTTTAATGCCCTTTCAAGCATTACCCTGAGCATTGCTACAATAAATAGCAAATCAACACCTACGGCTACAACCAAGTTTAAAGGAAAGGGCAAGGCTAAGAGAATATAAAAGTTCAGAAAAAATTCACCAAGCAAGAAAGTGGGAAGAATAATGACCCAAAATAGTCCTTGGAGCACATATGGAAAGTTTTCTAAGCTAAGTTTCGGAAATCTTAAAAGTATCCTATAAATCAGTCCTAGTTTCTCAGTTTCGTCTTCCGTCATTTAAATTTCCACAAATATTATTAGAAAAACGAAATAGTATATTAGTCTTAGCAAGGAAAACTGAGAAAATGAAGGTCTTATTAAATAATTTCTCATGGACTGGGTTAAACATTAATCTTCCTCAAACCCCTTGATTCTTCTCTTTCGTTTGTCAATGATCCAGTCTTTATATCCGCCTGCTACTGCCCACATTATGATAATTACAAAGGTTAACGTGATTCTTAAGGGAGGAGGCAAGACAAGTAGTAAGTATATTATGACAAAAGGTCCTATTAGTATTGATACAAGAAGGAGAATTATGATCCATAGTCACATCTCCTTCAATATAAATAGCAAACCATCACCAATTAGAATCTTATCATGCTTATTAGTAAAAACGTTAGCATTTTCCAAGAAGCAGTTCTCTTCAATATTTTCCCTCTCCTAAGCTTATTCAACAGTTTACTAGTTTCTCGTCTAAATAACATTTTTGAAGAAAACCTGTTATCTGGTGTTATGAAATATGTCGTTGCCCCTATCGATTCTGATTGGCACCCTATAGAATTTTGTTCCAGATAAGTTTTAAAGTGGAAACCTCATAATAATTAGGTGCTGAAAATAAAAAGAGAGAGAAAGGAGAAGAAAAGATGCGAAAAACAGACAGAAGCATAATCTTAATGTTGCTGCTTTCAACTTCACTATTGGCTTCTCCTGCGTTGCAATTAGTGTCGAATGTTCAAGCGCAAGGGGTACAAAGAACTCTTCATTCGGAAAAACCCTTGGTGCCAATTCACATGCACACTATGGGCGTAATGTATGACTTATCTAATCCGCTTCAAACTCCATGGCATGAGTTATATCCGCAGTTCTGTCAAGGCTTTACGTTGACGAGCTGGGAAGATATCAATGCTACTGGAGATCTTAACGGCGGCGACCAAATTGACATGACTAACAACACTGGTGGCGAAGTCCATTGGTACTACGTTGACAGAGTAACCCTTACGTTGTGGGTCAAACTAAACCCGGAAGATCCACTAGATCAAGGTATGTTTATTGAATACAAAGGATCCTACAACCTAGACATTCTCTACGGACCTGTTTGCACTAAGTGGCATGAAGTCTATCCAGTGTACTGCCCTGTCTATCACATCAAAAACTGGACTGATACCAATGGCAATTTCATCCTTGATTTGGGCGATTGGATTCAGTTTGACGACAACTCTTGGTGGTATGTACAAAACGTAGCAACCGACCTCATCCTCGACGAGAAAATCCAGGATCCAGTGTGCACGTACTGGAACGAGCTTCATCCAGATTTTGGCACTCGGTACCACATCATACACTGGATAGATGTTGATGGAATGGGGCTGTTAAACCCTGGCGACAAAGTGACTCTAGACCCCGGACCAACAGAGCCTTGTGATGTAAGCCAAGTAACGCTTACCCTCAACATAACCCTCAAGACCGATCCGACACAAAGAATGTACCTCGAGTTCACAGGTGGCTATCCGCACATGTGGGAACCCAAGACGAACCCGATTTATACTACGTGGCATGAGGTTTACCCAGACTATTACCAGATGTACGAAATTACAGACTGGGTTGACAACTGCAACGGAGTGCTAAGCTATTGCGATTATATTACGCTGTTCAACGTCACAAGTGAGCAAAGTACACTATGGCACGTTGAAGAATTATCCGTGGATATTACGGTGCAAGAACCAGTGCATGACGTGGCTGTCATCAGCGTCACACCATTGTTCGCTTCAGTGTTCCAAGGATGGCCAGACCCAATAACTGTGGCTGTCCAAAACCAGGGAGACTTCTCTGAAACCTTTACCGTTTCCGTCTATTATGGTGCAAATCCTGTGACAACTTCACCGATAACGGTCACTGGTCTTGCGCCTGGAGCAACACAAACGCTGAAGTTCTGCTGGGTCACCACAAAAGTCCCATTGAACACTTACACGATTACCGCCAACGCCTCCATAGTCGCAGGTGAAACAGACACTGCAGACAACACATTATCCGACGGCACCGTGACCATTCTTGCTCCGCCATCATTCTATTGGAAGGATGGATTCTGCGACTACGCGCCAAGCGGCATGCCAGATTTTGATCAAAGACAAGACAAATGGAACGACAGCACCGGAGCATGGAGTTATTGCGGACCGACAGCCGCGGCCAACTCGTTATGGTGGCTTGACTCCAAATTCGAACCAGCCCAACCGCCAGTGTCTCCGCAAACACCCAGCGATGGATTTCCACTCGTATCAAGCTACATTCCAGGCATAGATGACCACGACCCTGCAAATGTCCAACCGTTCATCCAACATCTAGCCTACCTGATGGACACGGACGGACAAAGAACAGGACTAGTGCACATCGGCACGAACGTCAAAGATATGGAGGTCGGATTGGCACAATACCTTTCATGGACTGGCGTCAACCCGAAAGGAGATGTGAACGGCGACGGAATAGTGGACCTAACAGATGTGGCCATAGTCAATGCTGCCTTGGAAAGCACGCCGCTTTCGACAAATTGGAACATGTCCGCAGACATCTTCCCAGTTACTGGTGGATGGCCGAGCCGAACGCCAACTGATAACAAAGTCAACATGACTGACCTCGCTCTTGTAACTGCAAACTTTGGCAAAACAGGCATATTCTACGAACACACAGTTGACAAACCTGACTTCAGCTACATTGAGCAGGAAGTGGAGAAAAGCCAAGACGTTGTCCTTCTGCTCGGCTACTGGACGCTTATCACACCGCAACCGCCAGGAGTACCGTACTGGTACCGAGAAGGCGGACACTTCGCAACTGTGGCAGGCGTCAACTCAACACAGATGAAAATAGCCATAAGCGATCCGTGCCATAATGCCTTCGAAGACACTCTAATTCCTGAGGGACGTGTGCCCATTCCACACGTGCATCCTGCACCAGAACCACCGTACGTCACACACAACAACGCCGCCTATGTCTCACATGACATCTACAATGTCTCACTGATATCTTCAATCGCGCCTAGCCCTGCATTCCCACCATGCCCAGGGGGCAACTGGACACTAGTCAACTACGTAGGCTGGAAACCAACACCTCCGCAATTTTTCGTGATAGAATCTGCCGTTGTAACCTCGCCCTTACCCGGCATTCACGACATAAACGTAACAGATATCACTACAAGCAAGGATGGTTGCACGCCGAAGCTAACAGTTGGCAAAACTCTCACCACGCGGATAAATGTAACGGTCAAAAACGAAGGAAACTTCACCGAATCCTTCACCTTGACTGTGAATGCTGTAAACGCAACAACCTCAATAGTCGTCGGCACACAGCCAGTCAACAACCTGCTGACTGGAGAAACAAGGATACTCACGTTCACATGGGACACTACAAGCGCTTCTTACGGCAACTACAATATAACCGCCTATGCTACTCCTGTTCCAGGCGAAACAAACACGAGTAACAACAAGCGCTCAAATGGCACCGTTTATGTGGGAATCCCAGCCGACATAGACGGGGATGGAGACGTTGACCCACTTGACTTAGGCACATTGGGAGCTGCCTGGGGCTCGTTCCGAGGCGACCCTAACTACAACCCCAACGCAGATGTTAACGACGACGACAGCATTGGTCCTTTAGACCTTGGCATAATGGGCGCCCACTGGGGCGAAATGCTCCCATAAACCCCCATTTTTTTCTTGTTTTTCTGTTGTGCATATATCAGCCTAGAAACTTTAGGACGCAAACTGTTTTTGATTGAAACAGGCTTGTTAGAGTAGGGAATGAGAATTCTTAGTAGCCATCAAGGTATAATATGTTATCAGAACAAATCCTAAAGAGGCTCATGCGATTTTTTTCATCTGACGCTGATACATTTCAACTATTTCCACAGATGTTGTTGCATCCTCCGCAGCCTTGTCAAACCTAAAGTTCCCCGTAAATCTTGGAAATCTGATGGCCAATCCACTCCCTTTGCGGACAACATCAATCGCACAGACATGAATGGGACTTAATGTAGTTTCGGCACCCAGAACCTCCATCACGAGGACTGGTTCAAACCAGACATCTGCCTCAATTATGGATTGCACTCTTGGATGTTTGTGAGTTATTTTGTGCTTCTGCAACATTTTGGGCAGCTTTGTCAAATCTTCATCAGTAAAACCTGTCCCGCATTTTGTAACAGTCTCAAAAACGTCTTTTTCTGGGTTGTATGCTGCTAAAAGCAGTGCTCCATAGGTTCGGGCTCGTTTTCCTCTGCCGTGAAAGGCCCCAACAACCACTAAGTCAACGGTGTCCGTCATTTCGCTCTTGTAGTCTCGCTTGTATTTTATCCAGAGCCACCCCCTCGCTCCAGCTTGATAAACTGAATTTTCCGCAACAGATTTGCAGACCAGACCCTCGCATCCGCCTTCTATCGCTTCTAAGAAGAATTTTTCCAGTTCCTTCACGTCGCTTGTGATTAAGTATTTGGCAATTTCCACTTTTTCGCTTTTTTCTATTGCCTTTTCAAGTGCTTGTCGTCTAATTGGGTATGGCTTCAGGGTTAAATCTTTGCCATCAACGTAAAGGGCGTCAAACATAAAAAGAGAAACAGGATATTCTTCCATGGCCTTTTCGATTCCATACTTGCGTCTGCGGTGCATCAGCTCTTGGAACGGTCTCATCTCGCCAGTATCAATGTCTATGGCGACGCATTCAGCTTCCAAAATGGCGTCCTTTGCTTTCACATATTTTTGCACTAGTCTGACGGCGTCCGGGTATTGGCTTGAAATGCTTTCCAAGCGTCTAGAAAAAAGAGCAACCTCATCGTCTTTCTTGTGGATTTGTATCCTTTCGCCATCGTATTTGTATTCGGCTATGCATCTTCCGCCAAGCTTTTCTAAAATTTCCTCTGGTGAGGATAGCCTCTCAGCTAACATGGGTCTTATGGGTTCACCTACCAAAACTTGAAACTTCTTAACTCCTTTCAATCCTTTTTCAGCCATGTTTTTTGCAACTCTTCCAAGATCTGAGGAAATGTTGTAAGCTCGTTCCACGAGTTCGCGGGCTTCTTTTCCGCCACCATAGGCTATGGCCAAAGCGTCCAGAACTGTCATGTCGGCTATTCCTAAACGCAGATTTCCAGTAACGGTCCGCACAATATACTTGGCCTCTTTAGGAGTGGCAGCAGCCAAGAGCCCGGCTAAAAGTGCCATTTTGAGATCAACCGCTCCAAAGCCTGAAGTCTTAGCCATTTTATCCAATGTTTCGTAAACTTTTTGGACGGTTAAGGGCTGTTGGAAGAAGGTTACTTGTCTTTTTTTAGCCATAAATTTCTGAGTTGTTTCTCCAATGTCTCCGGTTATTTTCAAGTCTTCTTCTATTTCGCTTTCGCTTCGTCCAGAAGCACGAGCTAGGGCTTTTATCGCCAGTTTTTCAGCGACACCTATCTCGAGACTAACAAAATCGGGATAGATCCTTCCCTGGGTCAAATACACAACTTTATCAATGATATCCTTAGAAGTCTTCTTCAAAATGTCAACTAAAAGGTCAGTCATTTCCAACCGTTTCGTCGTGGACTCGATCTTTTCATAAGCATCAGCAATTAAAGAATACTCCAATCTGCACCCCTCAATTCCACTAAAAATCATCAACTATATTAACCTACAGCCACATCATGCACTGACCCGCGTAATTTGGCCTAGATAATAACTACGCATGTTCATGAAAAATCCCACCTAGAAAGTCTCATAATGAACTGTTTGACTTATAGGTCTTCTATTTCGTGGCGAAGGAGTCTCCGTCGGATAACCAACAGGAATTATTGCTACAGGTCTTATCCCTTGGGGAATTTTTAGGATTTCTCTTGCCTCTTCCTCCCTAAATGCGCCAATCCAGCATGTGCCCAACCCAAGAGAGTAGGCAACCAAATGAAGGTTCTGTATGGCAGCGGCTGTGTCCTGTATGCAAT
>Ga0315280_10005478_pt1 | contig 18060 bp, 23 predicted proteins | sample YL17G06_40_MG_FD_203697 | JGI IMG/M metagenome (GOLD analysis project Ga0315280, IMG submission 203697) | Sediment microbial communities from Yellowstone Lake, YNP, Wyoming, USA - YL17G06_40 | ecosystem: Environmental > Aquatic > Freshwater > Lake > Sediment | place: USA: Wyoming | collected... | reverse complement strand
CTCCCATTCAGTGCACGTCATTTTGATTTGATTATGTCCTTGCACTCGCTGCACCATTTCTCGAACCCTGGGAAAGGTTTACGTGAAATGGCAAGGGTCCTAGCTCGCGGTGGGAAACTAATTGTCGCCGATTGGAAACCTGTAAGGTCTGCAGTGACTCCACATTCCGCTAGAGACATTCCGTCGCCGCAGTTCGTTATGAGAGTCCTTCGCCGGGTGGGTTGTTCTGTGATCCTGCGACAAGGCCGATACTGGTACTTGGTTGAGGCAACTAAGTGACAGTGCCTTTGCTTAGACAAACTTGGAAACATGGTCCCATCTGAAGCTCAATGTTCTGGATGAACGGATCATGGTTAGAGTTGTCCGAGCGTTATCTGAGGGAGATATCTCTAACGTTCGAACTCTCTTTACTGAATACGCATCTTCGCTCGGTTTCGATCTTTCATTTCAAGACTTCGAGAAGGAGCTTGCAGAGTTACCAGGCGAGTACTCGCAGGCAAATGCTTGTCTCCTTCTAGCATTGGAAAGTGAAAGGGTGGCAGGTTGCGTTGGCATTATAAAGCTCAGCCAAGGTACCTGTGAAATGAAGAGGCTGTATGTGCGCCCAGCCTTTCGAGGAAAAGGGATTGGTAAACTCCTAGCAACCTCGATCATCCGCGAGGCACACAAAATGGGATACAAGAAAATGCGGTTGGATACTGTCCCGTCAATGAAAGAAGCGATAGCCCTCTATCGGTCTTTGGGGTTCAAAGAAATCCAGGCATATAGATACAACCCGATAGAGGGAGCGCTCTTCATGGAACTCGATCTGGATTGACTAGATCAGTTGTGGTGGTGGGTGGCTGGGGTTGCGCTTGAGCAGTACTTGTAGCTGCAGCAGTCTGAGGAACCGGTTGTTGTGCGACAGGTTTGGATTGTGGTGCTGGACTCGCTGGTGAGGGCTTAGCAGTTGCCGGGGCCACTAGTGTAGCTGGCCGCGGCGCCACGGGTTGAATGGGTCTAGCTACGGCGGGTGCCGGCGGTTTCGCAGGAGCTGCGGGCTTCGGAGGAGGTGGCGGTGGGACATACTTCAATCCTAGATATTCATACAAAATCTGCACGCCCTCCTCGTCGGTTGCTATGAATATCTGATATGGGCCGTGCAGGTCAGTGGCGATCTTCGCTATACCCTCTGGCTCAAATCCTAGGGATGAAGTGAACTTGGACCAGCCACTGATCTTCTTCGCGATGACGTAATTGACCCCGTCCCAGAGTACCTCTGCTAGGGCTCGAGGAAGCTTCGACGGGACGTTTGCGAACTTCACCATGACGTAGCCATGCTTCTTCACAATATCCTGAATTTTTCCGAAATCCATGGGTCGGTTGAATCTTACCCAGAACTGGTCTCCTGTCGGGTAGGGTACGTGCTCAACCTTCTCGACGCCGTCCAGGAACCTAAGATCAACTAACCTGCGATCCAAATCCCACGTCATAGTGCTCTGCCCCGATTTTGGCAGAGCTGAGCAAGCTAGCCCTTAAAAATCGAACGCTTTTTCTGACGGGTGAATCAGCGGGCGTTGGGATGAGTTTTGTACGCATGCGTCAATTTTCGTGCTCCGCAGTAGACACACTTCATTATGCCCAAGGGCATTGCATGGTGGAACTCATGGTGGTGGAGGTGATACCTCCCAATCGCCAAGAACTCGATGGGAAGGTCAAGTAATTAAGGTGACTTGGAACACTTAGAGCTCGTTTAGAAAAAGGAAAATGTTCTACTTTTCCACCTAGGGCTTTGAAATTTTGAACCGAGTGTTTCCGCATTCGTGCGGCTATTAACGAAGATTAACGTCGAGTCGTGGTTCTCCACCAATTCCCAGATTCTGTTCAAGCGGGCTGCTGCTTCAGGCGCTGTGTACAGGCTTTGTGCGACTATGTTGTCTTCGTCGGTCGGGTGCGGAAATTCAACGAAATACTTCGCTTCCTTTGGGGGCAAGACCTGAATGACCTCAGTGGGCCTCGCACCCGCTATGAATGCTGCCACTTCGTCGGGGTTTCCGATGGCGGCGGACAGTCCGATTCTCTGGAACTCTCTGTCTGTTATCTTTCTGAGTCTCTCGAGTCCAACCGTTAACTGTACGCCGCGCCTGGCACCTGCAATCTCATGGACCTCATCGATCACAACCCACCTTACATGGCGTAGGTGGGTTCGCATCCGCTTCCCGGGCAGTATGGCCTGCAAAGTTTCGGGCGTTGTGACTAGGAAGTCTGGCGGTTTTATTGACTGCCTGCGTCTCTCTTTCTGAGGCGTATCTCCATGCCGGATTTCAACCGTGAATCCCAGTTTCGCACGCCAGAAGTCAAGGCGCTTCAGTAGGTCCCGGTTCAAGGCCCGCAAGGGCGTTATGTAGATTATTGAGATGCCTTGCCGCTTCTCTGTTTTCGTAAGTTGGTCCAATATCGGGAGCAGGACCGCTTCGGTTTTTCCCGACCCTGTTGGGGCAATTAGTAGAACGTTCTTGCCAGACATAATCTTCGGAATGGCAACCATTTGTGGTGGCGTTGGGGTCTGGATTCCAGACTCGGCCAGAGCTTCTTGGATTGCTTTGGAGAGGTTTGTGAAGACTTGTTGCGACAGGTTGCCAACCAGCCCTCAGGCTAAGGCGTAGTCATAGAATGGCGGGAACTCAAAAAGATTGGAGGAAATGCCAGAACAGGGAACGTATTGTCCGTGCAAGTGTTCCCTTTTTAAATGAAAATGATCGCTACCTAGATTGGCGGTCTCGGATATGTTTGAGTATAATGGAGTAAAGTTTTCTTGGTTGGGTCATGACGGCTTCAGAATTCAAGATGGCCTAGTGATCTACATCGATCCGTATCAGATCCAACGTGCGGAACCTAAAGCGGACATCGTTCTCGTTAGCCACGAACACTTCGACCATTGCAGCGTAGACGACTTGAAAAAAGTCGTCGGCTCTAACACGGTGATCGTTGCTCATGCACAATCCAAGGGCGAGTTATCCAAACTGAAAGTGAAGGAGATTAAGATCGTTAAGCCGGGCGACAAAATCAATGTTGGCGATGTCAGCATCGAAGCAGTCCCGGCATACAACGTGAATAAGTTCAGGGAACCAGGCAAAGTCTTCCATCCGAAAGAAGACGGAAAGTTGGGTTACGTCGTAACTGTGAGAGGCGTTCGCATATATCACGCCGGTGACACCGACCACATTCCTGAAATGAAGAGCATACGGGCCGATGTTGCCCTCCTGCCAGTTTCGGGCACCTACGTGATGACGGTTCAGGAGGCTGCTGAGGCCGTTGCAGTGATCAACCCGAAGGTCGTGATTCCGATGCATTACGGCTCAGTCGTTGGAAACCGCAAGGACGCTGAGGCGTTCCAGAAGCTCGTCAAGTGTGAGGTTAGGATACTCGACAAGGAACGCTGATCCGTCCGGTTCAGAAGGTTCCGATACGCGGGTCTTCTGACTTCCGCGATTAGGGCAGAAGTTTCCGGTGATTACCGAAAGTCCGTCGGGTACTATCGCAAACTGGCCGGTCACGGTTCCCTGCTGGACCGGATTGGGATATTCCAAGCAATTGCAAGGTGCTATGAGAAGAGAGGCTCGCTTAAGAGAGCTGGATATTGGCATGAGCTAGCGGGCCAAGGGTACATGCAAATTCCTGCTCGAGCGATGGGGGCTCAGGAGAAAACATTCTACGCTCTAGTTGAGTTCCGTAGCGCCCTCCAAGATTACAGGTCCGGCACGATGATGCGAAGGGCGGCGAAACGTTACCTAACTGCTCTTGAGATCTGCCTCAAGGCGGGCAAGGAAGGCTATAGCCACGAAATGCTCTTCGCTGGGTACCTCTCAGCGAAGATAGGATTGTTGAAGAAGGCTGCCACCTTATTCATGGACTCCGCAAAGCAGTTCGAACAGGAGAAGCCGAATCTTGCTCGTGAGATGTATGAATTAGCCGCCAGCTGCTTCGAAAAGGTAGGAAAAAAGAGGACAGCGAAGAGAGTTCGCACTGCTGCCGCGAAAACATTCTAAATCAGAGATATACCGCTATTTCGTCGGTCGCCTTTCAGGTGGACCGGTGTAGACTATCTCATCCCACTCTGGGGCTTTGTACGGTTTGTCGTTGTACATCTGCTCATAGGCGTGAGCTATCAACTCCGGAGTGCGGCTTACGATGAAGAAGCCTTTCCCGAGGCGCCAATCAAACCCCATATCAGAGATTATGGCAGCGATACAGCCGTCGACGTTCAAGATCAGATGTTTGCGGAAGAATCTCTCCGTTAGTGATTCAATGGCCTGAGCAAGTTCTACGTGCGGTCCGGAGAGCTGAGTCTCATTCGCAATTTCCAGAAGTCTCTTCGTGCGGGGGTCGTTCGTGTGCGTAGGATGCCCATATCCTGGGACTTTCTCTTTCCGGTCTCTGTGTTTCCGAAGGATCTCCTCAGCACTTTCCTGGGCTGTAAGTTGCGCATCTTTCATGTGGACAACTCCTTCCTGCAGCATCTTCGCGGCTTGCTCTATAGCGCCGCCGTGCCAGTCACCTATGGCAGCAACCCCCGCAGACACCGCCGATTGTAGCGGGACACCACATGAGGCCACGAAACGAGTGGCATCGACGGACGGTGCGTTGAGGCTATGTTCCACGCAGACGGTGAGCAGGCATCCATCATGCGGGAATGGTTTCGCGGAGGCAGTTCCCCACGCCAAAGAAAGTAGGTCAAGTCGGCGTAGCTGTATTTTCCCACAAGATCCATCAGGTTGTAGCCGCGAACCAAGATCTTGTTCGGCTCAACTTTCGAGATAGCGGTCTTCCAGAACGGTTCGGACAAACTCATCATCCCTTCCGAAGCTCAGAATTGTCGTCATTAGACTTTCGAGAACTTCGGGACGTACTGAGCCGTCCCGTCTGGAAGGCGTGTCCGAGAAAAGTCCGAGTAGAGTAGCGGGTAGTCTTTCATGCAGATCTCCGCAACCTGGCCGAAGACCTTGCGGATCTCTACTTCAGCGCTCGGGTCGGTTCGCATCTCTATAACCCAGCGTATCGTCCTATGATTTGCGGTCCAAATTATGTTGGTGGCAATGCCATCTGGAAGAATTCGGCGCAAAGCGGAGGTCACCCGTTTCTTCTGTTCAAACGTCATCTTGTCCCAGTTGAAGCCGGCTTCCAAGTCGCGGTAACGCTTCTGTATCTCCTCGACAGTCTCCATGAACTTCTTTGAGACGGGTTCAACATCAGGCGGCATCCAGACGTCTACCTCCTTGGGGCGGACGTACCGAAGGCTCTCTTGGCTGATCGCAGTTCCAGCGCGGTGTCGTACTAACTCATGTGTGAAAATTCGACTTACGTTTAGGAAGGCGAACGTTACCGTGGCGTGTTCGAGGATGCTTCCGTCCCCTTTCTCCAATACATTCGTAAGATAGTCTTTGGGATTGTCTCGAATCTTAGTCACATTGGGATTTAGGCCGACCCCGAAGGACTTGTAACATGCTCTGCCGGCTAATTCGATGAGGAACTCTGATTCATTTGGTTGAAGCTTCCTAGCTCTATCCAACCATTCCACCGCGGCGTAATGCTGCGCCAATTGATCAACGCCCTTCGGGTCAAGCCGGGTTTCTGCGAGTTTGATCACTTTCGGTTCAATTCGACTCATTCCGACAACCACTCAGCATCGCTTCTTCACGACGCCCAAGAATGAATGGTTTCGCTGCTGAATTAGCTTTCGCAACGGAGCTGGCGAACCTATACGCTCTAAGCTATTCACGTGCCGTGAGCCTCGGTATGCGCGATTGATTTGATGAGAGCTTCACATGGAAATTGAGAATGGCCCCACTTGATTTCGGGAATAAGGCTAAATTACGGTTAGGATAGTGGACGGGGGTTAGAAGGTGCCTCCAAGAGCTTGTCGTGGACTGAAGAACGAACCAAGGCTCTCGATGAGATTAAGAAACTTGAGCCTGCCGATCGCTTGGGGCTTTACGCCTCCTTGATTCGAATGAATTCCGCACTTTTCGAGAGTGTCCGGGGTTGGGACGGTTGGCTGAGAAACCCGTCCTTCATCGAGACTTTTAGCGAAGAAGAGTTGAAGGATATCTTCAAGCAGTTCAAGGACGTGTGCGTCCGCTTCTTAGAGGAGGACGTTAGGTGGACCGGCAAGAAAGAGAAGAGCATACCCATGGGTACAAAGGCGCCCAAGGCTGAACGTTCCGAAGCCGAGAGACGATACGCATAAATCACGCAGTTAGGGCGCAGTTCGGGAAGGTTCGGCTCATGAGCATTGCACCTTTTGTTCAGACACCGCTTGAAGTGGCAAAGAAGATGATCGACTTATCGCAGATCAGAGCAGGCGAGGTCCTTTATGACTTGGGATGTGGTGACGGTCGACTCATCATTCTCGCGGCAAAAGACATCGGAGCTAGAACCACGGGCATTGAGCTGAGAGAGGATCTTGTAGAGCGGGCTAGAACAGAGGTCAAGAGATTGAACCTGGAAGACAAGGTGAAGGTGATCCAAGGCAATTTCTTTAACGTCAACATATCAGACGCCGACGTGGTCACTCTTTACCTGACTTCGAGTGCGAACGAACGGCTTAGGCCCAAGTTGGAGGCTGAACTGAAGCCAGGCGCACGTGTTGTATCGCACGACTTTAAGGTCCCCGGTTGGAAGCCCAGCGCAGTTTACGATGAGTTGCTAGGGCATACGATCTACAGCTACCGGATCGGCGAACAACTCTAAACCAATATTTCGCGGCACCTACCGCCTCTGAATGACGATCTTGCAACTAGCTATGAGTGAGAGTAGAGGCGCAGTATCCGTTCTTGGCATGCTTGAGATCGTAGCCGCTATGGTGCTGTCAACGCTGCTGCTGGGAGAGACCTATAGCACGATTACGTTTCTTGGGGCCGTCTTCGTTCTTTTCTCGATATTGGCTGTGGCTGAAAGCTGAACTGTTTTATAGCGATGGCAGAGGCTAAGCAGAGTCGCTGGTGTGCAAGATGAAGATGGGACGACAAGCATACGTCGCTGAATTCATCGGAACTTTCGCGCTGGTCTTCTTCGGGTCCGTTTCAGTAACCATCTTCCTCCCCGTCCTAGGCGTATCTTCAGCTGCTGCCTCGTTTCTAGGAATCGCACTCACACATGGCATAATTCTGATGGTGATGGTTTACGCGATCGGCTACATTTCAGGTTGCCACATAAACCCGGCAATAACGATCACGGCTGTTGCCCTCAGGAAATTAGAAGTTGATGACGGCGTTGCATATCTCGTAGCGCAGGTTTTAGGAGCAACCCTTGCCGGTTGGGCGCATAAACTGATCCTACCTGCAAGTGGCCAGTTAGTCGACTTTGGCACACCCTTGCCGGGTCAGGCGATCTTACAGAGCAATCTCGTGGCGGTTGTGGTCGAGTTGATAATTACATTCTTCCTGATGTTCTCAGTATACGCGGTGCTCTACACTGACAAGGTTCCTGCTGGCGCGTCAGGGTTGCTGATTGGCATGACTCTGACGGCCGACATACTGATCGCTGGTCCCCTAACAGGTGGTGCCGCAAATCCCGCCCGTGCCCTCGGTCCGGCCATCGCATCGGGACACTATGATAGCCTATGGGTTTACTGGGTCGGCCCGATTATCGGAGCCCTGCTTGCTGGTTTCGTCTATCAATACCTCCTAACCGTGAAAAGAAGAAAATAGTGCGAGCAGACTGCTCGTAACCTTCGTGAGTAGAAATATGAAATTCGGAGTATGCTTGCCGAATTACGGTAATCATCTATCAAAAGAGGCACTCATTGAGTCCTCAAAACTGGCTGAACAACTTGGCTTCGATTCAGTCTGGACAACAGACCACATCCTAGTCCCAAAGAAGCATTCTGATCCTTACGGCAACATATTGGACTGCTTAATCACTCTCGCCTACCTTGGCGCTGTCACCGAAAAGGTCCAGCTTGGAACATCAATCCTGGTCTTGCCACTCAGAAACCCTATTGTAGTCGCGAAACAGGTAGCCACGATCGACTACCTAACGAACGGCAGGCTAATACTTGGAACAGCAGTTGGTTGGATGGAAGAGGAATTTCAGAACCTAGCCACATCCTTCCGAGGCAGGGGGAAACGCTTCGAAGAAGCCATCAATCTCATTCGCACGCTTCACCGAAATGATTCACCGGAGTTTCGCGGCCGATATCATAAGTTCAATGACGCAGTCTTCAAACCTAGACACCCACGTGATAACGGTCCAATCATTTGGTTTGGCGGAAATTCCGAGGCTGCAGTGCGTAGAGCCGCAAAACTAGCCGATGGCTGGCATCCAGTCGGCTTAAGTCTTGAGAACTATGGTGCGGCGGTTCAGAAGATCAAGTCAATGCTTCCACATGGAAAGCCGTTCACGTTTTCTCAACGGATACTGGTTGACATAGACGGGAAGGCTCAATCACACCTAGCTTCAAGTGGCGAGCGTAGGGACGTAATCAGCGGGCCCGTTGACAGGACGATTCGTGGTATTCAGGAGTATCATGACGCAGGGTTAGAGCACTTAGTATGCTACTTCGGGGATATTGAACTTAAGCTCCTGAAGAAGAAAATCACTCAGTTCGCTGACCAAATCATGCCATCATTCAAGAAGTAGCCTGCTACTTTTTTCCGAACACTTTGTTGACGTCTGCGATGCGATGGATGACCTTGACCTCTATTCCTCTTTGTCGGAGGGTTCTTGGCAGATTCTTGGTTTCAGATGGGTGAAGTCCGCTGAGGACTCTCTTGAACATGGATTCGGGTTGGTTGAGACGTTCGACGCCAGCGCGAATAAGGGCAGCTCCGTCATTCATGGATAGCGTGGCTTCAATGATTTCTGCCCAGCGATCTTCCCTACCGCTTTGCGCTTCCTTTGGAGTTATCTTTCCTTCCAACAGTAGTCGGTAGGGCTCAAACCCTTCGTCAAGGAAGATTGTCCTCTTGACACTCGGTGGGCTCACATCCGGTGGCCTGACACCGACGAACCTGAACGATTGCTGGAGCTCAATCGGCTCGAACGGCACGCCTTGAAGAAAAAGTATCTCTGGGGCCAGCGACTCGACATGCCGTTGGCCACTGAAGGCATTGTAGACAGCATTTGCAATCAAGCAGAAACTGTCTCTCAGTGTGCGCAACATCTCCTCATCACCTTCTGAGTAGACTTGAATGGTCCGCATCGCTTCTCGGTAGTTCTTTTCTGAAGGTGAGAATTCGTACAGCAGTTCCAAGGCCTGTTTCATTACATCCAGCGCCGAGTACTTTGCGATAGTCTTCTGTGGCACTCTGAACCTCTTCAGGTTTAGCTGAAGGAGCGAGTTAACGGCCCGTTTCATGTCCCGAACGAGGAGTGCGTCGAAGGGGCAACTCTCCGCGATCGCATAGAGAACCTTGAGCTCACCCATCCGGGACACCCTAGCATTCGTTGGGGTGGGGACCGCCGTAAAATCCTTCACTAATTCTTGCCGAGGGTTACGAAGAACTAAAGGCTGAGTGTGCGCCTAGGACAGCGCCTGATTTCACTTTGACGACCGTGACAACCATTCAAGACGTGCCCGAAGGCGATTACGCCAAACATGGCCTAACAAAGGAAAAGCTACAGCAGATGCTCCAGAAAATGCTCTTGCTGCGCAGGTTTGAGGAGAAAATCGAAGAACTCTTCCTAGTCAAAGGCGCACTGATCGGCCCATCACACCTCTATCTGGGCCAAGAAGCAATTGCCGTGGGCGCCATGGCGGCTCTCCAACCGGACGATCTAACCGTTACCACCTACCGCGGCCATGGCCACGCGTTAGCGAAGGATGTTCCAGCAAAACTGTGCATGGCAGAATTGTTTGGAAAATCCACAGGCACCTGCAAAGGTCTAGGAGGTTCAATGCATGTGGCCATCTATCCGAAGACGGGGTCGCTGTACGCAACGGCAATAGTTGGAAGTGGTTTACCTATAGCGGCAGGTGTAGGAGTTGGACTAAAACAGAAGAAGAGCAAGAATATTGCAGCATGCTTCTTCGGAGACGGCGCGGTTAACACAGGCGCCTTCCACGAAGCCCTAAACCTGATCGCACTCTGGAAGCTCCCAGTCCTCTTATTCTGCGAGAATAATCAGTACGCAATGTCAACCCCTGTTGAGCGGGCGGTTTCCAGCCCCTCCATCGCCGAGAGAGGGCGCTCCTACGGAATGGAAACCGTGGTAGTAAACGGAAACGACGTTGTTTCGGTCTTCGTCGCAACGAAAGCTGCGGCTGAAAGGGCGCGACGGGAATCACAGCCAGTATTTCTTGAGTGCATAACCTACAAGATGAAAGGCCATGGCGTCTACGATAAAGGGGATTACCGCCCGAAAGATGAAGTCGCAAAGTGGCTTGAACGTGACCCCATAATCACCTTCGAGAAGCGTCTCCTGGAACGGAAGCTTGTGACCCAAGCGGACATCGACAAGGCCGAGGCCACGGCGCGTCAAGAGGTGGAAGATTCTGTTGCCTTCGCCGCTGAAGGTTCGCCTCTGTCTTTCGAGGACTTGAAGAAATATGTCTACGCGGGAGGTTCATGAAATTGCGTGAGATAACTTACGCCGAAGCCTTGCGTGAAGCACTCCGCGAAGAGATGCTTCGCAATCCCAACGTAATCCTGCTGGGTGAAGAAATCGGCGTCTTCGGAGGAGCCTACAAGGTTACACGCGGATTATTGGAAGAATTTGGTCCGGAGCGTGTTAGAGATACACCAATCTCCGAGATGGCAATAGCTGGTGCTGCAGTGGGAATGGCGTTAACAGGGCTCAAACCTGTCGCTGAAATCATGTACATGGATTTCCTACCGATCTGCCTTGATCAGCTTGCAACCCAAGCTGCAAAGATTCGGTTCATGAGCGGAGGCCAGTTGAAGGTTCCAATGGTTCTCAGAACTCAGTATAGTCTGGGTCGTCAACATGGGTCGCAGCATTCTCAGTTCTTCCCTTCTTTGTTTTTCCAAGTTCCAGGGTTGAAGGTTGTACTCCCCGGAACCCCCTATGACGCGAAGGGCCTCCTGAAGTCCGCGATCCGAGACGAAAACCCTGTCCTATTCATCGAGTGCGGTGTCCTGTATCGAACGAAGGGCCCCGTCCCAGAAGAAGAATACACCATCCCCCTCGGACAGGCGGAAGTGAAGAAGAAGGGAGACGATGTTACGATCGTCGGCGTCTCAAGGCTTGTTGGCGAAGCCCTTTCAGCTGCGAAGAAGCTCGAGGAGAAAGGTGTATCCGCAGAGGTCATCGACGTCCGCACGCTGCAACCGCTTGATCTCGATACCATCAACGAGTCTGTTAAGAGAACTTCGAGGCTTGTTATCGCATCAGACGACGTCAAGACTGGTGGAGTTGGTTCAGAGATATCCGCGGCAGTTCTCGAATCCTCATTCGATTACTTAGATGCGCCGATAGTTCGTGTGGCCTGCCCCGAAATCCCCGTTCCCTTCTCACCGAGTCTAGAGCAAATGTACATGCCTAACGCCGACAAAATCGTGCAAGCCGTGGATGGCATTATCGGTCGGTGATCTTGAATGCCTGAAGTCGTTATGCCGCGCATAGACCCTGGAATGCAGAGCGGAAAGATAGTTGAATGGTTGAAGAAAGAAGGCGAGTACGTTCAGAAAGGCGAAGCGATACTTGTTGTTGAAGGCGAGAAGACAACCTTCGAGATAGAAGCGCCAGCCGGCGGAGTGCTGAGCAAGATTCTAGTTGAGGTTGGGGCTGATGTCCAAGTTGCACAGCCTGTAGCAATTATTGGTGAAGCTGACACGAGTTCTCAGTCAGCAGTGCAGGCGAGGATTATTCAACAGGAACCCCTTCCTCCGGCCCCGGCTGCAACCAAGGTTCCCACCCCGACCGACCGTATCCTTGCGTCACCGGCAGCACGACGGTTAGCGCAAGAAAATCGGGTAGACATTGCGACTTTGAGCGGTAGCGGGCCTGGGGGACGGATAACAAGGGAAGATGTTCTTGCAGCCGTGAAACAGGTTCCGCCGTCAGCTCGCACAGTCTCCAAGGTCCTGCAGCCAGCTGTGCTGAGAAAGGCCAAGCTGGAGGGGGTCAGGAAAGCTGTGGCTGAACGGCTAGCCTTTAGCGCCAGAACCGCGGTCCCAGTCACGATCACCATGGACGCGGATGCGACCAAACTCGTCGCCATGAAAGAGAAAGAGAGTCACATTGCCTTCACGGCGTTCGCTGTCAAAGCAGCGGCAAAGGCGTTAGAAAAAAATACTGTCATAAACTCCGCGATCGAAGGAGAGGAGATCACAACCTACTCAGACGTCAACATTGCAGTGGCCATAAACACTGAACAGGGCCTTGTTGCTCCGGTCATTCAGAACGCAAACAGAAAGTCGCTCAAGGAGATCAATGCCGAGATCGACGATTTATCCCAAAAAGCTAAGGAAAACCGATTGACGATCGAGAACCTGACCGGCGGCACCTTCACGGTAACGAACCTTGGTGCCCATGACGTCGAATCTTTTGCGCCGGTCATTAATCCGCCGCAATGTGCAATACTCGGCTTGGGGCGAATCGTCTACAAACCCTTCGCGCTTGGCGGCCGAGTATCCGCCAGGCCCTCGACTCTGCTGACGTTGGTCTTCGATCATCGGATCGTCGATGGAGTTCCCGCCGCCAAATTCCTGCAGGATTTGAAACGTAACCTCGAGGATCCGGATTCTCTTGTGTGAGAAGACCGACTCTAGTTTGGTGGGCGGAGGGCGACCTTCAACGCCTTACCGCTCCCCATCAGCTGCAGCGCTTCTTCCGCTTTTTCCAGCGGCATTTCATGAGAGATCAGAGGTTTAATTGAAACCTGCCTGGAAACTATCAGTCGGAAGGCACGTTCGACTGCTGAGGGTGTGTGGTGGAACCCACCTTGAATATGTAGCTCGCCGTAGTGAATTTTCTCCGCGTTGAAGGACACGGTCGTCCCTGCTGGGCATCCACCGAAGAGGAGAACTGTTCCCCCCTTACGGACAAGGCCGGGCGCGGATTCCCAGGTTTCACGCCTGCCAACAGCCTCAACAACTATGTCAGCACCTCTACCATCAGTGAGGCCGAGGACCCGCTCAACAAGGTTCTCGCTCGCAGAGTTTATCGTTACGTCCACTCCTACCTTCTCAGCTTCTCGCAACCTTTCTGGCACCACGTCGCACAATGCCACTTGCCGGGCGCCGTTCAGCCGTGCCAATTGTGCATGAAGTAAGCCTATGGGGCCGCCGCCGACAATTATTGCAGTACCGCCAGGCATTCGGTTCACAAGATCCCATCCATGAACCACGCACGCCAGGGGTTCTAGAGAGGCGGCACTTTCCAAAGGGACGCCATCGGGAACTTGGAAGGTGTTCTGGCGAACAATTCTCTCAGGAATTCTAACGTATTCTGCGTACGAGCCTGGCCAGGTGAACCCCACGATGCTTTCGTCAAGGTGCTCGCAGAGGTTTGGTTGGTGTATCAAGCAGTAGAAGCATTGGTTGCATGGCGCCGAGTTAGCCGAGACAACCTTCATCCCCATCTTGAAGTTCTCGACGCCGGACCCAACTCCGGACACGGTACCCGCAAATTCATGTCCCATGATTTGGGGCGGTTTGGCAAGGGGATGGCCACGCTTGAACATCTTCACATCGGTGCCACAAGTCAGGGCTACGGAACTCTTCACAACTAGCTCACCCGGCCCAGGCTCAGGGACGGGCACTTGTTCCGCCTTCAGTTGGCCGGGTTTGTAAAATCGAACTGCGAGCATCGAATTTGGCATGACAAAACCAGAACAGGCCTATCGATATTAAACCCGTATCTTCCAGCGCATTCCCATCAAGTCCGACCCATCCAGGGGGTACAATCGATTAGTTGTGGCCGCATTACTTGGGAGGCAGCCTCGCTGAATCCGCCTTCTGTGTGACCTGCCAAGACTATCGCGTAAGAGTTCACGAGTTCTCAACGATTATCTTTACGACGTCTTTTCCTTGTTCAGCGAGTCGGAATGCTTCAACAGCCTGGGAGAGTGGCAGCCTGTGCGTAATTATTTGCGAGGGGCTGATTCGTTTCGTCTCGATCAAGTCCAGTGCCATTCGCATCTCAGTTTCCGAGGTCGAATAGCTTGACTGGAAACTGATCTCCTGAAGGAACAGGTGGCTCACATCTACGGACAGTAGCGCGCCTCGCGGTGGGGCGCCAAACAAGACCACGCGTCCACCCTTGCGAACTGAGCTTAAGGCCTGGTCTATAGCCTTCAAGCTGCCTGTAGCAACAATCGCATAATCCACTCCAAGTCCATCTGTCACCAGTGAAATTGCCTTCGGCACATCATCAGTTGAAGGGTCTAGCGTCATGTCTGCGCCAAGCTTGGTCGCCATCTGCCTCCGGCTCTTTATGACATCAACAGCGAAGATTGGTGCGGCCCCATAGAGCTTCAGCAGTTGTACATGGGTCAAACCGACAGGCCCAACGCCGAAGATGGCCACGCTATTTCCAGCCTTCACGTCCGCTTTCCTAAGAGCTCTGATGCAGCAGGCTGTTGGTTCTACCTGCGAGCCTTCCTCGTAACTCATTGAGTCAGGTAGTTTGTAGACCGTACCTCCCTTTACGAGGGTTTCTGGAACGCGAAAATATTCGGCAAAGCCACATGGGTCGAGGTTACTCTTCGGGTAGGCTTCGCACAATGTTTCGAGTCCATTCTTGCAGTAGAAGCAGCTTCGGCAAGAGACATGGTGATGAACTAACACGTTGTCTCCTTTCTTGAAGCCCCGAACTTGTGCACCTGTCCCCTCAACTTCTCCGGCCACCTCATGTCCAAGTACGGGCGGAGTGATGTGTTCTCCATGTACCTTTTCGAGATCCGTACCACAAATGCCGCATGCTCGCATGTGAACAAGAATATCGCCAGGGCCAACCTGGGGTCTCGGCAGCTCCTTCAGTTCGACCGTGCCCTTGCCTGTAATTGCTGCTGCTTTCACACTTCAACCCGGCTGGGTACGCTCAAAAGTCTATAGCGGTGTCTTATCAAGTAACGCCATCTATTCCCCACAAGATGTTTGGTTATTGGTCTCCAAGGTCCACGTCCATATCGAGAAGATGCCGAAGCTACGAAACCCAGTAATGGTATGCGGGCTTCCGGACAGCGGAAACGTTGCGAAACTGGTCATCGACCAGTTGGTCAAACAGTTGAAGGCGGAGAAGTTCGCAGATATCTATTCAAGTTCATTGCCTCCGCGGGTCTTGATTCGTCAAGATGGGACTGGGGAGGTGATGAAGCATTCAATGTTCTTTTGTACAAACGACAACGGCAGGCATATTGTCCTGTACACGGGTGATGCGCAACCCGCCAACCCAGAAGCCGCCTACGCGCTCGCCGACAAAGCGCTGGAGATAGGGCAATCTCTCAGCGTCGACACGGTTCTGACAGTTGGGGCCTACATTACCGGCCAGTTCGCGAACGAACCGAAAGTTTTCGGAACTGGCACCGACAAGGAGTTGTTGAAAGAGCTTGAAGCGATGGGCGTTTCACTCATCAGTGAAGGTAGCATAACGTGGATGAACGGGTTGCTGGTGGGTTTGTCAAAACTCCGCAACATGAAAGCAGTCTTCCTCTCAGGCGAGACTTCCGGCTACATCGTGGACGCGAGGGCAGCTCGAGCCGTCTTGCTAGTGCTAAGTCAGAAGTTAGGTATTCCGATAGACCTTGCAGAGCTCGATCAGAAGGCAAAGGATTCGGAGAACTTGGTCAAATCCATGGAGGCAATGCAAGGACGAGCCGAGAAGGATGAGATAGGGTACATAGGCTAGCCCCTTTGATGGTGACTTGTGGGTGGAAAACGGTGGTCATGGCCTTCAAGGCGGGGTGGTTTTGGGTTCACTTGGGCTGACAGGGCCAGTTTTGTGCCTGTTTGTCAAGAAATTCCCACACCAAATGGCGGCTTCTGGGGAGGATGGAGATCCTCAGTGGGTGGGCTACACCCGGAGGGGGGTGTGGCACATCCTAATTGAGCGTGTAGTCCATAAGCTTCAAGGGTTTCGTGAGTGAGTGTGCAATGCTCAATGGTCTCGGGCCCGTAGTCCAGCTGGTTAAGACGTCGCCCTCACATTCGGACGAGAACGGCGAAGATCCCCGGTTCGAACCCGGGCGGGCCCACCAGGACAGCCCCCACGTCGGCTGATTCTTGCTTAGAGATCGTTGGTTGCCTTTGGGATTTACTTTTATATTACATTACGTAAGACATGATGTATGACACAAACCATAACCGTTAGGGTGTCAGAGAAGGAGAGGCGCGAGCTTGAGAAGCTTGGGAAGATTTCCGAGGTTGTGAGAGAAGCTCTTCGCCTTTACTTGAGGACCAGGAATTCGAAGAGAACCCTTTCACGTTTGAAAGAATTGCAGCAGGTTCCCATCCGCGGCACGATCCATGATGACCTTGAGCTTATTCGAGCTGACCGCGAACGATGAAGGTAGCTGACAGTAGCTATCTAATAGAGGGCATTCTGAGAAACGCCGGCATTCTCGAAAATGAGACCTTCATCGCGCCTGACCTGGCACTCTATGAGGTCGTTAACACTGTTTGGAAACATGAGGCTCTGATCGGCGATCTGCCAGATTCAGCGCTGCGCATAGGTCTCTTCTTGGAGTTAGTCTCTGCTGAGACCGTTCAGTTGTTAAGGCCAGACAAGAAGTTGCTTGATGAAACCTATTCACTTTCGGTCAAATATAAGCTCCCTACGTACGACATGGTCTTTGTTGCACTTGCCTTGCAGCTTGACTTGGAGTTGGAAACTTTCGATGATAGACAGTCTATGATCTTCGCTAAGGAACGGATAACTAATGGTGAAATTTAGCTGCGGCTGTTGTTGCCAATACCCCGCTCTCTAAATATGAGTTCATCAGAGTCGTTTTGAGAACGCGACGGCTTCCATGGGGCAAACTAAATGAAAACTGCAATCTCCGCAATTATTGGTGGCATAATCGTAGCCCTCTTGACAGGATTGCTCGTAAATACCCCGCCGCTTATGGTTGGTGCAACGCATTATGGGTATCCACTGGCATGGCTTACCAGATTGATAATTGCCCCAGAATACTTCCCGTGGCGAGTCGACTACGGCAACTTGATTGCTGACATCATCGTCTGGTCGATAATAGTCGGGGTAATCCTATTCGGCCTCTCGAGAATGAAGAAGAAGTAAGTACGCCACTGGTTCCCACCTGTGTTGAAAGGAATGGATTGCACAAGCTCACTTTAGCTTGAGCTCTACGATCACATTTTCCTGTTCTCTTTTTGTTGTGAAGCCGAGTTTCTCGCACAACCGAATCATTCTAACATTCTCTGACATTATAATTCCGTATATGCTCTCAACGCTCTTCTCCTTGGCGACTTCGATTAACATGTCTACTAATTTGATCCCCAGCCCTTTTGCCTGATACTTGTCCGTCACCACTACAGCGAATTCGCCCCGCTTCTTGTTGGGTTCGAGAATCAATCGGCTCACCCCAATCTCTATTCTTCGGTCTCCCTCTCGAGTTTCAGCGATGAATGCCATTTCCCGGTCGTAATCAATATTGCAGAATCGAACTAGCGCTTCGTGAGGAAGGTCTTTGATTATTTGGAAAAACCTGAACCGGCTGGTCTCCGTGGACAGCCCCCTGATGAATTCTAGCTCTATAGGTTCATCCTCGGGCCTGATGGGCCGAAGGGTAACCTCGGTTCCATCCTTCAACCTCCAGGGCGTCACATACTTGGTTGGGTAAGGCATGATTACGAGGTGTGGATAGGTTTCAGTACGCTCTAGGGCCTTGGGGTCGATAATTATTCGTGCGTCTAGGACTGTGAGTTTACCGTCTGACACGACGAGCGGGTTGATGTCCATTTCAGCGATTTCTGGGAAATCTACGACCAGGTTTGAGAAGCGCACCATGGCCTCCTCGAGCGAACGGAGGTCTATTGGCGGTTTGTTTCGAAGCCCCTTGGACAAAGCGCGGTAGATTCTTGTCTCTTCGATAACCCTTCTGGCGAGAACTTGGTTTAAGGGGGGAAGGCCGATTGAGACATCCTTCAGTAGCTCGAC
>Ga0315280_10005477_pt1 | contig 18064 bp, 14 predicted proteins | sample YL17G06_40_MG_FD_203697 | JGI IMG/M metagenome (GOLD analysis project Ga0315280, IMG submission 203697) | Sediment microbial communities from Yellowstone Lake, YNP, Wyoming, USA - YL17G06_40 | ecosystem: Environmental > Aquatic > Freshwater > Lake > Sediment | place: USA: Wyoming | collected... | reverse complement strand
ATAAACCATTTAGTTGGAGTCTCGGCTGCTCTTTTTTTACTTTTTTCTCCAGTGTTTTTAGCCCAAACCGGAATTATTTATCCAGAAATTCCTGTAACCGCCTTTGCTGTTATGACAATTTATTATTTCTTGGATAAAAAACCCTGGCTTTATTTATTGTCGGCTTCTTTAATGCTTCTGACAAAAGAAACGTCAGCGATTTTAATTGTTGCTATTGCGGTAGCAATTTTACTGGAATTTTTAATTAAATTTTTCAGAAAAGAGAAATCAGATTTTAAAAAAGCAATAAAAGAATCGATTATTTATGGCTCACCGATTATTTTATTAGTCACTTGGTTTATCTGGCATAAGATGGCAACCGGTTGGATGTTTGTCATGCCATATTATCAAGAGACACTAACCAAAGGAGCTCTTTCTCTTTCTAAAATAATTCTTCCCGCGAAATTTTTCTTTTTAGAACAATTTAGATTTATAATAACTTTTTCTATTCTGGGATTGTTTTTATTCCATCTCTTTGACAAAGAAAAAAGATGTATTTTGAAAAGATTAGATATTATTCTTTTAAGCTTGATTATTGTTTTTGTAATTTTACTTTTTGGCATTGTAGATTTTCTTCACCGTTACATTGTTTTTGGATTACCATTTTTATTTATTCTCTTTAGTTATTTTATAGGGCAGACTCTTATAAATAAAAAGACAGCTTTTGTTTTTTTAACAATAATAATCCTTTTTATTTTTAGTTTTGGATGGAACAACCATCGGAAAATTAAAAGTTGGCATTTTCCTCCTCTTGAAGAAAATTTGGAATATCTTGATATAATTAAAATAGGTCAAAAAACGGCAAGTTTTATTGAAAAAAATTATCCTGACCAAGTAGTTTATACTGCTTTTCCTACTAATTATATGCTTTCTGAACCATTTCAACACTATGTTTCAAAACCAATTGAGACCCGTGATTGCAAGGACTACAAAGAAGGCGATAGGATTGATTTAATTGTTTTTCATTTCTTTTCACCAGGTCAAATTGATTGCATGAAATTAATTGGAAGCTTGGGTTTTCAGAATTTAGTCACTTTTGAAGAAAATGGAAAATTCATCCAAATTTACCGTAAACCCTACTAACGTATGAAGCCATTAATCGTTATTCCGGCTTTTAATGAAAAAGAAAATATTTTGGAACTTATTCCGGAAATTTTGAAATTAAATAATGGTTTTCATATTTTAATCGTTAATGATAACTCAACTGATGGGACTGGTGAGGTTGCTGAGGAGCTTTCTCAGAAATTTCCTGGAGTTTATGTTTTGCATCGGAAAAATAAAAGAGGGCTGGGTCGAGCTTATATTGACGGTTTTAAATGGGCTTTAAAAAATGACTACGATCCTGTTCTGGAAATGGATGCCGATTTTAGCCATAACCCAAAATATTTGCCAAAATTTTTAGAAAAAATAAATGATTATGATTTGGTAGTTGGCTCCCGTTACCATCAGGGCAGAATAAGCGTGATCAATTGGGACATTAAAAGGGTTTTTTTAAGTATAGCGGCTAATATTTATGCCAAAATAGTGACCGGTGTTCCGGTATCTGATGCCACCAGCGGCTTTAAATGTTTCAGGCGAAAAGTTTTAGAAAATATTAATTTGGATAAAGTTTTATCCGAAGGATATTCATTTCAAATTGAAATGAATTGGCGGGCTCATAAAGCCGGTTTCAAAATAGGGGAGATCCCGATTATTTTTTACGAAAGGCGCCACGGTCAGTCAAAGCTATCTACCAGCATTATTCGAGAGGGTTTGTGGATTTTATGGCGAATGCGCCTCAAACCTTAGTTAAAAGGAGCTAAGCTCCTTTTATATGATGCTTATATGATGCTTAAATTAAAAAATAAAAATATAATAATTCCGGTTTTGCTTTTTCTTTTTGTTTTTAGCTTGTATATCTATACGGCGCCACCCGAAGCAACCAATTACGCTGACTCCAATGAATTGATTACTGCTTCCTATACTTTAGGACTTCCTCATCCGCCGGGATATCCTTTATTTTTGCTCATAGGAAAACTTTTTAGTTTCCTGCCAATAGGAGAGATTGCTTTTAGATATAGCGTTTTTTGTATATTTTTCGGAGCGCTGACAGTAGTGCTTGTTTATCTGATTATTTTTAAAATTCTAAAAAGTATCATTGCTGCTTTAATTGGAGCCTTGTCTTTAGCTTTTTCTTATATTTTCTGGCTTTATTCAATTGTGCCAGAAGTTTTTTCTTTGCTTAATTTCTTTACGGCTTTACTAATTTATTTTTGTGTCTGCTGGTATCAGGAGGTTAAACACGAAACTGAGTATCCGTTCTTAATTGCTCTCTGCGCGGCATTAGGTTTTTTGTCGCAGCAATTGATTGTTTTTTTAGCTCCGGCTCTTTTTTACATAATTTTTATTATTGATAAAAAAATTTTTCTTCCTTCAAAAAGATGGCTAAAAATCATTCCGGGATTCCTGCTTGGCTTTTTACCTCTAATTTATTTTCCCTTAGCCGCTTTAAGAAAACCGGTGATTGATTATGGAAATACCATTTCGCTGCAAAAAATGTGGGATTATTTGACCAGAAGAATTTATGGTGAGTTTACCGAGAGCGGTTCAGCCTATTTACCGGCTAAATTCGACCTTCAACTGTCTCTTAACCAACTTTCTTATTATTTAAAATATCTTGTTAACCAATTTAGTTTAATATTCTTTCTCTTTGGTTTAACGGCAATTTTAGCTATTATTATTTTCTTAATTAAAGATTTAATTAAAAAGAGAAAAGATAAAAATTTTGAGTTAAAATTTAATCATTTAGAGATATTTTTACTTTTGGCTTTTATTTTGACCGGTCCACTTCTGTCTATGTATTTAACCATAGATTTTTCCCAGGTTGGCTATAATGTCAGGGGAGCCCATGAAAGAATGTTTATCTTTTCAACGGTAATTTTTGCCATTTTGATTGGTTTGGGAGCAAAGAAAATCTTAGAGATAATCAGAAAGATTAATTTAAGCGTGCCTATTGTGACCGTCATTTTAATTTCTATTTTAGTCATCCCTTTAAAGAATAATTTTAAATTAGTGAATAAACACGATTTTCATTTGGGTGAGGACTTTGCCTATAATCTTTTTATTAATATGGAGCCCAATGCCATTTTCTTTACCCGAGGAGATATGCCTTCTTTTGCTGCCTATTATTACAAATATCTCAAAGGGGAAAGGCAGGATGTTACCATCATTCCTTTTAGTCTGAGGGATTGGGCAATTGAAAATTTAAAGGAAAGAGAACCTAATTTATGGGACACCGAAAGCAAAGAATTTATTTTGATTATTAGAGATATTATTCAAGATAATATTGATAAAAGACCAATTTATTTTACCGGGATTCCCGATTCTTACATTACGATGTTTGGTTTAGACGTTAATCCTTTACTTTTAAACCCGCGAGGACTGATTGCTCAGGCTGGTCGTGATTTTGAACCAAGAGAGGAAGAAGATTTCTGGGCGAAAATGAAGTGGCGTAATTCTAAAAATATTGACGACTACGGTGATTGGTATACAAAAGAACTTTTTGAACAATATGTCATTGGTTCTTATAATTCCTTTTTGCTTTATCAAAAATGGGGATATTATGATTTGGCCGAAAAAGAATTAGAAAGATTGAAAGGGATTGACCCAAATCACCCTAATTTAGCCAGGGCAATGAAGTTTTTCCGCCTGGAAGGGAAAAAAGAAAGAGAAGTGAGGCCTTTTTCTCTGGGAACCAGCCAGGATTACTTAGAACAGGGCTATAAATTTTTGAGAAAAAATCAAATAGGCGAGGCAGTGGGTGAGTTCTCAATGGCAAAAGAATTAGAACCGGAAAATCCTTTACCCCGGCTTCAATTAGCTAAAACCTATGAATTATTCGGCTGGTCCAAAGAAGCGATAGCTGAATATAGAGAAATATTAAAATTAGACCCGAATTATCAAGAGGCCAAAGAAAGATTAATGATATTGGAAGAGTTATCCGCGCCTTGACACTATACCTTGACAGCCTTTTTTGATATAATAAAAAAAGAAAAAGTTTTCCACAGCTTTAATAGTTGAGACTTGACAGAAATTTTTGCTATAATAAAAAAAGCTCGTAAAATAAAAGGTCGACGAGTAAATTAAAAAGTATTTGAAATCAAATAGAAAATTAAAACTGAAAGATAGATGGCTAAAGAATTAGCTAAAAAATATAAAAGAGAGATTTTAACTATTGGCCTTTTGCTGGTCGGGGTTTTGTTTTATTTAGGGATTAGCCAGGTTTATGCTGATCTGATGAGTGGTGAAAAAGATATCCTTTCCACTTCAACACCCGGTGCTAATGCTAACCATGAAATTTGGTTTACAAAAGAAACTACCTGGGCAGCTGATAGTACCCTGGTAGTGGAATTTGATGAAGATGGAACAGCTTTTGATCTTACTGGCATAGTTGTTGGCGATATTGACCTTTCTTACGGAACTAACGGTACTGAAACCGAAGCTGTTTTATTCGCTACACCCGGTGTTTCAACCTGGGGAGTGACTGTCAATACCACTGATGATAAAATTACCTTTTTGACTCCCAGTTCAGGACTACTTCCAGCATCTGGTAACAAAGTAAAAATTGAAGTTGGAACCAACGCTTCAGGCGGTTCAAACCAGATAAATAATCCTGCAAAAGTAGGAGCGATAGGAACAGCCGATGTCTATAAGATTTATATAACCTATAATACTACTGCTGATACTGGTCGGGCCATGGTGGCAATTATTGAAGGGGTGACGGTCTCAGCCACAGTGGCTGAGAGTTTAAGTTTTCAAATTGCCTTAGTTGGTGGTGCTGCCTGCGATACTACTTTTGGCGATTTGGCAGATGCGACGGTAACTAACACCTCGGTAGACTTTGGCACTCTTTCTGCGGCTACCTTTTCCCACGGTTGTCAGGATCTAAGTATAGGAACTAATGCTAATAATGGTTATAATATTACTTCTCAAGAGAATACCCAGTTAACATCTCTAACAAATACTATTCCTGACACCACTTGTGGTGCCTCTGCTTGCGACGAAACCACGGCTGCGCCTTGGACGGATGCCGCCACTTATTATGGATTTGGGCATACCTGTTCAACTATCGATGGAACAGGTTGTAATACTGCTTACAGCACCGGGAACTCTTATCGCCAATTTGCCAGTATTGGAAATGCTGAAACAGCTCAGTCAATAATGACTAAATCTTCAACCCCGACTGTTGTTACGGAAAAGGGCCGAGTAGAATATAAAATCGCAATTAGTAATATCCAGCCACCTGGTAGCTACCAGAATACCATTACCTATATTGCTACTCCCAACTTCTAATTAACCAGGTTGGTTTATTGAGTTTATGGAAATGAAAGGAAAGAAAATCCTTAGGTTAATAATTGGGGTAGGACTGGTTAGTTTTGGTTTAATATTAATAAATCAAACCAATGCCCAGGCACCGGCAATTTTGGCTATTTCTCCCTTGACCTTTGAAATAACCGTCAATCCGGGAGAAAGTATTTCTAATGTGGTTAGGGTTTCCAATCTGAGCGATTATCCAATAACAACCAAAATTGAAGCCCAGGATTTTACGGCAGCCGGCGAAACCGGGGAAGTGGTGGTTCAGGAAGAAATAGCCGAGATCTATTCTCTGGCAAAATGGATTAAAGTAGAGCCGGAGACTTTTGATTTAGAGTCCCATAGCCAAAAATTAATCAATTTTACAATTTCCGTTCCGAGTAACGCTGAACCGGGTGGTCATTACGGAACAATTTTAGCTTCAACGATGGCTGGCGGAGCCCCGGGAGGAGCAATGGTGGTTCAAAAAGTGGGGGCTCTTTTGTTGGTATCTGTGACCGGTGCAGTAAAAGAATCTCTTTGGTTAAAAAGTTTTGAAGTTCCTTATTTTTCTGAATACGGACCAATCCAGTTTGTCAGCCGCTTTGAGAATAAGGGGACAGTTCATCTGAAACCAAGGGGTTTTATCAGTATCACCAATTGGTTAGGAAAAGAAGTGGCCAGTCTGCCTTTAGAGCAAAATAATGTTTTACCAAACTCAATTCGGGCAATTAGCACGACTTGGGAAAAACATTGGTTATTCGGACAATATACGGCTACTTTAGGAGCTATTTATGGCTTCCAAAATGAACCTCTTTCCGGCGTCGCGACTTTCTGGGTAATTCCCTGGCGAATTAGTTTAGGAGTATTCTTAGTTTTTGTGGCTTTATTAATTTTCTTTTATAAGAGTCGAAAGAGATGGATAGCTGCCCTTCGAGTATTGTTAAAAGGTGAACCAAAAACCTAACAACAGGGTTGAATTATAAAGTTTTAAAAAGCAATCGTCTATTTAGATGATTGCTTTTTTGGTATACTAAATAAATGAAATTAACGAAATGTTTCTGGATTTTAATATTCGGAATAATTTTTATTACCCCGTCCTTATTTGCTTTTGGAGCCTGTCAACCCTGTAATATAGATAATGATTGTTCTTTAGGTTTTGTTTGTCGGGCGAATTGTTGTGCAGTTGAAAAAGGAATTTCAATAACTATTACTGTACCAGGTGTGCCCACACCGCCTCCTCCTGTTGGCGGAGTACCAGTTGTTCCAGCTACTGTTATTTTCGAAGGCAAGGCCTATCCCGGGGCATTAGTAACAATTGCCAGAAATAAATCCGTAACCGGAACAACGGCGGCTGATTTTTTTGGTAATTTTTCAAAAACCCTCACAGGAGTACCTGCCGGTACCTGGACCTTCAATATTTATGCCGAAGATACCGAGGGAAGAAAATCAGTCACCCTTGGTTTCACCATTAGTATTGCAGGAGGAACAACTACTGAAATTTCTGGAATTTTTATTCCTCCGACTATTTCTCTTTCTAAAGAAATTATTAGAAGAGGGGCAACCTTAGAAATTTTTGGTCAGGCCTATCCCGAAAGCGAAGTTCAGATTTTTATTTCCTCGCCGATACCAGAAATTAAAAAAACCAAATCTACCGAGAAGGGGAAATGGAAATATTCTTTAGACACCACTCCTTTAATAGTTGGCACCTATACCACAAAAGCTAAAGCTGTAACTCCGGAAGGAGAGCAAAGCCCTTTTTCTGAAGAAATGATTTTTAAAATTACAGAGTTTTGTAAGGGAGCTGATTTAAACTTTGACGGAAAAGTAAATATAATTGATTTTTCCATTTTGCTTTATTTTTGGGGACAAAAAAGCCCGGCTAATCGTTGTGCCGACATCAACTCCGATGGTACAGTGAATATAGTAGATTTCTCAATTATGATGTACTACTGGACAGGATAGAATAGAATTTAGGGATTAGAATTTAGGAAATAAAAAATATGGAAATAAAAAAATTACAATCTTTTAAAGATTTAAATGTATGGCAAAAGAGTTCCGATTTGGCTACCCTAGTGTACAAAATTACCAAGAGATTTCCTCATTCTGAATTAGAAAGCCAGATTGAGATTTCTTATAAACTTGGATATTTATCTGCAAAAGATTATCAAAAAATACTATCTTTAACAGTAGAGATTGCCAAAATGACTGGCGGCCTTATAAAATCAATTCGGAAACCCCTAATTCCTAAATCCTATATTCTATTTTTTCTTATTTTCCTATATTCTATATTCTGTATTCTCATCCCTTTGCCTGCAGAGGCGGCGACTTTGTATTTACTTCCCCAATCTCAGACTGTTTATAAAAATGATACTTTTTTGGTTGAAGTAAGAATAGATACTGAGGGCGAAGAAATTAATACGGTTGAAGTAAGTTTAACATTTCCTTTAAACTTGTTAGAAGTTTTTGATCTTGGAAAAGGAGGTTCAGTTTTGAATCTTTGGGTCAAAGAACCAAGTATTACAAATGATACAGTATCTTTTATTGGAGGGATACCGGGAGGGTTTAGAGGAGACGGTTTAATTGGGAAAATTACTTTTTTGGGCAAAGAAATTGGCGAGGGAACCGTTAATTTTAAAGAAAATTCTCAGATTTTATTAAATGATGGCAAAGGAACTCCGGCTGCCTTAAGTTTTTCTGAAGGAAATTATTTAGTTATTGAAAAACCCGAAGGTTTGCCCGAAATTTCTTCAAAATCCCATCCTGACCAAAATAAATGGTCAAAATCTAATAATCTTCACTTGCATTGGGATTTAGTCGAAGGAGCAGAATATAGTTTCCTTTTGAGTTATGACCCATTGGCTGAGCCAGATGAAATTCCCGATAAACCAGAAGGAGAATTAATATGGCTGGGGGATATGGAATACAAGGGCTTAGGAGATGGAATTTATTATTTTTCTTTAAAACAGAAATTACCGGGTAAAGATTGGTCAGGGATAATAAGATTTAGAGCAATGGTTGATACTACTCCGCCAGAAGAATTTCCTTTAGAAATTAGCCAGGAACCTTCTATTTTTGAAGGAAAATATTTTTTGAGTTTTGCCACCACCGATAAAACATCAGGCATTGACCATTATGAGGTTAGAGAGGGGAAAGGGGATTGGAAGATAGCAGAAATCCCTTATTTATTAAAAGATCAAAGTTTAAAAAGTAAGATTTCTGCTAAAGCAGTAGATAAAGCGGGAAATGAAAGAATTGCCGAATATTTACCTCCAAGGAAACCCTTTCCATATTGGATAATTTTTATTATCATTATTTGTTTAATTATAATTGGTTGGATTATTAAAAAGTATCTTCTTAAAAAGCGCCAATGAAAAATAATCCACTAAATGACACTAATATTAGACCAATAAACACTAAAAGATTATTAGTGGCACTTAGTTTTATATTGGTGTTTATTAGTGGGCTACCTTTGGCAGCTGAGGCAGCCGGTGCTTCTTTATATCTTTCTCCTTCTTCGGGGAGTTTTTTGGTGGGAAGCACTTTTAGTGTTTCTGTTTTTGTAAATACCGACGGAAATGAAATCAATGTCGTCTGGGCGGAATTAAAATTTCCTCCGGAAATTTTACAGGTTACCTCTCCGACTGCTGGCACTTCTTTTATTGCCGAATGGATTGTCCCTCCTAATTATTCAAATGAAAAAGGAATAATTAGCTTCAGGGGAAGGGTTCCCGGAGGAATTGCCACTTCTGCCGGCCTGATTTCTTCTATCACTTTCCGGGCGATAGCTTCGGGAACGGCCAAAGTTGAATTTCGAGAAGGGTCTCAGGTTCTTTTAGCAGATGGTAAAGGCACGGATATTTTAACCACTACAATTTCGGGAGAATATCATATTTTAATTCCTCCACCCGAAGGGCCCGTAGTTTTTTCTCCTACCCATCCCGATTCCAATGTTTGGTATTCAGATTCAACTCCTAGTTTTTCCTGGGAAAAAGAAGAAGGGGTAACTGATTTTTCCTGGAGTTTTGACCAAAATCCAAGCGGAAGACCGGATAGTGTTTCAGAAGGAACCCAGACCCAGGTTTCTTTTTCCGATGTCTCGGATGGAATATGGTATTTTCATTTAAGGCAGAAAAAAGAAGGAGTCTGGGGGAAAACCAGTCATGCGCAGGTTCGGATAGATACCACGCCTCCCAATGAATTTACTCCCAAAGTTGAAACTTACACCAGATTAATTGACTATCAAACCATGGTTTATTTTGAAACTACCGATAATTTTTCAGGAATTTCCCATTATGAAGTAAGTTTAATTGACTTGAGCGTTGCTGAACCTTCTCGTTCATTTTTTACAGAAGAAATGAGTCCTTACCGAGTTCCTTTTAAAAAAGCCGGGAAATATAATGTTATAATAAAAGCAGTAGATAAAGCCGGAAATACCAGGGAAGTCGAAGCCAGATTTCGAATGGTCACTCCTTTGATATCTCATATTGAAGGTCGAGGACTGGAAATCAGGGGAATCTTTTTTCCCTGGTGGCTAATTTGGATTTTGGGATTTTTATTATTAGGAAGCGGAGGAACTGTTGGCTGGTGGTTCTATAAAAAGTTCATTAAGCCACGAAGATAAAAATGAGAAAGACATTCTTCATATTATTTATCGTATTTTTTCTTTTTTTTGCCAGAATGGATTCTGTTAAAGCTCAGGGGGCTTCTTTTTATCTTTCTCCTCAGTCAGGCACCTTTTTCGTTGGGAGTATTTTTGATATTTCGGTGTTTGTAAATACCGAAGGAAACAGTATCAATGCAGTTCAGGTAGATTTAAAATTTCCTCCCGATCTCCTTCAGGTTACCAGCCCAACAGCCGGAAGCTCTTTTATTTCAGTTTGGGCTGACCAGCCTTTTTATTCTAATCAAGAAGGTCTAATTAGTTTTAAGGGAGGAGTACCTTCCCCGGGAATTAATACCTCTTCCGGCCTTATTTCGACAATAACTTTTCGGGCTAAAGCCCCGGGCCAAGCTGCCATTTCTTTTTTAGATTCCTCTAAGGTTTTACTGGCTGATGCCAAAGGAACCGATATTCTTAAGACTGCGACCGGGGGAGAATATCTTTTGGCGGTTCCGCCGCCGGAAGGACCAAAAATTTATTCTCCCACTCACCCTTGTCTGACTTGCTGGTCTAAAAATAATAATCCAACTTTCTTCTGGGAAAAAGAATCAGGCGTAACTGATTTTAGCTATTCCCTTGATCAAGACGCCCGGGGGATTCCGGATAATATTTCTGAAGGCTCCGCCACTTCAGCTACTTTCAATGATGTTTTGGATGGAGTTTGGTATTTTCATTTAAAGGCTAAAAAAGAAAATGTCTGGGGAGGAATGAGTCACTATTCTATCCAGATTGACACTACTCCCCCAAGAGATTTTGTGATTGATGTTGAAAGAGTAGGGGAAGTAACCGGGTCGAGATTTTTCGCTTATTTTTCTACTAATGATTTACTTTCAGGAATGGACCATTATGAAGTAAGTACGGTTGATATGACCGATCCCCGGGCGACTCTCAACCCTTTTTTTGTCGAAGCTAATAGCCCATATAAAATTCCTTTTGAATCATCGGGTAAATATGCTATTTTGGTAAAGGCCTATGATAAAGCCGGGAATTTTGTTGAAAGCAGGTCAGTTTTGAGTATTGTCAGTCCTTTCATTTCTTATACTGAAACAGGAATTAGAATCAAAAATTTATTTTTACCCTGGTGGTTAATTTATAGTTTAGTTTTATTTTTATTTGGTTTGTTGGGAGTTGGAATTTATTATCTTTTATTGAAGAAAAAAAGCCTAGCCCAAAGATTAACAAAAGAAGTGGCCGAGGCAGAAAAAGAGATTGAAGATGTCAGCGAATTAGAGAAAAGAATTAGGGAAATGAAAACCTTAGAAGAAGAAGCCGGAAGGCAAAAAGAAAGATTAATTGAAAAATTGGGGGGGACAGAGAAAAAATAAGTTTCTCTTTAAAAATGAAAAAGGTATTCTTTATTCTAATTATCTTAATAATTTCTTTTGGGGTTACCTCTGTTGTTAAAGCAGAGGGAGCTTCTTTGTATCTCTCTCCCCAAACTGGAACATTTTTTGTTGGGAGCACTTTTGATATCTCGATATTCGTAAATACCGGAGGAAACAATGTTAATGCCGTAAAAGTAGATTTAAAATTTGATCAAAGAAAACTTCAGATAGCCAGCCCCACTGCCGGAAGGTCTTTCATTTCGGTCTGGATTTCCCAGCCCACTTTTTCCAATATTGAAGGAACGGCTGTTTTTCGGGGAGGGGTACCTTCTCCAGGAATTAATACCTCATCTGGTTTAGTTTCTACTATTACCTTTAGGGCTATTCAGCCTGGGGAAGCGGTGGTTTCCGTTTCAGATTCTTCCCTGGTTCTGTTAGATGACGGAAAGGGAACTAATGTTTTGAGCTCGGTCGGAAGAGGAGTTTACACAATTTCTATTCCTCCTCCCGAAGGTCCTAAAGTTTTTTCTTCCACCCATCCTGACCAAAATAAATGGTATAACAACAATTCTCCCACTCTTTCCTGGGAAAAAGAAGAAGGGGTAACTGATTTTAGTTATAGCATTGATAATAGCTTTTATGGAATCCCTGATAATATTTCCGAAGGAGACCATACTTCGGTTTCTTTTGCTGACCTGGAAGACGGAATCTGGTATTTTCATATTAAAGCTAAAAAGGGGAATGTTTGGGGAGGAATAACTCATTATATTTTATTAATTGATACCACTCCGCCAGCAGCCTTTACCCTTGCTTTCGAACCCACTTTGCGCTCACCGGTAATGACGAGTCGGGAACCGGCGGTTTCTTTTATTACTACCGATGGTCTTTCCGGACTTTCCCATTATGAATTAAAGGTTATTGATTTGACCGAAGCTCCTCAAAAAAAAGAAACTCAATTTTTTATTGAAGTATCCTCTCCATATAAACTTCCTTCCATGGCTGCCGGAGAATACGAGATAATGGTGAGGGCTTTTGACCGGGCTTTAAATTGGCAGGATTCTAGTGAAAAAATCGAAGTTATCCCGATTGAGAAAATATTTTATATTACCAAAGGGGGAATTGATATCTGGACTTTTTTCATTCCCTGGAAGATATTGATTTTAATTTTATTACTTTTAATTATTGTGATTTTAGTGATTGTTTTTTGGTGGCGGAGGCGTCAGAAAAATCTTCGTCAAAAAAAAGAGGCCTTAAAATCAATAGAAGAAAAGGCAAAGCAAAATGGTGAAGAAATTAAACAAAGATTAAACGGGATATGACAAATAATCCACTAATTGCCACTAATAGTAAACTAATAGACACTAAATTTTTAGTGATATTCAGTATTATATTCTTGTTTATTAGCGGGCTACCCGCGGGAGCAGAGGGTGAAGGAGCCTCCCTTTTTCTTTTTCCCGGGAGCGAAAGTTTTATTATGGGAGATTCTTTTTCAGTAGAAGTTAAAGTAGATACCGTTGGCATTCCCATTAATGCTGTCCAAGCTACTGTTTATTTTCCATTAGATAAATTAGAAGTATTAAATATTTCAAAAGAGAGTTCTATTTTTACTCTTTGGCCAGAGGAACCAGAATTTTCCAATTTTTCCGGAGAAATATCATTTTCTGGAGGCACTCCTCATCCGGGTTTTAAAGGGATAGGAAATATAATTACCATAAACTTTAAAGCTAAAAAAGAAGGAATGGTTAATCTTACTTTGGGTGAGGGACAAGTTTTAGCTGACGATGGAAAAGGAACAAATATCTTGGTTTTTATAAAAGAAGCGAAGTATTTTATTTATCAACCAGAGAAAATTGGATTGGAAGCAACAACTAATTTGCCGCTAATTTTTTCTTCCACTCACCCTAATGAAAACGAGTGGTACAGTAATAATACCCCTCGGTTTCAATGGAGTTTAACCAAAGACATAAAAGGAGTAAGTTTTGTTTTGGACAAAAATCAAAATACCACACCCGATACTATTTCTGAGGGTTTGCTCAATTTTAAAAATTATGACCTAATTCCCGATGGTATTTGGTATTTTCATTTAAGATTAGAGGATGAAAGCGGTTGGGGGGAAACTTTTCATTATCGTATTCAAGTTGATACTAATCCTCCACATCCTTTCGAAATAATAATTGATAATGCCGGAGATTCTACTAACCCTAAACCAAATTTATATTTTGAAACAAAAGATGATACTTCAGGAATTGATATATATAAAATTAAAATTGGAGAAGAAAAATTTATTGATTTGATGCTTGCTCAAATTAATCCCTTTCCTACGTCTCTTTTGCCTCCCGGAAACTACAAAATCACAGTCAGAGCAATAGATAAGGCAAAGAATATTGTTTGGACCAAAACCTTTCTCAATGTTGATCCTATTGAAACCCCGGAAATAAATATCTGGCCAGAGAAATATGTTGCCGGCGAGGAAACATTTTATATTGAAGGGACGGCTCTTCCTGAAGTTGAGATTACAATTTTCTTGAAAAAAAATGAAAAAGTAATCAAAGAATGGCAGACCTTCAGTAATAGTCAAGGGGAATGGTCATTTTCTACAAAAGACCTAATTAAATCCGGTACTTATTATTTATCAGCCCAAGCTAAAGATAAAAGAGGGGCGGTGAGTGAAGTGACTACACCCAAAACGGTGGAAATCTCCCTAAGCGGGTTAACTTTAGGGCCAATTTTGATTACTTTCAAGACATTAGCTTTAATTTTTGTTCTAATTTCGATTTTAGGAATTTTAATATCTGGATTTTTAATCTTCCGAATTCGGCAATCAAAAAAAATATTAAAGAAAGAAACTAAAGAGGCAAAAGAAAGCGTCCGGACATCTTTTGAAGGACTAAGAAAAGAAATTGAAAAACGAATTGAAATGTTGGATTCACGGCCGGGATTTACTGAGAAAGAAAGAAAAGTTTGTGATGAATTGAAAGAGACTCTAAAAGTTGCCGAAGAATCTGTAAGCAAAGAAATTAAAGATATAGAAAAGGAACTAGAATAAATTTTTTATTTGTAATATCATTATCTTATAATGAGTACCAAACTAAAAAAAATTTTAACCTCATTTTTCTTGGTTTTTACGCTTCTGATTAGTTTTGGTTTGGGTAATTATAATTACAGGGGTCAGACCCCTGTAATTATAAGGAATTATGCCCCATTGGCCACGAGAATTTGTTAATGGCGAGATTTATCACCTCGTGTTAAGAAGGATAGGAAATGAACTGCTTTTTGGAGATATCGATGATTATTATCGAGGGATTTTCTACATTTATGAGTGTAATACTACAAAACCAATTATAATTAGAGAACGCCGAAGATTACGGACTCAATTTAAAAAATTAAAAGTTGACATGGGTCAGACCCCTGTAAAGCTTGTTTGGAAGGATAGTAGAGATTTATTAGTAGAGGTTTTGGCTTTTTGTTTAATGCCAAATCATATTCATTTGCTGGTGAGACAATTGAAAAAAGGTGGAATCAGCAAGCTTGTCCAAAAAATCGCTTCAGGTTATGCCGCTTATTTTAAAAATAAATATGGAATAAAACTTAAGGGTCATTTTTTTCAGGATAGATTTAATGTTGTCCATATTAAAACAGATGACCAATTAAGAGTAGTTTTTACTTATATCCATACTAATCCGGTAGAGATCATTGAACCAGGATGGAAAGTGAGAGGAGTTGAAAATCCAAAAAAGATAATTAAATTTTTAGAAGGATATAAATGGTCTAGTTATCCTGATTATTTAGATAAAGATAACTTCCCCTCGGTTACTGAAAGGAAATTTCTGTTAGAAGTAATGGATAAAGAAAAAGGTTGTCGGCAATGGGTAGAAAGCTGGATAATGTATAAGAAAAAAATAAGAGAGATAATGAAAAAATTTACCTCTTTTTCACTCAATGAGTAAATTTACAGGGGTCTGACCCCTGTAAAAAATCTTTTTAAAATTTTGGTATAATATTGAAATATGAAATCTAAATTAAAAAATTTTTTTGTTCCAGTTTTTTTGGCGGCTTTAATTTTAGGAAGTTTTGGTTTGGGTAATTATTTTGGCAAAACCCAATGTCAAATTTGTCCTCCCGAAGAACTTGATTTTTCTTTGTTTTGGGAAACTTACCATAAGTTACAGGAAAAATTTGTTGATAAAGGAAAATTCGATGTTCAAAAAATGATTTACGGAGCGATTTCTGGAATGGTAAAATCTTTAGGAGATCCCTATACCGTCTTTTTTCCACCGGAAGAAACAAAAAGGTTTGAAGAAGATGTCAAAGGAGTATTTGAAGGGGTGGGAATGGAAATTGGGATTAAAAAAGGACAGCTTCAGGTAATAGCTCCTCTTGAAGGAACACCAGCCCAAAGAGAAGGTTTACGGGCTGGTGATAAGATTTTAGAAATTAATGGAAAATCAACTATTGATATAACGATTGATGAGGCAGTGAATTTAATTCGAGGGCCAATGGGTACTGAGGTGACTTTGACTATTTTTCGAGAAGAGTGGGAAAAACCAAAAGAGATTAAAATAGTTAGAGGTGTAATTGAAGTGCCTTCTATAAAATGGGAAATAAAAGATGGGGATATTGTCTATTTAAAAATTTATCAATTTTTTGAAAAAGCCTCTTTAGATTTTAGGCAGGCGGCGATTGAAATTTTATCCAATCCCTCCCAGAAAATAATTTTGGATTTAAGAAATAATCCAGGAGGGTATTTGGAAGTTGCTCAAGATATTGCCGGTTGGTTTTTTGAGCCAGGGAAAATTGTAGTTGTGGAAGATTTTGGAAATGGGAAAAAAAATGAATACAAATCCGAGGGAGGCGGTCAATTTTTAGATTATAAGATTGTTGTTTTAATTAATGAGGGTACGGCCTCGGGATCAGAAATTTTAGCTGGAGCGCTCAGGGACAATCGTGGTATATTATTAATTGGAGAAAAATCTTTTGGTAAGGGTTCGGTTCAAGAACTGGAAAATTTAAAAGGGGGTTCTTCTCTAAAAATCACGGTTGCTAAGTGGCTTACCCCAAAAGGTCAGTTAATCACCGATGTAGGATTAGAACCGGATATTAAAGTGGAAATGACCGATGAAGATTACGAAAAAGGAAAAGATCCTCAATTAGACAAGGCTATTGAAATAATCAAAAATTTGTAGTAAATTGTAGTAATATGAAGGTAATACTTCTCCAAGATATAGAAAATTTGGGGAAAAAATACGAGGTAAAAGAAGTTAAAAACGGCTATGCCAGAAACTTTTTGATTCCCAAAGGTTTGGTAAAACCGGCGACAGAAAAAAACCTAAAATGGTTAGAAACCCAAAAAGAAATAGAGGCAAAACAGGCCGAGGAAGAATTAAAAAAAATTCAAGAGATGGCTTCAGCTATCGATGGGCAAGAAGTTATAATCCCGGTTAAAACTGGTGATGAAGATCAACTTTTCGAATCAATTAATACTCAAAAGATCTATGAAAAGTTAAAAGAACTTGGTTTTGAAATCAAAAAGAGCCAAATTGATTTACCAGAACCGATTAAAGAATTAGGAGAATTTCCGGTAAAAATAAAATTTGAACATAATTTAGAAACCGAAATAAAAGTGATAGTGGTGGAAGAAAAATGAGATTTAATCCAGAAGAGCTGTTTCAATTTTTAAGAAAATACCAGGCCGATATCATCTTAGTTATCGGCGTTATTTTAATTTCTTTACTTTCTTTTGCCATGGGCTACATTGTTGCTAAACAACAAGAGAAAGAACCCTTGAAAATAGAAATCATCAACGAACTTACGAATCAGTACGAATTTACGAATAAATTATATTATAAATTCGTATATTCGTAAGGGATTCGTACATTCGCTGATATCATGAAAGTAGCTATTGTCGGAGCAGGAATATGCGGTTTGTATCTGGGTTGGAAATTAGCTGAGAAAGGAAATCAGGTAACGATTTTTGAAAAAAGAGATAAAATTGGAAAAGATGTTTGCTCTGGATTACTCAGTCAAAGAATTTTAGATTTTATTCCCGAAAGCAAAAATTTAATCGGAAACGAAATTGATTACTGTTTCATTTATTTGCCGAGTGATAACGAGGCGAGAGAAGAAGTGAAACTTCTTCGAACTCCGAGAAGAACATTAAAAATTCAGTTTTCTAAAAAATTTTTTGTGATGAACCATTTTGAATTGGATAACTTAGCGGCTAAATTAGCCCAAAAAGCCGGGGCAAAAATTATTTTGAATCGGACGATAAATTCTATCCCCGAAGGATTCGACAGGATTATTGGTTGCGACGGCGCTTTATCTCAAATTAGAAAGAATTTAGGATTAAAAGAACCCCAATTTTATTTAGGAATTCGGGGATTTTTGAGGGAGAAAGATAATACAAATTATGTTGAAACCTGGCCAACAAAACAAGGTTTTATCTGGAAAATTCCGAGAGGGAAAGAGGTCGAATATGGAATAATGGAAAAGCCAGGAAATACAAAAAAAATTTTTGAAAAATTTTTAGATAAAAATAAAATCATTTTGGAAAGAATAAATTCAGCAATTATTCCTCAGGGCTTAGTAGTTCCAAAAAACAAAAAAATTACCCTTTGTGGCGATGCTGCCGGCTTAACTAAGCCCTGGAGTGGGGGAGGGGTTATCTGGGGGTTGACTTCAGCTGATATTTTGTTAAAAAATTTCCCAG
>Ga0315280_10005476_pt1 | contig 18064 bp, 11 predicted proteins | sample YL17G06_40_MG_FD_203697 | JGI IMG/M metagenome (GOLD analysis project Ga0315280, IMG submission 203697) | Sediment microbial communities from Yellowstone Lake, YNP, Wyoming, USA - YL17G06_40 | ecosystem: Environmental > Aquatic > Freshwater > Lake > Sediment | place: USA: Wyoming | collected... | reverse complement strand
CGTTCGTCGGCCCCATTCCCCACCTGAGACGCACCTCAGCCTGGTTGTCAGCAATAGATGAGATGTCATAGCTCACCTGTTTCCACGACGCGTCGCTTACCGTGGAACTGCCGTTCTGCCAGACCTCTGTCCATACTCCCGCGGATACCTCTATGTTGGCCCGGTCCACCGCCGCCTCTACTCCAAGCCACCTCCAGAATGTGAGCAGTACCGCGCTCGCCCCGCTCAGGCTGACCGGAGTGGTGGTCAGACGCCGAGTACTCGACATCGAGGACGAATAGTCGCCGGACAGATTGTAGCCGTAGACGTTGGTCCCGGTGTGGCCGGAGGTCGGATCGTGGTTGAATGACCCTCCTCCCGTGGGCTTGCCATACGACCAGCCCGTGTCGCGGGTCCACCCGGGGTTCGTGTCCAGGTTGAAGGTGTAGAGGAGACTCCGAGGTGGAAGGATGTCGAAGCTGTACCAGCCGGCAGAGCTCTGTAGATGCCCGACCGAGCTGTCCCCTGCGGTTATCCTGTAGGTATACCAGTCTCCCGCCTGGGACGGTCCCGGTATCTGCGCCGCGTACTGGTTCGCTATCCCGGTTGGGCTCATAGCCACCGTCGTAGGACTGCCGCCGTTCCTGGCCCAGGTGAGCTCTACGGAGCTTATCCCAAGGTTGTCGGTGACGGTGGCGCAGACCGTATACGGCCCTGTGCCGTCCCTTGTATCGGGTAAGGGCGTGTGCTCTATGACCGGCGGGTCGTTGTCGGTGATGACGTGGAACTCATAGCACTGACCCGGCGCCCCCGCGGGAGATGTCCCAGTCCCACTGGAGTCGGCCGCAGTCATGTAGTAGCTGATTGTCGTCCCGACCGGCTTTGCCGGGATCGTCCCCCTGTAGGTGTTGCCCGATACCGGCGACATCACGACGTTTGTAAAGCCGCCTCCGGTCGAGTAGTGCAGAACCGGGTTATACGGCAGAAGACTGCCTGACGACTGCACGGATGCGGTGATCGCATAAGGTTCGTTCGTTACATCGGTGTCAGGATGTGGAGTGTGTATGATCAGCGGCTTGGTCAGGATGCCCTTGATCTCCACATCGTCTATGTTCCACCCAGGGTAGTTGACTGTCGCATCCGTCGGCCCCATACCCCATCTTACGTACACGGTTGACTTGCCATCCGCTACCGATGATATGTCATACCTCTGGTAAGACCAGGCGGATTCGGAGACCGTGGTGGCGGTATTGGTCCAAATGCTGGTCCAGTTGGTCCCGTCGTTCGAGACTTCGACAGTAGCTTTGTCCGCGGCATCGACGCCAAGCCATCGCCAGAACCCCAGAGTCACCTGCTGCAGGCTGGAGCAGTCGATGGCCGGGGTGGTCAGATACTCGGCGCTTGCCATGCCGCTGGGATAGTCCCCGGAGAGGTTGTAGCCATAGACGAAGTTGCCCGTGTGACCGGAGGTCGGATCGCCATCATACGATCCTCCCCCAGCAGGAACTCCGAATGCCCATAGGCCCTGGCAGGTCCAGCCCGGGTCGCTGTCGAGAGAGAAGCTGGCGGCGGTGCCTTCGACGGCATACCATGTCGCGGCGAGCTTACCGACCTGAGCCGCGCCGAGCGCGCGATCGTACACTCCCACCGGACCTATCGTTCCCGAGTAGTACAATTCCGGAGTATAGGTTCCGTCCGCGCCGATGGAATAGCCGCAGCCAAGGTAGACCTTCCCCCCACTGTAGATGTCTATGCTCTTGATCTCCTGGGCGTTTAGGACTCCGTCCACGTAGACCTTCTCGACATTCCCATCGAAGGTAACGCAGATGTGATGCCAGGCTCCCTTGGACGGCACTCCACCGTCAAAGCCCATATCCGGATCATCCCAGTGGATCACTGCTCCCCAATCGGGAGAGGTGCCGAAGACGATCTGGGCACAGGTTCCGGTGTAACCGCCCCTCTTAGCCCAGGACATCAGGGACTCCTCGTAGCCGATGGCGGGATTGTAGGCCCATATCGCCGCCGTCCATTCGTGGCTGCCTGTGATATTATCCGGAGTGGTGAACGAGGATTTCATCCTGTCGCTTCCGTCGAAGATGACGGCCTTCCTGCCGCCGACGGTTCCTACCGTAGGCGTGGTGCCGTCGCTGCCGAAGCTGCCTCCGACCGATCCCGTGTTGTTCCACGTGCTGAGCACGCCTGTCGGTAGGGATGCCGTATCCAATGAGATCAGCGGGGCGGGTACCGGAGTCACGGACAGGGTGAAGTTGACGTCGGGCACGTCCGCGCCGTTCACCGTCACTAACTGGTCGGCCGACGTGACGTAACCCCACTTCCATGCAACGACATACCAGGTGCCGTTCACGAGCAGCTTGCTGTAGTTGCCTAACGCGTCGGTCGTGACGGTGTAGAGCGGATCGACAGACGCGTTCGGCGAGGTCTTGAAGCAGACGGTGGCGCCGGAGACGGCGGCTCCGCTCGGGTCCGCGACCTTGCCTGAGACCGTATACCTCGGAGCTGCGCTCGTGAACGAAGCGGCGATCGTATGGTTGGCCGTGACGTTCGTGAACGCGTAGCTCGATATCGCGCCTTGAGATACGTTGTCCACCTTGACGTCTGAGATGGCGTAGCCGGAGTCGGGCGTAATCGTGAAGGTCCGGTTCTCGCCCTGCTCCGCAGTCACAGACCCCGACGGGTAGATCGAACCCCCTGCGCCGGTGCTGGCAGTGATCGTCCGCGCGGCAGCCCAACCTCTCAACCTTGTCTCGGGGTCGCAGAACAGGTTGGTCTCGAACACCCCGTAACGCCAGTACCAGTCGCCGGTGAGTACGGATCCGTAAGCCATATCGCCCTTGGCATTCACTGCCCCCAGATTGAAAATCCCGTGGGCATTGGGCTGGTCCCAGAAACCATTGACGCTGTTGATCCCGCCCCAGCCGTAGCGGGAGTTCATGATGACGCCTATCGTCGCGCACCGGGTGGATATGGTCAGATGCTCTGCAAGGCAGCCTACCTCGAAGTCACCGGGATAGCAGGCCTCTGTCGTGATGAAGCAGTACTCGGTATTCGTCAACTCGACGGCAGTGTGGTTGCCCAGCTTCATGGTTCCACTGGTCCAACCATGGCCGCTGTGGGGGATGATCCCGTACTGGTTGGAGTTAATCCAGCCCATTATGTCGCTGGTGCTGTAGAAGTAGGTATCCGTTTCGTAGACTTCGTCGCAGGTCAAGGTGACAGGTGCGTTTATGAAGCCAACTGTCGTGATCGGGTTGTCGGGAGGGCCGCTGCCCACGCGCAGCTGCTCCATATCGACCGAGCCGAACCAGCCCTCGCCCAGCTTATCTCCGACCAGAAGCAAGCGCCTGAAGTAGCTGCTGTCCGCCCGGTTATCGTAGGCCATTATCTTGTAGACGAAGTTGGAGAGCTCGATCGGGCAGTCAACGGCGGCGCGGCCGACATATACCTCGTAAAGCAGGTCTACGTCACCTCCGCCGGGACCGTCGTTGGTCTCGCCGTAGAACGCGTCACCATCCGAGTTCCAGTTCCCATCCAGACACCCGAAGTAGATGTCGGTCGGGATTCCTCCGTCGTCGGCATCCATCGCCCGCCGGTATGGCACTACCCTTACATCACCGCACAAGAGGACGTAGTCGGTGCTCCAGGTGTTGTACGCGTCGAGTATGAAGGCTCGCAGCTTCGTGGCATCGTCCACTCCGGTGTAGTTGGCCTTTATGTACTCCATCGTCACTATGTTCGCCGTATACCCTCTCGACTTCTTGTGCTTCAGCAGGTCGTTCAGGTTCGGGGATATGAGTGCGTTCTTCAGCGCATCGTTCGTGACGATCACATACTGGTAGTTCCCAGCAGGAAGCGCAAGAGGAGCAACAAAGCTCCTCTCCGGATGGTAGGTAGCTGCTGCCTTGGGGTTGTCTACCTCGCCCTCTACTGGGCTGACCGGGTCCCGTCGTACCTTCACCCCATCCGCCTCAGCCGGCTCCGCCGCAGGCTTCAGGCTCACCGCAACATCAATGCTGCTGTAGTAGGTGATCTTTCCCGACTTGCCCCTATACTGCACAGGGAAGAGGTTCACATAAAGTATCGACATTCCCCTCTTCTTCTGTACACCTAGCACGTCATACAGCCTGCCGGGATGTGGATTGTCGGAGCCGTAGACCTCTGGGTTCCTCGGGGTAGGTATCAAGCCGCCTATCCCCTGGTCACGGTGCACGGGCTGCAGTCTCTGCTCTACCAGGAACTTCCCGTCCAGCTCAACCTTCCCTGCCGCCGTTACGTCAACCCTGTCCACCTCGTATCCAGCCGGCAGCAGTATCTTCGCCGGAACAAGCGGAAGCATCGGATTGCCTACGTCCCCTATGACGAAAGCATTCCCCATGCCAAGGCTCACTACAGCCTCATCCGCCCCGACACAAAGAAGGTCTCTCTTCACCGGATCGGTGATCTCCCGAACCGTCAGAGCGGGCATCGCATACTCCAGCTCTATGCGATCCCCGACCTCTACTGCCGCGCGCACCTTGACAGCCTGGTCCCAGCTAGCCGCACCGGGCAGACCCTTTGCAGCCTTCCAGTCGCCTCCATTCGAACCGGCCGCTGCGGTAACCAGAATGGCTGCGCACAGCGCAAAAGCCGCTCCTGCGAGTCTCTTACCCATCATATTTTCTCCCTTCAGTTCATCCTTCCGTGGCCAGCGCCTCGGCGACAACCCCTGCTTGGGCACGAGAACAGCAGCTTACCCACCCACGGAGCGCAACTCAAGGTTCCGCCAGGCAGGCGCAAAGGCTCCTGCCGTCCCCCTTTACTCAAGGTAGCCCAAGAAACCCGAAACGTCAACAGGTGGCGGGCAGCCGATGCATCTGAGGATTGCCAGCGGCAATCAGCCTTCTGCACCTCTGGCCGATACCGCTGTCCCGGGCTTTGCCGAAGGACGAGCGGCCGGCCGGTGTACCGTTGATGTTGCCAGTCGGGTTGTGGTAGTATATGAGCATATCAACACATACTGATGTGCCGGCCTTGGCTGGTAAGTGGCTCCGCCCGGCAGCAGCCGGCGCCGCTGATCCGGTCCCTGTGTGAAAGCATGATAAAGCGCTTCGCAGACTGGTTGGTATTCGAGAAGCTGGGCCTCGTGCCGGAGACGCATTGGGGAAGGGCCGTAGACTTCTTTGTCTACGACATAATCAAGATCCTTCTCCTGCTTGCAGTCATCGTCTACGTGGTCGCCGTCATCCGCAGCTATTTCCCGCCCGAGCGGGCGCGCAAGATACTAGGGGGCAAGCGCGAGTTTGCGGGCAACATTCTTGCTTCCTTGCTCGGCATTGTGACACCCTTCTGCTCGTGCTCCGCCTGTCCGCTCTTTATCGGGTTCGTAGAGTCGGGAATCCCGCTCGGAGTCTCGATGAGCTTCCTGGTCAGCTCTCCTACTGTCAACGAAGTCGCTATGGTGATGCTGTGGGGCCTCTTCGGCTGGCGGATCGCCGTGCTTTACGTGGTTACGGGAGTCGCAATCGCCATCCTCGCCGGTTGGATACTCGGCCGCCTCCACCTGGAGAACCAGATAGAGGAGTACGTGTTGAAGCTGCGGGTAGGGGATCTGCCCAAGGTGAAACCGCCCGCTTGGTCGGAGCGACATCGGGACGCCGTCGATTATACCAAGGGCATCCTGAGACGTGTGGGTCCGTTCGTAGTGCTCGGGATAGCCATAGGCGCCGTCGTCCACGGCTACGTGCCGACAAGCCTGGTGGTCAGGGCCGCGGGGCCGGGTAATCCGTTCGCAGTGCCGATCGCGGTTCTTATCGGCCTTCCGCTGTACTCGAACGCCGCTGGTACCATTCCAATTGTCCAGGCGCTGATCGAGAAGGGTCTGCCTCTCGGCACAGCGCTGGCCCTTATGATGAGCATTGTCGCCATCTCGATTCCAGAGATGATCATCCTGAGGAGAGTGGTCAAGTGGCGGCTCCTTTACATATTCGCCGGCATAGTGGCGGTGGCGATTGTCCTGATCGGTTATCTGTTCAATGCTGTGCTTAGTTGAGAGTTGAGAGTTGAGAGAAGCCCATCCTCAACTCTCAACTGATCCCGTGGCCCCACAGGAGCTGGACTATGCTTGGTAACTGGAGGAAAATAGCGTGAGGATTCAAGTGCTCGGCACGGGTTGTGCCAAATGCAAGCAACTCATGGCGAACGCGGAGCAGGCGGTCAGGAAGATGGGGCTTGACGTGCAGGTCGAGAAGGTCTCCGAGATCGCCGAGATCATGAAGTTCGGGGTGATGATGACGCCAGCCATCGCGATTGACGGCGAGGTCAAGTCGGCGGGCAAGGTCCTGAGCCCACAGGAGATAATGGGGCTGGTGAGTCCTTAGAGGAGGGCGATCGAGTGAGAACAGTTTGGAAGGTGTCTGTGGTAACGCTGTTGGCCGCTTCGTTGGCAATCGCCGCAAGCAATCGGCCGACGAAGCCTGGGCAATCCACCGCGAAGCCTGCCGCATCGGCAGCGGCGGCGCGCAGCGGGAAGACCCGGAAGCCTGCGCCGCGGAAGAAGGCGGATCCCGCCAAACCGAAGACTCCGCCGAAGCCCATGCCCAAGCCTGCGCCCTTACCGAAGCTTGTGGACCTCGGCAGAGGCAAGTGCATCCCCTGCAAGATGATGAAGCCCGTGCTTGAGGAGCTTCAGAAGGAGTATAAGGGCAAGCTCGAAGTCGCATATATCGACATCGAAGAGAACGAGCAGGCGGTGATGACCTATCGCCTTCGCAGCATCCCGACCCAAATCTTCTACGACTCGAAAGGCAAGGAGCTGTCGCGGCACGAGGGCTTCTTCTCCAAAGAGGACATCATCGCCCGCTTCAGGGAGCACAGAGTCAAGCTGCAGGGAAAGTGAATAGGGAATGCTGATTGCCGGTCGTCGTTCAGCAGTCAGCATCGGGAGATCAGCAATCCATGGAGCATCTACTGACGGCGCTGACCCGAGCAATCGAGGGCGCGCCTGCGGTGGCGCTTGGCGCCTCGTTCGTCTGGGGAGTGCTGAGCGTGGTCCTGAGCCCCTGCCACCTGGCGAGCATCCCGCTCATCGTCGGGTTCATCAACGGGCAGGGCAAGATGACCGCGCGCCGTGCGTTCGGCCTTTCTTCCCTGTTCGCCATGGGCATCCTGGCAACCATAGCGCTCGTCGGAGTCGTCACAAACTACGCCGGGAGGATGTGGGGCGACCTCGGACCGTATCCAAACTACATCGTCGGCGGCATTCTCCTCCTGGTTGGCTTACATCTCCTCGGCGTGATCCCCATGCCCTTCTCCGGCCCCGGCTCAGTCAAGATGAAGCGCAAAGGCATGCTCGCTTCGTTCATTATGGGCCTCGTTTTCGGCGTCGCCCTCGGTCCGTGTACGTTCGGCTTCATGTTCTCTGTGCTCGGAGTGACATTCGAGGTAGCCAAGAGCAGCCTGACCTATGCGACGGCCTTGCTGCTTGCCTTCGGGATCGGCCACTGCTCGGTCATCGCTTTCGCAGGGACATCTGCCGGCGCCGTTCAGCGCTATCTCGACTGGAACGAGAGTTCCAGAGGTGCGGCGACACTGCGCAAGATCTGCGGCATACTGGTGATCGCCGGCGGCGCATATCTGATCTGGCGTGTGCTATGCCCATCACCAGGCGGATAAGAACGCAAGCCGACGTCCGCCGCATGGCATCCCTCCCGATCAACCCAGCAGTCTGAGCTCCGTTTCCTCTCGGCCATCTCGGCCTATATCTTGGCAGCCGCGCCAGCCTGCCATAAGCTGCGCATAGCCGATTGGACCGCGTCATACCTCGAAGGAGCGTGTTGTGAAAGTGCGGGGGTTCATGCCGGCGGCATTGCTCGCCGCTCTGCTTCTGGTCGTGCGGGTGCATTCGTTTTCCCTCTACACGGCTGGAGGTGGCAGCGACGCCAGCGAACGGTCCGCCTCAAGGCTGGTCGGAGGTGCGCTTGCCGCTGTTGTGTCTCCGTCTATAGGCACTTGCGGCGCGTGGATGACGGCAGCCTAGCTGGACGGCGCGGCGCCAAAGGCGGAATCGGCGCGTGTTAGCTCTACCGGAACTGCGATCCCGCCATCGGGTCAAGCCGCAGGACAGGAGCCTGGCTGTCTCCTGCTGATCTGCCGCGAGACGACCGGCGGAATCGTAATACAGAGCTCCCAAATCGTGCCGGCAGAGCTCAAGCCCGCTTATCGACCGGACGTGAAGCCGCAGATGGCCGAACTCCTCGACGAGAATGGCATCACGCTGACCCAGGCGTTCTACGACGTCGTCCGCGAGCTGCGGTGAGAAACGACATCTACCGTCCCGTCTACAACTGCGGGATGCGCGCTCTCGGGGTTGCGTTTTGCATGCCCTGCAACGAAGCTCACGCTCGAAGGGTACATGACTATGCCCTGCTTGCCGGCCCGCCAATACCGTCGTCCGGGAGCACCGTGACGGTGTTGACCACTCAGACCTTCCAACCTACCGGCGACGGCTTCCAATATTTCACGTGCCTCTGGAAGTTGAACGGCGCGGCGGTAGCCGCCACACAGAGCGTAGGCATATTGCCCGGCCAGGTGTAGTACCCTTCCTCGGCGGGTATTCGGGGATCGGCGACACCAGGGACGTGAGGGCTTACGAGAGCATACTAGACGCAAACGAGCTGGGCCGCGTAGTGACCTCGCCGCCCGGCGCCACTGCAACTACGAAGATCGATGGATTCACAATCCGCAACGGAAGGCACTAGGGCGGCCACGGCGCAGGCATCTGTTGTGACTCCTCCTCCCTGACTATCTCCAACAATATCATCACGTTGAACGCGGGATTTTGGGGCGATGGCTGCGGCGCAGGCATCTATTGCTACAAGTCATCCGCTGTCATCACCGACAACACGATTACCTTGAATCACGCGGGCGAGGGCGCCGGGATCTACTGCGGTTACAGTTCCGCCAAGATAACCAACAACATCATCGCGGACAACCATGCGGGGCATGGGGGCGGTGGAATCCGCTGTGCTTGTTCCGCTCTTACGATATCCAACAACGTTATCACCAGGAATAGTGCGGATGACTACAGCGGTGGGATTGGCGGCGGCATTAGCTGCGAATCGTCGAGTCGGGCGAAGATCATCAACAATATCATCACCGGCAATACGGCCTACCACAGCGGAGCGGCAATATCTTTCTCTTCCTCCCTCTTGGTTAGTGTAGCAAACAACACTGTGACCGGAAACTACTCGTATTCGGGAAGCGGTGGCTTCGGAGGCTGGGAGAGCTCTGGCACCATATCGAATAACATCGTGGCCTTCAATTCCTCCGGGATCGGTCTCTCTAGCATATTTAGCTCATTCACTCTTCGGAATAACTGCGTCTACGGCAACACGGATTACAATTACCGGGGCACGGCCGCGGGCACGGGGGACATCTCAGTGGACCCCAGACTTGCTGCCGTAGGATACGGAGGAGTGCATTTGCAGACCGGATCTCCCTGCATTGACGCCGGATATGATGCTGTCGTCGGCCCTGACTGGCTGGATATGGATGGGCAAAGTCGGGTCCAGGGATCACACGTAGATATCGGCGCTGACGAGTCTGACGGGTCGGAGTGGGACGCTGCTCCTGTTGTCCTGCGAGTAAGCCCTACTGGCGACGATGCAAACGACGGGTCGTCCTGGGCTCTTGCAAAGAGGACTGTGCAGGCTGGCATAGACGCAGCCAGTGTAAGGGGAGGGGAGGTGTGGGTCGCCGCCGGCACCTACTTCGAGCGGGTAAAGCTTCCGATGTATGTCTACCTGTACGGTGGGTTCTGCGGCACAGAGGCTGACAGGGCTGAGAGGAAATCCGGCGCGAATGGTACCATCCTGGACGGCGATGCGCAAGGCAGCGTGGTCTCTATCACGGGTGGGTACCAGCAGAGTGGCATCGGCGGCTTCACGATCCGCAACGGAAGGACTCTCGCACCGGGCGGCGGGATCGCCTGCTACATCTCCTCCCCGACGATATCGAATAACGTCATCATAGGCAACGCGGGAGGCGCTGGCGGCGGAATCTTCTGGGAGGTTAGCGCACCAATTGCCACCAACAACACCATCGTTGCCAATTCTGCCATTATGAACCAGACCACCGGTGGTGGTATCCAGTGCGATTGGAGCTCAGGGACGATCGCGAATAACATCATCGCCTTCAACTCTTCAGGGATTGAAGGTTTTTCCGATGATCCCAGCCAACCGAGACTCATACTGCGCAGCAACTGCGTCTATGGAAACACGGACTACGATTACTCCGGCGTCTCGCCTGGCTCAGGCGATTTCTCCGCCGATCCGCTGTTTGTGGATCTGTCCGCGGGGAACTATCATCTGAGGGTCGTGTCTCCCTGCATCAATGCCGGCTGGAATGATGCTCCCGGCCTGCCTGAGACGGACATGGACGGGCAGGGCAGGATATGCTGGGGGACGGTGGATATAGGGGCGGACGAATACTGGCCGATCAAGGTGCCGATAGACGTAAAGCCGGGCGAGCACCCGAATTCTATCAACCCGAAAAGTCGGGGCATAGTCCCTGTGGCCATCCTGTCCGCCTCCGGCTTCGATGCGACGGTGGTCGATCCGTCAACCGTGGTCTTCCTCGGGGCGAGGGTGGGAAACCGGCGGGGGGCGAGCCTCGTGCAGGACGTCAACCATGACGGCTATCCCGACCTTGTCCTGCGCTTCCTGACGCAGGATCTCATGATTCCCTCTGGCGCGACCGAAGCAGGACTCACCGGACGAACGAAGAGCGGTGACTACATCGAGGGGACAGATAGCATCGTGCTGGTGCCGCCGCGGTAACCACAAATGCGGGCAGCGGCGAGAGGATCGGCCCGAGTGCGGCGAGGAAGCGCCGGCGGGTTGCGGCTCCGGGCAGCAGCGCGCCGCCCGGGAAGCCGCCTTGGGTGTTCAGACTACACCACGACCCAGCAGGGAAGCGGGGCCGCCGCTCAGGAGATATGCGGTTCGATCTTGGAGAGGATCGACTGCTTGGGCTGGAGGCCGACGATGCGTTCCACGGGGTCGCCACCTTTGAATACGATCAGCGTGGGGATGCTCACGACGCCAAGCTTGCTCGGCGTCGCCGGGTTGGACTGGACGTCGAGCTTGTAGACCGCGAGCTTGCCCTCCAGCTCCTCGGCAACCGCATCCACGGTCGGCGCGAGCGCCTTGCACGGGCCGCACCACTCGGCCCAGAAGTCCACCAGCACAGGTGTGGCCGAGTTCTTCACCTGCTCGTCGAATGTCTCGTCGGTCAGTTCCGGTACTGCACTCATGAAACCTTTTCCTCCGATAGGTTAGTCCAGATTATGCTGCGTCGGCCGTGGGTCGCGGCCTCTGCGGGGCCGACGGCCGGTCCTTCGACCGGCTCGGGATGCGGCCGGCCACTACGTCGGATTGGCCGTCTCGGTCCAGCCGAAAAGCCGCTTGGCGGCGCCCTCGAAGATCATCTTCTTGTCGGCGTCGGGGATGTCGGCATCCTCGACCAAGCCGACGGTGACGGCGGGATCGGCGACGGGTAGATTGCTCCCGTAGACCATCCGATGCGCGCCAACGATCTCGGCGGCAAGCTTTATCTTGTCCGTGCTGAGGCTGCCCGAAACCTCGAGGACCAGGTTCAGAGTCTTATCCGCCGCCGCAACCGCCGTCCGCCACGCGTCGCCGCCCATCGAAAGCAACACGAACTTGATCCCTCCGAACGCCCTCGCAATCTCGTCCGCGGCGAGCACGCTCTCTCTGTCGGCTGCCTCGACGAGAACCGGCTTCCCGAACCGGCGGTGCGAGTTGAGTATGTCAGCGCACTCGTCGAGCGTAACGGCCCCGCCGGGCGCGCCGGGACGGATCAGAAGAGCCACGAAGGCGTCCGAAGAGAGATACCGTCGCATGTCCTCGACCGACCGCGCGGGATACTGCGTGTTCACGACGACGCAGCCGTGGATGCGCCCCTTGCCCGCCACCTCCCGGAGCTCCGCGTTCCCGCGAACAGGATCGCACGTGTTCGCAATGGTCGAAGAAACGATGCAGCGCTCGATGCCGTACCTGTCCATCATCCGAGCAAGATGGCCTTCTGTGAAAGGCGTGCCCCAGATGGGCGTCGTCCCAACCTGCACCCTGGCGTCGATTATTGCCAATCCTTATCCTCCAAGCAGCCGCTTTATGTTCCCGCCAAGCACCCTGGCCTTGTCTTCATCCGAAAGCCCCGACTCCTGGACGTAGCGCAGAGGGCCGGCGAGAGAGCTTCTCGGGCAGTCCGAGCCGAAGATGATCCTATCCGGCCCGATCTGGTCCGCGAGGAACTTCAGGCCTCCCGGCGCCACGAGCCCGTGCGTCTCTATGTGGATGTTCTCGTGCTTGGTCATGACCGAGACCGCCTCGGCCAGGGTCTCGAACATGACTCCTTCCAGTATCAAGGCGTGCTTTCTGCCTCCGAGGATACGGCCGAGGGCGCTCGCATCGCCCGTGCGGCTCGCGTTGATCATGATCGGCGCGGCGGCCTCCTCAAGCTCGTCCAGGATGTCCTCGAACGCGGCGTGATCGAGCGGCCAGCCCTGCTCCCCAGGGAAGAACCGGAACAGCCGAAAGCCCTGCGACACGAGGTCCGGAATCTGTTTCATCCCCGCGAAGTAAGCGCGCGGATCAATGGTCGCCGCCGGCAGCAGGTCCCGCCTGCCCTGGCACTCCGCGCGGGTCTGGGCGTTGCCGTCGTTGTAGCTGTGGAAGATGCCAACCGTGGAGAGCGTGATCGATCTCGCCACTCCGTGGCTTTTCATCATCCCGAGAAGCCGGTCAAGCGACACATCCGCCCTGGTCCTCGGGCACGGCCCGAACATCGTGTTAGCGTCGATTATCTCCACTTGTGCTCCTGGTTCCCGGCGCCTTTCGGAGGCGGGTGACGACCCGGTGCTTGCCGAGGACTTCGAGCGTCTCGAACAGTCCCGGGCCGACGGTTCGGCCGGTCGCGGCAACCCTCACGGGATGGATCACCTTGCCGCCCTCGGCGCCGACCTCCGCGCCAGCCTCTCTCACCGCCCGCTCGATAGTCTCTAGACTCCAGACATCGAGCGCTTCCAGCCGGTCCGCGACCCTGGAAAGCAGTTCGGGCGCCTCCGGTCTCGCAAGCCACTTCTCGACGGCCTTCGGGTCGTAGGCCGGCTCCTCGCGGAAGAAGAACTCGGCGAGCTCCGGCGCGTCGGCGAGCACCTTGAGCCTGTCCTGTATCGGCGCGACCACCTTTCGCAGATAATCCAGTTCGTCCGGCGAAGGATGCTCGGAGGCCAGCCCGGCCTTCACGAGATAGGGCAGCACAAGGTCCGTCAGCCGCTCGACGCCCGCCATCCGGATATACTGCCCGTTCATCCAGAGCAGCTTGTCGGCGTCGAATATCGCCGGATGGTTGATAATGCCCTCCAGCGTGAACCTCTGCGTCAGCTCCTCGATCGAGTAAAGGTCTCTGTCTTCACCAGCGGACCAGCCGAGCAGCGCAAGATAGTTTACCATGGCCTCGGGGAGGTATCCTCCCTCGATGTAAGCCGAGAAGCTGACTGCGCCGTGCCGCTTGCCGAGCTTACTTCGATCCGGGCCGAGGATGAGCGGGGGGTGCACCCAGACGGGCGGCTCCCACCCGAACGCTGCATAGAGCTGGACGTGCTTTGGGGTGCTGGATATCCATTCCTCACCGCGGATCACGTGGGTGATCTCCATCAGATGATCGTCGACAACGTTTGCAAGGTGGTAGGTTGGGAAGCCGTCTGATTTCAGGATCACGAAGTCGTCCTGGAGCGCGTTGTCGAAGGTAACGTCGCCGCGGACGATGTCGTGGAAGGTTGTCGTGCCGGAATCCGGCATAGCGAACCGGACGACGCGCGGGGTGCTGGCGGCCTGAAGGCGGGCCTTCTCTTCGGGAGGGAGGTTCCGGCAGCGGCGGTCGTAGCCGGTCGGACGCCCCTCAGCTTCCTGCCGCTTGCGCAGCTCCGCGAGGCGCTCGGGAGTGCAGTAGCAGTAATAGGCGTGGCCGGTCTCGACAAGGCGCTCTGCGCTGCTCCGATAATGCTCCACCCGCTCGGACTGAAGGTAAGGGCCGTAGGGACCCCCTGCCTCGGGCCCCTCGTCCCACTGCAAGCCCGCCCAGCGGAGGTCGCGCATTATCTCCTCGAGCGCGCCGGGCACGAGTCGCGCCCTGTCGGTGTCCTCTATACGCAGCACGAACACGCCGCCTTCGTGCCTCGCAAAGAGCCAGTCGAAGACGGCCGTTCGTATAGTCCCGATATGGGGCGAGCCGGTCGGACTGGGAGCGAATCTAACTCGTACAGGCATAGCTATCGGCCATCAGCTTTCAGCCGTCAGCCATCGGGCACCAGCAGGGCGAGCCTGGCTCCCTTGGCCGCTCGGAACGCCGGCCAAGCTCATCAACACCTTTGCTGGTCGCTGGCAGCTGACGGCTGATTGCTACTTCTTTATGTACTTCCTCTTCGCCTTATTGAACCCCTGGGACCGCTTCTTGGCGTCGTACTGCCATTCGCCGGTCTTGCCCCGGGTGTGGAAGCAGTGGTACGAGCTGAGGATCGAAGCCACAAGCCTTCTCGTCACGCGCCTTACCAGGTTTACCTCTGTAAACAGAGGCACAAACGCAATGCCCTTGCGGTAATGCTCGAGTATCCGCGTGATGATGTCGAATACCGGCGTCTCGGCCGCCTCGATCTCGTTCTTGAGCTCGAGCAGCTCGAGCAGCCTGCTCGTCGGGACAAACACGAGCGCGTCCGTGCGGTTATCGTAGGTGAACCGATAGTCCCCCGGCCGCTCGGTCCTGTGGAGCTCGAACGCCGCACCCGAGACGGGCATATCGCCCGTGTACCAGTCCTTCAGGCCGTAGATGAGGCGCGTCTTGCGGTTGATCCAGGCCTCGCGGCGGACTCCCTCGCTTACGAGCGTGATCTGGATGATCTCCGGCTCACGGTCGAAGAAGTTCGGGTGCAACTGGATGAGCGGCATCGTGCCGGCCGCTTTGTGATGGTATTTCAGCGCGCAGCGCTGGTAAGTGTCAAGAGGCTGGTAGGACGTTTGCTCGGGATCCTCGTCACCGACATCCTGCACGAGCGGGCTCATGATTTCCTGCCTGAGTCCCGCTTCCAAGCCCTCGTCCTCAAGCTCCTGATCGTGGATGTCCCCCTCTGGGGTCTCGTAGGGCGTGTGAGGTGGGATGATAAGGACCGACGGAACCTCATATACGTAGTCGGGGATGGTGCCGGCCGGCCTCCACCGGTCTCTGCCGACCCGGACTATGCGCTGCTCGTCCTTGAGCGCTTCTCTAAGGCTTTCCAGCGCGGCTTCATAGCCGCGCTCTCCGGGCGACATCTCGATCACAGCCTCCAGTATCGCATCCGCCGTAACTGTGCCCCCCTGCGCGAGGATGAGCGCCACTATCTCGTCCCTGTCCGCCTCGCTGACCGTCACAGGGCCGGCCTCCACGGCTTCCTCCTCGGCCTCCGCCGGCATCTCCTCGATCTCTGCCCCGAACTCCTCCAGAGCCTTCAGCAGATCCTTCGTCTGGCTCGCGGCGACGGCTTCCTGAGTCGAGAGTATCTCGATCCTGTCAGACAGTGCGAGCGCCGAGTAGAACGCGGCCGGGTCGTAAGCATCCCGCAGGCTCTCCCACGCAAAGTACGCAAGCACCTTGATCGGCACGCGGTGTCCGATCTTCGTGAGAAGCTGCTCTGCGGCGCCGTCGAGATCGCTCGGGTCCCAATCGATCTTGGCTGCAGCCTTTCGGTAAGGCTCGACATCCTCTTCGCTGAGGAAGTTATCGAACAGCACATCGGCCGGCTCGTCGGATTCCGCAGTAAGGAGCCAGCTCGACAAGCCGTAGCGTTCGCCGTCCACCAAGAAGAACTTCTCTTGAGAAGACATAATGCGCGGCAGGATCTCTTCATAGTAGGAAACCGGACGATCGTAGATTATAGCCAGCTCTTTCGCGAGCAGATCGGCCGGCATCGCTCGGCCATAGCCTCCGATCACGCTCTCGACCACGCGTTCGAACGGGCGCTGTCGGTCCTGGAATCTCGTGGAGATCGTCCACCGTCGCTCGACCGCTTCGAACCGCGGGCTGGAGGCCAGGGCGTAGCGGACCATCCGCAGGCTCAGGTCCTCCATGCCAAGCTCTCGCAGTACCTCACCGGTCTTTGCAGGGTCCGGCTGGCCGATAAGAACGTCGTAAGCCCGGTCTTCCAGGTACACGAGCGCCGCCCTTCTCAGAGTGTCTTCTATCTTCAGCTTCGCTGCTGCTCTAGCCACGTAGTGTTCCTCCAATCGTTGTCTATGGGAGACGAGGGTTCAAGAGTCAGCATTCGGGATTCGGGATTCAGGAAGATGCTGACCCCTGTAACCTCGCCGTCACATCGTAGTCGGCCGCCTCGATCACAGTCGCTCTGACGATCTCGCCCGGGCGGGAGTCTCCGCCGACAAGCCTCACAATCCCGTCGATCTCCGGCGCGTCCCGATAGCTTCTGCCCGTACCAGCGGATTCGACCAGCACCTCCATCTCCCAGCCGATCATCCGGCGATTCCGCTCGAGCGAGATGCGGCGCGCCACCTCCATCAGCCGCTCGTATCGCCGACGCGCCACGGCCTTCGGCACCCGGTCCGGCAACCTTGCAGCCGGCGTTCCATCCTCCCGAGAATACGTGAACGCTCCCATCCGGTCGAACCGGATCTCCTCGACAAACGAGAGCAGGTTCTCGAACTCCTCCTCTCCCTCGCCGGGAAACCCGACGATGATCGACGTTCGAAGCGCGATCTCAGGGCAGGCCTGCCGCAGCCTGCGGACAAGGTCAAGATACTGGCTGCGGCTGCCGCGCCGGTTCATCGCCGCAAGCACGCGATCATCCCCGTGCTGCAGCGGAATGTCCATATACTTGCAGAGCTTCGGCTCCGCCCCAACGAGCTCGATCAGAGAGTCCGTGATCCGGGTCGGATAGCAGTAGAGCAGCCGAATCCAGCGCAGGCCGTCGATCCGGGCAAGCTCTCCAGCCAGGCGCTCGAGGCTCCAACCCTGAATATCCTCGCCATACCGGGTAATGTCCTGCCCGACCAGGCTGACCTCGAGCACGCCCTCGGCCGCCATCCGTTCCGCCTCGGCCAGGACAAGCTCCGGCGGCCTGCTGCGGAACGGCCCCCGGATGTCCGGAATGGCGCAGTAGGAGCAGCGGTTGTCGCATCCATCAGCCACCCGCAGGTAAGCCGTCCACGGTGGGGTCGAGCGAATCCTCCGCCCGTTCTTCGACCAGCTTGCCCCCGGCGGGCTGCTATCGACCACCTTCTGTCCAGCAAGCGTCCGGTTGATCACATCGGGCACGCTTGCGTTCCTCCCTACGCCGATGAAGGCATCTACCTCTGGAAGCTCGCGCTCAAGCTCGCGGGAGTACCGCTGAGCCAGACATCCCGTTACGACGACCGATCGGCAGCCGTTCGACTTCAGCCCGACAGCTTCGAGGATCGCGCCTACCGACTCCTCCTTAGCGCTCTCGATGAACCCGCAAGTGTTGATGACAACCACATCCGCCCGCTCCGGCTCGGCCACCATTCCGCAGCCTGCCTCGACGAGCGCGCCGACCATTTCTTCGGCGTCTACGAGGTTCTTCGGGCAGCCTAGGCTTACAATAGTTACTTTAAGGGCCATAGCGATGCGTCTCGGGAGGCTTCCAGTCCGGCTCTCCAGAGCGCGTCCCCGAATCTACAGGAGCCGTCTCCTCACTATAGCTCTCGCCCGGATCTGCAGGGCCGCCGTCAAGAACGCCCCGGAAGACATCCTGTCTATTGTAGTGTACTACGGGATAAGAGGCAACAGTTCGCATTGCCTCACGATAGATCGTACCGAAATCGAATCGATGCCTCACGTAAGAATCGTACCGTCGAGATCGGATCTGTGCACATCGACGGAAACGCTGGTCGGATGCCATAATGCCTTTAACGGGGCCGGAAGGAGCTTTCTTTAACGGGGTTTGTCTGTTTCTGTCCCCGCCACATCCCCCGTCTTAGACCAAGCGTAGGCTCGTTTTCCA
>Ga0315280_10005475_pt1 | contig 18065 bp, 24 predicted proteins | sample YL17G06_40_MG_FD_203697 | JGI IMG/M metagenome (GOLD analysis project Ga0315280, IMG submission 203697) | Sediment microbial communities from Yellowstone Lake, YNP, Wyoming, USA - YL17G06_40 | ecosystem: Environmental > Aquatic > Freshwater > Lake > Sediment | place: USA: Wyoming | collected... | reverse complement strand
AACACCCTTACGGTCATTATAAATTTGAGGTTCTGGCCGGTACCATTATTACCTTGATTCTTTTGGCAACCGGTGCAGGAATTATTTACGAGGCCTATCAAAAATTTTTAAATCCTTCTTTAATAAAAATACCGATTTTAGCTTTCGGAATAATGATATTCTCGGCGGTTGTTAATGAAATAATGGCTCGTCTCAAAATTCATTTTGGCAAAAAAGAAAACTCAATAGCCTTGCTTTCAGATGGAGCCCATTCCAGAGTTGATGTTTATACTTCGCTTGCCATTTTTGCTGGTTTATTTCTGACAAAATACTGGATTTATACTGATTCCTTGTTAGCTTTTTTAATTGGCGCTTATATCATTAAAAAATCTTTTTCTTTGGGCAAAGAAGCAGTTGATTCTTTGCTTGATGTTTCTGCCGGTGAAGAAATTGAGGAAAAGATAAAAACAATCGCTAAAATGCAGAATATTGAAATTTCTTCTTTAAAGACCCAGAAAAAAGGTTCGGCTGTTAATGCTAATTTGGAAATAAAACTGCCGAGTAATTTAAGGGTGGAAGAGGCAACTAAAATTTCCGATAGTTTAAGAGAAAAACTTATAAAAGCAATGGAGAATCTTCAGTATGTCGCCATTCAAATCACAAGTCATGAAGTAGAAACAGGATTTTATAAACCCGAATTTGGCAGAGGATTTGGGTGGCAGAGAAAGGGCAGGTTTAGAGAAGAGGCTGAAGGGGCAAAAGGCGGAGGGCCTGGCGGTTACTGTGTTTGTCAGAAATGTGGATATAAAATAATTCATGAACGTGGTATTCCGTGCTCTACGCTTGAGTGCCCGAAATGTAAAATTAACTTAACAAGAGAATAATATGGCAAGGCCAATAAAACCAAGAAGAGTATTGTTTGACCCAGACGTGGTCTATTTCAAGCCAAGAGCTGTGCCTTTGTCTATGCTGGAGGAGGTTGATTTAAGTATAGATGAACTTGAAGCTTTGCGACTTTGCGATTTGGAGGATTTTGAGCAAGAAGAGGCAGCAAAGAAAATGAAAATTTCCCAAAGCACTCTTCAACGAATTTTAACTTCTGCTCGTAAAAAGGTTGCTGAAGCCTTAATCGGGGGTAAGGCTATAAAGATTAGAAAAGGATAATCAGCAAAAAATCGCCATTTTGGCGGTTTTTTGATATACTGAGACCAGTGTAATTATCTGGAAAATGCCAGCGAATCCGCTATTAAACAATTTCTAACGTTTTCCAGTTCCCGCAGCAGTATTGAGCGCGGTTCGAGAGACCGAGCCGCCTAGAAGTCGCTTAAAAAGCGATTTTTTAGTACAATAAAAAAGAATGTTTATTTTTAATTACTCAAACATTATAGACCCTTTATTGAGAGGTGCCAGGGCTTTTACCGTAAAGTTTTCCGGGGCGAAAATTGGAGATAAGATATTAGATATTTGTTGCGGAACGGGGGACCAGTTATTTTATTTTGCAAAATTAAAATCAGGAATAGAAGCTGTTGGAATTGATATTAATCCCGAAATGATAAAGATTGCGGAAAAGAGAAAAGATAGGTTAGGGGTTAAGAATGTTTCTTTCTTGGTTGGCGATGCCGCTAAACTTCCTTTTGAAGAAAATTCATTTGATTTGGCTTTAATTTCTCTTGGTTTACACGAAGTGGAAGAAGATCTAAGAGATAAAATAATTTCTGAAATGAAAAGAGTTGTAAAAGAGAATGGCTTTTTGGTTTTTATTGATTTCAAATCTCCTTTCCCTAAAACTCTCTATTCTCTTTTTGTAAAAACCGTAGAATATTTTGCGGGGAAAGAGCGTTTTAAAAGTTATATTGAAAACGGCGGCCTGCCGGCTTTGTTAGAAAAAAATAAATTAAAACCGGAAAAAAGAGATTATTTAATGTCGGGCTTAATGGTAATAATAAAAGTAAAAAACACTCCATAAAGCCCCTTCGGTTTTTTATACTGGCTCATTTGTCTAATTTTTGTTAAAATGTAAAAATAACCCGGTCAAGACGCGTTATTTTGAAAACCTAAAAATCCCGAGTTTCCCTTAAAATTTGGGTTTTAGACCAAGGATCACAGCAATGAAACAAAATCAAATTAAAAAATTAGTTTCTTTTTTCTACGAAATTGGAAATTTAAGGAAGGTGATAAGGGCTCATCAACAAATGTTTCTTTTTCACGATTTAACCGATAACATCGCCTCCCATTCTTTTAGAGTTTCTTTTATTGGCTATTTTTTAGCGAAAGAACTAAAAGCCAATGCTGATAAGGTAATTAAAATGTGCCTTTTGCATGATATTGAAGAAGCAAGATCTGGAGATCAAAATTGGGTTCATAAAAGGTATATCAAGGTATTTGAGGATGAAATCAGAGATGAACAATTAAAATATTTACCGAATTCTAAAGAACTTTTAACATTAAGTAAAGAATATCAAGAAAGAAAAACAAAAGAGGCAAAAATCGCCAGGGATGCAGATCTATTAGATCAAGTCTTCCTTCAAAAAGAATATGCCTGGCAAGGGATTAGAGAAGCTAAAGATTGGCTCAAGGGAACTAAAAAAGCTTCTCAGCAGGAAAGACAAATGTTCACTAAATTAGCAAAAGAAATTGCCAGAGAGGCTAAAAAACAGGATCCGAGCTTTTGGTGGGGAAATTTGTGGACCCCAACCAGAAGAGAATAAATTGATGTTTAAAATGGAGTTTTAAACATCTTGTTTGAGGCAGAATGTGCCTCTTTTTTTGTACACTGCTATATTGTTAGCAAATAGCGGGCTTGATTTTTTCTACGAGCGGTGTATTATTTATTTGCGCTTTTAAGTACTTTAAAATTCGATTCAAAGGAATGAAAAGGAGGAGGCGATGATTAAACAGTTTTTAAGAAGGCTACGACGACCAAAAACCAAGGCAGTAAAGGTAATTGTTGATGGCGAAAATTTGCTTCATACTCTGAAAGAGTTAAAAAGAGAGGATATTGAGGTTTCAAAGATTCTGGCTAGCTCAAAAGAGATTTTGAAAAAGGGCGAGGAAATCAAAGAGATTTATTTTTTCGATACCTATCACGAAGGTGATTTAAGCCAAGGCTTACTCAGAAAGGCGCTAAAGAGAGACACCAGGGCAAAAGTGATAATGAAACGAGAAAAGGCAATTATTAGAGGAATGACTTGGAAAAGCAGAATAGACCCCTATATCAATGTTGAAATAATGGTGACAACTTGGCAACCAGAATATGGAAAGATTATCCTTTTTTCTGGAGACAGTGATTTTGAAGCCCCGCTTAGGAAAATCAAAGAATGGGGGATTAAATCAGCAGTAATTAGCTCTCGAAGCAGCCTTTCTAAAGAGTTAAAAGCGGCGGCTGACCAGGTTATCTATCTTGAAGATTTTTTAACCGAAACAGCCGGAGAAGAGGTGGCTTAAGTATTTAAAGCCACCCTTTTGTTTTGAAAGGTCGCTAAAAGGGCGATTTTTTGGTAGAATTGGAATATGAATAATCAGTCAAATCAAAAACCCGGGGTGGGGTTTGGAGTGATGATTTTGAAGGAGGGAAAAGTGCTTTTGGGCCATCGCCATGAAAATCCAGAAAAAGCTTCGAGTCTTTTGCATGGAGAGGGAACCTGGACAATGCCAGGCGGCAAGCTTCATTTCCAGGAAAAATTAAAAGAGGGAGCAATTAGAGAAGTTTTTGAGGAAACAGGAATTAAAGTAAAAGGTTTGGAAGCAATCAGCATCTCAAATGATATTGTTCAAGATGCCCATTTTGTGACAATCGGTTTTTTGTGTAAAGATTTTGAGGGAGAAGCGAAAGCAATGGAGCCGGAAGAAATTACCGAATGGAAATGGTTTGACTTAGACAATTTACCATCTCCTTTATATTTTCCCAGTGAAAAAATTATTAAAAATTATTTAGCTAAAAAAATCTACCAAAACGAATAATTATGAACCAGGCGACTTTGTGTTTTTTAATTCGCCCCCGCAGTAGAGCAAGCTCACTACGGGGCAGGGAAAATCAAGAAAACAGGGAAATACTCTTAGCATTTAAAAAGAGAGGGTTTGGTCAAGGAAAATGGAATGGTGTGGGAGGAAAATTGGATTTGGAAAAAGATGGAGATATTTTTGAAGCGGCAATTCGGGAAATAAAAGAAGAAATCGGAATCGAAGTTAAGGATATGGAAAAGGTGGCGATTTTAAATTTTTATTTCCCATATCAAAACGAGTGGAACCAGGATGTCCATGTGTTTTTTGCCAAAGAGTGGCAGGGAGAACCGAAAGAATCAGAAGAGATGAAGCCAAAATGGTTCAAAATCAATGAAATCCCTTTTAATCAAATGTGGCCAGATGATAAATTTTGGCTCCTCAAAGTTTTAAATGGTGAAAAATTAAGGGCAGAATTTGTTTTTAAAGAAGGGGAGGGTATTGCCTCTTATAACGTTGAACTTGTAAATAAATTTGATTGAAAAATGGATCGGGAGAAATTTGAAAAATTAGTAAATGAAGGAATTAAAGAGATTCCTAAAAGATTTTTGGAAAAGTTGGATAATGTTGAGATTGTGATTGAAGAGGAACCGACGCCTTATCAATTGAGAAAACTAAAAGCCCGGGGAGGGTTAATTTTATTTGGATTATATGAGGGCATTCCCCAAACAAAAAGAGGGCATTATGGCCAAGTTCTGCCTGATAAAATAACGATTTTCCAAAAACCGATTGAAGAATTTGCGCGTTCCCGCCAAGGGCGAGGCTCGCCAGAGGCGGCTGAAAAAGTAATCGAAGAAATCGTCAAAAATACTGTCTGGCACGAAATTGCCCACCATTTTGGCCTGGATGAAAAAAGAGTGAGAGAAATAGAGTATCAACGCAAAAGAAAACAAAAATGCGGGTAACGTGGTAATAATTTTTTGTGGAGTTCAGAGAACAGGAGTGTGAGATTTGGGAATCCTTTTCATTAACTTAAATATGCTATTTTTTTGGGAAGGGTATTAAAAGGATAAAGCGACCCATAATTCAGGGTCGCCTTTTTAATTCTTTATTTTTATTACTCCACTCTTCTGACATATTCGCCGGTTTCAGTGTTGACTTCAATAATATCGCCAGTTTCAACAAACAGGGGAACGTTTATTTTAGCTCCAGTTTCTAAGGTTACTGGTTTTGTTCCAGCTTGAGCCCGTTCACCCTTAACCCCTGGCGGCGCTTCAGTAACTTTTAATTGAACTTTTATTGGTAAAGTCACATTAATAATTCTATTCTGAAATTTAATCCCGGTTAGAATTTGATTTGATTTTAAAAATTTCGAACCAATTCCAATCTGTTCTTCGTTCAATTCAAATCTCTGACTGGGATTCTTGGTTTCGGAGAAACAAAATTTTCCGTGGTGAGAATAAATAAATTTTACCTCAATTTTTTCTAATTCTGCTTCTTCAAAGGTGTCACCTTGATGAAAATTTTTCTCACGGACCCTCCCGGTAATTAAATTCCTAATCTTTGTTTTTGCCACCACCATATCTTGGGCTTTATACATTTGCTGAAATTCCAAAACCTCGTAGGGTTGGCCCTCCAAAATAAATTTTGTTCCCTTTCTAAGATCAAAGTAATCTAACATAATTATTTTAGTATGGTACCAATAAAATCGGTGTGACCTCTTAAAAATTCTTCAGAACCCATTTTCTTTCCTCCTTCCATTTGTAATCTTTCAATAATCAAAAAATCTCTTTTCTTTGAAAGCAAACCTTCACCACATTGAACACCAAGTTCGTTTTGGGGAACAACCAAGGTCTTACCGATCGGGTAGCTAATCCCGCCCGTTGATTTCAAAACTCTGGCTTTTAAAATTTTCATTCTCACCATTTTAATTCCTCCCTGCTTCCAAAAAGTGAAGCTGCCTGGCCAATCACTAAAAGCTCTAATTTCTCTCTCCAGCTCCTCAGCAGTTTTTTTCCAATTAATTCTCCCATCTTCTTTAGTTAGAATTTTAGAAAAGGTCACTTTTTTTTCATCTTGAGGATAAGGTTTGATTAAACCTCTTTGCCATTTAGGAATGGTTTCCAAAAGCAGCCGTGCTCCAAGATTAGCTAATTTATCATGAAGACCTTTTGCCGTTTCCGCTTCTTCAATCATCGTGGCTCTCTGGAAAAGAATTGGTCCATGGTCCATTTTTTCATCCATCAAAATTATTGTTACTCCGGTTTTTTTATCCTCATTTAAAATGGTAGCGTGAATAGGTGAGGCACCACGGTATTTTGGCAAAAGTGAGGGGTGAACATTTAGACAGCCGAATTTTGGAATTTCTAAAATTTCTTTTGGCAAAATCTGTCCATAAGCAGCCACGACGATTAAATCTGGTTTTAAATTTGCAATTTGCAATTTGCAATTTGCAATTTTTTCAGGCTGTAAAACTGGAATTTTATATTTTTGAGCAGTTATCTTTACTGGCGGCGGCGTTAAAATCTGCCCTCTACCAACCGGTTTATCGGGAGCAGTCACAACCAAAATCGGATTGAATTCATTCTCGCAAAGTGTTTCCAAAATAATAGCGCTAAAATCAGGCGTTCCTATAAATATTATTCTAGGATTTATTGTTCTTTGTTCTTTGTTCATTGTTATTATTTTATTATTCTCCATTCTATATCTGATTCTTTTCCGGCAAATTCCAGCCAGTCGCCTGCTGTATCAATCACATACCACTTTTTCCTGGTTTCTGACCAGACCATTAGATTTCCTTGATAATATGGTTTTTTAACTATTTCCTTTGGCTTTAATCTATCTAATTCCAGCCATTTTTTAAAAACGGTTTCAATAGCATAATCCAAATTCCTCGATTTTGCCCACTCAGCCACTTTCGAAATTGCTTCTTTTGCTTTTTCTACAGAGCCGGCTAATTCCAACAATTGTTTAGCCGGTTTGGTGAATCTCGAATACACTATTTTGCTTTTTTTAGCACTTTTTTTTAGTTCCTCCAGCGAAACGCCTTTGGTTTTAAAATAATGAGTGACAATCGAACGAATGGCTGTTTTTTCTTTCAATTCTTCATAATATTTAATCTTTTCCTTTTTTAAATATTCTTCAATTTTTTTAGCAATACTTTTTCCTACATAGAGAATGCTTTCAAGAGCTTTGATACCTCCATTTTTATAGATGGATGAAATATCCTCTTTTAAATTTTCTATCGACTCTGCCGCTCTTTTGTAAGCTCTTGGCTTAAAAGCCACGCCATTCACCTCCAGCATCTCGCTTATTTCTCGCAATATTTCAGCAATTTTTTGATTTATCATTTTAGTTTCCTTAAAATTTCTCGGTAAAAATTTTTAGCAACTTTTAGTTCTCCTTTCCCTTTTTCAGTAATTTGATAAACCCTTCTCCTTTCTCTTAATTCACTTTTTACAAAACCAGCTTTTTCTAATCGATAGAGAACGCGATAAGGAGTGATTTTTCCTGGTTTAAATTTGAATTCTTTTTCAATGATAGCCGGAATTTCCCAGGCATAAATTTCTCTGTTTTTTGATAGAGAAAGGATATAAATCCACAAATTTTCTATTGTATTTGATTTTTGAAGGCGTTCTCTAGGAAGCATATTTTTCCACAACTTGCCTATTGACAAAGTATTTTACGGTGGTAAAATAATTACAATTGGTAAAGGTCGCGGGGTAGATGTTATTTTAATTTTACCCCGTAGAGGAATTTTGACAAGGTTTTCTAAAAGAAAACCTATGTCGCGAAGCGAGTCAAAATTCTCCTACGGGGTTTACACTATGTCAAAAAAAATTAAAGTCGGAGTAATCGGTGTTGGTAATTGCTTTGCCGGTTTGATTCAAGGCATTGAATATTATAAAAGAAGGGGAAACAAGAAAATAATTGAAGGATTGATGCATCAAAAAATTGGGCCTTATAATTTTGATGATATCGAATTTAGCTCAGCTTTTGATGTCGGGAAAAATAAAGTGGGGAAGAGCTTAGATGGAGCAGTTTTTGCCAGTCCAAATTTGGTAAATTGGATAAAATTACCAAAAAGTAAAACGGTCGTGAAAGAAGCACCAGTTTTAGATGGAATTGGAATATTTGTCGAAAATAAAATAAATCCAATAAAAAATCCTACTCCAATAGAAAAATTAGAGAAGGAAGTTGAGAAAGAAATCAAAAAAACTGGAACGGAAATTTTGGTTAATTATTTACCAGTTGGGAGCCAGAAGGCAACTGAATTTTGGGCAAACATTGCTCTGAAAACAAAATGTAGCTTTATAAATTGTATTCCGGTTTTTATTGCTTCTGACAAGAAATGGGGAAAAAAATTTGAGAAAGCCAGGATTCCAATTATTGGCGACGATATAAAAAGCCAAATAGGAGCGACCATTGTTCATCGAGTTTTAGCTAGACTTTGTAAAGATCGGGGAGCAACAATCGATAGAACCTATCAAATAAATGTTGGTGGCAATACTGACTTTTTAAATATGAAGGAGCAAGCAAGATTAGAAAGTAAAAGAATTAGCAAAACTGAAGCAGTAACCAGTCAATTAGTTGAGAAAATAAAGCCAGAAAATATTTATATTGGGCCGAGCGATTTTATTCCATTTTTAGAGAATAAAAAATTGGCTTTTATCAGAATCGAGGGAAAAATGTTTGCCGATATTCTTTTTTCTCTTGAATTGCGTTTAGATGTGGATGATAAAGCTAACAGTGCAGGAATAGTTATTGATGCAATAAGATTAGCAAAACTGGCCTTGGATAGAAAAATTGGCGGACCCTTAATTTCCGCCTCAGCTTATTTGATGAAACACCCAATCCAGCAATTTACTGATGAAAAAGCCCGCCAAATGGTCGAAGAATTTATTATAGGAAAGTGCCGAAGTTAGTAGAGACCCGGTCTCTACTAACTCATTGAAATTTCTCGACGGTGAATTTGTAGATTAAAATTTTCTCTCTTACGGGGTCAATTCCGCCTTTTTGGCAGGTAATGGAGATTTGTTTTTCAATTGTATCAACGCCATCTAAATCAGGAAGCAATAGCCCAGTTTTTGCTACAAAATGGCCATTGAAAACTACATCAGTGCCATCTGGCGAGGTAATTGGCATGGTCTTTACGATTATGCCATATTTTTTCGGATTTAATTCTTTCAAACCCTTAACCAATTCTGGTTCGTTTAGAATATAAACAGTATAAGAAAAATAGGGGAGCTCTTCTTCTCGAACCGACCCAAAGCGATAATCTTCGGTAGCTGCAGCAATAGCATTATGAATGATTTCTTCTGCGATATTTTCTCGAAGAGGCAAATATGTACCAATACAGCCTCGCAACTCACCATCTTTCATAATCGTTACAAAAGTCCCTGCTTTTCTGGTTAAAAATTCCTCCGGTAAATCATTAGGTAAAGGAATAATCTTCTTTTCTTTAATATAATTTTCAACTGCCGATTTTGCGAGCAATACTAAATGATTCATATTTGAAAAAGTAGTAAAACCAAAAAAGAAATAATGGGGACAGAGATATTATCGTCAATAAATTCAAATCTCTCAAAGATTGTTGCAGATATTGCCGCAATAATCCCTGGCCAGCCCATTTTTAAACCAATTAAAACGCAGACAATAAGCATTGCCAAAGACCCTTCCCAGGCTTTGGTTCTTTTTTTATATTTTAGATTCCTAACAATACCTGTAACACCATCACCAAAAGACATAAAAAGAGCCGGAATTACTCCTAACCAGAAAGATTTATCAAAAAACCAGCCAATTAAAATAACCAGTCCCCACATTAAACAAAAATTCACTTCCCGAATATTATCTTTAGCCTGAAACCATTGATAAAGCTGCTTTTTCCGATGGGGTAGGTAAGTGTAAAGAGCTAAAATTAAAGCCGATAGAAATGGTAAAAAGGGTTCTTTAAATAAAAAAGGCAAAGAAAGAGCAATTAAACCTGAAGCAAAAATATGAATCGCTTTTCTGCCAAAATAAGTCGCTGATTCTGGCGGATAACCATTTTTCACTGCCAAATCATAAACCCGCCTCGAAAAATACTTCACCACAAAAATCACCCAAACAAAAAGCGGCACCGTTATAATTAAATCGTGATAAATAGCTTCTATAGGCATAAATTTAAATTTGATTCCAAATGTTGAGGAATCTTTCTCTACACTTTAAAACATTTTTATGAGGAAAAACCTCTAATATAAATGGGCCATAATATTTTGAATTTTTACACTCTTTTAATAGGGCTTTAAAGTTAATGTTGCCTTCTCCTATTACATTATGTTGATCATATTTGCCATTATTGTCGTGAATGTGTACATTTATTACCCTGTTCCTGACTTTTTTGAAGTACTTAACGCAGTCTAATCCGATTGCATTTGCATGACCTGTATCAAATATAACACCGAGTCCTTTAACAAAATTAGTTATACTCAACAATTCCTCTGCCGTTTTACATATTCTTTCAGGCGTCCAAGAATTTTCTAAGCCAATTTTTATTCCGTATTTTTCCCCAAAGATAACAACTTCTTTTAAATTTTTTATAAGCATTTTGATATTTTTTTCTATCGCAGTTTTTATTCTGGGAACTTCTTTATCGCTAGAATGAATTGTTATCTTTTTGGCTCCGAGTTTACTTGCCAATAAAATTTCTTTTTTCACAAATTTAAGCGCGGCATTTGAGATTTCAGGAATTAAACTTGCGATTGGTAGAAAATAGGGAATATGCAAAATTAAAGAGATATTATTCCCTTTTATTATCTTTTGTATTTGTTTAATAAATTTTGGTTTCAAGCTATAATTCACTCCTTCCGAACTGATTTCGTAATAATCAAATTTATTTTTAGTAGCGAAATCTAAATCATCCAAAATATCTTCTCTTGTTCCTCCAATAAATCCTACTTTCGGTTTTGTTTCATTAATTTTTAGCATATTTTACATTAAATTGATTCCGAATTTTTCTAAAAGTTGATTTAAGGTTTTTCTTGGAGACCCCGACGCCAAAACCAATTTTATATTTTTCTTTTTCATATTTTTAATATTTGTTTAATTCTTTTGGCTTCTTTTCCGACTATTTCGCCGCTATATTCGCCAGAATGGGCAGTAGTTCCTTTATAAATTGGCCTCTTTTGGTCTAAATGTAAATTAAAAATTAAATTCCCATTTTCAACTTTCAAATAAAGATGAAATCTGGGATAACCACCTCTTTCCAAGAGTCGGACAAAATTCAATTCTCCACTTTTTTCATCCTTTTTCAAAAAATGGTATCCAATTTTTCTCATTAAATTATAAACATTTTCCCCAAAAGGCCCTTTTAAGGTAAATTTCATATTACTTTAATTTCTAAATCTTTGGCGGTTTTTATTGGTTTTTTAAAATCGTAAATGGCGATGGTTCGTTCGCGAGTATAAGCTGAGGAGGTGAAAATAGTGAGACAGCGATTATCGAACATAAATAGGGGAGAGGTTGGCTGATGAGAACGGATTAAAATTTTTTTCTTGAATCTTTCCATCATTTTGAAAAAATAATCCCGGCCAAATTGAGGTCGACCAGTAAAAGGGTCTATGCCCAAATATTCGCCTTTTTCATCTTCAAAATCTCCCCAGGTTATTTGCCGCCACTCTTCATTTCCTAATTTAATTTTATTTATTTCCTCCACTACGCGGCCGGGTCGCGTAATTTTTATATCTGGGGGGACGCCATGTAAAGCAATAATATTATCAGTTACTACTGCCAAGGGAAATTTTTCAACAATCGAAGTATAAATTTCGTATTCTTTTTTATTCAAACTTTCCCAAAATTCAGCTGGATAAAATTTCAAAATGTGATGGCCTTCGTGATTTCCTTGTAAAAGATAAATTTGATTTGGATATTTTATTTTTGTTTTTAATAAAAAATCTAAATTTTTTTTTGAATGAGGACCACGATCTACATAATCTCCAAGAAAAACAATTTTATTGCCAGGTTTTAAATAACCATTAATAACTTTTTGAGAAGCTTCAAAATCTCCGTGAGTATCTCCAACAAAAATTAACTTTTTGGCTCTTTTAATTTCTATTAGTTTGGGTTCTTCCGATAAAATTTTTTTAATTTTTTCAAGATTTTTCACAATTTAAAATTTGCCACTAAATAACCTACACCAAAGGGGCCCTCATAAGAGAGAATTTCGGGAACCCAATCGATTCCCGAAGCCTCTAAAATCCCTAAAAGAAAACAAAATGACCTCAATCCACATTCGCCGGCTTCAGGATAAATTTCATCTAATTTTAAAATAGTTTCAATATCTTTTTTCTTTAAGGCCTCAATTAAATCTTTATCAAATTTTGGGCCATCTGGTTGAAATCCATAAGGACCATCTTCTTTTAAACAATGAGACATATCACCACTCGCTATAAGCGCCACCTTTTTGGCAGAGGTCTGTCCTCTGCCAATTTTTTGGTAGAGTTTTTTGCCTTGTTCGAAATAAAATTTTGGAGATTCAATCCCTATTAAATAAGTTTTTATTTCTTCTTTGAAATCTTTGGCTAAGAAAAATAGAGGGACATTAAAACCCCAATCGGGATGGGGAGCAGAAATGATTATTGAATCAGGATTTGATTCTTTTAATTTCTGACCCAAATCTTCTAAGGATTTAATTGTCTTTTTAACCTGCGCTCTATCTTCCGGAGAGCCGACCGAAGGTAAAATTATTGGTGGGTGAGGGGAAATACAAGCAAAAACTATTGGCATATTATTTTAATATTAAGTTTAAATCTTCGCCGCACTTTGGGCATTTGCCACTTTTATCGCGGCGGTGGATGATGTAATTTGTTCTGTCGATACACACAGTTTTGCATTTCGGACAGAAAGTATCTTCGGAAGGAAGGCCGGGAACATTGCCAGTATAGACATATTTTAAGCCGGTTTCCTTGCCAATTTTCCAAGCCATTTCTAAGGTTTCAACTGGAGTATCGGGTAAATGTTGCAACTTCCAAGAAATTGCTCCAGAAAATTGGGAAATATGCCAAGGAGTTTCAGGACCCAATTCTTCTTTAATAAATTTGGCAATATCCCTAAACATTTTTTCTGAATCGGAAAGGGTGGGAATAACTAAAGTAGTTACTTCCACCCAAATCTTTTTTTTCTTCATTTGAATTAAAGTATCTAAAACTGGCTGAAGCCGGCCGCCGCAATTCCCTTGATAAAACTCTTCAGTGAATCCCTTTAAATCGACATTGGCTGCATCTAAATATGGAGAAATTATTTCCAGAAGTTCTTTTGATAAAAACCCATTAGTCACCCAGTTATTTTTTAGTCCTTCCTTTTTAGCCAATTTCATTGTCTCTAAGGCATATTCGGAAAAGATAGTAGGGGAGGTATAGGTATAAGAAATACTAGGCAATTTATTTTTAAGAGCTAATTCGACAATTTCTTCTGGTAGTAAATCTTCTCCGGGAATTTCTTTCGCCCCCTTGAAGCCTTGGGATATATCACTATTTTGGCAGTTTAAGCAGGAAAAATTACATCCAACCGTCGCAATTGATAGGGAATAGCTCCCTGGTAAAAAATGAAAAAATGGTTTTTTTTCTATTGGGTCAATATGACAGGCAATGGCTTTTCCATAATTTAAGGCATATAGTTTCCCATCAATGTTTTCCCTGACGCCACAAATCCCTCTCCCGCCCTCTATGCTGTGTGTATTTATTTTCCTATGCTTAGAGGGCGGGATAACACAATAATGAGCACAATTTTGGCACTGAACCTTTTTATCTTTTAATTTTTTGTACAAATAAGCCTCTTTCATTTTTATTTTTAAATTACCTTATTTCTTTAAACCAGATAGCAAATCCTACCAAACTGCTCAGCAAAAATATCGAAATAAAAGCCCAAAGTAAAAAGCCAGGAAAATCGTATTGAGTGAGTTCCCAGAATTCATTAATTTTGTGATTAAGACTCATAATCCCATATGCTCCTCCTTTTATAAGAATTCCAATTAAAATCGGGGCGAAAATCCAATCCAATTTTTGAAAACCATCTCTTATTATTATCCACAATACTATTGTTACGGGAATATAAACAATCATTATAGGCGCACCAATAGAAAACCATTTTTCAATAATGTGTCCCACCGCAGAAATATCACTCCCAAAAAGAAATAAAATTGCATTAGCTAAAAAATGGCTTATTTCCCGAAGAGGCGTTTCCCCAACAAAACTGATAACTGTTAAAAAAACACCCAAAAATTTTATCCTGGGATTCTTAGTAAAATTAAATGTTTGGCTTATTTTTTTGAGAAAATCTTCCATACCCCGTAGGAGAATTTCGAATGAGAATTTCTCCGAAATTTTCCTTAGTTAGTAGCCCCGCAGGGGCCCCGTAGAAAAGTGAAGCTGTCTACGGGACTAGTCCAGTAGAGAGCTCTGCTCTTCTACTGGGCTGTTCGAAATTCCTCTACGGGGCATATTTATTGTCCTTTTTCGGTTTTCCATCGACTTTAGTTGATGAGAACTTCGTTCTCATCTTCACCTTCGCCCCTCGCTCCGCTCGGGGCTCGTTAAATAATTATAAAATAAAAATATCAAATGTCAAAGCCATCCTTGGAGAATTCCTTAAAATATGATAAAATTTATAATTAACCAAATAATAATAGGCGAAGAGAGCTTTGTTCTCCTCTTCACCTTCGCTCCCATAAATGGGAACTCGGTATATGAAACATCGAATTTTTATTGCGATAAATTTGCCAGAGGATATAAAAAAGAAACTAGCTGATTACCAGGCTAAGTGGCTGGAGTTACCGATTAGGTGGACGAAAGAAGAAAATCTCCACATTACCTTAATGTTTCTTGGCTATCTTTTAGATGAAGAACTTTTAGAGATTTTAAAAATTACCAAAGAGGTTGCCTCGCGCCACGAGCCATTTTTTATTAATTTGAAAAAAATAATTTATGGACCGCCAAAAAAGATGCCACCGAGAATGGTCTGGGCAGAAGGAGAAAAATCAGAGGAATTGGGAAAATTGCAAAAAGATTTAGAAAATTCTCTGCTATCTTCTTCGGTTAAAGGAATGGAATCTGAAAACAGGCCTTATGCTCCTCATATTAATTTAGGAAGAATTAGAGCTTGGGAATTTCGGCAGATTGAACCAGAAGAAAGGCCGGAAGTTAATGAGGAAATAAATTTGAGTTTTGAAGTAAATTCAATTGAAGTAATGGAAAGCGAACTAAAAAGAGGGGGAGCGGAATACGCTATTTTAGAATCATGCCCACTAAAAAGTTAAAAATTCATTTCATTGGTATTGGCGGCATCGGTGTCTCGGCTTTAGTTAGATATTATTTAGAAAAAGGAGTCAAAGTCACTGGCTCTGATTTAGTCTCTTCTGAAATTACTAACGCTCTAAGAAAAAAAGGAGCTAAGCTCTTTGTTGGGAAACACAAAATTAAGAATCTGCCAAAAGATGCAGATTTAGTGATTTATAGTCCGGCGGTACCAACAGATAATCCAGAGTTAAAGAGAGCAAAGAAATTGGGAATAAAATGTCAAAGTTATCCAGAAGCTTTAGGAGAGTTAACAAAGAAATATTTTACAATTGCAGTTTCCGGAACTCATGGAAAGAGCACGACTACGGCAATGATCGGGTTATTATTAGTAAAAGCTGAATTAGATCCAACAGTAATTGTTGGAACAAAACTGAAAGAATTTGGCGATTCTAATTGCCGGATGGGGAAGAGTAAATATTTATTAATTGAGGCAGATGAACATATGGCTTCTTTTTTGAATTACTGGCCAAAAATCATTGTTTTGACCACAATCGAAGTTGACCATCTTGATTATTACAAAAATCTGAGAAATATCTTAAAAACTTTTAAAGAGTATATTGGGCATTTGCCGCAAAATGGGATTTTAGTAGCAAACCGAGATGACTTAAATATCCTCAAAATATTAAGGCCCACACCATTAAAACACAAGAACGTCAATAACACATTTTCGACGGCCGTCGAAAATGTGTTATATTATTCTTTGCGGCAAAAAGAAGTAAAAAAAATTAAGAAAATTCTCAAGGTTCCAGGCGAACATAATATTTATAATGCCTTGGCAGCTTTAACTGTAGCTCGGGCTCTGAAAATTCCTGACAAAATTTCCTTTAAGGCGTTATCGGAATATCGAGGTAGTTGGCGTCGTTTTGAAACGAAACAATTAACAATTAACAATAAACAATTAACAATTATTAATGATTATGCTCATCATCCAACAGAAATTAAGGTAACCCTAAATGCAGCTCGAGAAAAATATCCCAAAAAGAAAATCTGGTGTATTTTTCAACCCCATCAGTATCAGAGAACTTATTATTTGTTTAAGGATTTTGTCAAAGTATTTAAAAAAGCACCAGTTGATAAATTAATAATCACCGATATTTATGATGTAGCCGGCAGGGAAGAAAAAAGAATAAAAGAAAAGGTAAATTCAGAAAAGTTAATTAAAAAAATTAACAAACCTTGGGCAGCATACTTGCCGATGGAAAAAATTGAAAGTTATCTAAAGAGAAATCTTCGAGGTGGAGAAATGGTGATGATAATGGGAGCGGGAGACATCTATAATCTTGCTGTCCACTTGACAGAAAAAGAAGTGAGAGAGAAAATAAATTAAGGAAATTCTATTCAAGGTCGACTTTTCGTATTTTCGTAAAAATTTCGTAATTTCGTAAGAACAATGACCTTATTTTGGATAATTGTGGCGATTGTGGTGATAGGCTTGGTAATTTGGTATCTGGCAGGAAGAAAGAAGGGACCAGCTGTACCAAAAAAGCCCGAAGAACCAATAATCACACCTCCACCGCCTCCTCCGCCACCCGAAAACCCAATTTAATAGCCTTACATTAAAATTCCTTGCGGTTTTTTAAGCGGAAAAAATATAACTTTATCAAAAATAATCAAACTTCCTTTAAGTTTCGTATTAATTTCTTCAACTTCTATTTTACCTAATCTTTTTTTAATTTTTTGGTAAATAATTTCTCTTTTTTGACGACTAATTGGCAGGTTTTTGGGGTTAATCACCAAAATTTCTGGCGTGGAAGAGAAAGAAAGAATTTCTTCCAAAGCTTTTAAGCCTTCTCTTCCTTTAAACACTTCAGCTCCTTCTTTTTCTTTTGAATATTTAGATTCTAAAGCAGCGATAATTCGGATAAACTCTCTTTCTTTTTCCTCGATTTCTCGCTTTTGGATTCTCATGACCCCTAAAATTCTTTCCGGCGACTGGGCAACAAATAATCTTTTTTTCTTTTGTTTCGTCTCGGTAAATAATCCCTTCTCTTCCAAAGTCTTAATAATTTCGTAAGTAGTAGGTCGGGTAATTTTTGCTTTTTTGGCGATTTTTTGTACCGAGCTCGGTCCCAATTCCAAACCCGCCAAATAAACCCTGACCTCCTTCTCACTCAACCCCAACTTCCTCAACTCCAACTCAATTGGTGCAGTTTCTGTCATAAGGTAATTGTATCAAAATTAACCAATTTGACAAGATATTTAGGAAAGTTAAAATACAATTAGGAAAAAATATGGCTGAACCAATTAAAAAAGAGGATATAAAAGAAGCTTTAACCGAAGCATTGGAACCTTTTACTGGAGCAATAAAGGAAGATTTTGATCGAATCGATAAGAGATTTGACAAAGTGGATGAAAAGCTAACAAATGTCACAGTTAAAGTAGCAAACTTAGAGGTAGATATGAGCGAAATCAAACCCGATATCAAAGAAACCAAAGACACTATTAACAAACTATTTAATCTAATTGATAAATTCTTGGCGATATTAGAAAAGCTGGACCAAGAATTCACGATGATGAAGAAAGATATCCGACGAATTAAGGAAGTAATTAAAGAGAAACTTGGAGTAAATTTAGATTAAACCTAATAAAATATTTCTCAGATTGCGGTCAGATGTTATCTTGGCCGTTTTTTGTCTCCGGAAATTTTAAATATTGTCGGAAATTATTTTACAAAGAAAAATTTGGATTTTTACTTAAAAATTGAAGAAAAATGGGCCTGTGGACCCCGTTAGAAATTTTACATTTCTTTATATTAGATAAATTCTTGGGATCAAAAATTTCTAACGGGGTGGATAAATTTTGTCAAAAAAACAATCT
>Ga0315280_10005474_pt1 | contig 18065 bp, 19 predicted proteins | sample YL17G06_40_MG_FD_203697 | JGI IMG/M metagenome (GOLD analysis project Ga0315280, IMG submission 203697) | Sediment microbial communities from Yellowstone Lake, YNP, Wyoming, USA - YL17G06_40 | ecosystem: Environmental > Aquatic > Freshwater > Lake > Sediment | place: USA: Wyoming | collected... | reverse complement strand
TGTCGTCAAAGACCTCGACCATGTCGCCTTCTGCCTTGGCCTCTCGGTAGTCTATGCTGCCATCCTGGCAGGTCCTGACGCACAGTGGCTTTTCGCCAGGCGCCAATCTGCCTCCGCACACATCGCAAACGCTGCTCGGAAAAGGTATCAAATCGGGATATATCGTTCCAAATGGGCAGGCCATCGCGCAACTGCCGCAGCCCGTGCACAGCATATTTGCACGCTTGAGAATTCCGGCGTCTTGGTCTTTACTCGGAACTTTTTCCAGCGCCACCCGGGGACAGGCGGTGATGCACGGAGCCAGATAGCACTTGCGGCAAATCAAAGCAAAGCGAATCATTTCCAGCAGCGAATCGAACCCTTTGTTTTCGGGATGGTGCTTATATGAGCATTCCACCTTGGATTCGCCCTGAGGTTTGCACTTTGCCAAATCGATTATTAACTTCGCGCCCATAAATTTCGTGTCTCGTATTTCGTTTATCGTATATTGCGTATTAGCGGCTCCGTCTAATCCCAGATGTTTGGATAGCCCTTTATCTGGTCATAGGTGAAAACGGGGCCGTCTTTGCAGACGTAATATTTGCCTATCATACAATGCCCGCATTTGCCCACCCCGCAGCTCATATTCTTCTCCATCGACAGGTAAATGTGCTCGGCGGGAAATCCGAACTCCAGCAATTTCACCGTGGCGAACTTCATCATAATCGGCGGCCCGCAGACCACAGCCACAGCGTTTTCAATTTTCACGTCATCCTTCTTAAGTATGGTCGTTACTACGCCAACGTTGCCGTTCCATTTGCCGTCTGATTTGTCAACCGTCAGCTTCATATCTACGCCGGCGATTTTCTGCCAGGGGCCAAAAAGCGTCTTTTTGTAAATGAAGTCATCGGGCGTTCTGGTGCCGAACCGACAAACCACGGCTTTGAAGTCTTTTATCCTGTCCGCCAGCGTTAAAAATAAAGACCGAATCGGCGCCAAACCTACACCGCCCCCAACGATATAGACTTCTTTATTGACAAAATCTTCTATCGGGTAGCCGTTGCCATAAGGCCCGCGGATGCCGACCCTCTGCCCTTTTTTGCATTGATGGATTAAGCCTGTCACTCGACCGGCCTTCATAATGGTAATTTCCATCTTCTTTGTGTCGGCGGGCGACGATGAGGGCGTAAAAGGCGCCTCGCCTTCGCCCGGCAAAGTCAGTTCCACAAACTGCCCCGTCTTGAACCTGAATTCCTTTTCCGGCACGACCACAAAGCTTTTGATTGTTTGGGATTCGTCTATGATATCAACGATTTCGCCGATTATGGGTTGGTAGAGGTTTTGGTTCATTTTGTAGCTTTTGCTTTTGTATCGTCTTTGGTTTTAAGCTCTTCGTATAGTTTCTTCATTATCGTTCTTATGTCGATTCCGCCCGCATCCGCATCGACACACCTGCCGCAGCCGATGCACATCTGCAGTCCGTATCTGTCGAGGAAATAGACAAGCTTGTGCATAAGACGGTGCCGCAGTCTGTCCCCGAGCATCTTGCGCGGGTTTGCGCCGCCGGCGACCGCAGCATAAGCACATCTCATACAGCTATCCCACATCTTCATCTTGCCGAAGTAATCCTTTTGTTTGGTATCGTAGAGATAGAAGCAGTGGCAGGTGGGACAGACTCGCGTGCAGGCCTGGCATTCAATGCAGCTTTTCGCCTCCACGTCGAAGACGTCGGAATCATGACCGGCTTCCATAATCTCTCTAATGGGCACATCGAACTCCAGGTCCGCATTTTGGCGCTCAAGCTGCTTTTGTGTCTGCGCCCGGATTTTGTCGCGTTCCGCCGAAGCGGCCTCGGAGACGTCGGTGAAAAGCTCAGGGTGTTTTTCTACGAAGTCCTTGCCTTTTTGGGAGCCGATTTCGATGATGAAGCCGTCCTTGACCTGCGAGATGTTCAAATCAAACCCGCTTTCCGAAAAGGGTTTTCCGTCCATAATGTTGCAGAAGCAGCTCTCTCCGGGGGCGAAGCAGTCGGAGGAAATTATGAACATCTTCTCCCGCCTCGCTGCATAAAACGGGTCGTGAAATTCCTCTTCCAAAAATACCTTGTCCAGTATTTCTATCGAGCGCAAATCACAGTCTTTAAGCCCGAAGACGGCAAACGGTTTTATGTCTTTTGGCTCGGCAGGCTCAGGGATAATTGCGGCAAGCTCACGCAGCGGAAACAAAAACTCTTTTACCGGCGTGCACACACGTATATTATTGAATTCCACCGCTGCCTCGGAGGAGCTCTCATATCTGGTGAATACAAAGTGCTGCCCTGCCTTTTTCGGGACATAGAGGTCCATCTCCTCGGCAACCGCATCGAGCAGCGGATTTAATGAACTTATAAAGACAGCTTCCATCTTTCTTACCAGAGTTTACCCGCTATCGTTTACAAATCAACTTTTATCAAGCAAATTAACTCGCCGGCATATAATAGGGCAGGCGGGCAAGGTCCATCGCAATGTCGATAGTGATTACCTTAACTTTTTTAGGGACCGTTATACAGCACGGCGAAAAATTCAGGATACCCTTTATGCCTGCCTTGACCAGCGCATCTACGGTCTGCTGAGCAGCTCCTCGCGGGACGGCTATAATTGCCAAACTAATTTTTCGTTTCCTTAAAGTTGGTAAGTTTGATATGTCCTCAATCGCAATATTTTTTGTTTTCCTGCCGACCTTTTTGGGGTCGGTATCGAAGGCGGCGGCAATATCAAAACCGTATATCCTGAAGCCCGTGTATGCCAGGACAGCCGAGCCGAGATTGCCTGCCCCGACCAGCGCCACCTTTTGAACAATATCAAGTTTGAGAATTTTTTTAATTTCTTTTGCAAGCTTTTCGATGTTGTACCCTACTCCGGGTGTTCCGAACCCGCCGAAGTAGGAAAAATCCTTCCTAATTTGCCAGGGATTGACTCCGGCAAAATTAGCTAAATCCCTGCTGGATATGTTGTTACGCCCCTGTTCCGACGAAAAAAGCAGGGCCCTTAAATAAATCGGCAGCCTTCGGACTGCCTCATCTGGAATCTTGTGATACCTCATCAGCTATGATACGGTTGTTTTGTGATTGAGTTCACATTCACAAAGTCCACTTGGAAATATAGTTTACGTCTTGCAGCGGGAACTGTCAAGGAGATTTACATAATTCTGGTCAGAACAGCGAAAATTTTTCTTTCTTAACTACTTGATTTACAAGGAATTAGAGCATCTGTTTAAGAAAAGCCAGGAAAATACCTGTTAAGTTTTTCGATTCCGTACCTAACCAGAGTGGCGAATTTGCGTTCTTGAAATTTATTGTCTTCGTCCAATTGCTTTGTAAGCTCGCGGACTTTCTGAATCAAAACGGGACTTTTGGCGGTGAACGATATAGTTCAGTTGAGCTGATATTCAATTCGAGTCTGCTTTTGTAAATGGAGAAACTGTCAGGATACGACCTCTCTCTCGCAATTTTCCTGATTTTACCGTAACCGGATGGAGCGACTGTGATGTGTGTCTTGACAATGTGGCTTCTATTTTCCATCCTCGAGCAGGAGTTTAATGAGAATTGAATACAAGTGATTTCTGGTTTCCCACCTTCACATTCGAACCTTTTATGTTTTAATTTAGGTAGTTGTTCTCCATCTTTATGTTCGGGCTGAGAGAGGCAAGACAAAAATTCAAGATTTGAAACAATCTTTGCCGATGAATATTATTAAGTTCGAAAATGGGTGGCTCTGTAAAATGACCTGTCCGGCCATATTAGCTTGACCCGCATTGTTCATCAGCGGAAATTACCGACAAGTCAGATAGGAAATTAATGGACGCTGCAGGGAATGGCTAAGGACAAAAAGGAAAGAGCCACATAAGTCTTAGGGAGAGCGTTAAACGCTCTCCCATTTTATTTTCCCCGCATTCTCAGTTCCGGTCGCGGCAAATCTGACGATGAAAAATGCCTGTTCTGCAATTTGGCTTAATGGCGGGCGAGAGATTATTTTTGGAATACGATTTGGCCGGCGACAACGGTTGTATGGACCGAATAGTCACGCTCGAGCAGAACAAGGTCCGCATCTTTTCCCGTAGCGATGACGCCTTTTTTGTCTTGGAGACCTAATACCCTGGCGGGGTTCTCGGTTACGGTTTTGATTGCGACATCGAGGGGGCAGTCTGTGAAGCTCATAAGTCTTCCCAGAAGTTGACTCAAACCCAGAGCAGTCCCGATTAGAGTGCCGTCTTTGTATCTTGCGGTCCCGTTTTTGGATTCGTATTCGATATCGTTGTAAACGAATTTGCCGTCGGGCAATCCGAGCGATTGCATGCCATCAGTGATAGGTATAACGCGGTCCGGGCCGAGCGTCTCGAATGTAAATCTCACAACCGATGGATGTATGTGGACGCCGTCGGGGATGATTTGTGCCGTTATGTGTTTTGTCTGGAAGATGGCGATAAGCGGGCCCGGTGAGCGATGATGAAGTGACGGCATTGTGTTAAATAAGTGCGTCACGTGAGAGATGCCCGCGTTGAATCCGTCGAGGGTTTGTTCGTAAGTGGCATTGGAGTGTCCGAAAGAGGCGATAATGTTGCGGCTTACCAATTGCTGAATCACTTGAAAGCTGTTTGGCAGCTCCGGTGCGATTGTCATAATTTTTAGCCGGCCCTCTGTCTGGTCCAGGATTTTATCGAGAAGCTCTAATGACGGAGCGGAGAGGCAATCGGGCTGAATCATCCCTCTTTTTTCCGGCGAGACAAACGGCCCCTCCAGGTGAATACCGAGCAGATTAGCGCCGCCGAGATTACGGCCTGTGTTCTGAGCAGCCGTCACAACGTGCTGATTTTTTTGCCCCGGCTTGAACACGGTTGTGGCAAGAAATCCGGTGACTCCGAAGCGTGCGCAGGTCTGTGATATCGCTTTTAGTGAATCAGTAGTTGCATCGAGAACATCTGCGCCTCCTGCGCCCTGAATATGAATGTCAATAAAACCAGGTGCGATTATTCTGCCCCGGGCATCAAGTGTGGTTACGCTGCCGGCGGTGACGTTGATAGGGCCGATTTTGGTAATCGTGCCGTTTTCAATGAGAATGGAAGTGGTTTTCTGTGGCGAGTTGAACAATTTGCAGTTGGTGATAAGTAATCTTTCTGCCATACTATTTCTCGTATTTTGCGATTGTCCACTTAAGGAGCCATCGGTGAATGGATTTTCGCGTACCGTACATTGATTCCTTCATATTCATTTGTAGCAGGATAATACAATTGGCGTTTGGTTGCAAGGCTGAGAGTGTGGAATATCAGGTAACAAACCCCGGCATCAGGAGTTGCCGCGAGGGTTAAGCTTGACATAGCAGGGGCGGGGGCGTATGATTTGCTGAAACGAATTTATTTTTGGAGCGGGCAAAATGGTCGAAGCAGAAAAAAGCTGGGAAAAGCGGCTGTCCGGCGAGCCTGACAGGCTTATGGTCGATTTTGTTCAGTCGCTGTCCGTGGACAAACGGCTGTATAAATATGATATCGTCGGCTCGATTGCCCACGCGCAGATGCTCGCGGACCAGAAGCTGATTTCCAGAGACGAGTTCAAAGCCATTAAGGACGGCCTTATCGAAATATCGCAGGAAATCGCGGAAGGGCGGTTCAAATTCGAAAAAAAATTCGAAGACATCCATATGGCAATCGAGGCCGCTCTGGTGGTGAAAATCGGCGAGGCAGGCAGAAAACTCCATACCGGCAGAAGCCGAAACGACCAGGTCGCCACAGACATCCGTCTCTGGATGCGGGACCGGATAGAGATTCTGCAGGCCAAAATAACGCTGCTCCAGCAGGCGTTCGTAAAACTGGCGGAAAAGCACGCCGAAGACGTAATGCCCGGCTATACGCACCTCCAGCGCGCCCAGCCGATTGTTGTGGCATCTTACTTATTGAGTTTTGTGGAGCAGTTTGAGCGTGATTTTGTTCGACTCAAAAATTGCCGCGCTTTGCTCGATATTTCGCCGCTGGGAAGTGGCGCCCTGGCGGGTTCGACGCTGCCGTTGGATAGAAAAAGCACGGCAAAGCAATTGGGCTTTTTGGACATCGGCTACAACAGCATAGATGCGGTAAGCGACAGGGACTTCTGCGCGGAATTCATTTTTGATTGTGCGATTATTGCAACACACCTGTCGCGGCTGGCGGAGGATTGGATAATCTACTCCTCGAATGAGTTCGGCTTCGTTCAGCTTGATGACAGCTTTTGCACCTCATCAAGTATGATGCCGCAGAAACGTAACCCCGATGTTCTCGAGCTGATTCGTGCGAAAACCGGTTTGGTCTATGGCTCATTGGTTGGGATACTGACGGTTCTGAAGGCTCAGCCGTCGGGCTATAATCGCGATTTGCAGGAGGACAAAATTCACGTCTTTACTGCCGGCGATACGGTCGAGGCCTGCCTGGATATGATGCAGGGAGTCGTTTCGCATGCGAAATTCGACACAAAGAGAATCTCCGCCGGTATGGAGGAAGGATTCCTTGATGCTACTTCGCTGGCGGAATACCTGGTTGGAAAGGGCCTTGCCTTCCGAGAAGCGCACGGGATTGTCGGCTTGTTGGTTGCTTATTGTGAGAAGGCAAATAAGAAGTTGGCTGCGCTTAGTTTGGACGAATTCAAGCAGTATTGCCCGGCTGTCGAGGCGGATGTATATCAAAATCTCGGTGCGGCAAATGTCGTCGGCAAATATGTCACCGAGGGCGCAGCGGGGCCGCAGCAGGCAAAACAGCAAATCGCTTACTGGAATAAGCGCTTGGGGCAGCGATGAGTAACGGTGAAGACCAAATAACCGCCTGGTTTGCCCGCCAAAGTAAGCTATCTGTAAGTGATTTTCCCATCGGTATCGGCGACGATATGGCACAGATTCAGTTCGGGGATGATGTGCCGGTCTTTATCACGACCGATATGCTTTTAGACGGCGTGCATTTCGACCTCAGGAAAACCACTTTGAAACAGGTGGGATATAAAGCTATGGCGGTGAACCTCAGCGACTGCGCCGCAATGGCGACCGTGCCCGTCGCTGCTGTCGTGTCCGTTGCGCTTCCGAAGAAGTTTGGCGCCAAAGAATTAAAGCAGCTCCACGCAGGGATTACTCTTGCAGGTGATAAATTTGGCTGTGCCCTTGTCGGCGGGGACATCACAAAGTGGAAGAAAAAGGAGCCGTTTGCAATAAGTATAGCGATGCTCAGCAGGCAGGCGGGTAATAAGCCTGTAAAACGGTCCGGTGCAAAGGTGGGCGACTGTATCTGCGTGACTGGTTCGCTTGGCGGCGTGGGTCTCGGCAGGCATTTGAGATTTGAGCCGAGAGTCAAGGAGGCGATAAAAATCGCTCAAATGGTAATAATCCATTCGATGATTGATATTAGTGATGGGCTTAGTAGCGACCTGAATCGAATCTGCCGCCAAAGCAATGTGGGAGCTGTTGTGGATGCCGAGCAGATTCCGATATCGGATGCTGCCCGAAAAACTAAAGACCCGCTAAGTTCGGCCCTCAACGATGGCGAGGATTTTGAGCTGCTTTTTACCCTCTCGCCAAAAGATTGTGAAACGCTGCTGGCGAATTGGTCAGACCCGGTGCCGATTACAAGAATCGGGACCATTACCGATGCCAAAAAAATGCAGATAAAAATGCCGGACGGTCGAGTTTTCAGGCTGGAAGCAAAAGGCTACGACCATTTGAGGGATTGACGGGTAATTTCCAGCAGAAGGTGTTAGGGAGGTATGAATTATGAGAGTTCGATTGACGTTTATCTGGGTAATTGTGTTTTTTGTTTCATCTTCGTCTGCAATGGGCGGTGAGAAACTGGACCGGGGGTTGGTTGCCCTCGAATGTCAGGATGGTTCGGTTTTCCTGAGCTGGCGGCTGCTTGCGGATGATCCGCAGGATATTGCTTTTGAAATCAGACGTCGCCCTGTGGAATCAGATGGCGGCGAATCCAAAGTCTTAACGAAAGATAACCCGTGTCGGCTGACTAACTTTGTGGATAAAACTCTTGTAGAGCCGCGGCAAAAATCCTGCGTATACGAACTTTATAAGTATAGCCGGGATGGTGCAGGTACATCTGACCGATTAGGCCGGGTCACAATTGTTCTGGTCAGCCCGCCAAAACCTTATATCAGCATTCCGCTGAATGGCGATTATGATTTTCAGAAGGTTGGTATTGGCGACCTGGATGGCGACGGCTCTTATGAGTTTGTCATCAAGCAGCCGGATTTTAACACCGACCCTTATCAGCAGCCCGGCTACTGGAAGCGAAGTCCGACAACCTATAAGCTCGAGGCGTATCATTTGGATGGCACGATGATGTGGCGCTATGATATGGGCTGGTCGATTGAGGCGGGAATTTGGTATTCGCCCTGGATTGTCTATGACGTTGATGGTGACGGCAAAGCCGAGGTCTATTGCAAGGCGGGCGAAGGGGACCCGCGAGATGAAAAAGGGCTTGTTACTGCGGGTCCTGAATTCCTGGTGAAAATCGATGGGCAGAGCGGCCGGGTGGTGGCTAAAACCAACTGGCTGACCCGCGATGGGTTTTCCAGTTACAACTATTACTGCCGCAATTTCCTTGCGGTGGCATACCTCGACGGGAAAACTCCATCAATAATTATGCAGCGGGGCACATACGAGCTTATTAAGACCCAGGCGATGGATAAGGATTTCAATCGAATCTGGTACTGGGAATCCACTCAGGAAGAAAAGAAATATAGCGGCCAGGGCTCCCACGGATTGACGACGGCTGATATTGACGCGGATGGCCGGGACGAGCTGGTCATCGGTGCCGCCGTGCTGGATGATAATGGCAGGGGACTCTGGACGCTGGAAATGGGACACCCTGATATGTGTTACGTTGCTGACATTGACCCGAATAATCCCGGCCTTGAGATTTTCTATGGTTTTGAGAAACGTCTGGAAACCGATGGAATCTGTGTGGTGGATGCCAAAACCGGCCGCAAACTCTGGGCACATAAAAAACCCACACGCCATATTCACGGTCAGGGAATGGCTGGTGACGTCATCAGCGAGTTCCCCGGTATGGAAGTTTATGCAGGCGAAAGGGATTTGAAGGAGCGGTGGCTTTATAGTGCGAATGGGCAGTTGATCAAGTTTTTTGAAGAGGGAGACCTTAGCCCGCGGCCGGTCTGGTGGGATGCTGACCCGCAAAAAGAAGTTGTCCTTGACAACGCAATCAGCGACTGGGGCGGCAAAGAGATTCAGCCGATTGATGGCCGTGTCGTCGCCGTAGTCGATTGCCTGGGCGACTATCGAGAGGAAGTTATAACCGCTCTTAAGGGCGAGCTTCGCATTTATGTCACCACCATACCTGCCTCTGAGCGGCGGACCTGTCTTATGCAGGACCATCAGTACCGGCTTGGTGTTGTTGCTCAGACGATGGGCTACTACTATCCTGCTCAGTTTGGAAAGTGACCGTTTTGGAAATGATGGTTTGTTGCGGCGCAGGCTATGGATTTGGAAATTACATCACAGTCGCCTGGGCAGACGATTGAAATCGGCGGCAGGATAGGCCGGAAATTAAAAGGCGGCGAAGTTATAGCCATTTGCGGCCTGCTCGGAAGCGGAAAAACGCACCTGATTAAGGGGATTGCGGCAGGCGCCGGGGCAAAAGAGAGCACGCGGGTCAATAGCCCCACCTTTGTCATAATAAATGAATATTCAGGCCGGTTCGATATTTTCCATATAGATGCTTACCGGCTGAATTCCATCGCTGAGTTTGAGATGCTCGGTTTTGATGAGCTTTGTTATTCACAGTCGGTTGTGCTGATTGAGTGGGCGGACAAAATCGAATCGGCCCTGCAGGCGGTAGATTATATTCGTATAGAGCTTGAGCACGCCGGTGAAACCCAAAGATTAATACACATCAAAAATCTCCCCCATACATTGATTATTGACGGCGGCTCATAATTTAGATAAAGCCTGCATTACGTCTGATATTCTCAAATTGCATTATAATCCCGGACTCAAAGTGTAAAATTCAATCCCCCAAATGCGGTGCACATTTTCATCCGACAGGGCGGGTGTTTCTAATTTTGCATTTCTGTGAATTTGGCAGCAGCGGCTTTCTATCCTATATTTTGTTTAGTGAGTCATTTAGGTTGTGGCAGAAGCAGCTTTGATTGTTTTCGGACGTTAAAAATGTAAATTCTATGGTCAGCCATCTGTCCGGATAAATTCTTGAAGTGATTTTTACAAATGTTTTTCGGGGTTCTTTATTGTGGGAGGGCTTAAAGCTTACAGAGCAGTAGGGGTAGTTAAGTCGTGTGTCGATTAGGTCGATACCTCCGAACGGCAAAAATAATTTTTAGATGTTGTCTGTTTTTTGCAAATAGGAATGAGGGTCTTTCTGAAAAGGGGTAAAAAATGAAAGCAAAAAGTGGTTTTACATTAGTGGAAATTTTGATAGTGGTGGTCATCCTCGGCATCCTGGCTGCAATAGTGATTCCGCAGTTCACCGAGGCCAGCACCGAAGCCAAGACATCAAGTCTTTGCACCGACCTCCAGACGGTCCGTTCACAAATCGAGCTGTATAAGATTCAGCACAATGACCAGTTGCCTGGTGCAGGCACAGCCACGTTTGAACTGGCGATGACGGGCAAGACCGATGTTGCCGGCGCCGTCAGTACCGCGACGACTAACGTTTATGGTCCCTATCTCCAGAAGATTCCGACCAATCAGTTCAACGACAGCTCATTGGTTGAAAAGGGTACTGTAAGTCCAGTTCCAGGTGGCAGTACGACCTATGGATGGTACTTCAACACAGGTACCGGTGCTTTCAATGCTAATGACAGCGCCGATCATGCAGCGCTCTAAACTCTAATTTGGGGTGACTGTGCCGTGGATATTTACACGGCAAAAGTGCCGGTATAAGCCGGCGAAAACAATGAAGTAGAAAAATGGGCTGACCGTGCTGAGGCAATTGCCGCGAGCCGGTCAGCCTTTTTGCTGTGAGCAAAACAACGGCTAAAACAAAAAGGACAGTTTATGAGAAGAGCAAGAGCTTTTACACTTATCGAGATACTCGTAGTGGTAGTTCTGCTTGGCATCCTGGCTGCGATTGTCATACCGGCCATTGCAAGCAGCAGCACTTCGGCTAAACAAAGCGCCCTCGCAGTGGATTTGCAACTGCTTCGCAGGTTTGTACTTATTTACAAATACCAGCATCTGGAGGTCAGCCCCGGCTATCCAAATGGTCAAGCCACTGCGACACCGACCGAGCAGGCCTTTATTGACCAGGCGACAATGGCAAGCAACAATAGCGGCCGGACGGCTCCGGCGGGTACCGTTGGCTTTAACCGCGGGCCTTATATTTCGAAAATGCCGGTTAATCCTCTTAACGGCAGAAGCACAATCCAGATGCTCGGCGACGGTGAGAATTTTCCGGCCAACGGCGATGATAGCCACGGCTGGATATGTAAACCAGCTACATCGGAGATAAGAGCCGATAGTGCAGGAACTAACGGCAACGGAAAACGGTACTATGACTATTAACAAGACCAGCCATTGCGGCACAATGCAGCAGGGGTTCACCCTCGCTGAGGCGATGATGGCTACCGTTGTGTTGGGTATTGCGGCTGCCGGTGTGCTGCTTCCCTTTACAAGCGGAGCAGCGGTGCGGGCCGAAGGTATGCACAGGACCTTGGGCGCCAAGTTGGCTGCCGACCTGGTGGAACAGATTATCAGCACGCCGTTTGACCAGATAATACCGACTTATAACGGCTACACTGAGTCGCACGTTCAGGTGAGAGATGCTGCTGGCGTGCCGTTCACCGACCCCAAATATGCAAACTTCAGCAGAAACGTAAGTTGTCAGTATGTTACCGTCCCGCAACAAACCCCACGTGAAAAGCAACAGTGCAACTTCATTCTGATTACGGTGAGGGTCTATTACAGCGGCAAACAGATAGACGCTATAACTCGACTCGTCAGTAAATAGAATAGATGAGTAAGGCGGGAAAACCATTGTCGGCCTTTAATTGTAAGGGCTTAACTCTTGTTGAACTGCTGGTTGCATTGGTTGTTGCCAGTCTGGTTCTAAGCGCTGTTGCCACGCTTGCCTTTGCTCTCGGCAGGGCAAATGACACTGCTGACGACGCTGTCTATAAACAGGCGCAGTTGCGTTATGCCACGCTTCGCGTTTCGGAAATTGTCCGGCACTGTAAACTCGTATGTGCCGCAACAACCGACGATTTTGCCGTTTGGCGGGCCGATGATAATAATGATGGGCAAATCAATATCGGTGAGCTGGTTTATATTGAAACAGGGCCGGGACACGACCGTATCCAGCTTACCGAATTTCCTTCTTCCAATGCCGCCGTGATAAATCTCAGCTCCATCCAGGCGCGTTCTACAAACTGGTGGATGACGTATAGCAGCACCGCCACCTTTACACAATTGATACCGCAGTGCAGCAGCGTGCAGTTTAGCTTTGATGTGTTGCCGCCGCGAAGTAGATTTGTGAATATCTCGTTCAATATGGTTGAGGGCAAGATTACTCGTCAATATCGGATAAGCGCCGAGCTTCGTGCCTGGGCGGGGAATCGGCTCAACATATCAGGAACCGCTCTTGTTGTAAGGGACGATGATTAGAAACAAAGTAAAAATGTCTGAAATAATCAATAATCAATTGCCAGTAATCAATCGCAGGGGAGTGGCGCTGCTTGTAGTCCTGTTTATTGTTATGGCCATAACGGTTTTGTCGCTGGGGTTTCTATCTCGCAGTGATGTTGAACTTGCCTGCGGTGAGAATATGGCGCTTCGGACACAAATGGATTATTTGGCTGAATCGGGGCTGGAGCACGCCAGAGGATTGATATTGAACCCCCAGGAGCTTTCTACCGAGTACTGGACGGGCGCTGCGGCACAGCAAATAGCCGCCGGCAGCGATTATTACGATGTCCAGGTCGTTCGCGATGGTTCGGACCCGACCGACCACTGTAATTATATTATTGACTGTAATTCCTACCGTCTGAGAAACGGCGAAAAGGTTGGGCAGACTTCCCTGAGAGCGCAATTGCGGCTTGACCCCTGTATCGCTTACTGGACCGGTTCGGCAGCAACACTTTCACAGCGAGTTACAATTTATGGTGACGTCTATTGTGGCGGCAGTTTCTCCAACGGCGGTAATATCTATGGTGATGTTTTCGCTCGTAATGACATAAACGGAGTAGATCCCGAGGGGCAGAAAAACGCTTTTGTTACCCAGCCGACCGTGGAGTGGCCGGTGATTCAGGTCGGCAATTTTAGTCCTGTGTACTATGTCGGCTCGGCAAATTATTCGCCCGCTATACTTGACACTTATCTTCATCCGAGCGGCAGTTTCGCGCCTTCTACAAGCAACCCGGGCGGAGTTCGCTGCCGTAATGGCGATGCCGAATTGCCCGGCAATGTCAACATCACCGGCACGCTCGTTGTTAATGGCGCCTTGAGAGTGAGCGGCACAAATAATGTCATAACGGCGGTAAAAAACTTTCCCGCCCTTTTGGTTGAGGGCGATGTGATAGTGGCGGCCGGCGGCAGGCTGCAGGTGAACGGCCTTGCAGTTATCAAAGGCAGAGTGGAAGCCAGTTCTGACAATACTATCGTGAATATATTGGGTGGGCTTTTTGCCGTCAATGGTATTGCAGAGACAACGGCAGACTCATCCGGCAGCGGTAACACCGCCAGCTTGTATTATGGTCCCACCTGGCGGCCTTCAGGCGGTCGAACAGGCGGCGCACTGGAGTTTGACGGCGTTGATGATTATGCCCAGACCGCTAATGATATAAGTAAGCTCCAGCTTACGAGTAACTATACCCTATCGGTCTGGATTAAGGCCAATGCTGCTCAGAATAGCTGGGCCGGTGTATTCTCTAAGTGTAACCCCAGCGGCTCAACAAATCACTGGACGCTCCAGTTTGACTCGAGCAGCCCCAGAAGACTTGTTGTTTACCATCCTGATTATCTGCCTTCTCCCAAATACTGGGATACCGCAATCCGGCTGACGGATATCACGGGCGCCTGGCACCACATAGGTATTGTCCGCAGCGGCAATACGATGGCTTCTTATCTTGATGGTGTTGTGCGTAACACAGGTGTGTGGACCAATCCGCCCGGTAGTGGCGATGGGCATTTTAACATCGGAGCGGATAGAACTGCTTCTCCTTTGTATCTTTATAAAGGGTTGATTGACGACATACGCATTTACAATTGTGTTCTGGATGTTAATAACATTTATCCGCCGCGTGATGGATTGTCCGGTCTGATAGGGCACTGGAGACTGGATGAGAGCGGCAGCGGCATCACTATCACCGCCGCTCCCACCAAAACGGCGATTCTGATATGGTCATCAGGAGCAGCTATTGCCCGAAAGTGGGAACAAACCGCTGGTGCATTTTTCAGAAGTATCCAGAGAAAATAGAGATCCGCCAGACGTAATGGCGGACCGGCAATCGCTGTTACCGGGCGTTGAGAGGAGATTTTCTTATCGGCCTTTATATGCGGTGGAAGTAAAAATCCGGCGCATCTGAAAAATACAGATTGCATATCCTGGTCCTCACAGGACCTCAAAATACTTCGGTAGTTGTTGCATACCAATTTGACGGCTGTGCCGCCTTTGTTGACCTTGACTGTGGGAGGTATGAGATTTGCCGTTTATACGGTTTGCACCGGCGGAATTAGACTCAATATGATTTTCAATTGCCGATTTCCGATTGTCGATTTGAAATCGTAAATCGAAAATCATAAATTCAAAATTTAGCGGGGTAAAGATACACCGAAAACAAGTCGAAAAAAGAATGGAGGACGGTTGGTAATGTATCAGGATGGAGTAAAAAACCGGCTTCGTATGCAGGGTTCAGTTGAGCCGCTGACGCGGTTACGCTGTTTGTATCTTGTGCAAAATAAGGAGAACGGGTCGTTGCGCAAAGGTTTTACTTTAATAGAGCTTCTGATTGTGATTGTGATAATTGCGATAGCTGCAATGACCGCTATCCCGATGATGAGCTCCGCTGGCAGTGTTCAAATCAAGTCTGCGGCCAATATGATTGCCGCCGACCTCGAATATGCCAAGAGTATGGCAATCGCCAGAGGCCAGTATTTTTCAGTGGTATTTGATAAGAACACGGACAGTTACAGCATAAAGGACCAGGCCGGCAATGTGATAGCGCATCCGGTCAAAAAAGGATTCAACTACGTCGTTGGTTTTCGAGATAAAGGGCTGGATAAAGTAGATATCGCCGACGTTGATTTTGACGGCACCGACAAAGTCAAATTTGATTACCTCGGAAGCCCCTACAATGGCGACAACAATCCTTTGAATAGGGGCGTCATCCGCCTGCAGGCGGCGGGCATCACCGTAACGGTTAATGTCGAGCCGGTTACGGGATTTATCTCGATTACGGATTGATGAGGGTAAAACTTAGATGTTGGGTTTGAAGATAAGAAATCGAAGTCTGCGCCCCATAGGATTGGATATAGGCCACAGCTCCGTCAAGATGATTCAATTGGCAATGAACGGCGAGCAGGTAAGTGTCGTTGCGGCGGGCAAAGTTCGCATCGATGCCGACATAAATGGTGATGAGCAGGCCCGCAGAAGTTTTGTTGTTTCGGCCATAAAGCGAATGCTTGCCGAAGGCGGCTTCCGCGGCAGGAATGTTATTTCCTGTCTGCCGAACGACAAATTAAAAATAACCAGCCTGCGCCTGATGGAGACGGAGACCGAGCAGATAGAGCAGGCCTTAAGAAAAGAAGCCGTTCAGCGTTTTGGCCTCGACCCTGAGAAGGATGCCATCCACTACATGGTCGCAGGCGACGTCCAGCAGGGCGATGAAATCAAAAATGAGTTGATACTCTTTGCCGCGGACAACGAAACAATAAAAAGCCATATTGAGATGCTTGAGGAAGCCCAGCTTAGGCCGGTGGCGATTGATACGGTTCCGTGTGCGCTGTTTAGAAGCTTTGAGCGGTCTCTGAGGCGGCAGGAAGATAGAGAGCACACCCTCGTATTTGTGGATGTGGGAAGTCGGTTTACTACGGTTGTGTTCGGCCGCGGCGGAGAAATTAGCTTCGTTAAACAGATACCCCTCGGCGGGGAAAAATTTAATCAGGAAATCGCGGCAAAGCTGGCAATTGACATAACCGAGTCACAGATGCTGCGGGATAAGCTCCGGGCAGAAAAAACTTTTCGTGCGCCTGACTCAGTCGCAGTTGCGCAGTGTTCCGACAATAGTGACCAGAAGTTCGATGCGGCCACCAGGCAGGTAATCGTGGATGCCATAAGCGCGGTTGCCGAGGAGCTCGCAAAAGAGATATCGCTGTGTTTGAGATACTATACGGTGACATTCAGGGGAAAGCGCGTGGAGCGTGCGGTCTTTGCCGGCGGCGAAGCGTACGAAAATATCCTTCTGAATGTTTTGAGACGCCAATTGACGGTTGAAGTCGAAGTGGCCCAGCCTTTAAGAGGGTTTGACCTGTCAAGCGAAGGAGCTAATGTAAACCTCGACGGTGACAGACGAGGTATGCTTTGCGAATGGGCCGTGGCCGTGGGGCTTGGTCTGAAAGGCTGGAACGGAGCAAAGCACGCAAAACCGGATACCAGATAACTATGAAAGAAATTGATTTCCTTCCAGAGTGGTATAAAAGCGGCAGACGCCGCCGGATGGGTTACCGCACACAGTACATCGCCTTGGGCGGTGTGCTTATCGTAATGATGGTGTGGAATTTTACAACCGCTCGTTCGATTTCAAAAGCTAAAGCGGAGCTCGCCCACGTGGCCGCCGGACAAGCGCAGGCAGAGAAAGCATCGCAGGAATTTGCGGCGCTTAAAACCGAAATTGCCGACTTACAGAAAAAAGCCCAGTCGATAGACCAGATTGATTCCAACATCGACGTCGCAAGCGTCCTGGCTGAGATGAGTTACTTGATAGATAAAAAGATAGTTCTCGGCAAAATGGAGTTCATTGCCGAAAAGTTTGCTGATAAACAGGGTGCGCAGACTAACAACAATGTAGTGAGAATGGTGATACCCGCCTTGAACGAGAAGCGAACATTGCATCTCGGTGATGTGCGATTCAAGATTGTGATACGCGGTATAGCCGCAGATGCCGGTGACGTGGCGGCATTGATATGTAAGTTGGAGGATTCGCCATATTTTTGCCAGGTGGTGCCGTCGTTTTCGCGGAATGCCGAAGTAAAAGTGGCGGATTATTCTTCGCTTCCCTCCGGCACTGATACCGGCGAGAGGACGGCAGGTGCGGAAAGGGACATTCAGCAGTCGGGCAGGAGCATTCAGGTGAGCGAGTTTGAGATAAGCTGCTACCTGGCAAATTACATTGAGAAGTAAGAGGTAAAACCGGTGATGTTTTTTCGAGAAAGACAGCAAATAACGATATTTCTTGTAGCCGCGGCAATCGTGGGCGGATTTGTGCTGGTCCGGTACCTGCCTTTACAGGAGAAGACCAGGGCCGTCAAAGATGCTAAATCGGCACAGACGCTTGCTGTTACTAAGTGCGAGGCGGAAGGAAGGCAGTTGCCTGTGCTCAAAGAGCAATTGCTTAAGCTGCAGTCCGCCACGAAGTATGGCGGAGTGGGTAGTTACGAGCTGAACATACCTGCGGAGAGGGCCCTTGGCGGATTTTTGCAGAAAATCGCCGATTTAATGAACCGGCACAATCTCGAAGAGCAGGTTGTTGCCCCGGGTAATGAGGTAATCGCAGGAAATTTGAAATGCATACCGCTGGATATGCAGTGTAAGGGCAAACTAAGCCAGATATTTGAATTTTACAAGCAGTTGCAGCAGTTAGACAGGCTCGTCCGTATCGAGCAGGTCAAGCTCGAAAATGATAATAGTTTCGGCGGCCGGGTAAGTATGCACACAAAGGCGGTCATTTATTGCAGGGCGGAAGCCCCAAAAGGATAGCGCACGCGGAACCCGCGGAGACGTCTTTGGCGGGACAGAAATTGAAAGATATGAGACAGAACACACGTAATAACGGCAGCGAGGTCAGCCCGCCACGACGTCTTTGGCGGGGTCGGTTGGCTGCGCAAAAGAAGAAGGCTGCCATC
>Ga0315280_10005470_pt1 | contig 18072 bp, 16 predicted proteins | sample YL17G06_40_MG_FD_203697 | JGI IMG/M metagenome (GOLD analysis project Ga0315280, IMG submission 203697) | Sediment microbial communities from Yellowstone Lake, YNP, Wyoming, USA - YL17G06_40 | ecosystem: Environmental > Aquatic > Freshwater > Lake > Sediment | place: USA: Wyoming | collected... | reverse complement strand
GACCCCGGAGAATGCCGTCCCGTTCGGCCTCGGGGGGCAGCCTTCGATAACGCGCGGCCAGTTTGTGAATTCTGCCGGTGAGGGCAGCCTCAGCTTCGGCGACGGGGGCTTCGAGGACCGGTTCGGCTGGTACGTGGCGGCCGTACGCAACCGCATCAGCACCAATTGGCTGCTCTCCACGGTCAGTCCCAGCATCGTCACGGCCCCGCGCGTGTACATCACCTTCGGCATTCTGCGCGACGGAACCGTCACCGACGTGGAGATTGCCCGCTCGAGCGGGTTACCGGAAGTTGACCGCTCCGCGCTGCGCGCCGTCCTGGCCTCGAATCCGCTGGGGCCGCTGCCGAATGACTACGCCGGGAGTAAAGTCTCCGTCGAGTTCTTTTTTGACTTTCGCCGGCACTGAGCCGATGGATAAACAGTCTCGAGTTGAGGCGCAGCCTTGGCCCGCCCGCGGAAGAGTCTGGCGGGCGCGCCTGATATCTCGCAGGGAGTCTTGCCTGGCATGAAATCCGTTCACCTTCGCTTTCCGTTCTTGCTTGTGCTTCTTGGCTTACCGTTGCTGGTTCTGGGGCTGCGTCCCAGTCCGGCGCAGGACTGGTTCCGGACGGGCATCAATTTGGGCGCGCCCCGGGTGCGCCTGGCCGTGACGGAATTCTCCCCCCATTCCGTGGACCAGGTCCTGGTCAACTTCACCCAGGAATTCAACCAGGTGCTCGCCAACGACCTGGACAGCGCCGGCATCTTCGACGTCATCAGCAAGAGTTATTTCCCGCTCAAGATTCCCCAGGAGCCCCCGGACGTCGATTTCAAAGCCTGGGGCGAGCCCCCGGCTTCCGCGCAGATGCTGGTGTTCGGGAAGACGGAAGTCATCAACGCCAATCTGGTGATCACCGCGCGGCTTTTTGACGTCAAGAACCCTGCCAACCCCAGCGTGCTGGCCAAGCGTTATGTCGCCATCCTGAACGAAATCTCCACCCGCGAGGCGGCGCACCGCTTCGCCAACGAGATTATCCAGGCACTGGGTGGCGGCGTCCCCGGGATCAGTCTTTCCCGTGTTGCCTTCGTCAGCAACCGGACGGGCTTCCCGGAGGTCTGGGTGATGGACTACGACGGCTTCAACCAGCGCCCCATCACCAGCTTCCGCTCCGAGTCGCTGACGCCCCGCTGGTCTCCCGACAATACGCGGATCGCTTTCACCAGTTATTGGAAGCGCAACCCGGACCTGTACATGTTCTCGCTGGAGACCAACCATCTGCTGACCTTCCCGACTTTTAAAGGCCTGAATACGACCCCCGCCTGGTCCCCCGACAGCAAGCGGCTGGCCTTCTGTTCCAGCATGAGTGGTGACCCGGAGGTCTATGTGTCCGACGCCAATGGCTTCAACCTCCAGCGGCTGACCTTTTCCCCGGGCGTCGATATTTCCCCGGTGTGGAATCCCAAGACGGGGAATGAGGTCGCGTTTGTGTCGGACCGCAGCGGCGCGCCGCAGATTTATATCGTGGCGGCGGACGGCAGCAATCTGCGCCGCCTGATTACGGCCGGCGGCGACGCCAGCGGCCCCTCCTGGTCGCCCAACGGCATGTTCATCGCCTTTCACTGGCGCGTCACCGATACCGGGACCTATGACGTCTACGTGGTGGAGATCGCCACGGGACGGATCATCCAGTTGACCCACGACACGGGCCGGAACGAATCACCGTCGTGGTCGGCGGACGGGCGCCGGCTGGTGTTTCAGTCAACGCGCTCGGGTACCCGCCAGGTCTGGACCATGTTGGCCGATGGGACCAATCCCAAGCAGCTCACCACGGCGGGGCAGAACTGGAACCCCAACTGGTCCAACTGACAGGGCTAGCTGCCGGATTCGGTTGAGGAGGGGCCGGCGGAGAAGCGCGCCCGGAGTGCAGCAAGGGGAGCCGACGGCTCGGGGGTGCCGACGGGCTCTGGGTTCAGCGTTTCGGTCAAGCAGGCTGGCGGGCCACCCCCTACCCCCGGCACGATCATCCTTTTTGTGAGCGGCAGGGAAAGTATTGTATTTCTTTGTGATTTGATGTTAGTATGTAGCCCTCGAAAAGCCATTATCTGTTCGACGAAGAGGAAAGTGACGAAACGCGCTGTTTTCATGCACACTAGAATCAGTTGTCATCAAACAATCAAGAAATCTTTTTAGCCGACCAAGGAGGAAAAAGCATGCGAAAGAAGATATGGAACATTGTGGTGCTCGTCGGTGTGTTGGGTGCCATCCTTCTGGTGGGCGCGTGCAAAGGCAAAAAGGTGGCTACACCACCTCCGCCTCCGCCCCCGCCCCCGCCGCCAGCCCCCACCGTCACGCTAACCGCCGAGCCCAGCACGATCGAACGGAGCCAGTCGGTGACGCTGAGCTGGGTGTCTGAAAACGCTACCGACCTGGATCTGCAGCCCGACGTAGGCAAGGTGCAAGCGAAGGGTTCGCAGACCGTGACACCACAAGACTCAACCACTTACACCCTGACGGTCAACGGTCCGGGGGGAACCAACACGGCCACCGCACGCGTGACCGTTACTGTCCCGCCCCCGCCGCCCCCACCGCCGCCGCCACCGCCAAAGCCCGTCGAAGTGAGCGAGGAGCAGTTGTTTGAGCAGGCCATCAAACCGGCGTACTTTGATTTTGACAAGTACAATATCCGGCCGGATGCTCAGACAACTCTTACCACCAACGCTGACTTCCTGAAGGCGCACCCGGGCGTCAAGTTCACTATTGAAGGCCACTGTGACGAGCGCGGGAGTGAAGAATATAACCTGGGCTTGGGCGACAAGCGGGCAACTTCCGCCAAGGAATTCCTGGTGAACCTCGGCGTCGCGACCGACCGTGTCTCCACCATTTCCTATGGGAAGGACCGGCCGGTTTGCACCGAGCATGACGAGGATTGCTGGCAGCGGAATCGCCGGGCTCAGTTCAAGTTCGGCGCTGGGCAATAATCTCGAAAAAGTTGGGACCGGGAGCCAGCAAGGCTTCCGGTCCTGCCTCGGCCACGAGCCCGCGCCATGGCGAAGGTGGTTCCTGGGCTCGCGCGCAGGGGGCTGTGTACGCCGCGCCAGGTTCAGACCAGGTCGGCAGGGACTAGTTTGCACGTTTGACTTCCCGCCCTTGTTAGTTGACCCGGACAGTTGCCCGGAGGTAAACTGACAAGGGTTTTCTATTTCTATGGATGAGGAACATATCCCATTGAAAAAGAATGTCCTTTACGCCCTGCTCGTCGCCGCTCTGTGGACGCTTACTCCCTCCTCCGCTTTCGGCGTAAGCAAGGAAATCCTCCAGATCCTGCAGCGGCTCGAGACCATGGAACAAGCCCTGCAAAACCTGCAGAAGACCCTGGACAGCCAAACGGCCGTGCTGCGCACGCTGGTCGAACAAACGAATGACAACGTGAACACCATGAAGGCTAGCGTGGCCGACCTCCGTAAAGCTACCCAGGAGAACCTGGCCACCAGCACCGCCCGCCTCGACTCCGTGGTGACGCAGATTCAAGCGCTCAGCGAGAACTTGGAAATCACCAAGGAGCGCCTGGCCAAGCTGAGTGAACAGGTGGCGCAAACCCAGAACATCATCCAGACACTGAACGCCCCGCCGACGCCTCCCGCGGGGGCTACTGGAACTCCGCCCGCCGGCGTGCCTGATGCGGACACGCTATACAATTCCGCTCTCGCCGACTACAACGGCGGCCAATATCAATTGTCCGTCCAGGAGTTCCAACAGTACTTGCAGTACTACGGGGATACGGACCGCGCCTCGAACGCGCAGTTCTACATCGGCGATTGCTACTATCGCCAGAATAATTACCAGCGGGCCATCGAGGAGTACAATAAGTGCCTGGAACGCTATCCCGACGGCAATAAATCAGCCTCGGCTCAGCTCAAGAAGGCTTACGCCCTGCTCGAACTCGAGCAGAAACAGGCGGGCGTGCGGGAACTCCGCTCGCTCATCCAGCGTTATCCCAATGCCAGTGAGGCCAACCTCGCCCGCCAGCGGTTGAAGAAGTTGGGGATTGCCGTGCGCTAAGGCCCACGGTCACACACCCTCTCGTTGCGGAGGCAGCCATGTCTGGTTCAGTCAATAAGGTCATCCTGATCGGACGCCTGGGGAAGGACCCTGAGCTGAAATACACCCCGAGCGGCACTGCCGTGGCCAAGTTCACCCTGGCTACGGACGAAGTCTTCAAGGACCGCACCGGCGAGCAGCAGAAACGCACGGAATGGCACAACATCGTGGCCTGGAGCAAGCTGGCGGAAATCTGCGGCGAATACCTGACCAAGGGTAAACAGGTTTATATCGAGGGCAGCATCCGCAGCCACCAGTGGGAAGACCAGAATAAGGTCAAACGGACCTCCTACGACATCGTCGCGCGCGATATGAAGATGCTCGGCTCCAAAGCCGATAGCGAACGCGCCGCCGCCCACGCGGCCGCTGCGGCCGCCGAGCCGGCTGCTCCCGAAGGTGCCGAACCGCCCGCCGAGCCCAGTATCAGCGACGACGATATTCCCTTCTAGGCACACAACCAGGGCGAAAGGTTTCCGGGGGCGTTGCCCCCGGCTACTATATTTTGCCCCTGCGGGGCAGAAACTTCAGGCCGGCTGAGGGGGACAGCGCTGGCGCGGCTAACGAGTCTGTGCGATTACGGTCTGTTGTAGCGGCCGTCGGCGCCTGCCCCGCCTTGGCGGGGACTGCCGTCTTCGATTATCAATAAGTTCGGCCCTCCCGCCACGGCGGGTGCAACCATCCGAGCGCCGCTGCAGCGGGTAAACCCTATTTCTCACCCAGAGTTCCAAAGGAGCAAGAGGTGAGCAGACCCTATAGGCCTTCGCCGTAACGTAGCAGGCGAGTTTACTGGAACGTCAGGTAGGCCCGGCGGAGGACCTCGAGGGTCATGATGCCTTTGCGCATGTGTTGGACCAGGCGGGGGCCGCCCCCCGGACTTGCGACCACGGTGGCGTAGACCGTATCGCCGGCGCGGAAATCCTTAAGCTGCAGGCGCTTTCCCTGCTCATCCACAAACACGGTCTGATCATTCACGCTCACCAGCTCCGTGACCTCGGTGGGCCGCTTCAGCACGATCTGCCGTTTGGGAGCATCAACGGAGGAAATGATAAAGAAGTCTTCGTTGGCACTCGCGTCCGCGGGTTTCTTCTCGCGGGCAGACCACGCGGGGACTACCAGAATGTTAAGCAGCAAGATCGTAACAACCGTCCGGAGTTTCATGCCTCGTGCCTTCCTTGAGTGATAGTCGCCGACGCAAGTCGTGCGCCCTGCGGTCCTTGTAGCGGCGCTCTTGGAGCGCCGAAAGCTGGCCGCATCAGGCGGGCCCTACCGAACGAACGGTAGTCAGCGACCGACGTCACAACCCTATTCATAGCGCAACGCCTCAATGGGGTCCAAGCGCGCGGCCTTGCGCGCCGGGTAGTAACCAAAGAAAATGCCCACGCCCGCGGAGAACAGCACGGCGATGACAATCGCCTGTACTGAAATCGTCGTAGGCCACTGCAACATGTCGGAGACCACGATGGAGGCCACCACCCCCGCCATCACTCCGAAAGTGCCTCCCAGCATGCTCAGCACCAGGGCTTCCGTCAGGAACTGCAATTGCACGTCTTCCTCGGTGGCGCCCACGGCCATGCGCACGCCAATCTCGCGGGTGCGCTCGGTGACGGAAACCAGCATGATATTCATAATGCCGATGCCACCCACCAGCAGCGAGACGGAAGCGATGCTGGCCAGCAACAGGGTCATGATGCGGCCCGTCTGGGCCTGGGCGTTGGCCAGGTCGGTGGGGCTGCGCACCATGAAATCGTCATCCTCATCGGGCCGGAGGCGGTGCCGCTCCCTGAGCAAAGCCCCAATCTGTTGCCGCACGGGATTGATGGCCTCTTGGGAGGTTGCCGAAAGCGTGATGTACTGCAGCCAGTCGATGCCCGCGATTTTCTTTTGCACCGTGGTGTAAGGCGCAATGATGGTATCGTCCTCATCCTGACCAAAGGGCGATTGACCTCGGGAGGTCAAGACGCCGATCACGCGAAAAGGCAGATTCTGCATGCGGACAGTCTTTCCGACCGGGTCCTCGTCGCCGAAGAGATTTTCAACTACCGTCTTGCCCACGATGCAGACGTTGGCGGCCGAATCCACTTCGCGCTGACTAAAGACGCTCCCGCTTTCCACGGGCCAGCGCCGGATTTCCAGGTACTCCGGCGACACGCCGCGCACGCTGGTGCCCCAGTTCTGGTTTCCATAGACAACTTGCGCGCGGGCCCCCACCCCGGGCGAGACCTTGCCCACCATGGGCACCTGTTGCTGAATCGCCTTGGCGTCCGCCAAGGTCAGGGTCTTGGTCGCCGAACTCCCCAAGCGCACTCCACGCTGGTTGATGCTGCCCGCGCCGACGAAGATCAGGTTGTCGCCCAAGTTGCGAATCTGTTCCTGCACCTGGTTCGACGCCCCTTCCCCGATGGCCACCGTGCAGATCACAGCGCCCACGCCGATGATGATGCCCAGCATGGTGAGGGCCGTGCGCATCTTGTTCCGCAGCAGCGCGCGCAGCGCCACGCGGATAGTTGCTCCCAGGTCCATCAGCTCCCCTCCTCATCCTCCTCATCGTCGAGGACCGGCATGGTCTGCAGAACCCGCGTCGCGTCCAAACGGTCTTCTACCGGCTCATCCCGCCGCACCTTGCCGTCACGGAACAACACCGTCCGCTTGGCGTAGCGCGCGATGTCAGCCTCATGGGTCACAATCAGGACAGTGAGCTTCCGCTCCTGGTTAAGGCGCTGGAAGATCTCCATGATCTCGACGCTGGTCCGGCTGTCGAGATTGCCGGTGGGCTCGTCGGCCAGCAGAATGCTTGGGTTGTTGATCAGCGCCCGGGCGGCAGCCACGCGCTGCTGCTGGCCACCGGAAAGCTGCGAGGGGAAATGATGTTCCCGACCTGCCAGCCCCACCAACTGTAAGGCGCGCCGGGCCAGCTCCTCGCGCTCGCGGAGCGGTTTACCGGAATAGATTAGCGGTAGTTCCGCATTCTCCAGGGCGGAAGTCCGCGCCAGCAGGTTGAAGTTCTGAAAGACGAAACCCATCTTCCGGTTGCGGATGCGCGCTAACTCATGCTTGGAAAGATGCGAGACATCCTGCCCTTCGAGCAGGTACCGGCCCCGCGTCGGCCGGTCCAGACAGCCAACCAGGTTCATGAAGGTGGACTTGCCGGAGCCCGAGGCGCCCATGATGGCCACGAACTCACCGGGATTAACGGTGAGCGAGATGCCCCGCAGCGCGTGGACGTGGATCTCCCCCAGGTTATAGGTCTTGTGCACGTGCTCGATCTGGATCGAGGGCACGGCCGAAACGGGCGGATTCTCGGCTTCCACCTCAGCTTGTACAAGTTCTTCAGCCATAACGTGTTACATCCTCCGGGGGCCACCGAAGCGTGGGCTGCCGGGGAACTGCCCCGTCGGCGGCCCAGCGGCGGCGGCCATTTCCTGGCCCGTAACCAGGATGTCGCCTTCTTTCAAGTCGCCCTCGCGGAGTTGCGTGAAACTGTAATCCGTAATACCCACTTTCGCCGCCACCGGTTCGAGCTTCCGCCCGGCGCCGAGCTTCCAAACGACTTGCCAACCGCCCAGGTGGCTGACTCGGGCTGCCAGCGGAATGTGATACCGCGTGTACAGCCCTTCCAGCTCGCGCCGCGGCAATTCCGGCGTGAAGCGAAAGGCCGCGTTCGGAATCTTGACTGTATCGGTAGCCCGCCCCGTCGGAATCGTGACATAAGCGGTCGTTCCCGGCAACAGTCTTTCGTCGGGGTTCTCGAAGTCAACGATGGTGTCGTAGGTTACGACGTTCTGTACGGTGTAGGCGTTCAACCGGATGGCGCTCACCCGGCCGTGGAACACCTCGGTGGGGAATGCATCCACCTGAAAGGTCACATCGGTCCCCAGCTTGATGCTCCCCGTGTCAGACTCATCGGTCTTGGCGTAGAGCTGCATCCGCGTTAAATCCTGGGCCACGGTGAAGACATTGGGGGCCTGGAGCGAAGCCGCCACCGACTGACCCACGGTGATATTGCGCGCCACCACCGTCCCGTCGATGGGGGAAATGATGGTGGTGTAATGCCAGTTAGTTTCCGCCTGTTTCAGGACCCCCGTTTGCACCTCGACTTGGGCCTGCGCCTGTTGAAGCTGGGCCTTCGTCTGGTTCAACTGGGCCAGGGATTGGTTTAATTGCGCCTCCGAGGCGCGGACCTGGGCGCGGACCTGCTCGAGGTTCGACTGGGTCAGGTCGTTCTGGTCTTGCGCCAGAATCCCCTGCTTGGTGAGGTCGGCAACGCGCCGGGCATTCGTACGCGTGTACTCCTCCAGCGCCTGTAACCTTGCCAGGTTGGCCCGGTTCGCCTGGATGGCCGCGTCCTGGGCCGGCACGCTCGCCTCGAGGTTGCGGACGTTGGCCTCGGCGTTCGCCAGGTTGCCGCGCCCCTGCATGACCTGCGCCTCGTAGATGGCGGGGTCCAGTTGCGCCAGGACCTGGCCGGCGCGTACCCGGGAGTTGAAGTCGGCAAAGATGTACTTGACGGTGCCGGAGACCGGCGAACCAACCGGTACGGTCGTCAGGGGATTGATGGTGCCGGTCGCCTGAACCACCGCCACAATGTCGCCGCGTTGTACCGTCGCCGTCATGTACTTCGCCTCGCCTGAACGGGAACGGAGCACCATACCGACGGTGACCGCGACGGCCAGCCCGATCGTGGCGAGAATGACAAGTCTCCGATGTTTCTGGTAGTAGCCTCGAATTTCCATATCCCGCAGTACCCTTTTCTAGTTTCGCTGATTCTCCCGGCACCTTTCGGGCCGGCCCCCGCCGCGGCCTCTCTGCGTCAGGGAGGCGGGCCTGGTCCAGGGGGCGGCTGGCGCCTCATCCGTTCCTCACGCCGGCGCACGAGTTCGTCAAACTTGACCGCTTGTTCAGGGGTCAGCATGCTCCGAATGCGGTTGTGCAATTCCTCCCGCAGTTTGTCGAAGCCCGGCGAGGTCTGCTTCCGCAACTCTCTGAATTTTGCATCGGCATCGTCCATGATTTGTTTTAGTTGCCGCACCTGATCATCGGACAGATTCAACTCGTGCCGCATCCGATCCACGAAATGTTGCCGGCTGAAGCGCATGTGCCAGTGGCCGGTGTACCAGGTCAGGAAGAAAGCACCCGCTCCGCCCAGGATGATTCCGAGCAAGAACGTAAGAGCGAAATAAACATAAGCGCGTCGGGTCATTGCTCCCCCCTTCCACCGCCGTTCGTGAAGTTCAAAGGCATGGCATCCTGCAGGCTGGGGAACTCTTCGCCCAAGGCAACGTCAGCGCGAGCCGAAACGGCCTCCGGCTGCACCAGGTAAAGGTCAACCGCCGCAGGTTCCCGGAGCGGCCCCGAGGAAGGCAACATCAACGCTAACAGCAAGGTCAAAGTCAGCGTTAGAGTGGCGTAAACAAAGCGCTTGCCCACCTGTTCGAGGAAGTCCAACTGGGGTTCTGGCTGGGCCGTGGCTTCCGCGATCCGCCGCAAGACCCGCGCACAGAACCCCCACGAGGCCTCGGGCACCGGCTCCCGGCTCAGTTCGCGGAATCCGACGGAAACTAGTTGCCAGTCCTTGGCATAAGCCGCGCAGGCGGGGCAAACCTCGAGATGCTGCCGAACCGACGGGGAGAACTCCACCGTCGGCTGCTCCTCCAAAATCGTCCTAACCTCTTCACAACGCATGGCTTATTTCCCTTCCCGCAATCGTTTCAGGTCCTCCAACATCCGCTTGCGAGCACGGTGCAGGCGCACTTTCACATTGGCGGGCTTGATTCCAAGAATATCGCCAGTTTCTTCAATCGACATACCATCTAACTCCTTAAGGGTCAATATGATGCGGTCATCAGGCGGAGCTCGGTCTAAGAGTTTTGCCACCAACTCCCGCGCCGCGATCTGATCCTCATGGCTCGACTGTCCGGGATTCGGCTGCTCGAACCGGGTCTCCACCTGCCGCTGCCGCCCCTCGGAGAGATCGGCATAGTACTCAACCCGTGAAACACGCTGGCGGCGCAAGTAGTCATAACAGTGATTGACTGCAATCCGAGAAAGCCAAGTGCCGAAAGACGCTTGGAAGCTGTAACTCCGGACGCCCATAAAGGCTTTGACGAAGATCTCCTGCACCAAGTCTTCCACTTCCGCCGGCCGCCGGACAACGTGATAGACCAGCGAAAGGATACGCCGCTGGTAGCGCTCCACGAGTTGCCCGAAAGCCTCCGGTTCCCCGTTCTGAGAGCGCCTGACCCATTCTCCTTCCGGGCCAATTTCCGTCTTGCGGTTTTCCATCCAGGTTCCATTTCCGGCCTTCCCTCACCTGCTAATGACGAGAGAGTCGCCGGTAGAGTTACACTAGGCGGCAGGCACGGAACGTTTCAAATTTCGATTGACCCCGCCGCCTACCTGTGAAAGAATTCAGCGCATGGTTATCGGAAAACGCCTTCGTCAGTTGCGGGAGGAACGAAGCCTCTCGCAGGGGGATATCGAAAAGAGAACGGGGTTGCTTCGTTGTTACATCTCCCGGGTGGAGAATGGCCATACCGTTCCTTCCCTCGAAACGCTGGAAAAGCTCGCTGCCGCCCTGCAAATTCCCTTGTACCACCTGTTCTACGAGGGTGACGTGCCACCCCCTCTGCCCAATCTGAGCGAGCGCTATTCCACCGAGGAACTGGCCCGGGACAGCGAGCAGGAAGAAGAGCTGAAGTTCATGGAGAAGGTGAAACAGCTCCTCTCCCGCATCAGCGAGAGGGATCGGCAGCTCCTGCTCTATGTTGCTCAGAAGCTAGCCAGCCGGTAAGGTCGGTTGTCCTCTGCGCTCCCGCAAACGTTCTCAGGGCACCCAGCGGATATCTCTATTCCCATTCAATGGTGCCCGGCGGCTTCGAGGTCAGGTCGAAGACGACGCGGTTAACCCCTTTCACCTCATTCACTACCCGCGTGGCAATCCGTTCGAGCAGCTCCGCGGGGAGCCGGGCCCAATCCGCGGTCATGCCGTCTTCGGATTCCACCGCGCGCACAGCAATGGTGGCGGCGTAAGTGCGCGCGTCACCCATGACGCCCACGCTCGACACCGGCAACAACACGGCAAACGACTGCCAGAGCCGCTGGTAGAACCCTGCCGCGCGCACTTCAGCCAGTACAATCGCGTCGGCCTCGCGCACCATTCGCAGGCGTTCCTCAGTTACCTCGCCCACAATCCGCACGGCCAGTCCCGGCCCCGGGAACGGTTGCCGGCTCACGACCTCTTCGCTCAATCCGAGTTCCCTGCCCACGACCCGCACTTCGTCCTTGAACAGCTCGCGCAGCGGCTCCACCAGGCGAAATTTCAAATCCGAAGGAAGCCCACCCACGTTGTGGTGACTCTTGATGGTCGCCGCGGGACCCTTTACAGAGACCGATTCGATGACGTCGGGATAGAGCGTCCCTTGCACCAGAAATTCGATTTCTCCCAGGCTTCGTGCCTCTTCCTCGAAAACACGGATGAACTCTTCCCCGATGATCTTCCGCTTTCGTTCCGGGTCTGCCACGCCACGCAACCGGTCGACGAAGCGGGCCGAGTGGTCCACCGCGCGCACATTCAAGTGGGCTTGCTCGCGCAGCGCCGCCGTCACTTCCTCAAATTCGTTTTGTCGCAGGAGCCCATTGTTCACGAAAACACAGACAAGCCGGTCGCCAATCGCCCAGCTCACCAGCGTCGCCGCCACGGCTGAATCTACGCCCCCCGAAAGTGCGCACAGCGCCCGCCCGTCGCCGATCTGCTCCCGCACGCGCTCGACCGTCTCGCGGATGAACGATTGCGGAAACCAGTTGGGCTGAATGCCGCAGATTCCCTGCACAAAGTTCTTTAGGATCTCCGCGCCGCGGTCCGTGTGGTGAACTTCCGGGTGAAATTCCAGCGCGTACATCTTCGCCGCATGGTTCTCGATGACGGAAATGGCGTTCTCCGTCCACCCGGCAATTCGAAACCCGCCAGGCACGGCCGTCACGTGGTCGCCGTGGCTATTCCAGACGCGTAGCGGCGACGGCAGACCGCGCAGCATCTCGCTCGGCGGGTCGGCGCGCAGTTGGGCAAAGCCGTACTCGCCCCGCCGCGCCGGTTCCACCTTCCCTCCCAGTTTGTATGACATCCACTGGAGTCCGTAGCAGATACCCAGGACAGGAAGGTTCAGCTTGAGCACCCGTTCGTCGCAGATTGGCGCATCCGGATCGTACACCGAGGAAGGGCCGCCGGAGAGAATGAGCGCCTGCGGATTCATCCGCACCAGACCCTCGAACGGCAGATGGCACGGCACAATCACCGCGTAGACCTGCATCTCGCGAATCCGCCGCGCAATCAGTTGCGTGTACTGCGAACCAAAGTCGAGAATGACAACAGGGCGCGGTTGTTCCATGGTTGGGTGTGGCAACTCTCTTCCTTCGTGGAATGCGAGAGCGTGCTCCTGACGACTGCAGGGGAGCTTTTCAGGTTTGACCCACGGCGACCAAACCTGCAAGCACCGCTCTCAAGGCGGTAGCAAGCTACCGCACTCCATAACTACTTCACGACGATATTGACCAGCTTTTGCGGCACGATGATGATCTTCACCACCTGCCGACCGGCCACGTGCGGAGCCACTTTTTCTTCCGCCTGGGCCCGCTGCCGGATTTCCTCTTCGCTGGCATTGATCGCCACCCGAATCCGGCCCCGCAATTTTCCGTTCACCTGCACGGGGATTTCCAGTTCATCCTCAGCGGCCAATTCCAGGTCATAACTGGGCCACGTCGCCCGCAGAGTCGGTTCGGAATTCCCCAAAGCCTCCCAGAGTTCATCCGCCAGGTGCGGGGCAAAAAGGGAGAGGCAAAGGATCACATACTCGAGCGCATTCTTGAAAACACCCGGACGAATCTTGCCCGCGTCGATGGCCGCCTCCAGGTCAGTTACCTGGTTGACGAGTTCCATCGTCATGGCGATATCGGTGTTGTAGTGCCAGCGGCCCTCCATATCCTCGGTAATGTGGCGCAGGATCTGGTGGCTCTTGCGCAGCAACTGCCGCTCTTCTTCGCCCAGCTCCGCCACCTCCCATTTCCATTGCCGTCCATCCCCGCCCGGCCGGACTTCCCGCAGCCGGTCGACATACTTCCCCACCAGGCGATGGACCCGGTGCAGGAACCGCGAGGCACCCTCGATACCCGTTTCGCTCCAATCGAAATCCTTTTCGGGAGGGGCCGCAAACATGGTGTAAAGCCGGACCGTGTCGGCGCCGTACTGCGCGCACATCTCGGTCGGGTCCACCACGTTGCCCCTGGACTTGGACATAGCCGTCCCACCCTTGAGCACCATGCCCTGGGTGAAGAGGCGCGCTACAGGTTCGGAAAACTCAACCAGCCCGATGTCCTGCATCACCTTGCTGAAGAACCGCATGTAGATCAAGTGCAGGATGGCGTGCGTGATGCCGCCGATGTACTGGTCTACGGGAAACCAGTAATTCACCGCCTCCGGATTGGTGGGCGCCGTGGCAATCTCCGGATCGGTGTACCGATAGAAGTACCAGGACGAATCGACAAACGTATCCATGGTGTCCGTCTCGCGTTGCGCTGCGCCCCCGCACCGGGGACACCGCGTGTTGACGAACTCCGGCACCTTGGCCAGCGGCGACTCTCCCTGACCGGTAAATTGCACGTCTGCCGGAAGGATCACCGGAAGGTCCTCCTCCCGCACCGGCACAATTCCGCAAGCCCCGCAATAGACGATGGGAATCGGCGTCCCCCAGTAACGCTGCCGGGAAATTCCCCAGTCGCGAATGCGGTACTGGATGGTCCCCTTCCCGAAGCTCTTCGCTTCCGCGTCGCGCGTCATGCGCTCGATGGCCTGCTCAGAAGTGAGGCTGCTATACGGGCCCGAATTCACCAGCTTCCCATAATCTTCGTAGGCCGCCCCCAGTTTTTCCGGCAACTCACCATCCACGGGCACAATCACTGTTCGGATTGGCACTCCGTACGCGGTGCAGAATTCAAAATCCCGCTGATCGTGCGCGGGCACGGCCATGACCGCGCCGGTGCCGTATTCCATCAACACAAAGTTGGCGATCCACACCGGAATGCTCTCGCCGTTGTAGGGATTACGCGCCGTAAAGCTCGTGTCCACGCCCTGCTTCTCCAGGTTCACTTCGACGGGCGCCCGCACCGCCGACGCCTTGATGCGTTCCGTCATCTCGCGTAATTTCTCCGGCGATTTCGAGTGCATGATGAGCCGCTCCACGACGGGGTGCTCGGCAGCAAGGAAGACCGCGGTGCAGCCGTAAATGGTGTCCACGCGCGTTGTGAACACCCGCAGCGGTTCGTCCAGTTCGAGCACGCGGAAGTCAACCTCCGTACCCAGGGACTTCCCGATCCAGTTCCGCTGCATGGTCAGGACGCGCTCCGGCCAGGAGATCAAGTCTTTCATGTCCTCGAGCAACCGTTCCGCGTAGGCTGTAATCTTCAGGAACCACTGTTCCAGCTCACGCTCCACCACGGGCGTGTCCTCGTGCCGCCAGCAACAGCCATTGACCACCTGCTCGTTGGCGAGCACCGTGCCGCACTCACTGCACCAGTTCAGCCGGCTTTTCTTCCGGTAAGCCAGACCGCGATGGAACATCTGCAAAAAGAACCACTGGTTCCACCGGTAGTACTCCGGCGTGCAGGTGGCGAACTCCCGCCGCCAGTCGTAGCTCACGCCGATGCGCTTCAATTGCTCCCGCATCACGTCAATGTTGCTGAAAGTCCAGTCCGCCGGATGCCGCTGGTTCTTGATGGCCGCGTTCTCCGCGGGCAGCCCGAAAGCATCCCAGCCGATGGGATGCAGCACGTCATAACCCCGCATCCACATGTAGCGGGCCAGGGCGTCGCCCAGCGTGTAGTTGCGCACGTGGCCCATGTGCAGCGCGCCGGAAGGATAAGGGAACATTTCCAGGACGTAGTACTTCTTCCGCCCGGGCGCGGGGTCCGCGTCAAACAGCTTCAACTCTTGCCAGCGCTTCTGCCACTTCGCTTCGACTTTTTGAGGATCGTAGTTAGGTTCCATAGAAATTGTGAATTGTGAATTCTGAATTATGAATTCCAAGCCTCCAGGAGAGGCGTTCGAGCCTGCCCTTCACAATTCACTATTCACCATTCACCGTTTCCCTCTGCTGGTTCTGTTCCTAGCGGCTCGCAGTTCTCTAGCAAGAAAACGCATCACCCGCAAATTCCGCCGGTCATCGCCGGGCCGGTCGATGGGCGTCTCGCAAATGAACGGAATGGTGCGCAACCTGGGATGCCGCACGATGCGCCCGAACGCTTCCCGCCCGATTCGCCCTCTACCAATGTGCTCGTGCCGATCGGCGTGCGACCCGAACTCCGTCTTCGAATCGTTAGCGTGAATCACGCGGACGTTCGCGAGGCCCACCGTCGCTTCCAGTTGCTTCAGCGTGTCTGCCAATCCCGCAGCCACGTGCAGCGGATATCCCGCTTCAAAACTGTGCGCCGTATCAATACAAGCGCCCACCGGCAAATCACGCCCCGCGCCGGCCAGGATTTCCGCCACCTCTTCAAAAGTACGTCCGAGCGCCGCCCCCTGCCCCGCCGTGTTCTCGATCAAGACCGTCAGGCCGTCCAACCGCAAACCCTTGGCTGCCCGCCGTAACGCTTCCGCACAGGCGGCGATGCCCTCAGAAGCGCTCCGCCCGCGGGCGCTGCCGGGATGCGTCACCAGATAATCCGCGCCCAGCGCCAGGGCTCGCTGCAACTCCCCGCGAAAAGCACTGATCGACTTCTCCCGCAGAATCGGATCCGCCGCCGCCAGGTTAATCAAGTAGTTATCGTGAACGACCACCGGGACAAGCCGCCCGGCGGCCCGGGCCGCGCGGAAGCGCTCACAGGCGCCCGGCGTCAAGTCCACCGCCCGCCACCCCCGCGGGTTCGCCGAGAACATCTGGAACGTGTCACAGCCGATTTCCCGGGCCCGGAGAGCCGCGTGCTCGACGCCCCCCGCAATCGAGGTGTGGACGCCCACCCTCACGCGCTCAGCTCCACGCCCATAGACTGATATGTTAACAGACCGCTCGCCGGAGCGTCAACGAAGCGAGAAGCAGTCAGTGGTCAATAGTCAGTTGTCAGAAATGGGGAGTCAGGAGTCAGAGGGGGGCTTCCTGTAGCGGCGCTCTATGAGCGCCGAAGTATTTGAAGAACTAAACTTGTGTTCGTTCACTACGAGGGCTGACATCCCTGGTGGAATGTTGTCGCGCAAACTGAAAGGAGAAGATGCCCCACCTCACCCGCCTGGAGCGGGCCGCGTCCTAACGTCGAGTTACAACTGGGGATCCGTTCCCGCTATGAGCCGCCGTAGGTGAAACCCAAGCGGGGAGCCGGGCCCAAAGCCAACTTGGACATACAAAACGGAGCCGTCTGGACCCACAATTACGTTTGTCGGTACGCCGTACACGTAATACGCGGCTGGGACTGGATCGTGTAAATCTCCAGCTATAAGGACCTCATAAGGAAGCGCGAGCTCACGCAGGAACGCCTGCAGCTCCTCCCTTTTGTCATTCACGTCCAGACCGAGCACTACCAATTTTGCTCCAAATTCTTTAACCCAGTTCATCACGTAAGCAATCTCTTCCCGGCAGGGAGCACACCACGTTCCCCAGAAGTTCAAAAGCACCCATCGCCCTCGAAACTCGTCCAAAGAATGAGTTTTTCCTGTCAAGTCCGGCAGCTCGAAAGCGGGCGCCCGATCGCCTCGTCTCTGCAAGGGCACTTGCTCGAGAGGAGGCCTGGGTGAACCATAGAGTTGGCTCGTTGGAACTCGCTGTACCTCTACGTCGAGCACACGGCCCTCGCGCCGAACACGCAAGTGCGCAATGGCAGGTTGCTGCGTAACCAGAAGTTGCACGGCCTCTGCCAGAGGAAGTGCACTTACTTGTTGGCCGTCGACCGCAATCAATTCGTCACCCTTCTGCAATCCTGTTTTTGCGGCGGGTCCGCCTGGAAGTATCTCGTTGATGAAAGACCCCGGCGGATCCTTGCGGGACACTATCTGAGCGCCGATGCCATACCGCTGCAGAAACTCGGCCAGGGTCGGGCCACCGTCTCCCGCTCCCGCGCCGGGTAGCCGGAGCTCGACCTCCCGCGATTGCCGCCGCACCGTTACCGGCAAACTCCGGATGGCTGCTTCGGATAACAGGTAGCAAATAGAAAGCGGGCCAAGCGTGGCCGTATCGCGGCCTCCGACCTTGACCACAACGTCGCCGCCTTGCAAGGGCATACTCGTGTCCAGTCCCTTGGCGAGTGATCGTACCTGCCAGCCCCGCTCGACCTGAAGCAGTTCCACTCCCTGCGCCGCGGCGTACACCTCAGGCGCGGCTGACTGACACCACAAACTCGGGATTGGGAGTGAGACCCAAAGAGTAAGCAACATTAAGATGGTCGTCTTCATAGGCCCTCCGTGGATGTCCTGGATAGCGACGCCACGCTGGGCTGATAATATACCAGGGATTTCTTGATTTCGATCCTGAACTCTTCAGCTCCGAAGGCGTGAACCCGCCTCTGCTTGGTACCGACCCACTGCCCAGCCCGCCGCAAGTTGGGCTAAATACAGTGAATCCGTGCCAACGCACTCCCGCCTGATATACTGGTTTTATGGATTGGTTAAGGGCATCGGTATTTCAATCATCACAGGAGACTTTGGATGCGCTTGCGGCTGCGTTGTGTCTGGTTGTTGGTTCTGTTTGGTTCATTTTCCGGGTTCGCTCAGCAGAGCCCGTTTCTGCCGGAGGATACCTACAACAAACTGGTAAACGAAATCTCTGGCGACATTGCCTATGACAGCCTGCGGTCGCTGGTGATGTACCACGCGCCCACGGGCGGGACCGAAGGTTTCCGCCAGGAGGCGCAATGGGTACTCGAGCGGGCGAAGAGCTACGGGCTGGAGGAGGTCAAGTACATTTCCCTGCCCGCCTTCGGGACTTCCGCGGCATTGCCCGGGCAGAACTGGACGCTGAAGGGTG
>Ga0315280_10005469_pt1 | contig 18076 bp, 18 predicted proteins | sample YL17G06_40_MG_FD_203697 | JGI IMG/M metagenome (GOLD analysis project Ga0315280, IMG submission 203697) | Sediment microbial communities from Yellowstone Lake, YNP, Wyoming, USA - YL17G06_40 | ecosystem: Environmental > Aquatic > Freshwater > Lake > Sediment | place: USA: Wyoming | collected... | reverse complement strand
ACAGCCAGTCCAGCCAGAGAAGTCTATGGAGGAAACCCATGGACGAATCCGCATGCATGGGCAAACGCGGAAGTTCAGGTGCCTGTCAAAAGAAGATGATTCGGCACGTCCTTGAGTGGGCGAAGTTTCAAATTCCGTACATTTGAGCCGTCGTTCCTAGTGCGTGTGGGTCCAATGGCGCGAGCACCAGAATTTGAACTGCTGTTCTTACCGGTAAATTGGGGTCAAAATCCCCTGCCCCATCCATGAACATCACACACTGACAGATCTTGTTGGTTTGAAGGAGGCTGTGAAGCTAACTCTCCGCAAGAATCTGAATCTAACTAGACCTACAGAATATCTTGAGTGAGAGACAAGAGTGGCGGGAACTGAAGTAGATAGCGGAAGAATCGGTCGGTTCAAATTGAAGTTCCTGGCTATGCGCGTTGGTGCCACGATTGCCTGATATCGAAGACGCCATCACAAGTAGAATTCAGAAACGGGCGAAGGCGCGGAAGCGGACTCGAGGTCCTTATCGCAAATCGTCTCCCTTACCTCCGGGTTTCAAGTGACTACTTTCGTCTGTGAAACCGCGTGTAACCCTCCACATCACACGCATAGTCAAAACGGTCCTCCCCGAGAGCCTTGGCCTCTACAACTCCTTGGCTATGTTAGACACGCAGTCGCTGCTGTCAAACCAGTTCCCTGAGGGATTTGAGGCCGTATCCGAAAGGCAGCAGCAAATTCATCGCTGATGACAGGACAAAGTCTACGTAGTTAGCGTCGTACGAGGTGGTGGATCCTAAGGGCGGACACGTAGGTTCTCAACACAGCCAAAGCTTTCGGAACAAGTTCGACGAACTCTCGTGAATCTCTGGCCTGCATAGCGCTATGCGCAGTAGGCTCATCTCATCGATTGTCAGCGGACATTAGCCCGACCGAAGGGAATCTAAGGGGCATCACATTCTCCAGCTATTGATGGCAAGGTTTGACTGAAGTCAATGAGGAAATAGTCCGACAGTCCCTCGAGGTCGAGGGCTTTTTCGTTAGAACCAACGTCGAGTATGGAAAGCCTAAGGAGAAGACGGGAAAGAAGAGTAGTGGATATGGAGACATCGACATTCTTGCAGAGCATCCAGATGGAAGGAGGTTCCTAGTTCAAGTCAAAGGGTGGCACACAGAGTCATTGGCCCCCAACTATTTTCGAAACAAGCGCCCTTTCATGGACAAACTTGCTAAGTCTAAGGCGAAACAAGTGCTCGGGTCTAATGATTTCAAGACGATTCTGGTTTTCTCGAAGGTCGGAAAATTGCGTGGTCGTGTGAAGGAATCAGCTCGTCAACAAGGAATCGACTATGTCAAGGAGTTCAAGGGAACATTGCAACAGTTGATTATGTATGTGGAGAAGCATCGAAATTACGATAGTGAAGTCCTCCAAACGATAAGGGTCCTCAAGGTGTACGGATTCTTGGGCGGGGAGAGGCAACGCGAAACTGCGGTCCCGTTGATATGGACTGAAAAGGCCCTCGAAATAGGCCCATAGTTCTCACGTTTCACCTCTGTAATCTTCTTACCGTAAGAGGCGTGACAAAGTCTGAAGCTTGAAGGTGGAACCGTGAAGATCGTGGCCCTCGGGGACAGTCTGACGGTTGGGGAAAACGAGTTCGACCTCTCCGATTCTGGCCAACCTACCTCGTACCCGAAATATCTTGAGATCCTTGCCGAAGAACATCTACGCAGTCTCCAATCGGACGTGAAGGTTGACGTGCTGAATAGAGGAATTAACGGTGATCTAACCTCGGGTATGCTTGAAAGGTTCTCGAGGGACGTGGTTGATGAGAAGGCGGATTATGTGATCATACTTGGAGGAGCCAATGACATAGGTTGGGGCTTCGATCCGGCAATGATCGCCCACAACTTGACCACCATGTACGATGCCGCTCGGATCAAGGGCATAGTGGCTGTAGCCTGCTCGGTGCCATCGATTCTTGGATTCGACGAATTGATCCCTCCAAGACTCCACCTTAACAGAATGATCCGCACGGAAGCAGACAAGAGAAGTTTTACATTCGTGGATCTTTTCACGGCAACTGCCGACCCACGGAACAATAGGCTCTCAGAAGACTACTCTGCCGACGGACTACACCTAAACACAAAGGGCTACCAGCAAATTGGCAAATGCATATTCGACAAATGGTTGAGGCCACTCCTCGATCAACACACAAAGTAGCCTCTTGTTGAGACTTGAGGCAGCTGGTAAATTGGGATCAGAATCCCCTCCCTCGCACCAAGCCAACCTCCCCCCTCAGTATGGGACCGGGGGGAGATTGTTAGCTACGGATTATGAATGCAACGGCAGGACTACGGAGACTCGACAATTCACTTTTTGGCTGCGTCAGCAAGCTGCTCCTGAAGTGGGAGTGAATATTGGCGGTCAAAAAATGAATTATCGGCAGACGAAATTCCAGCTGCCGTGGCCAAGATTAAGGAACTCTGCACTCTGTCCGGATAACAGAGGAGGCTTCATTTAGTCTTCTTCTGTGGGATTTTTCGTTGTCAGGTGGTAATCGCTAGTGATGATTGACGAAGATCCATTCCAATACTTACACCCATGACTAGCCCAATCTGGGTAAGATCCAGCACCACTTCTTCAGAGACTGAACAGTGAGCGTTTCAAATTCTCTCGAGTTTATCCAGTGTCCGCTCGTCCCGCACGTTGCCCGTATTCAAGGTGGACGCCGGCTCGAACAGAAGAACATGTGCCTCCTCCTCCGCAACGGGTCGATGCTCAACCCCCCGCGGCACGACAATTAACTCTCCCTCCTCAAGCCACACGTGCTTATCCCGGAACTCCATCCGGAATCTCCCCTTCACGACTAGGAACATCTCGTCTTCGTCACGGTGGTGATGCCAGACGAACTCACCCTTGAGCTTGTCCAGCTTCACATACTGACCATTGAGTTCAGCGACAACGTAGGGCTTCCAGTATTCCCGGATTTGCTTGAACTTCTCCGCGACATTTACCTTCTCCATAACTCTACCTTCCGCATTCATTTGCCCAGCGGGGCTCTTCAACGTGAAGTTAAGAATGTGACGTCGCCATATGGCGATGGAATTATGCAACTATTCCGTTACAGCCATCTCTTTTCAGTTGGCTGAAAGGCTCTACCGTTCGGTTTATTTCTGATTCTACTATCGCCTTCGTGCTGGGAGCAGACGAACATGGGGGTACCAGAGAAGATTCGGGCCATAGAGGAGGAGATGAAAAGAACACAAATCCACAAGCACACCGAACACCATGTAGGTCTGCTGAAAGCCAAGCTCGCAAAGCTCAGGGCGGAACAAGAGCACTCACAAGGACCCAAGCAAGGCGGAGCCGGATTCGAGCTAAAGAAAGGCGGCGACTGCACCGCCGTACTGATCGGTCTACCCAGTGTGGGAAAGTCAACCATCCTAAACAGGCTGACAAACGCCAAATCAAAAGTCGCCCCATACGCCTTTACAACCCTGACAGTTATTCCTGGGTTACTTGAGCACCAAGGGGCGAGGATACAGATTCTCGACTTACCCGGCATCATCTCGGGCGCGGCAACAGGCACCGGTAGGGGCAAGAGGGTGCTATCGGTTGCAAAGAACGCCGACCTGATAATCTTGATTCTAGATGTATTCCAACCCGATCAGATCAGCGTCCTAACGAAGGAACTATATGAAATGGGAATCCGGCTCAACACTAGGCCTCCGAATGTGACACTCAACCAATCCTCTCAAGGCGGGCTCGGCATAACGACGACCTGCAACCTAACCCATTTAACCGAGTCAACTGCCCGAGCAATACTGAATATATACAAAATCAATCACGGCAATGTCATCATCAGGGAAGACATCACCGACGACCAACTCATCGACCTGGTAGCCGGAAATCGTCGATACATTCCCTCAATAACTGTCTTGAACAAAATCGACTTGGTCAGTCCCAAGTACGTGGCCGAGGCTAGGAAGCGGATCGGCGAAGATCTCGTTCCAATCTCCGCAGACCGAAACGTCAACCTCAATGAACTGAGGGCGGCTATCTATGATCGACTGAGATTGATCAAGGTGTACCTTAAACCGCGGAACGGTCCGCCCGATTTCGAAGAGCCCCTAATAGTTACCTCTGGTTCAACAATTTCTGATGTCTGTCAAAAAATCCACAGAAAGTTCGCGGGCGAGGCGAAGTATGCGCTGGTTTCAGGAGCAAGTGTAAGGTTCAGCTCTCAACGTGTCGGAATGGATCATGTAGTTCAGGATCGTGATATCGTTACGATTGTGAAGTAGCAGAGAGAAACCATTCAGGTCAGCGGGACATTTCCGTTGTTCTAAGCTAAGGCAAGGTGAGTGGTCTATGCGATACGATTTGATCGTCGCCGGACACATTGTCCTAGACTATATTCGTCGTGGAGGCGAGATTCACGGGCCTTACCTAGGTGGTCCAAGTGTTTACACAGGCATCGCTGCACGTGCCCTTGACGCGTCAGTATCGATTGCGAGCAAAGTAGGCACAGACTTCGGGGACAAACGCATGGCGTGGCTCCGCGCCCATGGATTATCATTAAGGCAAATTGAGGTCACAGGCTCAGATACAACTTCTTTTCAGCTTGACTACAAAGACAATCGCAGAAGATTGGAAGTCAGATCGGTTTGCGAACCAATGCATATTTCCGATATCGCTAAGTGGTCATGTTCTCGAGCTGTGCATTTGGGTCCTGTGCTAAGGGAAATTAACCCTTCGGAGGTCTTGCGCTTGGCGAAGCGGGATGTTGTCTTGAGTTTGGATCCGCAGGGATATTGCCGCCAAGTAAGACCGAATGGCTCAGTTCGAATGAAGGCTTGGCATGATCGCTCACTATTGAAGAAAGTGGCGGTTCTCAGGCTCTCTGAAGAAGAGTCACCTCTCATTGGTGGCAGTGGGAACTCAATCCAGAAGCTGTCAAGACTAGGGCCGCAAATCATTCTCCTAACCAAGGGCAAGAAAGGAACCACAGTTTGGTCCGAAGACGAATGTGCTCTCCATGTGCCGGCTTACCCGACCGTGGTCAGGGATCCGACGGGAGCTGGCGATGCTCTAGTGGGGCCTTCCTGATAACGTGGATACGCACAGGTGATCTGATGTGGTCAGCCTCGGTCGGGTCAGCCGTAGCCTCATTTGTGGTCAGCCAATTCGGCCCAACCAATTTTGGGTCGCGAAGACAGATAGAGCGAAGAGCCAACCAAATACTCCAGAACGTGGAAAGAATAGGATAGGTTGAGTGGAATGGAGTCCAAGGAACTCGGGAAGACTGGTGTCAAGATTCCCGTGCTGGGGATGGGAACATGGGGCATAGGAGGCCTCAGCGGCAGGCACATCGGCGGTGAGGATGACGCAGTTAGAGCCCTGCAATATGGTCTGAAGTTGGGTATGAGTTTCATCGATACAGCTGAGATGTATGGACGTGGGCATTCTGAGGAAGTTGTCGCAATGGCTTTCAAAGACCGACGAGACGAGGTCTTCATCGCGACGAAGGTTTCGGCAGAGCATCTCGCTCACGACGACGTGCTGAAGGCGTGCGAAGCGAGTCTAAGACGCCTGGAAACCAATTACGTAGATCTCTACCAAGTCCACTGGCCCAACAACCGTATTCCGATTGCTGAAACGATGAAAGCAATGGAACGTTTGGTGGCGGAGAGGAAAGTCCGCTACATCGGTGTTAGCAACTTCTCGGTGCAACAGACACGCGAGGCACAAGAGGCTCTTTCGAAGGCATCGCTCGTATCAAATCAGGTTGAATACAGCCTATTGGAGAGATCAATTGAGGCTGATCTGCTCCCTTACGCACAGAAGGAGCACATTACCATAATCGCCTACACGCCAGTTGCAAAGGGACAGTTTGCTCATGGTGGTAGAGGTGAGCGCTGGCGCATACTCGATGAAGTTGCATTAAAGTATGGTAAGACAAGGACACAAGTAGCTCTCAACTGGTTGATCGTTCAGGAGGATGTAGTAGCGATTCCCAAAGCTGTCTCGCCAGAGCACATTAAGGAAAACATTGATGCAACCGGCTGGGTATTGAAGAGAGAGGACATTGGCGTCCTAAACCAGGCTTTCGTTTGATAAGCTAGTCTCTCTGATGATCATGTGTGTTTTGATTGCGCGAAGAAAGTTCGGATTACGTCGCGGTAGTTACTGCACGAATTGTGAGGATGTTCCAACGATACGCTCAGAATATCGACCCGGAAGACGAGCGCTTCATAGCCTACATATCACATTACCTCATTGAGAAAGGCGTGAAAGACCCGAAGACTCTCGTCTACTCTGACCTTTACAAGCTCATCAAAGAAGGCATACGCCAATATGTACGGAAACAAGAAACAAGGCCACAGTTGAACAAGTGACTATTGTTTTCCATGGCGATTGGTTTGGCTAAGGTAATCGTGGTGACCGGGACGCCTGGAACAGGCAAGACCAAATTCTCGAAGACTCTCGCCAAAGAGGTTGGAGCGGCCTACCTTCCACTCACCGAGTACGTAACCAAAAACAGACTCTACCTGGGAATCGACCGCCGCAGAGCTTCGAAGATAATCGATTTGAATCGAACTCGCAAAAACATAAGAGGTCTACTAGCGAGGTCGCCAGGATTGGTAGTTATCGACACCCATGTGCCTGTGGGAGTAGTCGACAGGAGGGCGGTGAAGCAGGTCTTTGTTCTCCGCTGCCACCCAAGGATCCTCAAGAAAAGGCTTAGAGCCAAGGGATGGAATCATCGGAAAATCCAAGAAAACTTGCTGGCGGAAATTCTGGATATTTGCTTCGCGTCCAGCATCGACTACTACGGTGTGCGCCGTGTCGCCCAACTTGACACCTCAAAGATCAATCTCAAAAGCAATGTCGCGCTGGCCAAACGAATTCTAATGAACAGCACACCCAAGAGAAAGACCAGCCTTGACTGGATAAGGCAGCTCGAGAAGGAAGGTTCGCTCGAAGAGTACATCAGGTGATCAAGCCTGGCTACTGAGAAAAAGCACTACCTTGTAGTCGCCTGTAGCAGTTGTGGACGATTTCTCTTGGCAGCATCAGATAAGAGGACTAGGTCCTGTCCATATTGTGGGCGGCGTGTTTCTCTTGAAGATGCGAAAGTCTTTGCCCGTTCAGAGAATGCGGAGGAAGCCCGGCTGGCCCTCCAGGAGCTAAAGATGAAAGAACATCAACGTGAGCCTGGGGCAAAATGAGTCCAGAAGTAGAATTGTAGAATTTGTTCTATTAGCGTCTTCTCCTCCACTCACCCTTAAGTACAGCTTTGCAGAAATCTCATTCCGAAGTCGGAGGTGTTGTCAGTTGGCCAAAAGGAAGGTTAAGCAGCGGATTCGTCCTCAATATCACGTAGGTGGCAGAACCGAGACAGAAACCTGAGCTATGCCTCTCTGGGGGAGGACGGTTCTTTGAGCGCAACCGTCCCCCAAAGTTTTCTCTTGAGGCTTTCCCGTGGAAAGGAAACGGTGAATTCCATTCTGTAAATTGGCTCCGCTTCCAGGTGTTGTGGGTGAACGATAATGTTAGTTATATCGCCCTATAGTGCAGGATAAGTTTCGAAAAATGAGTTCATTGTGAGCTTGTTCAATATACTTTGAGCTAGTTCACTCTTCTGATAGCAATTTGCCCCTTTGAAAGTTCTTTCACAACTTCCCAACCCATCTCAATGTATTGAACTAAGTCGGACCCTAGTAGTCCAGTTGGATCAGCGCTCCACACTTGTCGCAGAATTTGTCGCCATCTTGAAGTTGGCGCCCGCAATTCTCACAGGTAACAGTCGCAGGTTGGCTTCTCTCCGTCACACTGACCGGAGGCTCAATCACGTGCATAGTATCCTGCAGGTCATTTGGTGGAGTGGTTTGCTCTTCCGTGCTTGGGACCGAGGCTTGTTGAGTCACTGCCTCGCCACAGCTGTCACAGAACTTCGCCTCTGCCTTGAAGCTATTTCCACAATTGTCGCAGAATATAACCTGCAACTCATTAGGAGGGCTTTGCACGGGAGACGTCATAGGTTGTTTGAGATAATTTGATGTCATGACGAGCAAGGTTCTGGGAGGGCTTTCCATTGGAGCGGTCATTGGTGGCATGAAATCTGTCCGCGCCTCGACGATTGGAGTCTTGGGAACGCTTTGAATCGGGGCCGCTGCTGATTGTTGGTAATTGATTGGGGTCTTGCCGATTGTCTGGAATGCAATATTCTTTGGCGAGTTCCAGATGCCTACGAGCGGTGATGTGTCTAACGGGTTTGCAGGCTTTGTCTGAACTGGCGTGGTCATTGACTGTTTGAAATCAGTCGGCGTCTTAACGATTGTACTTTCTTTCGGAATATTCACTGACGGTTTTTCTACGGTTATGGGTGGTGATCCTTTTGAGGCGATTCTTGGTTGAACCGGAGTGGGCCCAGTTCTTGCGATATCAGGTTTTGGAGGAGATCCGTGGCTTTCTCCCTGACAGATCCGGTTTGCGTCGAACAGCAACGCAATGTGATGGCCCCTCGCCCTCCATTCCAGGAGTTGCCCTCCGTCCGTACAGCTGCCGCTAGAAGTTGGCGGGCCTGCGACTCTGATGATTTCCCTAATCGTCTTACCCCTCAAGGTTCCGAGACTCGCAATGTCGGATGCCAGACGTCTTCCTGGCGCCCTAACGATAATCCAGTAGATACTCAAACCCGCGGTCAAAGCAATGATGAGGTAGAGGAGGTATGCTACATACGCACTGTCCAATGCAAGTTACCACATTATGGCAGAGGAATTGTGTCCACGACGTGTCAAATGAGCATCGTTACTGTAGATGGGTCGTTCAAGTGACATGTTGACCGTCGATCTTGGAAGAGGTAGGGGGCTGTAAATAACCTCGTCAAGGACAAGAGTGGACGGCGCGACTTGGATGGACAAGAACTGATGTCGACAGTTTTCAGTTACAAGAACCCGATTGTTAAACTGAACAAGCTTCAGTCTCAAAGCGACCTAGATGAACAGATGGGATTCATGTTTCTCTTCATGGGAGCAATGGCAGGAATCAGAAACCCTGAGGCGCATGACATTGTGGAACAGACCGATCCTATCCGCGCTATGGAATATTTGGTATTAGCAATTCCCAACCCATCTCAATGTATTGAACTAAGTCGTTCTCATCAACGAGCAAAGCATCGCAAGCTTTGCCGCCGTTCGTCATGCTCGGCTTTCCCTTCTCAGGTTTCAGTTTCATTTCTTTGAGGGCGTCTCGAAGCTGATCAACCGTACAAGTCAAACCATATGAGTCCAAGCTTTCGTGTGTGTGGGTCGGCTGGTGCGCACACACACACCCGACCGGCTTGCCATAGCTATGTTTTTTGTGTGGTCCTACTGGTGCGCACACACAAAATCGCCAGAACATTAGTTCAAATTCGGCCGATCGCACCAGCCCCCTAACATGGAAGTGCCTAGCGAGGCTAGTCGTTACACGCACAAGCTCCATGAACAGATTACCGGCGATTCGAAATGTAGAAATCTCTTTCCATGAAGAGAGCATCATACAGTTCTTTTGTATCGTTCTCAATGGATATTATGCCTGACGCGCTTCTGGCCTGAACCCACACTTTCTCAAGCAATTTTTCCACGTGCTCGCTAACGCCCGAAAGGTTGAACCACCACCTTCCTACGGATTTGGCCAGGTTTGCAGATGCGGAAAAGTGATTACGTTCGTCTCTGGTCTACTTGATTGAGTTGCTTTGGAATCTCTGGTTATCCGCAATTACGAAAGCAAAGACTTGCAGGAATGCCGCGCCTTATGGAAGCAACTGACTGAATGGCATCGTGAAATCTATGACGATCCAACGATTGGCGGGGAGCACGCCGAGCACCACTTTGATAGGCATCTCGAAGCTGTCGGAGCGGGTCAATTGTGGGTTGCTGTACAAAGCTCCCGCGTCATTGCGCTTGCTGGACTCATCGTCAGAGGAGACGAAGCCGAAGTCGAACCTCTCGTAGTAGCTAAGTCGAATCGGGGCAAAGGCATCGGAAGTAGGTTAATCGAGAAAGTGATAGTTGAAGCGCGGGCGAAGAGAATAAGGCTACTGACCGTCAAACCGGTGGCAAGAAATGTCAAGACCATTCAGCTTCTGCACAAATATGGATTCACCAATCTCGGCGTCATCGAACTATTCATGGACCTTTCCAATCGTACTTGGAAATCAGGACCTGAAATGTTCGGATGCGAATTCAGAGTCTGACCACTCAGATGACGAAGAAGACCGTCCTTTTCATTTGTATAGGTAATTCTGGTCGCAGTCAAATGGCGGAATCTTTCTTTGAACCGATTTCTGGAGGATGGAACACGGTGAGCGCGGGAAAAACCGAAGGAGAAATCGAGGTTAGATTGAATAGAAATCGAATCTTGATAACAGTCGCTCTAGTTCTGTTTTTCGGCTTGCTGTTGGTCTCTCTCCCTCAGTTCCTTTGGATAGGTAGGCATCTTCCTCGAATCACAAACATCATGTCTCTGCGAGATGTACATTTGTGTGTAGGTGCAGTTATTTGTCCAAGTCCCTACCTATCTGGAACTATCCTCGTAAACGGGAGCGTCCCATTGTCAACCTTGCATCTGTTCATAAACGGTACTGACGAAGGAACAATCCCAGGTCCTGCAACGACGAGCTATGCGACCAACCTCTTGTACACAAGCTATGCGTTTGTGTTCAGTACGCAGCCGAATAATCCTGCGATGCCAATTATAGCTGGAAAGACCTACACGATAATGGTTGTAGCCACCTTTCAAGACAATAGCACTTGCACGGTATCTGCAGAGATGGAGCATGAGAGGCGAGTGCAGCAACATCACTGAAGATTATTAGCAATCCCCCGGAGATATACAATCCGCTCTTGACGTAGCGACGTATCTCATCGTTATGATATCCTCCATCTTTCATGTTCCGAGAAGAAACAGCGTGCCAAACTGCTTCCCGTTGGTTCCGCAAGAGATGCCCGAGTCTGTCCACGTTCACGCGTATCTCGGTAGTTGAATCTTCCCGGCTTGCATAGTTGTATATTGGTTGCACCTCGAGTTTGCTGTTTCATATCCCAGGATTCTACTCATTTCGCGGAATATGCCCCCAGCTTAGATCGAAAAATATGAGACCTTAAGGTGTGCCAGCTCTTGCTTGATTACTTAGGAAGCATCATTCGAACAGTTTTATCTTTGCGGGACCCTTGTCTCAAGCTGAGTCGATACATGATGGGCATGTTAGCTTTCACGCTCCTAGGGGCAGTGATCGCACAAGTGCTCGCAAGATACTTGATTTGGCGCGGCCGGTCAGAAACTTAGTTCATGAGAGAGAGTCGTTTTCCGATTTTCCAAATGGAGATGGGACGAATGAAGAGGATAGCCGTGGTTACAACTGGTGGAGATGCGCCTGGCATGAATGCTGCCATCAGAGGCGTTGTCCGTATTGCGTGTTCAAAGAAGTTTCAAGTTCTGGGTTTCAGCAGAGGGTGGGAAGGCTTGATTACAAATACGTTTACCCAGTTGACGCCTCGATCCGTAGGCGGCATTCTACAGTTAGGTGGAACAATTCTGCATACATCAAGATGCCCGGAGTTCGAGAAGAAAGAAGGAATCAGGAAAGCTGCGGAAACTCTCGCATCGAATCATATTGACGGACTCGTGATCATCGGCGGTAACGGCTCTTTCAAGGGCGCTCTTGACCTTAGCTCATACACGGATACAATGATAGTTGGAATTCCTGCGTCAATCGACAACGATGTCTTTGGAACAGAGGAAACCATAGGTTTTGACACGGCGGCAAACACAGCAGTCGCCGAAATCGATAAGATCCGAGACACGGCAGTTTCCCATGAGAGAGTTTTCATGATTGAGGTGATGGGGCGAGAAAGGGGTTTTCTCGCGTTGGAGATCGGCCTCACCGTTGGCGCGGAGATAATTCTAGTTCCAGAGGTGAAATATCAAAACGAGAACCTCTTCGAGACCGTAAGAGAAAACATGGCCAAAGGAAAGAAGTCAGGCCTGATCGTGGCGGCTGAAGGGATAGGAGACACTCGTCTTCTTGCAGGACAGATCCAGCGAAACACAAAGGCAGAGGTCAGATTGAGCATCATAGGTTATGCCCAAAGAGGCGGCAATCCCACGGCGAGGAGCAGGCTCTTGGCGAGCTTGTTCGCACACAAAGCGATCCAGCTATTGTCACAGAAAGAGGGTGGCAGAGTAGTCGGATTGCAAGATGGCGCGATTGGGAGTGTGGAGCTTCAGAAATCATGTAATACGAAGAAGGTTTTGGATCCAAACCTACTTAGACTGGCTAATTTACTTGCAACATGAAAACACAACCAACGCCTTCGCGTGGGGTCTTGATACAATAGCGAAGCTATGTCAGACTGAGATAGTGATATAGAGAAGACCTCGGTTCAATGGAGAAGGGAGTATTATTCCTTGAGCATGAATGTCTTTCTCACCAAAAATAGGGGTTTGCTCCTTGCATATGATCAGGGGCTCGAGCATGGTCCTACGGATTTCAATGAACAGAATGTTGATCCAGCCTTCATCATGAACCTCGCAGTTGAGGGTAAGTTCAGTGGAGTAATATTCCAGAAGGGATTGGCTGAGAAGTACTACGACGGTAAGGTACCTCTAATCGTTAAGGTCAACGGGAAGACGAACCTCGTCAAAGGAGAACCATTGGCAAGACAATTATGCAGTGTAAAACGGGCAGCCGAGGTCGGTGCGAAGGCGGTCGGATACACGATTTTCGCAGGTAGCGCTCACGAGAGCCTCATGCTTGAGGAGTTTGGAAGAATACAGGAAGAGGCTCATAGGCTCAATATGGCGGCGGTCACGTGGGTTTACCCTCGTGGAGCAGCAATAAAGAATGATACGGCTCCTGAGATTGTTGCCTACGCCGCGAGGATAGGTCTAGAGGTCGGCGCCGACGCTGTCAAGATCAAGTATTCCGGCGATGTTAAATCGTTCAAATGGGCGGTAAAGTCCGCCGGAAAAGTGAAGGTCTTCATGTCGGGCGGACCGAAAGCTGCGTCGGAAACTGACTTCCTAAGGCAGGTTAGAGGGGCGCTCGACGCTGGTGCCACAGGGCTGGCAGTGGGCCGCAACGTATGGCAAAGTTCGGATCCTCTAAGAATGGCACACGCGCTCAGAAGGCTAGTTATTGAAAATCGTTCTGTGGAGGAAGCGCTTCGGGCTTGAACATTGGAATCTCTCTCTCTTCGTCTTCTATCAACGTGATCAATGCGGGACGCTAGCTTGCAGGATCAGCTTGAATCCTAAATAGGATACCGTGAGTATGAGTGTCACGTGGTTGTCACGGTTACGAAGAAAGTTACGAAAGCGAGCAAGATTGGGGAGATTTTTAGCTCGATTTATTCGGTTGCGGCGTCCGGTTGTCTGGATTTCAAGATGTTCCTAGGTGGAAGATGGACATCGCTGGAGCAATCTATTGAAGTTCGAAGCCCCATCGATGATGGTGTGATTGCGACTGTTCCAAACGCTTCGGAGCGAGAAGCGAAGGAGGCGGTCGAGTCGTCAAACATCCACAGAAATGCCATCAGGACCGTCCCTGCCGTCAAGAAGATCGAGATCTTCCAGCGTACACGCGAGTTGCTGCTTGAAAACGAGGACTCTCTTGTCTCTATTCTAGCGCTGGAGGCAGGTAAGCCTCTGTCCAACGCCAAGGGCGAGGTGAGGTCTACGGCCGAACGTTTGAAGCTCACCCCGGAAGAGTATGGGAAGATTAAGGGAGAACACATTCCAGGCGACTGGTCGGATGAGACCGTCGGTACCTCTGCCGATGTGCTGAGAGAGCCACTGGGGGTGGTCTTGGCGATTTCGCCGTTCAACTATCCACTCTACATCACGGCAACCAAAGTGATCCCAGCGCTCTTGGCGGGGAACTCGGTCGTCGTGAAAACTTCTAGTCAAGATCCGCTCTCCTTTCTCATGTTCGCTCGACTCCTGGGCGTGGCTGGACTACCAGCGGGTACACTCAACGTGATAACTGGAAAGGGACCTATCGGCGAGTACCTGGCGGGCCTCGAGAAGGTCAACATGATTACCTTCACGGGGAGTACAGAAGTCGGAAAGAAACTGGCTCGAGTTGGGGGAATTAAGAAACTTCACATGGAATTGGGTGGCAAGGGGTGTGCAATAGTCCTCGGAGACGCTGACCTTGACCTCGCAGCGAAAGAGACGGTGAACGGCTCACTAAGTTACAGTGGCCAAAGATGTGATGCAGTAAGCCGAGTCCTGGTTGAGCAGAGTGTTGCAGACTCCTTCGTGGATAGGGTTGTGGGAGAAGTTGGAACTTACAAGGTGGGTGACCCACGTGACCCCACGGTCAAGATCGGGCCGCTCATTAATCGCGGCGCGGTGGACAGGGTACATGGTCTCGTTACCGATGCAATCAGCAGGGGCGCCAAAGTACTTCTGGGTGCGAAGTTTGAGGATAACTACTACTATCCAACAGTGCTCTACCACGTTCCTATGGACGCGAAGATCATGTGGGAAGAGACGTTCGGTCCCGTGATCCCCATAACGTCTGTGAAAGATGTAGATGAAGCCATTGACTTGGTGAACAGGTCGAGGTACGGCTTGGATTCATGCGTCTTTACCTTCAACATCAACCTTGCAAGAAAGGTTGCAAAGAGACTTGAGGAAGGCGGGGTTACCATAAACGCTGCTCCACGCCACGGCGTTGGCTACTATCCTTTCGGTGGAAACAAGGACTCTGGGCTAGGTAGGGAAGGAATAGGGTACAGTGTGGAAGAGATGACGAGACTGAAAACCATCGTCTATAACTGGAAACCAGCGAAGGTCTGGAGCGACCTAACGGAACCTCATGGCTTAGGAGAAACTGACAGGTCAACAAGCTCCGCTTGATATCCTAACAAATCATCAGCATTTGCAATAGAAAGGTTGGCGGCAACACAGTCGACCAGATGACTTGTGGCTACTGTTCAAGACGGTCAATTCGCTTTGGTTGTCTAATCGATCGCAAACGTTGTCATGTATCGGGGAAAGGTACGACTTTGACATTCTGAATTATCCTTCTTATCAGTTCCTTCGTTTCCTTCGGGCCCGAGACTGATATGCACCTAATACCCGTGCTCTTCATGATGTAGTCGTTCCCACCTCTGAACAGAGCATCCCCGACAAACAACATATCATTCCGTTCCACACCGAGGTGTTCTTTCAACTTCTTTACGCATAATGTCTTGTCAACGCCTTTTCTCGTGACGTCGATCGAGGTGGTTCCGCCAATAGATATCTCGAAGTCGGGCAGCTGCGTTCTCAGGAGCCTTCTGATCCTCAGACGCTTCTGCTGATTGGGATCCCATTTACGTTTGAAACGCAGCGGAGCCTTCTGACCCAGGGCGGAGAATGTGAGCTGACTCCCCCTGTTCTCGAAAACTGGTCCGTATGTCTTTGCTGGGTGAACATATTCGGTTTCCGCGAAGACTCTTTGGAATGATCTGAGTATTTTCTTGATGTCCTGTACGGACAGGAGATTAGTGTAAGCTTGAGAGAAACGACGTCGTTTTCTGTCAAAATAGTAACCGCTGGCCGAGCAGGTAAGAAACAGGAGCAAGTTGCGTAGGTTGCTGCTCCCTGGCAGTCCACTCAGGAATTGGCTCTCAAACTGTTGAAAAGAACAGCCTGAGGTCACTGCAACGTATCTTAGCCGGAGCAGTTCGCAAATCAGCGAAGCCATTTCATGATCAAGGTCTGACTTGCTCTTTGTCAGAGTACCGTCAAGATCGAAGATGATGATTTTCTTATGCGATATGGAATTCACAAGCTTTGATAGGACGGATTCTAGCTGTAGCTTTCTAAGGCTTCTATCAGCAATTTCATTGGGATACTCGCGACACAGCAGATTCTGTCTGCTCCGCCGTAGAAGACCTTGAGTTCATCCTTTACCACGACTGCACCTTCCGGGAAAACAACATTAGGTACCACTCCGACCCTTTCGAAGTCTTCTTCCGGTTCTAGGATGGGTTCCGGAGTTCGGGCGATCACTCGGAATGGGTTTTCAAGATCAAGGAGGGCTGCCCCTGCACGATATACAGTGTTAGAATCCACGCCGTGATAGATGACTATCCATCCAGCGTTGGTTCGGATCGGCGGGGGGCCAATTCCAACCTTCTTCTCTTCCCACTTCCACTTTGGTTTCATGATAGTGTTTGCTTCGATGCGTTTGAGGTAGTTCTTCGAGTATGGGTTTTGCGAAACCTTCTCCATCTGCTTGATGCTATCATAGAAAGCCAATTCGATGTTTGGTTCTATTCTGTGTACAACGGCGAATTTTCCGCGGATGAGCTGAGGAAAGAGGGCGGCGTCCTTGTCGTCGTAGTTCGGACCTACCAATCCGTAGCGTTCGTAGCTCCTAAAGTCATTTGTCGAGGCCAAGGCAATTCGTGGGCCTCGTCGCGAATACGCCGTATAGAAAACGTAGAATCCTCCATCGAAGGCTGTTATGCGCGGGTCTTCACAGCCCAGTTCTTCCCAAGTGTCAACCGGGGCGAGGGCAGGTTCCAGAGATCGGTCAACGATCGTTTCGCCGTCTGTCGTTGTTGCATGGCCAAGGGACGAAATGTTGTGTTCGTTGACCGCCCTATACAGTATGTGAATAACCTCACCGTTTTTTGCAGCTCCGGGATTGAAGGTGGCCATGATTTCCCATGCTATCTCGGCTCTTGGTTCAATGATGGGATTCTTGGGGCTTCGGACCAGCTTGACTCTCATATCATCACTTCATTATGTCCATGCTTGAAGCCTTCCAATCTTCAAGCCCGAAGCGCTTCCTCCACAGAACGATTTTCAATAACTAATCTTCTCAGCAAGTCCCTTCGGCCTGTCGACATCGATGAAATGATCGGCCCCACCAGGATATCAGCGCTCGACCGTGGATCTGTTCGACCAGATTGAAGTTCCTGTCAGCTTTTTCTCGTAGCGAATGCTATGACTGTAGCTCACGAAGTTTAGGGCTTAATGTAAAGTGGATTCTCTACACCGCACCTGGTGCAGAACTTCTGGAATACATCTATCTGACCTTGGCATTTTGCACATGTTCCCAAGACTTGTGCGCCGCAACCCGGGCAATAGTATGGTTTGACGGGATCCATGACGGCTGTGATAGCCGTCGATATGTCGGTCTTGCATTTGGGGCAAAATGTTCTCGGAAGGGTCAAATTTCGCACTTGCCGCGATTTTGAGGCTGACTTAGTCTAGTTGCATTCGTTATATTAGGATTACAATCCTTATGGGGTCACGTATAGTAGTTTGTCAAGCGCTCTAGTGGAAAGTTTCGGTTGATGGTTTTGTTTGGTGTCAAATCATGTTACTTTTCGCTACTACCTTGCAGCCACAGCTTGGCAGCGGAAAGCATCGCCATTTTCAGTTACATACATCTTGCGATATGTACCGGTAAATTGGGGTCAAAATCCCACCCCCGGCGCTTTCAGCTCCAGCTGACCCACACACACAAAATCAACGAATTGACGGTTCAAATTACACCCCTCGCACCACGATACCCACACACATTCATCGAATCACTCGTCGCATGTGACGTATGACACAATTATTCTCCAAATCCAATTTTCCGATGAGTCTGACGACTTCGCGTGAAATGCTTGGGCTCAATTGAAACTTTCCGCGATGTGGGCAGTACGAATCGAGAACCACCTCTCCCATGTCCACATCGAAAATAGCCGGATACAGTCGACAACCCTCAGGCCGATAATTGTAGATCGTACATCGCTGACCATTGTGGAAGACGCATCTCCCCGACAGATTCTTGAGCTGCCGATTCCCATTCTCCTTGACAATGAAGAAATCCTCGAAGAAACCAAGGCCCCTTATCCGGACGATATCTGAACTGCTCAGCAGCATCTCCGTATTCAAACAGCACTTGATGCATCCGTACTGCAGGCAAATATCCCTCATGTTGTTCATCACTTAGCCTCCCAAAACAGTTCTTAACTCGGCGGTAACGCGAAACTGCCGCCTTACTAAACTACACGCCCTAGATGAAGCCAGCGAAGAAGACTCCGA
>Ga0315280_10005468_pt1 | contig 18078 bp, 18 predicted proteins | sample YL17G06_40_MG_FD_203697 | JGI IMG/M metagenome (GOLD analysis project Ga0315280, IMG submission 203697) | Sediment microbial communities from Yellowstone Lake, YNP, Wyoming, USA - YL17G06_40 | ecosystem: Environmental > Aquatic > Freshwater > Lake > Sediment | place: USA: Wyoming | collected... | reverse complement strand
GAGGAGAGCCACAAGTTGTCCATCCGAACCCAACAGGTTATTGCCTATGAGACGGGTGTCGCGAAATCAGCGGACCCTCTTGGCGGTTCCTACTTAGTGGAACGTCTTACAGATGAATTGGAGGAGCAGATTTGGGAACTTATGAAGGTCATTGAGGACAGGGGAGGATTTGTACAGTGCTTTATGGATCGATGGGTAGAGGACCAAATTACCCAAATGCGGTATCAGTTAGGGGAAAACTTTATTTCCGGACAACAGCCCATGGTGGGCGTTAACCTATTTCGTGATGAGAGGGATTCAACGAAGATAAACATTTTCAGGCACAGCGGTGAATGGCAGGGACAAAGAATTCAGGAAATCATAGATTATAAGAAAAACCGACACCAGGAGCCTGTCCAGCGTGCAATTGAGGCGCTTGAAAATAAAGTCAGGAAAAGGCCGGAGGAAAATTGCATCGAAGCCATTATGAAGGCTGTAGAAAACAGAGCCACTTTGGGTGAGATCATGGATGCCATAAGAAGGGCAATAGATTTTAAGAGACCTGGGCTTTGATGAGACTTTGGGAAAAGGTGAAATAACTGAAGTGGGTTTGGAAAAATTATTGAAATGAGCGAGGAGACAAAGGTGTGAATACGACCTATCATGAATTAGATACTATTTCCCTCCGGAAGCTGCAAGAGATACAGAATGAGCGACTCCGTGCCTTGGTGGACCGATGTTATCGAGAAGTTCCTTATTACCGAGACCTCTTCGACAAGAGCGGTATCAAACCAAAGCAGATCCAGACCACGGAAGACTTAGCCTTAGTTCCGTTTACAGAGAAAAAAGACCTGAGAGCACTATATCCCTACGGGCTTCTGGGGGTTCCCTTAGAACGGATCTATCGATTTGCTGCATCGTCAGGAACGACTGGCGTTCCTACGTTAGTGGGTTTCACATGGAAGGATTGGATGGGAACTCTTCGGGAGCAGATGGGTCGAATCTTTAATGCCATGGGATTTCATCGAGGGGATCTTGTCTATCAATGTACTGGTTATGCGCTTTTTATGGGAGGGCCAGGAATGGAGGCAGGAGCCGAGGCAGTTGGGGCCATCATTTTCCCTGCGGGTCCTGGGAGGACAATGGTGGGGATACAGTATTTAAAGGATTTAGCATTTCAAGCCATCTGCACGACCCCCTCTTTTATGACCTACTTAGTTGACGTAGCTCAAAAAAACGGTATTAGTCCTAAAAAAGAATGGAAACTTCGAACCAGCCACATTGGGGGCGAACCTGCAGCCCCAGCACTAAGGCGCCGAATTGAAGCTCTCATGCCGGAAGGGTTCGAATGGCATGAGGGCTACGGGATCACGGAATTAGGGGGGCCTACCGTTGGACATAGTTGTCAATTTTCAAGAGAACCCTGTGAACTTCACATATTAGCAGACCATTATTTTGTTGAAGTTATCGATCCAAACACAGGAAAACGGCTTGAGCCAGGTCAAAGTGGTGAACTCGTAGTTACAACCCTCACTCGGGAGGCTAACCCAATGATACGTTGGCGGACCCGTGATATATCCGCTCTTTCAGAAAATTGTTATGGATGCCCTTGCGGGAGAGTAGCACATCCTAAGATTCAACACGTTACTGGCCGAACAGATGATGTTTTGAAAGTGAGAAGCACCTTGGTGTTTCCCTCTCAGATCGAGGATATTCTCAATTCAACCCCAGGGATTGGGGATGGCTGGCAAATAGTGATTGACCGGCCGAAGGAAAGTCTCGACAAACTGACTGCCCATGCAGAAGTCCAACCCCTTATCTGGCAAGATGTTAGCCAGATGAAAGCGATTGAGGAAAAAATTATCCAAGGTGTCTACGGACGCTTAGGAATGAACATTGAAGTCATCTTACATCAACCTGGATCATTGCCTCGATATGAGGGGAAGGCGAAACGAGTCCTTGATCGCAGGGAGTTTGAAGGTGGACATTAGAAATAAAGGATCTATAGGATCTATAGGATAAATCATAAGCTATCCTAATAGACCTTGATCAAAATCATTTGCTCCATTGCTTAACTTAAGAGGCATTATGGTACCCATTTCTTATATCGAATCGGTTCGGAAAGTGTTCCCTGATCAACCTCCTTATCAATGGTCAACGTTCGAAGAGGCTCCGTTTACCCCGCTAAAAAAGCCTTTACAGGAATTACGGATTGGCCTCATCAGCTCTTGTGGTATTTATCAAAAGGATCAACCTTCTTTCAATACGATTAAGAATGATCTCACTTTCCGGGAGATCCCTGCAGATGTGGATCCTTGCGATCTGAGAATTGCACACAACTTTTATGATAGTACCGATGCTAAAAGAGATATGAATTGTGTCTTTCCGATAGAGCGTTTACGGGAACTTGGGAAAGAAGGCTTTATTGGAACATTCGTCTCCCCCGCCTATACTTTTATGGGCAGGCTCTTCAAGCGCCGTGAACTTCAAGATGAGATGATACCGAGCTTAATTCAAAAATTCATGGAAGGTAAAATAGATGCCTTACTCCTTGTTCCTTGCTGACCTTTATGCCATCAGTCCGTAGGACTGATAGCAAGAAAAGTGGAACAAGCAGGCATTCCAACCGTTTCTATGACATCAGCTTTGGATATTACTCGTCTGGTGAAACCACCTCGTTCAGTTTTTCTTAATTTCCCCCTTGGGCATACCACAGGGAGGCCTTTCGACAAAGAAGGACAGATAAAAATTCTAAAAGGAGCTTTGGAGTTTTTGGTGGAAGCAGAAGAAGGGGGAGACATTAAAGAACTTCCAGATGTGTGGGGTGAAGATTGGGAAATAGGTGTAAGTCTTCAAGGATCATCTCATAAATAATGGGTTTTTAAATACCTATATTGTAGCGATTGGCTCACATATTCCCTTCCCTTTTGCCGTCCCTATCGATCGAAATGAAGGAATTCTACCAAGGGCATGACAGGTTTAATGATGAACCTTCACAAGGGGTCTTCCCCAAAGGCCCCGATAGGAGATAAGTGACACCCTACGTGAGGGCTATGATTTCACCCCGTTAGAAATAATGCCCCGCTGGAATTTCTAACGGGGTTTACTGTTCATTATGTCTAAACTTTCTTCTGTTCCTAAACCCTTTTGGCCACCAAGGCAATAGATCAGAAGGTACTGCGTTGCGAAGCAGACGTGGCACCCTTTCATTTTTTGCCTGAGCCTCGATTCCAAAAAATAGAACGGCCTCTAAGAAGTATTTCTTAAACCTCAACCTCTTTGGAATCACTCCCCGGTGTATCGATTTCTTTAAATTCGACTGAGCGATTAAGATCTGAGAGGCCATTTCCTTTGTTCCTTTAGGGATGGAGAAAGGAGTGAGGATCTGGTGAAAAACCAACCGAATGGTCTGGGCCAGATAGATGTGCCGCTCCCTTTCTCCCAGAAAGGGATGCTCAGGCGCTACCGCTCGAAGGAGTGGGGTCAGAAGAAGTGCGAAGAGGATCGATTCGGGCACGGATCGGCCCATTTTGACAAGACGATCCACGAGGCCGAAGAGGCGTAGAAAAAATTGCTGATGTTTATTTTTCAAAGGGTTCCAGTCTCCAAAGACTCTGAGGAAATCAGGGAAGAAGGAGAAGAGAAGCTCTGTTTGCAACATCAGGTGGAGGGAGGGCTGAGCGACGCCTTCCTTCAGATCTCGTATGAATTCGTCTCGAACACGAGAAGGAGAACATTTTCGGATCTCATCCCGATGCCGTATAATGGCTTGGTGGGTTGAATCTTCAATGGAAAATCCGGTTCGAGCAGCATGGCGGATGACCCGAATCATTCGGACAGGGTCTTGCTGAAATCTTTCATTCGGATCGCCGATGGTTCGGATAACCTGTCGCTCGAGGTCATCCATTCCGCCGACGCAATCAATAATGGAAAAATCTGCGATATTATAAAAAAGGCCGTTGATCGTGATGTCCCGGCGTTGGGCATCCTCCTCCGGTGTTCCAAAACTGTCAGTCCGGATGATATTTCCCTCTTCTGTCTCTACCCCGTTAGAAGTAATTTCCCGCTTTTCCGCAGTGAGGATAGATTTTGTGATTATTCTGTCGGGATTTAATGCCCCTCCAGTCAAGAGCCTCTGTGGTGAAGGGCTGGAACTTCTAACGGGGTTAATTTCTTCGAATTCCGAACGGCTTCGAAAAGTGGAGACCTCGATGATCTTCCTGCCTTTAAAAAAGACCTGGACGAGCCGAAATCGATGGCCGATGATCCGGCTGTTTTTGAAGAGATGATTGATTTCATGAGGGTGAGCGTTGGTGGCGACATCGAAGTCCTTTGGAACTTTTCCCAGGAGAAGGTCTCGAACACTCCCCCCAACGAGATAGGCTAAAAACCCATGCCGATGGAGTCGGTAGAGAACCTTCAATGCCTCTTCATCGATCATCCTTCTGGAAATCGGATGATCAGACCTGGGGATGATGACTGGAATCATATGATAATTTGGATCGCTCCAGGAGTACAAACTTTAACGCACTGGGGATTTCCACCACAAAGATTACAATGGAAGGCCTCCCCATATAAAACTGAAAGAGCATTAAAGGGACAGCGTTCTGCCTTTGTTTTATTCCAGATGAATTTCTTCCTCTCTCGGGTTTTCGCCGCCTTCTCCCCATTGAGGCACTTCATCTCTTTGCACTGACGGCAAAGAGTGGGAATATTCAGACTGGTATCCAGATCGTCTTTATGGATACGAATGGCTGATTTTTCTATATTGATGATTCCGAGATGGGACAGGGAGCAGACCATTTCGCAGAGATGGCAACCACTGCATTTATCTTTGTTAACTTCGATCCTCATTGCTTTGAAGATAGTCTGTCTTCAGTCTAACGGCTAAGGGAAGGATGCCAGTTTTTCAATTTTGGATCTTCGATTGCCAATTTTCGATTTTTTCTAAAACCTAAATTGCAAATTGCAAATCGCAAATCATAGGCGGGCTTCCTAACCCTAACGCTTACCCTAACCTAACTCCTGTTCGACTAACCCCAATCTTTTCAAGTTCTCTCTTTTTGGAATCCCGTTTTTATCCCAGCCATGCAGCCGGTAATATTCATCTAACATGTTGTCAAATTCTCTCCGCAAGATGACCTCTCCATGGGCAGGTCCCTCAGGGATGGGTTCGTTGAAATATCGATTGGGAAGAGTGTCATCTCGACGGGAGATTCCATCTTTGATTAGCATCATTCTTTCCAATGTATAGATCCTTTCTCCAACAGCCCTCAATTTATTTGGAGTGAAGATCAGACCTGTAGAAAGGGCGATTAATTTAGAAAATTGTTTGTAAAGTTCCCCGAACGGCCACTGCCTTTAGGTTCTTAGAACCCATGACAGCACCCATTCCAGTTCTTCCGGCAGAATTTTTCATTCCTGTTCGGACCGCAGCATACCTGACCAAGTTTTCTCCAGCCAGCCCAATACTGGCAACCTGAACTTTTTCGTCCCCCAACTCTTGACGAATCGTTGTTTGCGTTTCAACGGTATCAAGACCTGAAAGTTTCTTAGCATCTCGAATCTCCACCCCGCCATCTTTGATCAGAAGATAGACGCGTTTTTGACTTTTCCCCGTGATCACCAAGTGGCTGAGGCCCGCTTTGACTAACTCCGCCCCAAAATCTCCACCCATGTTCGAATCACCGAGATGGCCTGATTCCGGTGATTTCGCAGTAATGTTCATTCGGGAACCAAAACCGAGAGTCCCTGTAAGAAGGCCAGTTCCAAAGATGAGAGGATTCTCTGGAGAAAATGGATCTAATCCGGGGGAATAGGATTTGGAGAGGAGATACATATTGATTCCCCTTCCCCCTAAAAATTTTCTCCGAAGATCCAAGGAGACAGGGATAATCTCAATTAAACCATCGTTCAGATGAATGTAGGCAATCTTTCTATCGAGGACCATTTCCCGCCAATTATAACAGAATCAATCTCAAAAGGCTTTATTCATAATCCCCTCACCCTATCCCTCTCCCGCAAGGGGAGAGGGGATCTTTTTGAGGTAATTCATCCACTTAACCCCTCCCCCTTGATGAGGGAGGAATACGTCGCCGGCGCATAGGGGTGAGACGATGAGGCAACCTAAAGGGTTAGGGTTGACCTCGTTTAGATTTTATCGTTTGGATGAATCAAAATGGGCTTGACAAAAAACCAGAATCGTAAAAGAATGATATATGTGGGAGTGATTCTGGATGTTCTTTAAGTCCATGAGCTATTCATTGTTTTGATCGATCATGCCCAAGGGGCAGGAGGATGACGACCGAAAATCGCTGGTCAACACCTCGTGGGGTTCGAAATGAAAATGCAAGAAGTGAGAGAGAGGGCAAAGGTTCTGGGCATCAAGAATACCTTCGGATTATCCAAGGCGGAATTGATTCGGAGGATTCAGAAGGCCGAGGGAAATTTTGATTGTTTTGGAACGGCGACAGCCTATTGTGATCAATATCAATGTTGCTTTAGAGAGGACTGTTTAGAACCTCTCAGTCAGTGATTCTGGGCGCTGGATTCGAAATTTTTCCGATGATCCCCCTCACCCTATCCCTCTTCTCACAGGGGAGGGGGGATGGGTACCAAATTCAACGAAAGGAGGACCTACTATGGCAACACCAATCCACTGGGAAACATCGTTAACGACGGCAAAGGCGAGGGCAAAGAAGGAGAAGAAATTGATTCTGATGGACTTTTATAATAACCTTTGAATTGGGTGCCAACAGCTGGCAGCTGTTACTTATCCCAATCCCGATGTCTGTTCTTCTGTGGAGAAGAATTTCATCCCCCTGCAGATTGATTTTAACAAGAATAAGGCGATGGTTAAAAAGTATGGCATCAAATGGACTCCTACGATCCTGATTTTAGATTCGGATGGAGATGAACACCATCGCTTCATCGGTTTTTTCTCTCCAGAAGACTTTATTGGTCAAATCATGCTGGGCAGAGGAAAGGCCGAATTCAATTTAGACCATTTTGAGCAGGCTATCCAATGTTTCCAGGAGATTCTCGTTCGCTATCCGAAGACAGATGCTGCTCCAGAAGGCCAATACTTCCTTGGGGTTTCCAAATATAAGGCAAGTCATGATCCAAAGGAGCTAAAGCTTGGATTAGAAGTTCTTCAGAGAGATTATCCGAATAGCGAATGGACAAAGAAGGCGCAGGTCTATGCACTGATTCCCTGATGAGTCTTGTTTTGTGAGCGGACTCCTAACGGATGGAAAATCGCCAGGCACAATACCAACCAGGCTGCGGAGGATCAGGAGGGCATCCGATACATTCAGTCTGTATATGCGAATCGATGGTCGTCGCAAACGTGCGATATTCAATAATACTGCCAGACTTGCAGGGGTAATTTTCTAACCCTTTGAGTTTGCGGGAGACCTGGACCCGGCAATCGATCATTCGAAAAACAAAGGAGTCCGTTTTCTCTTCCACGATATCCTGTTTGTTAATACGGGCGTATAAACGGAATTGAAGTGCCGTTTTGAGAGCCTCTAAACCACCTTGTTCTGGCAAATTTAGTAGAGTTTTGGTGTGATAAGCTTCATAAGGTGAAAATCGGGTCCAGCAGGTATCATTGCATCGTTTTGCATCGAACATACCAAACTTATTTTCAATAGCCTGGAACCAAACGCCATCATTGGCCAACCAATTGAGGCAAAGGGCATCCAGAAGTTCTTCCAATTGTTTTTCATCCATTCGATACAAAGCTGCCGGAATTCCACTCTCTAATTCAATGTTGAGAATTTTTGCGAGTCGCCTCAATTGGATCGTTGAACTTGTTTCACCCACCTCTTTTTCAACCTCAAAGGCAGCCTCCATTCCATACTGGTATTCCACTTCTTTAAGCCAATAGCCATAATGAGCAAGGGTACGCCAAAGCGCATCAACAATCCACCGGATGAGTAATTCTTTTTCTAATTTCGGCGAGGGTCCCATTTTCTTATCATTCCCCTTTTCTCTTTCTTCCATTTCTTCATACCCCTCATGAGTGATTGAGAATTCCCGTCAGAACGATAAAGCAGAAGTCACACCGTGGCAACGGGAGGCAGTACTGACCAAGATGGACTGACCTGAGTTTTTCTTTCTTTTAATACCCTCCAACAAGTCCAACAGTGCTCTTGGTCGAAATCCTCCTATCCCCGGTCCAAGTTGCTGACTGCGGATCACTGTTGATTCAAAAGTCCCTTGCAAATCACTTAAAATCTGATAGAGGGGCTTTTGGCGTCTTTGTTTAGTAATGGTGCAATATTGAGCAGGTTCTGGACAATCTTCAGAGCAGAGAAAATTAGCAAGACTGGTATAGAGATCCCCTGTTTTACCTATCACGGGGTTTGGTAATCCTGAAATGTGAGGAATTCTCTTTCTTTTTGCACCCCAAGGTTTCAACCGAGATAGAATGAATTCGAAAGCGAGATGGAGTGGAACTGCAGGGATAAAATAGTCGGCTTTTCGACCTTCTGATAAGAATTTACTAAGATAGATTATCCCATTGCAGAGAGCAGCTTCAACGGGGAGCCGAGAAACCTTTTGGAGAGCCTTTTTGCTTTTATCAACAACGATAATCTTGGAACGAGGGTCTTTTTTGAAGAGTATCTCAGCAGCCCGGCTTCCAAAACGGCCACATCCGATAATGAGGTAGGCGTGGGGGTTTCCATTCATGGAAAAAGTTCAATGGTCTTTGGGAAGTTCACAAAGTTCGATGAGGACGCCGCTCGATGATTTGGGATGGACGAAGGCAACTTTTGTATTGTGAGCCCCAGGCCTGGGTTTCTGATCGATCAACGTTGCTCCCTTCTCAAGATAGGCCTTCACCTCTGCTTCCACATCATCCACTTCAAAACAGATGTGATGAATTCCCGGGCCTTTGGTTTCCAGAAACTTAACTAAAGGAGAATCTGGTTCCGCAGGCTGGACCAATTCAATATTGGACTCCCCGATCTTAAAAAATCCCACCCTCGTCTTTTGGGCGGTCACCACCTCAACCCCTGAGAGGTTAAGACCTAAGATGGTCTGGTAGAATTTGGCTGCTTCCTCGATGTTATTCACAGCAATGGCAATGTGATTAATTTTTTTTAGCATGTAATCCTCCTGAATCAAAATTCAAATGTCAAAATCCAAATGTCAAATCAATGCCAAATGACCGAACGTCAAAAGCTTTCTGTTCATTTGTATTTTGAACTTCATTTGAAATTTGAACTTTGTCATTTGACATTTGGGCTATGCGGTTTTTACATTTTCTTTGATGTACTTAATAATGTCTTCTGTGGAGGCACCGGGTTGAAAGATCTCCCGGATGCCAGCTTTTTTCAGCTCGGGGATATCATCAATGGGGACGATTCCACCTCCAAAAACGAGGATATCTTCCGCCCCTTTCTCTTTAAGGATTTGAACGACCTTTGGGAAAAGGTTGTTGTGGGCACCGGAGAGGCTGGAGAGGCCCACAATATCCACATCTTCCTGGATGGCAGCGTTTGCAATCTGCTCAGGGGTTTGCCGTATTCCAGTATAGATCACTTCCATCCCAGCATCTCTCAGGGCTCGGGCAATCACCTTTGCGCCCCTATCATGACCATCTAGTCCCGGCTTTGCAACGAGAACTCGAATCTTTCGGCCCATATCTCTCCTCCGTCGAGAGTTCGGAGTTCGGAGTTATGAGTTCGGAGTTTTAATAATAAGTGCTCCGAACTCCGAACTAATTACTCCGAACTTTTAGCGTTCTTTATACTCTCCAAATACCTCTCTTAGGGTGTCTGAAATTTCTCCCAGAGTGGCATAAACCTTGACCGCCTCTAATATAGGTGGCACTACATTGTTCGTCCCCTGGGCTGCCTTCTTGAGAACCGCCAAGGTCTCTTTCACTTTTGTGTTGTCCCTTTCTTTTTTAACCCTTGCCAGTTTTTCCTTCTGGTATTGTTCCACCTCTGGTTTGATACGAAGGATATCCCTGAGAGGTTCCTCTTCCATCTGAAACTGGTTCAGTCCAACAATAATCCGTTTCTTGTTTTCGATTTCCTTCTGATATTGATAAGCACTTTCACCAATCTCTCCTTGAATGAAACCTGATTCGATGGCTTTGATAGCTCCACCCATGGCTTCGATCTTTTCGATATATTCCATCGACTTTCTTTCTATTTCATCCGTAAGGGACTCCACGGCATAGGCCCCTCCAAAAGGATCAATCATATCGGCAACACCACTTTCATAGGCAATGAGTTGCTGGGTTCTCAATGCAAGCCTGACAGAATCTTCTGTAGGCAGGGCATAGGCTTCGTCTCGGGAATTGGTATGAAGCGATTGAGTTCCTCCTAACACAGCAGCCAGAGCCTGAAAGGCAACTCTCACCACATTGTTGTCGGGTTGTTGAGCGGTGAGGGAGCAGCCGGCCGTCTGAGTATGAAACCGTAACATGCACGACTCGTCCCTTTTGGCTTTAAATCGTTCCTTCATGATTTTTGCCCAGAGTCTTCGAGCCGCCCTGAATTTTGCAATCTCTTCGATGAAGGTGTTATGACAGCAGAAGAAGAAAGCGAGCCTGGATGCAAAGGAATCCACATCAAGACCTGCCCGAATGGCTGCCTCCACATAAGCAATGCCATCGGCCAGAGTAAAGGCTACTTCCTGGACAGCCGTGCAACCTGCCTCACGCATGTGATAACCGCTGATGCTGATGGTATTCCACCGAGGGACGCGTTCTTTACAAAATGCAAAAATATCTGTAACGATGCGCATCGATTCAAGGGGGGGATAGATGTAGGTTCCCCTTGCCGCATATTCTTTCAAAACATCATTCTGGATCGTCCCCTGAAGGACTCCACTTTTCACACCCTGTTTTTCTGCCACAGCGATATACATCGTCAGGAGGATGGCGGCTGTGGAATTGATCGTCATGGAAGTGGAGACCTTATCAAGAGGTATCCCATCAAAAAGGATCTCTACATCCTTCAGGGTGTCGATCGCTACACCGACCTTTCCAACTTCACCATCCGATAAGGGATGGTCGGAATCATAACCAATCTGCGTGGGAAGGTCGAAGGCAACACTCAATCCAGTTTGTCCATGCTCCAAGAGATATTTGTATCGTTTATTCGTCTCTTCGGGCGTAGCAAATCCTGCATACTGACGCATGGTCCAGAGACGCCCCCGATACATGGTGGGCTGCACTCCTCGGGTGAAAGGGAACTCTCCGGGAAATCCCAGTTCGTCGCAGTAATCCATATCGGCGGCGTCCAAAGGGGTATAGAGACGTTTTAATTCAATATGGGAAGTCGTTTTGGAAGAGGGTTCTCTTTCAGGTGATTTTGAGATGACTTTGTTCAGAGTGGTTTTTTCCCACCGCTCGATTTCTTCTCGAATGTTTTTAGCCATATTCACCTCTTATCTCAAAAAATGTTAAATCCGAAATTCGAATATCGAAATCTTTCCCCTGTTAAGTAATTTGGCCAGAGATTAACGAATTAGCTTTTAATACGGATCGTAATCCATCACCACAGAGGTGACCCAAAACTACTTAACAGGGCGGGCAAATCCTAAATCCAAATGACCAAATTTTCAAAACATTTTCGTTCACTTTGGATTTCATCTTTGGTCCATTTGAAATTGTTTCGGAATTCGAATTTCGTGCTTCGAATTTCCGCTCAGAGCGGGATATTTCCGTGTTTCCGCCAGGGATTGGTATCGATTTTGGTCTTCAAAATATCCAGAGCCTGGATGATTTTGGGACGGGTTTCCTCGGGTTCGATGATCTCATCCACATACCCTAATTCTGCTGCCTTATAAGGACTGGCGAATTTCTCTTGATAATCGGCAACCAACTGTTGGCGCGTCTCCTTGACGTCCTTTGCTTCCTTGATTTCATTTCGAAAGATGATATTGACCGCACCCTCTGCGCCCATGACGGCAATTTCGGCTGTGGGGTAACAGTAATTGATATCCCCTCGGATATGCTTACTCGACATCACATCATAGGCTCCCCCATAACCTTTGCGGGTGATGATCGTAATCTTTGGAACCGTTGCCTCACAAAATGCGTAGAGGAGTTTAGATCCGTGTCGAATGATTCCCCTTTCCTCCATATCGATTCCGGGAAGGAAACCCGGGACATCGACAAAGGTGATAATGGGAATGCTGAAACAGTCGCAGAAACGAACAAATCGACCGGCCTTGACCGATGAATCCGGATCGAGGGATCCGGCTAACCAATTGGGTTGGTTGGCCACAATCCCTACAGGCATCCCGTTATAGCGGGCAAAGCCGACGACGATGTTCTTTGCCCAATCTTTCTGCACTTCAAGGAAATAACCATTATCCACAGTCGGCAAGATCACTTTTTTCATGTCGTAGGCCTTTTTGGAATCTTCTGGTACGGCTGTCTTTAAAGATTCATCCATTCGATTGGGATCATCTGTGCATTCGATGATGGGCGGCTTTTCCCGGTTATTCTGTGGAAAAAACCGGAGCAACTCCTTGACGAGGCGAATCGTATCCTTGTCATTCTCTCCAGCAAAATGGGACACTCCACTTTTTTCCATATGGACCTTCGCTCCACCTAAGAGTTCAGAGGTGATAGGCTTTCCATCTGGGGTCTCTGTCTTACCTATAGCTGCCCGGATGACATCGGGTCCGGTGATATGCAAGTAGCTTGTTTTCTTAGTCATTAGAATGAAATCCGTCATGGCCGGGGAATAGACCGCACCTCCTGCACAGGGCCCCATGATGGCAGAGATCTGTGGGATGACACCAGAGGCGAGGACATTTTTCAGAAAAATATAAGCATAGCCAGCGAGACTCTCAACGCCCTCTTGAATTCTTGCCCCTCCAGAATCGTTTAAACCGATCACTGGTGCTCCTGTCCTCATGGCGAGGTCCATCACTTTACAGATCTTTTCTGCGAAAGCCATTCCCAAAGCGCCACCAAATACAGTAAAATCTTGGGAAAAGACAAATGCCAGACGGCCTTCGATCTTTCCATAACCCGTCACCACGCCATCACCAAAAAACTTCTTATTCTCCATCCCAAAATCAGTGCAGCGATGGGTGACAAAACGGTCCAGTTCAACAAAAGTCCCGGGATCGAAGAGAAGATCGATGCGTTCCCGGGCAGTCAGTTTTCCATCCTTATGCTGTTTGTCGATTCTTTCCTGACCCCCACCTAATGATGCTTCTGCTCTTCTCTTCTCCAATTCCTTACGGATCGCTTCGATAGACTTCATGAACGATTCCCCTCCTTGCCTTAGTGATTCAATGCAACGTCAAATCCCCCCAACCCCCCTTTTCTAAGGGGAAGGTGTGAAAAAATCTCAAGACTCACAGAGCGGACAGGGGGATGTCGGAAAAACTGTAGAGCGGCTACCTTTTCCAGGCGTAATGATAAAGATCGAAAACCATGTAGGATTGATAGCTTAGACTGACTCATGACCCAGACATTCTCAAAGTCCGCATTCTACAGTTTTGGAGATATCCCTCTGTCCGGTCCACTCTCCCTAATTTTTTCACAGCTTCGGGGGGAGCGAGGGGGAATTACTATTTTCCATTTTTCAATTTGCAATTTTCAATGAGTTTTCAATTCCTCTGTCATTATCTTTTCCGCCATGGAGTAAGGGTCTATCCGGCGATTCATCAGGTCATCAATGATTTTGTCCCATTGCCCCTCTTTCTCCATTTTTTCTATGAAATGGGTCATCACCTCCGTCTCAAGAATCCCTAAAAAGGTGACCTTTGTTCTTTCTCGCAACTTCTTTTCTAAGGTTTGGCTCTGTTCCGATACTTGTTTATGGCGGTAAATTCCATAGACTAACTCAAAAATCCCTTTCCCTAAAATTGCCTCTGTCTTGAAGATCAAAGGCTCCCAACCATCCGCTCTCTTTCGGCCCATTTCGAGAACCATCCGGAGGTCCCGCTCCATCTTATCCGCCCCTTCACGGTCACATTTATTGATGACAAAGATGTCCCCAATTTCGATGATCCCTGCCTTAATGGCTTGAATATCGTCCCCCATCCCCGGAACTAACACGACAATGGAGGTATGAGCAGTGTTAACAATCTCTACCTCATCTTGACCGACGCCAACGGTCTCGACGAGAATAACCTCCTTCCCCATTGCATCCATCACATTGACAATATCTTGAGTCGAACGGGTCAGTCCACCCAGACATCCTCGAGTTGCCAAGGAGCGGATAAACACACCTTCATCAGTCGCATGACGTTGCATCCGAATGCGATCACCTAAGATCGCTCCTCCGGTAAAGGGGCTGGTAGGATCGACCGCCACAATCCCAACGCTCTTCCCTTCCTTCCGAAAGAAGTCCACCATCTTATCAACGATGGTAGACTTGCCAGAACCTGGAGGACCTGTAATCCCAATGATATAAGCTCTTCCCGTCTTGGGGTAGAGTTCTTTCAGTGGTTCCAGGGCAGAGGGCATTTGGTCGTCGATATCCCTCATCAATCGGGAAGCAGCCCGAATATCTCCTTCTAAGATTCGTTTGGCCAAACTCATATCTTCAGCAAAATATCAAAATTAAGGAGAAGAGGCAATAGTTATCGTGTCATCGTGTCCGTGTCACGTGTCTCGCGTGTTTTCGGACACGGAAAACGGATGTCGGACACGTTCTTTCTTTACAATGCTCTTCCTGGAACCCCGATGTGACGGGCGATGACAATCCTTTGGACTTCTGAAGTCCCTTCTCCGATATCCAGGAGCTTCTGGTTTCGATAATGGCGCTCGACCGCATATTCCTTCATCAAGCCATATCCACCATGGAGCTGGACGGCTTGGTTGGCCACTCGGTGGTACATCTCGGAACAAAACATCTTTGCCATGGCCGATTCTTTCGAGAAAGGTCGGTGTTGCTCACACAACCAGCAAGCTTTATAAAGGAGCAGCCTTGCCAGTTCAATCTCTGTGGCCATGTCTGCCAATTTAAAGGAATTGACCTGGAATGAACCGATCGGTCTTCCAAATTGCTCCCTTTCACTGGAATATTTAAGCGCCAATTCAAAGGCACCCTGGGCTCCTCCTAAACCCATGGCACCAATGCTGAGCCTCCCCCCATCGAGTGTGGCGAGCATCTGATGAAAACCATCCCCACGTCGGCCAAGAAGATTCTCCTTGGGTACTTTGCAATCCGTGAAATAGAGTTCACCTGTATTGGATGACCTCCAGACCATCTTCCCGTGCATGGTCTTTGTTGTAAAACCTGGGGTGCCGTTGGGCACCAGAATGCAAGAAAGCTCATTCTTTCCTGTTTGAGATTTCCCAGTCACTGCCTGAACGACACAGACTTTGCTGATATCGGTAGTGGAATTGGTAATGAAGATTTTCGAACCGTTGATGATCCAATGATCTCCTTCAAGAACCCCATTCGTTTTGGAAGCTCCTGCATCCGAGCCGGCATTGGGTTCAGTCAGGCCGAAGGAGGAAAGGGCTTTTCCTGAACAGAGATCAGGAAGCCACTTTTTTTTCTGTTCTTCATTCCCGTAATAATAGATGGGTGAAATTCCTAAGGAGTTTCCTGCGGCCAGGGTGGCCGCCTGAGATCCATCTATTCGTGCGATCTCTTCCACAGCAATGATGTAAGAGACGTAACCTACGTTGCTTCCATCATATTCCTCAGGAACGAAGGGGCCAAAGAGACCAAGATCTCCCATCCGTTTGGTCAACGTATAGGAGAATTCTTCTTTGTCATCCAGTTCCTGAGCAATAGGGGCGATCTCTTTTTCAGCAAAGTTTCGAACCATCTTTCGAAGCATTTGCTGCTCATCGTTCAAATCATAATCGAGTGGCATGGTTTCCTCCGGAAAAGTTTAGAGTTCGTAGTTCAGAGTTCGGAGATTTTAAAAGTAGATTTACTCCGAACCCCGAACTAATTACTCCGAACTATTTTTCATAGGGTACCCAGTAATAGTCGAGTATTGTATTAGTAGGTTTTTTTGTCCTGAATTCGGCCTTCACTTTCATTCCGATATGTGGTTTTCCATATAACAAATAACTTTTCGGGATTGTCGCCAAGCCCGGGAGCTCCACATCCACTTGCCAGTAGGGAGTGGAAAGCTCAATGCCAATTCCAGCATAAACGACCTCAGTAAAGGTATAGATCTTGCCGATCACTGGATTGGGCAAAGTCTTCCACGTCATTTCAGTATGACAGTCTGGACAATGGGCCCTGGGTGGAATCCAGAGGCGGTTCTCCGGACAGCTCTTGTTTGGACAAACCGTGGCTCGCAATTCTCCTTTTCTGAGGCCTTCGAAAAAAGGTGATAGCAAGCCGTAAGTGTGGACATGGGTAAGCGATCGAGGCCATTCAATCACTGTGGCCGGCTCCTTCTGACGTATTTTAGTCACCTGACCAATAAATTTTATCTGGTCTTTTCCTTTTGTCTCGGCTTTTTTCTTTGTCGCTACTTTTTTCTTTTTTTGTATCGTTTTCTTTACCATCGATTCTTTCCTCCTTTTCGGTGTACCATTTAGTCGCTTATGAAATAAAATCGTGTGCAAAATGGCAACAAAGTTATTCTTGATTGAGTGTATTTAAATCCGAAGTACGAAATCCGAAATTCGAAACAATCGCAAATGACCAAAATCCCAAAAGTTAGAATTGATTGTGTTTTGAAATTTGAACATTTGAATTTAGGATTTGCCCGCCCTGTTAAGTAGTTTTGGGTCACCTCTGTGGTGATGGATTACGATCCGTATTAAAAGCTAATTCGTTAATCTCTGGCCAAATTACTTAACAGGGTAAAGATTTCGATATTCAGATTTCGGATTTTCTCCACTCCAAATACCTGCAAAATCATTGGGTCTGCAAGCCCTGTCCTCAAGAGGAAGGTCCAGGGTTACCAGCTCTTTCTGAGAATGCCAACGGTTACATGGGAACCCACACCTGCATGGGAGACCCACAGGGCCTGTTTACTATCTTTAGGGATCTGCAAGCTCTGCCAATCCTTGGGTTTCTCTTTTCCCCACTTCTTCCAGATTTTGGGATCACCATGAAATTTGTCATATTTTTGCTGTAACTGCCAGAGACACTCAGCAGCCTGGAAGATACCTGTTGCCCCTACAGCGTGCATCGTTCCAATCAGTCCACCCGACAGGTTGGAAGGGCATTTTCCAGGTTTCCCTGTATTGGGATTGATGTAGTAGGCATCTCCAGACTCAATATAATCTTGCTCCTGACCATAGGGCCTGAGACCGATGTCTCCATAGGTCTGTAGGTCACTGATGGTAAAGGCATCGTGAAGCTCTACCAGGTCCATATCCTCGAGGGGATTTTTGATGCCAGCCATACGATAGACCAGCCAGGCAGCAAATCTGGCTGCCAGGAAACTCTCAAATCCCGGATAACGCGCCCCTTCTCTTTTGTAAAGATCTTTGTACATCTCCGGAGTTTCATGTGGAAGTAAGGGAACCTCCATATGTCGACGGTCAGCCACCCGTAAGGTATGGGTGCCGCCACAGATAAAAAGCTCACAGGGGTGGTCGGTTAACTTGTAGGCCGTCTCTTCATCACAGACCAGTACACAGGCTACCCCAGCACTCATGGCACAGCATTCAAGGAATCGCAGCGGATAGGCAGACATGGGGCTAGCCAGGACTTCCTCAACCGTATATTTCCCCGCCTGTTGGGCATATGGGGAAGAACAGGCGTAGAGATGGTTTTTAACGGCTATTTTTGCCCGGGTAACCTCGGATACATTAAAGGCCTCAGAAAAGCGGTTTGCCATAGGGGCATAATAGGATGAGTAAACCCGGCCCAGGCGGGTTTCGAAATCTTTGCAGGCTGCTGTGGCGATATAATAGTTGCCGGTCCGGGTATTCACTTCATCCATCCGCTCCCAACCCATAGCCAGAGCCACATTGGCATAACCCGAAGCTACCCCCATAGCTGCAGCAAGGATAGTTGAACCTCCGGTAGCCCCTCCTGTCTTGATACCTAAATTATGAATAGGGTCCAAACCCAAATAGTCATGGATCTTAGCCTCGCAGAGGAGTTGATCCTGGAAATGGTCAGCAAACGCACCATAGGTGGCAAAGTTCATCAGGCCTTTGACCTCCAAAGGGTCCAT
>Ga0315280_10005467_pt1 | contig 18084 bp, 17 predicted proteins | sample YL17G06_40_MG_FD_203697 | JGI IMG/M metagenome (GOLD analysis project Ga0315280, IMG submission 203697) | Sediment microbial communities from Yellowstone Lake, YNP, Wyoming, USA - YL17G06_40 | ecosystem: Environmental > Aquatic > Freshwater > Lake > Sediment | place: USA: Wyoming | collected... | reverse complement strand
GTATGGGATTATTGAAGGTGACGAGGTGGAAACGGGGATTTACAGGGTGAAAGCTGCGGTGGAGAAGCCTGAGAAGCCGGCGACTAACTTGGCGATTATGGCGATATACGTTTTTCAGCCGGTTATTTTCAAGGCGCTAGAAGCCACTGAGCCTGGGAGAGGTGGGGAAATCCAGTTGACGGATGCTATCCAGAAGCTTATTGATTGGGGTTTGAACGTGTACGCAGTTAAGTTGGATGAGAATTATGCGCATTTGGACATAGGTAGCCCTGAAAGATACTGGGACGCGTTATCCTTGTCTTATCAGCGTTTTTGCGGGAGGCCTACGTGATGATAGAATGAGATGATCCTTGAGGCGCGCGCGGAGGCTTTAAGTCAATCACATCGTTTCTATTCAACTGAAGGACGAAATATGGGAGAGTAAATCAATTGGGAATTATCGAGCAAGACCTATCAAATATTGTGGATAAATTAACTAAAGATGACATATCATTTGAAAATCAACGTGTTCTCGTTACTGGCGGGGCAGGTTTCCTAGGATCTTGGATCTGCGATACCTTGGTAAATCTAGGTGCAAAAGTCGTTTGTTTAGATAATTTTTCTAGTGGATTGTCGAGTAACATAGAACACCTTCACAAAGAAAATAAAATTGAATTCATTAAACACGATATCTCTAAACCGATTTCCTTCAAAAGAAAAATTGATGTTATACTTCATTTCGCAAGTAGAGCTTCACCACTAGAATTTGATAAATATCCTATTGAGATTCTTAAAGCTAATACCTTTGGTACTTGGACAGCATTGGAGCTTGCTACAAAACATAAAGCTAGATTTGTATTAGCGTCTACAAGTGAGGTTTACGGTGATCCTGACCCGAGGTATATTCCAACGCCTGAAACATACTGGGGTAACGTCAATTCTATTGGGATGAGATCGTGTTATGATGAAGGAAAAAGGGCTGCTGAAGCTTTTACGATGGCTTATAAAAACCAATTTGGTCTCGATGTCCGTATCATAAGGATTCATAACACCTATGGCCCCAGAATGAGAAAAGGAGATGTATATGGACGAGTAGTTACACGTTTTATTGACCAAGCAATTCGAGGTTCGCCTTTAACAGTTTTTGGTGATGGGTTACAGACGCGATCTTTTACTTATGTTACAGATATGATCGAAGGCATCATTAAAGTTGCGTACAAACCAGACATTACGGGAGAGGTGATCAATCTAGGAAGTGAAAAAGAAACAAGTATCATCGATCTAGCAAAAAACATTCGGGATTTAACTGGATCAAATTCAAAAATTGAGTACAGAGCACTTCCAAAAGATGATCCAAAAAGAAGATGCCCTAATATATCAAAGGCGATTAGATTATTAAATTGGAAACCCCACGTCCCTCTTAACGAAGGCATAGTTAAAACAAGAAGTTGGATGATAGAGAGTAATTAAAATATTCATATTATTTATTAGAAATAAACTGACTTCTATATAAGCGTATTATATAATTGGGGGATGTTTAACTTTTAAAAAAAGAATTTATTTTCAGACATACATATTTAATATCTTCATCAGTAAGGAATGAAGATGAAGGTAGCCAGATACCTCTTTTAGATATCATAACAGCATTAAGGAAAGCATTTGTAACATTTTTATAAGGAGGTTGTGTATGAATTGCAGGATAAAATGGTCTTACATCAACATTTTCCATTTTCATATAATCAATAAAAGATTGACGTTTCGATGCATCAACTAAAATATCAATAAACCATGGAGAAGTATTAGTTACATCAGTATCAATAAATTGAATATTATCATTATCACCTAATTCATTATAATATAATTTATATATCTCTTTTTTTCTTTGTAAACGCCATTTTATTTTTTTCATCTGTTCTAGACCAATGACTGCCTGCAAATCTGTAAATTTAAAATTATAACCCATTATTTCATAATAATCAACACCACTTTTTGGTCTACCGTAATCTTTTATCATTTCAATTTTTTTATATAAATGTTCATCATTAGTGACAACAATACCACCTTGACCTGTCGTAATCACTTTTGGAGTACTTAAAGAGAACGTTCCGATATCACTAAACGTTCCTAGATGTTTTCCGTCATAATAACAACCTAATGATTGTGAAGCATCCTCAATTATTCTTAAATTATATTTTTTAGCAAATTTTATAACATCATACATATTATGACTTCTACCATTGATACTCACATATACTATTGCTTTTGTATTATCAGATATTTTTTCTTCAGCGGCGCCTAGATCTAAACACAAATTCTTTAAATCAATATCAACTAGGACAGTCTTTCCTCCAGCTAGTTTAACAGAGTTGGCAGATGCAATCATAGTATAATCTGGAACAATTACCTCATCTGTAGAAGTTAAATCTAAAGATAATAATCCTACAACTAAACTCATTGTCCCATTAGTAACAGCTGATGCAAATTTAGAATTAACAAAAGTTTTAAAAACGTCCTCAAATTCTTCTGTTTTTTTGTATTCGGTAATCCATCCACCAGATTCCATGTATTTAATGACAGCACTTTTTTCTTCTTCCCCTAACCAAGGTTCCATCTGACTAATTCTTTTCATTCAACTCACCTTCAACTATCCTTCTATAAGGTTCATATGTTTTTCTTGTTTTTGGATATTCATGCCATTCGAGAACCCAACTATCGGTTAACGCTTTCATTAGGTGTGGAGCGCCAGGAGGAACAATTTGCAATTCTCCTTCAGAAAAGTTTTCGACAGACTCTTTTCCATTATTAATATATCTGCGTTCTACAATGCCCTTTAGAACAACACCGTATTCTCGGTTATCATGAAGATGACCACCACGTGAAGATCCTTTTTTAGTAAAAAAAAGTAAATATTCTCTTTCTTCTATCATAAAAACAAAAATTTTTCCCCTCGAATCTTCGAAAATTTCATCAATTTTCATTTTTTAGTACCTCACATAATTTTCTATAAGGCTCATAAAATGTTTTTTCATATGGGCCATTTCTCCACTCTATCAATAAGCTATCTTTTAAAGCGATAAGAATGTGAGGTACACCCTTAGGTATAACGACAAGTTCATTTTCATTTAAAATTTTTTCTTGATCTATACCATTCACATAGGTTAATAATTTAATTTTACCATATAAAACAACATCAAATTGGTCTCCAAGAAAATGGATATCTCCACCTCTTGCATGTTGGTTTTTTATTTCACATAATTTATATTCTTTTTCTTTATAATGATATAAATACATAAAACCTCTTTCATCACTTAAATCACTTATATTTTCAGTCATCTAATTTTTCTCTCCAAAATTTAATTGTTAAATCAAGACCCTTTTCTAAAGAAGTAAATTCAGGTATTTTTAAAGTATTAAGAATTTTTTCATTAGAACCAATAAGATGAAGTATATCTAAAGGTCTTGCAGGCATAGTATCCCATTCAATTTTCCCAGAAAAATTTGTTTTTTTAGCAATTAGATCAGCTAATTCTTTAATAGAGACTCCTCTACCAGTAGCAATGTTAAATGTTTCACCAATAGTCTTTTCATTCTCAATCGCAAATGTATATGCATCTAATTGATCTTTTAAATATACAAAATCTCTGATAGGATTAGGATCACCTAATTTACAGATATCTTGTTTTAACATTTGTATAATAGTTTTTTCAACAACAAACCAAGTATCATTTAATCTACCATAACTATTAAATGGTCTAAAAATCGTTATTGGAAAATTATAGGCTTTATATAAATAATTTAAATAAGTTTCTGCAGCATATTTACTTACTGCATAAGGAGTATTAGGAATTAAATTATTATCGGTTTCTTTTTTAATTTTTTCTGGGCTTATACCATAAACTTCTGCTGATGAAGCAAAAATAAACTGTTTAATTGAGGAACATTTAGTACATACCTCTGCTAAATTTACAGTGCCGAGAAAATTAGTTTCTATTGTTTCCTGAGGATGAGCATAAGAATATGCAACGGCAGTCATTGCTGCAAGGTGAATGACAATATCTGGTTTAATATCATTAATTGCTTTTGTTATAGCAAAAATATCCCGTAAATCAGCAAAATAAACATCCTTTATATAGGGATCCACTTTACCAATTCGACCAGCCACATACCGTTCAAGAGAATATACTTCGTAACCCTTCTCAAGTAAAAGATCCCTGAGGTGCCCGCCGATAAACCCCGTTGTGCCAGTTATCAATACTCTTACCATGAAATTTCTACAGTAATGATTGGTGATATATATTATAACTTCTTCGTTGCGCGCATAAGTGTTCATTAATTGTTTTGTGGCTCTTTTCTTTTGATTAAGCCTATTTATGGCGTGAATAAATATTTAGAGGTGAGGATGCAAGGGGATTTTGGAATTAAGTCATGATGGAGGTGATTAACCGTTTCGGACGGTTTTAAACGCCTCCCCCTTGACACCCTCAAACTACTCTTCTCCAGCATCGATATAAGCCTCACCACGGCCCGGATCGAGGCCCTGTACGCCAGCTCCGGGAGAGGCCGACCACGTTACCCCGTGCGATCCATGCTCCTAGCGCTGATGTTCATGCGCTTCGAGGCCATACCGTCGATTCGGAAGCTCTGCAGGAGGCTGGAGAGGAGGCAGTACGCTCGGGACATCTGCGAGTTCGGCGACTGTACTCCAAAGCACAACACCTTCAGCCTCTTCATCGCCCGCGCCGGCCCGGAGGCGATCGGGGGCCTCTTCAAAGAGCCGAGGAACCAAGCCCTCGCGATGGGTATCGTGGATGAGGGCGAAGCCGTCAAGGTCAGCCTGGACAGCACCTTCATGAAGGCGTACTCCAGGCGCGGGAGGAAGGGAGGCAAGAGCGACAGGGGTGCCCGGGTGGGCAAGACCGACCGCAGGAACTACGAGCTCGGCTGGAGGGCCCACGCCGTCGTCTCAATGTCGGCCTTCCCCATCAATTACGTGGTGAGGCCGCTGCTGAGGGAGGCTCCGCGGCTGCTCAGGTCGTGGGGGAGGCGTATCAGCCACGTGATAGCTGACAGGCAGTACTACTCCGCGGAGGTATTCGCCTTGGTAAGAGGGCTTGGGGCTGAACCTGTGATTCCGCACCCGTCCCGCGTGAAGGAGCCGCTGATCGAGCTTTGGCTGACGAAGCGCTTCAGGGTCAGGGGTGACCCGCGGCTGGTGGGGCTCTATAGGCTGAGGATGTCGGTGGAGCGGAGCTTCAAGGCAGGTAAGCTTGAGCTCATGATTTAGAACCTTCGCTGGAGGGGTGTGGCGAAGGTTAGGATGCATGTCGGTATCTGTTTCGCCTGCATCTACGCCGTCGCGATATCTGCTCATATAATAGGTAGGCCGGAGCTTGCGAACTGTATTGCTGCCTTCACGTTTTAAGCCTAGGAAAAGGCTTCATTCGAGAAATAAGACCCAAAATGAATTAATGAACACTTATGCGCGCCGCACGATAAATCCAATAACTTCATAGATTCTTAAATAACTTTTAGAATATATATGGAATCAATAACTGAATTAGTTTCTTCTCATTTTTATTTAAAAAGAACTTATCAAATATTATCTTCTTTAGGATTCGACCTTTTTAAAATCCTTACTTTTTAATATAGTATTCTTTCTTTTATTAAAACTTATATACAATTTAAAAGAAAATCCGATAAAACTTTGATAAAAATAAAGAGTATTTACCCAATTTTATTTGATAGATTTTCTCAAGCAGGTCAAGCTAAAGACCATTATTTTTTCCAAGATATTTTGGCAGCAAGAAAAATCTACAATCGAAAACCAAAACGCCATGTTGATATTGGTTCGAGTATATCAGGTTTTATTGCACACCTCATGGTTTTTATGGATATTGAAGTAGTTGACATTCGTCCCTTAGAGAGTTCGCGCGCGCAATTTCGCTCTTCCTTTTAGACAAAATAAATTTGATTAAAACAATCCTACTTTCAGCAATTGGAGGTTTTCTTTCTTTTATTCTCTCATCTAATTATTATGTACCATTAATTTTATCCACATCTCCACAAACAATTTTCGCATCACTCGGATCTATTTCAGGCGCGCGCTGCTGTTTTGATGCCTGGGGCTGGTTTTGTTAGGGTTGGTGGCTTTTAGATGTTTTTGTAGATTGCTTGTTAGTTAGACGGGTGCAGATAGAAAACGGAGTTAATACGAAACCTCCTTATTGGTTTTACTTATTTGATATGGCAACTAAGTTGCGAGATGCCTTTCCCTAAGTTCATTTAGCGCTTTTTCGAAGAGGTCTATGGCCCCCCAGTCATGAGTTTTAGCCCACTCTGCCAGTTCAGTTAATCCTTCTTCTAAGCTGATCGTGGGTTTGAAGTTTAGGAGTTTTTGTGCTTTGGTTGTGTCGGCGTAGCAGTGGCGTATGTCACCCTTACGATATTCGTTGGAAATGTGTGGTTGAAGGTTCGGTTTTTCGTATAGTTTTGTAAAAGTTTCAGCTAGGTTTTTTATTGGTAGAGGCTTTCCCGTTCCGATGTTTATGGCTTGGTAGTCTGCCGTGTTGTGTTCTAGTACGCTTAGGTTTGCTTTGGCTACGTCTTTTACGTGGATGAAATCGCGTGTTTGGTTTCCGTCTTCGAAAATGTAGGGTGCTTTATCGTTGAGTATGCGGCTTGTGAATATGGCGGCACATCCGGTGTATGGGTTTGATAAAGCTTGTCTAGAGCCGTAGATGTTGAAGTACCTGAGGGCTACGGTTGGAATCCCGTAGGTTTTCCCTAAAAGCAAAACCATCTCCTCCTGATGGCGTTTCGCCATGGCATAAATTGAAGTCGGCATCAGAGGTTTCTCTTCATCAGTAGGTTTTGGTATTAAAAGTGAATTGCAGTTAGGACAAGACTGATCCCATTGCTGTCTCTTCAGTGCCTTTTCACTTCGAAGTCCTGGGTAAACGTTAACACAGCATTTTTCACAATAGTACTTACCTTCGCCATAGATCGACATGCTGGAGGCTACGACGAGTTTCTTTACTCTGTTTTTCTCGTTTACCACGAGATCAAGTACAGTTGCTGTTCCTCTTGTATTAACATCTATGTACCGCTCAATATCGTACATAGACTGCCCGACACCTACCATTGCAGCCAAGTGGACTATTGCATCAACATCCTTGATGAGTTTCTTCAGCAATTGACGATCCCGCACGTCGCCAAAGACGACAGTTGAACTCTTGTTAACATAATCGGGCGTCTTTGCTCCCATTCCATGGACTTGAGGCTCTAAATTATCGAGAATAATGACGTTATAGCCTTTCTCTATCAGGACATCAACAGTGTGTGAACCTACGAAACCACATCCTCCAGTGACTAAAACAGTTTCAACGTTCTTGGCTTTCAGCTTGTCGTTCCCTCATTTGCAGGTTATTTGACCGTCAAGCACGATCAATGATAGAAATGATGGTTTTTCGGGCGCTATTTAAGCCTTTACGCTACAGTGCGCGCCAGCTTGTAACGTAATTGACCGGTCAAATCTATGAGACTTGTTCGCTAGACACGGATTCATGCCCGAATCGGTTTGTGCTCGCTGACGGTCAGACATAAGACTGCTAGAAGGGCAGGGAACTGGTAAGTGTTAGAGGATTGACGGCGGATAAACTCGTATAGGAGTTCATGGAAGCGGGCCATGGATAGCTAGATGGTATGTAGCCTATGCGGAGCAAGGGTTGAGGCAAGGAGAGTGCCGGAGTACACGGCTGATGTACATCCAAAGCTGGCTGAAACTGAGGCCTACGTAAGACGCAACATCTGACCGGTCAACCTTCCATGATTAACGTTACAAGCTGGCGCGCGCCCTTAATGGGAGGACGGAGATGACGAGACGCTTCCCAGGCGTGATGATGCTGACGGTGAGGAAGCTGAAGGCGTAGCTGGTTCCACGCTTAGACTTCGTGCCTACCACTCCTTCAGTGTGAGGCGCCCCATAGTAAGGGCGGTCGTGCCAGTCGAAGGCTACGGCCGCATTCTTGAGGGTTATGTCTTCCTTTTTAAACATCTGTACGCAACGGGCTATCTGGGCTTCAGCCGCCTCTAAGACCTCCACCACAGCCACAGCTTTAAAATAGTCCAACAGTGTCTCCGACGTCGGCACATGTTTATACTCACGAAGCGTCTCAGCCAATCCTTCGGCGTAACTGTTCATAGAGCCGTGTGGAGAGTGAGATCTACAAGGGCACCCTTCCCATACCAAGAGCTCCTCTTTATCTCAAACCTGAAGAGCGGTCCCATCAAATCCTCAACAAAACCCCTTAACTTCAAGAAAAGAACATCCAAGATGATTCCCTAATCTTTGACGAAAGAGAAGCTCTGTGGATTTAATCTATAGCTGTAGAGTCATCTCTACACCACCCCACACCAAGCCCAATCCCTCACCCGTTCACCAGCACATTATTATAAAGCCACCTTACCCACCAGCTCCCTCACGATGCTCTCAAAGCTCCTAGCCAAGCTGTGCTCACCGAACAGCCGCTTAAACGTCGAGTAAGCCGTCTCCACCGCCCACCTCCTCCCATAACCAAATAGCTTACCCACCCATCGTAGCCGAGGCGCCTGATCAGCTCCACAACCCGACGCCTGCCAGAATGACCCCTATCAGACCTCCCATTCCTCTTCGGCTTAACCACCGCCTCGATCCCAACACCCTCCAGGAGACGATAGACCGCCGACGAGTCGTAGGCACCATCCCCGTAGAGCTTTGAGACCCTCACGTTCCTCCCCGACTCCTCGACTAAACCCGGCAGAGCCTTCACATCGTGCTCATCATCCATAGTGACCTCCATGGCGACCACCTCATGGGTCTCGGTGTTAACGGCGAAGCGGGCGCTTTACGTACCGCTTCTTCTTCCCGTGCTTCCTCTCTATCCATCCCCCGGCCTTGTGTACGCTTATGCCGGTGCTGTCGACGGCGATGGTGACTGGTTCACTGTTCTCGGCTAGGTGCCTGTAGGGGTCGACGCTGAGGCGTAGGATGCGTTTCCTGAGGCCTGAGTAGTCGGCGGGTCGGAGGGTTGGGGGAGGTTGTGGAGGACTCTGGTGAAGCCTTCGAGTTGTCTGTAGGGGAGGCCGTAGAGGTATCTGATGACTGAGAGGAGTTGGATGTAGGTGTTGGCGTGGAGGTAGGGGCGGCCTCGTCTGCCTTTGTTCATGGTTTTTAGTTCTTTTTCGTGGTTCTCTAGGAGGGAGGGGTCCAGGATGAGCTCTCCTCGCCTGATTAGGCTCTCGTCGGTCTCCTTCCAGCCCATTGGTTCCTAGAATACGGCTTTATTTATCTAAAACTTTCCATTAAATTCACAATGTAAAAGAGACCATTTAAATTTGCATCTACTGGCTAAGCAAAGGAAATTAGAATTTGCGGTCTCTTATGCAAGTAATGAAAGTTTATTGAAGACCCTCCTTCCGGGCTACTTCTTCAAAGTTCCTTGCAACAATATCCCACCTATAGCCGTGGGCAGTGAGGACCGCGTTCTTTGCAAGTTCTTCTCTTAGAGAGTCATTTGAGAGTGCTTCGTTAATTCGGTTGGCTAAGGCTTTTGCGTCGCCAATTGGAGCAAGTAGGCAATTCTGGTTGTCAACCGTATATTCCCTTGCGCCTTCCGTATCAGTCATTACGACAGTTGCAGCACAGGCCATCGCTTCCAAAGGAGGCATTGGCAAAGATTCGTGCTTTCCAGTGTTAACAAATATTGAACCTTGATAGAGGTTTGCGAGTTCTTGATCATTGGTTATCCATCCGACAAATTTGTGTGGGAAATCCATCTCTTGTGAAGCAACTGCTTGCTTTTCTCCGATTATAACTACTTCAAAATCATTTCGCATCTTGTACAAGCGCCTTATCGCTCCGACAAATGTGTCGAAGCCCTTGTTTGGGTCAATTCTTGCTACGGTTACTATTCTACGTTTGTGTTGGATAACTTTTGCGGAACGGAAGACCTCATGATTTATACCCATCCCAATATGGTAAGCCTTACCGCCATAATTCTCTTCCAGAAATCTCTTGAGCCAAGCACTCTGGGTAAACCGAATGAACGGGTACGTGTAGGTCTTGTTTGCGAAATACCTATAAACAGAGTGTTTCGAGAACATTGTCTCATACGCTTGGGCAAAATACATGCCTGGCTGTTCTATCATCTCAGATACTTTCAGAACAGGAAAAGTCGTTTGCCAAGCAGTTGCAACGTAGACTGCGGGCTCCGATGAGAGGAGCAGAGATAAGGCATAGGTTACAAGCTGAACGGGAATCAGCAATGGAGTTTTCATCGAGGCCCCCGCTGCAATGTGATTGATAAATGTCATTGGATGACAAAGGTAGTTCACGTTTACATATGATACACTTGGTTTCGACTTGCTCCCACCCAAAAACGTGGGAATTCTACTGAGGTCTACGAAAGCAACCACTGAAGCGTCATGACCGTTCTTTGATAGTTGCATCGCCAAATTGTAAATATTTCTGGATCCCCCTCCAGAGTACAGCGTCCGCGCGGCTGTTATAACAAAGCGAACCTTCATTTGCTCTTCCCCAATTAATGCAGGTCTCTCTATACTCCGTCTTCTTTTGCACTAATATGAAAGATATATTTTAAGATTTTTATTTCTTCTTTTGAATTGATAAGCATTCTCTCAGGAGTAAATGTCCATTCTGGTCTTAAAATAATATTCGTTTAGACTCTTTGTTTCTAAGAAAATTCTTTAAGTGAGATAACAGCTGTTTATCGCTCCTATTCCAGCTGGTTGTTCATAGAATATTTAAAGATGTGGCTCTCACACTCATAAGTTGAAAACAAAACTAGTCAGGCGGGGTATGGTGATACTCATGCAACGCCCGAACCTGAACGTGTATAGCTCCTTGGATGTTCCATTAGCTTACGAGATCGAGTCTCTATTGTTGAAAACCCACTGAATGAGTCTTCCCACCCCTTCTCCAGGGGTTATCTTTGGAACCCATTTCAGGATTTCTTTTGCTCTACTTATGTTGGATATGTAAACTTTTTGATCAGCTGTTCTCCAGTCTGTATAGGTTAGGCGCGGGGTTTTGTTTGTTAGTTTCTCAATAAGGCCAAGAAGTTCGATTAGAGAAAGACTATTGCTTGGTCCTCCGCCGATGTTACAAACCTCATGCTTTAAATTTGACGCCAGAAACTTATCAAACACCTGAACCAAATCACCGACATAAAGAACGTCTCTGACCTGTTTTCCATCTCCATAGATAGTGACTGGCTTACCAATAAGCGTTGCAATGATGAACCAAGCCACCCAGCCCTGGTCTTCCACTCCGAACTGTCTTTCCCCGTATATGCAACTCATCCTAAATACTCCAGTCTTTAAGCCATAAGTATGTGCATAGTCTTGAACGTATATGTCTGCAGCAAGCTTTGAACATCCGTAGGGACTATGCCCAGTCAAATCTATTGAGAAATCTTCAGGTATCCCATTTCTGTACTTAGGGTCTGAAAACTCGTACCTAGTTTCTTTTTCAACAACAGTTATTCTATTGACGTTCTCTCCGTAGACTTTGTTAGTGGACGTTAAAACGACAGAAGCATCATTTTCCCTCGCTACTTCCAGCGCGTTGAAAGTCCCAGCAGCGTTTATTTCGAAATCCGTTTTAGGATCCTTCATAGATGCCGTAACTGCGACTTGAGCAGCAACATGCACAATGGCGTCCACTTCGGCGCCCGCCGTTCTAAATTCCCCAAGTTTTCTGATGTCTCCTTTTATGAGATTTATCTCAGGATATTTCTGCTTTAGATAATTCCAATTGTACAGCGCTCCCTTGCTTTCTTTGCCAAGAAGTTCGGCGCGTGATAGATTATCAAAAACTGTGACCTCGTTTCCCTCACGAGCATAATATTCTGCAACATGAGAGCCGATAAAACCTGCCCCGCCTGAAACAAGAATTTTCATTTGACACTCCAAACCCCATTATTTAGGCTCATATTCTTCACCGCTCTTTTATCTTTTTCGTTGACATTCGGAATGAAAGCCAGTTCGCACTGTTTGGTCTCAATGTTATTCTATTAAATCCGGTGGACTTGAATCGATCAAAAATAGATAAAAATAAAGTTTACCAAATATAGCTTGGGGAATTATGCCTAGAAGCGTTCTCTTAACGGACGAAGACAGGGCTCCACTAGTAAAGGTAATCGTGTGTTTGAGGTTTTCATCTTTTAGGCTGCTTATGAATTTGTGAACTCTTCGATGAGCTATGACTTTGTATTTAGGCACTCTTGAGTTCCTCGAGTGTTACGTAGATTCCTTTCTTCATCTCTTGGATTGAGCGTTCTATATCCTTTATTTTCTCTTTGTAGAGTGCTACTTCAGGAAGCTCCTTTGTGATGACTTCTTCAATGATGTCTTTGATGAGTCTCAGCCGCTCGTTTACTCGTTTAACTTCGTCGTAAATCATTTCAAGCGTCACTCGGGTATGCGCGCGCACTGAGTTATATAGATTCCTGACTTTCCTCCGATATGATTGGAGACTCAGGTAAGCAAACGCCGTTATCGTTACAGCCCAAGATGCAATCCAGATAAGTAGCACGATTTCACGGGTTTTTTGGGGGGTATACTGGAGTTCTACAGTTTGAACACCAGTCTTATTTAAGTAGAACAAGTTTGCCCAGCCAATTGATTCAACCTTTGCTAACCTTTCACCATCGCAAGAAGCTATCCATCCTGGATCATTTCGATCATTCAATTGTATCAAAACAGGCGTCTCCGAAATGACTTTCATTTTAAAAGCTGTACCCGTGGAGCTTGTCGATTCCATATCTATTTGCACATCGTTGAAAGAAGATGATTGGTTATTCGGTGAGGTACAAAACAGAATGATGTTTTCTAGGTTACCTATGTAAGTTAGATCGAGATTATGGTATCCTTGGGATAAATAGAACGGTTTGGTCACTATCCATTCAGGCGATAAAGAAGACATGTTTGAAATCATACCCCCGTCTATTGATACCTGAACCTTTCCTTGCACATTGAGCGTGAGAGTATAGAAGCCTGAAGTAGGAACGAAAACTTTAGAACCTGTATCTGCAGGATATTCTCCATTAAGGGCCGAATTTGAGAGAACATGCATGTTCTTAAGATATAAATATCGTAATGTACTATTTTCTTCCCCATCGGTTTCAATTCTAAGCCTTATCATCTTTAGAGGTAATCTCGAATTAAAGCCATAGTAGCCCGCTGTAGGTGCGTTTATTTTCATAGTGTCTTTTAACCATCCGCTTCCCGTGTTGTTCAGCTGGAACTCTTCTCTGCCGTCTGATGTATCTATAAGCTGCAATTTAACGTCAGAATGAGTTGTAAAATTCCCATAGAATTCAAATTCTATGTTGTCATTAATCAATATCAAATTTTCGGGAACAACGAAGCTTAGGAAGTAAACAGATTGTTTGCTCTCATCGATTCCGAATGCTATTGCACCATCTTCATCCAAAAGGTTCATTGGTACAAAGGCTGGCTTTTGCCAGTTCGTAACATTCAACAGGTCCAGCATTGGGTTTATATTGTAGACAAAGTATTGCGTTTCAAAAATTCCCTGAGGAAGTACCGTAGAAACTGTGGGATTGAAGACTAAGCCATACGCAACGAGACCGGAATACTTGCTTAACAGATTCGTCGAGAGTAATGGAAATACCAACTGGCTCCTAACTCCAGCTTGCGCCAGCGAATCAAGATACTGAAGGTTATAATAGTAATCATCAGTATTTTGGGAGAGTATGAACAAAGGGCGATCAGCCACTATGTGCTGAGCAAAATTCACATTCTCAAATATTGCGAAGGAATCACTATCTGAGACTAGGTGGAGGTCGTTTTGACTTTTCAGATAAGCATAAAAGAGTTTAGGATCGCCAACTACACCTCGGTTAAATGATCTTAAAGGTCCAGCGTAAGCAGATTGCTTGTAGACTGCCACATACCTGACACTTGCCTCGGAAAGCAACGGTACGATGTTACTTCCATTCGTGATAATTTCTTGAAATATTTGTGAGATCAGTTCATCAGCTGGAGCATCATCACCAAGTGGAAAAAGTGTATATGGATCAAATTGCATCACGCCGTAAAGATGTGGATCAATTGGAAGCCACAGAGATCTGAAGAAAACTTGCGAGTTTCTCTGCTCATCAATCCATTCCTTTATTTCGAAGTAAGCCTGTGGCACAGTCGTGCTAAGATAGTCTCCTCCAAATGCGGTATAGCGTTTCGATACAACTTCTCCTTGCAACTCGTCCCCTGAGAGAATCAGAGGATATTGTGAGAGAACAATAACCAAAATAAATACTACCGATAGAGTGCGAAAAACCTTTCTGATCCGAATGCAAGCAATTTTGGAGGATGTTGATGTACTCATGCGCTTGGCTACAAAATCTAACGTCAGCGCGATCAGAAAAGAATATCCTAAAGGAGTTAGAGAAAGTAGTTTATACGACTCCCTAAATACAAGAAGTAAAGGAAAGCGTTCAAAAAGTATCCATGAATATCCTTCTTTTGTAAGCCAAGAGAAGGTGATAACTGAAAACTCTAGTGCAAAGAAGAACCATACATACCGTACCACTCGCTTTTCTCTGATGAGAAGAGATGTAAAAGCAAGTATGGGAATGAGATAAAATACAGCGGGTAGTGTACCATAAAAATCGCTTGGGAGCCATTCTACATGGCTTCCAGTAAGCTTTAGGAGGTTTTCTGGTCCCGAATTACTGTAAACAGATAGGACGTTCTCTCGTAGTTCCGGGATTGAACCAAGGGTGGAAAAAATGGATTGATATGTAGTTGATAAAATTAATGGTATGTAATAGCTGGATGTGAGGAAAAAAGCCAAAATAAACCCTATAGCCGTTGATCGGGCTATTTTAAGCAAGTCTCTTTTCGTAGCAACAGTGAAGATTGATATCAAGAAATACAGAACAGCCATTGGTAATACTATTAGCAAGGCGTCTCTATTGTAGAAATTTGAGAACGCCAAGACAATCGAAAAAAATAAGATGCTTCTTACGTCCCCTCTATTAACTAGATATATATAGCTAAGAATAATGAGAGGCAACAGAGCGTACAAGTAGAGCCATGGCGAGACACCTATCGCAAAAAGAAACGCTGAAATGGGGTTAAATGAGTAGAAAAAAGAAGCTATTTCTATAGCAATTTTCGATTTCACCACTTGCGAACGAGACAATAGGAGATACATTGTGACGCCCGAAAAAGGTTGAAGAGAGAGCCAAAACACTTTTTGAGCAATTCCTATATCTCCGAAAAATACTGTAGTTATCAGCCCAAAGAGCAGGTGGTAGGTTTGAGCGCTCCCGGGGGTTCCAAGCTTATTAGGAAACCAAGATGTCTGAACCAGAGATACTCCCTTGTCTAAGCTATTAAAGAGATTAAGATCAGAGTAGGCAAAGTTCATCTTTGGAAGTAGAGCACGATAAATGAAGACATAGAATATTGCCAATAAGGATAAGAACAAGATTAAGCGAGTATGCTTCATGAGAGAAAACTTCAGTTCCTTGCCATATCGTGTAAACATGCCTTCTGAACTTAACTCTTTCAACCTATTACTCACTACATCTTGCAGAAGAAACTAAATGATGTGCGCGCGCACTATCCGGGGTAGCCTGCGGACGGCATTCTCCTATCGGGTCTCTGCAAGACCAGTCGGATAGCAGCTTGAGTATACCAGTCAAAATAACGGTCGCTTGGACCATGATTACCATGGGCGAGTCAGTGAAGATATATTACAGGAACAGTTATTAAAGTTAAATCCTCTAGGAGTTACGCAGTTGAGGTTAGTGTTAGGATGGGGTTGATCAGGTAGGCTCTGATAGCTCCTCTAATTATCGACGCCTTCGCCTCATACCAACTCACGCCCGTACGCAGCCGATTCACCTCGAGACGAATGAAGGCCCTGATGGAGCACGCCAGATGATTCAGCTGCGCCACAGCCCCCCGCACCTGAGACCTCTCTATCCCGCAGCACTGCTTGATACCCCTGTGGTAGGTCTCAATACCCCAACCCCTCCCCGAGAGCATCCTCCTCTCCTCCTCAGCGATCCAAAGGTCCCCGGTGGCCCAGTGCTCCGCCTCACCGTCCCTGGAGAAGGATCGGAACACACGGACCATCCCGTAGCCCTTGAGGTGGACCTCCCGCCCCTCGGGTGGAATAGCAGGCTCGCTCACCTGCCTGTAGCCGGATCGGTCGGGGTCGACGAGCCTGTTCGCCTTCAGCCTGGTCAGCCACCTCCACCCTAGGCCGCGCAGGGTCTTCAGGTTACCGAGGCTCGAGTACCAGCTGTCGAAGAGGACGCAGCCCGGCTTGAAGCCGCGCTCACCGGCCCTCAGCAGCATATCCCTGAAGCTCTCGTTCTTCGTGTGGCCTCCCATCGGCTTGTCGTAGACTCTGAAGTCGCAGGGTATCAGGGCCTCCCCGTCGGTCCAGAGGAGGGTGAGGAGGTTTATCCCTTTGACGACGCGGCCGTGTTTGCCGCTCCAGTGGTAGGTGACCAGATCCATCTTCTCCGCGTACGGCTTGTCGGGGGTCGTGTCGTCCAGCACCATGAAGCCCTTCTCGCGGTTCACGACGGTCTGTGCCTCCCTCCAGAGTGCCCCTGTGTCTGGGGGCTGCCTCTTGAGGAGGCGTGTGAAGGCGTCGTGGGCGGATGAGAGGGGTTTCTCGGGTTGGCTTCTGGCGGCTTCGGTGCATGTGAAGGCTTTCTGGGCTGCTATTAGGAAGTGGATGTAGTCCAGGTCGCTACATCGGGGGTGGTTCATCGCTCACTCAGTAGACCTTAGTCGTTATTGTGTGTTTGAGTTTTAGGCGGGTTTTCTGGTTTTTGTTTGTTTGTATTAGAGGGCTGTGATTCCAATTATTCTCAGGTTGACTAGCCCGCACACTATGTCCGTCATGGTGTCATAGTGTTTGAGGCGGTTTCTGAACTCGTGCGCCATTATGCGAAACTTCTTCACCCGGCTAATCGTGTGCTCCACCACCACCCTCTCCCCTGAGAGCCGCTGGTTGTAGGCCTTCTCCTCACAGGTGAGCTCCCTCGCCTTCACGCCCCGCTTACCCCTTCCAGGGCTCCGCCTCTTAAACGGCACCAACGCATTCAACCCGGGATAATCGTTCCGTATCCCATCGTAGCCCAGATCCAGTCCCAGACACACCTCATCTGGTAGCCGCGGGTGACGCCACTTGAAGAGGGCGTAGTCGTGTCTGCTTCCCCGGGCGTGAGGCGTCTTGTGGAGGATCAGGCCGTCAGCGTTCACCGTTATCTGGTTCTTGACTGTGTGTCTCTTCTTCTTGCCGCTGTAATGGGTTCTCCTCTTACCCTTGTCCCTGGGCCGCGGGATCTCCTGTTCTGTGGCGTCCAGGAAGGCCTTGAAGCCCGGGAAGAGGGCCTCCACCTCGTCGAGGTTTCCCAGCCGCCTGGCTCTCTGGTGTATCTTCCCGGGCAGAGGCAGAACCTGGGTTACCAGGGGTTCAAGCATGCGTATGTTTTTGAGCACGTTGGTTTGTCCGAGGTTGAAGAGGAAGCCCAGCAGGGTGGATGTGACGTAGAGCCGGTGGTACATGAGCAGCGTCACTAGCCTGTCCCTTAGGGGTAGTTTGAAGGGGTGTCCTGCCCCGATCCTTCTTTTCCTGTCCTCTCTGTGGAGTCGTTTCTCCTCGTATGAGGCGTGTGAGTCCTGGGTTTTGGAGTATAGAGCGTCGAATTCTTGCACCTCGAGGCCTGTGAAGGACTTGAAAATCAAGGGCTTTCGGGATAACACGTCGTAATTCAGCATGATAATGGGCTCCAGAGTAGAATTACTCCATAATCTTAATAAACAAGCCGTTCTGTACGTGTTTAGCTCGGATTAAAAGAAGAGGAATTTACCTTATTTTTACATAATTTTTGCTAAAGAATTCATGGAAATGTCAAATTAAGCATCGTGTAAAATTTAACTTAACATGTACGCACAACGAGCTAAACACTCATGAAAGATGTCCTCTCGGCCGGTGACCCTGAGCCTACCCGAAGCCAGCAACCAGAACATCATCTATTAAGTGACTTAAGCTTT
>Ga0315280_10005466_pt1 | contig 18084 bp, 9 predicted proteins | sample YL17G06_40_MG_FD_203697 | JGI IMG/M metagenome (GOLD analysis project Ga0315280, IMG submission 203697) | Sediment microbial communities from Yellowstone Lake, YNP, Wyoming, USA - YL17G06_40 | ecosystem: Environmental > Aquatic > Freshwater > Lake > Sediment | place: USA: Wyoming | collected... | reverse complement strand
CCCCAACAGCGAACCTGGCCATCAGCGGCTCGCCTTGGCCCGTGGCCCCGGCACGCCTCGGGGCGGATCCAGGCGCGGCGGCACCTGGTCGTCGGGCGTGGAGGTCACCGTCCAGTCCTTCTGGTCCTTGAAGAGCATTTGCGCAAGCAACGAAAGGTCGATCTTCCAGACCGGCCACTGGTGACCGCCGGAGTCCATGCGCCAGAGATGGGGAACGCCCATCTGCTTGAGGTCCTGGTGGAAGGACCAACTCAATCTCATCAGCCCATCCCGATCGCCGCAGGAGATCCAAAGCAGGCGAAGCTTCTCCTTGGCCACCGCGGGCTCCGCGATCAGCTCGCGGGCGGGCCTGGTGTTGGGGGCCGACGAGAAGCCGCCGACCCACGCGAAGGTGTCCAGGTGCGTCAGGCCGAAATTCAGCGATTGGCCGCCGCCCATCGACAGTCCCGCCAGCGCGCGGTGCTCGCGGTCGGCCTGTACCGAGTAGTGCAATTCGACGTAGGGAATCACGTCGTTGAGCAGGTCCTGTTCAAAGGCGGCGTAGGCTTGGTACGGGTTGCCGTCGAACGGGTTGGCCGGGGGCGGGTCGGCCGACGCCCGGCCGTTGGGCATCACTACAATCATCGGGACGAGCTTTTTGTCGGCGTGGAGGTTGTCCAGGATGACACCGGCCGATCCCTTCTCGACCCATCCGGTCTCGGTGTCGCCAATCCCGTGCAACAGGTAAAGGACGGGGTATCTGGCATCCTTGGAGTAGCCGGGGGGCGTATAGACGAGCATCTTGCGTTTGACGCCGACGGTCTTCGAGTCGTACTCGACCGTCTCCACCTTGCCCCGCTGGATGGCGTCGCGGCGGGCGTCCAAGCCCGTCGGCGCAGCGGTGGGCGGGGCGGTGCGACCTGCGGCGGACGATGCGCTCGGCGGGGCCGCCGGCTGCGCGGCGCCGCTGGTCTGGGTGACTGGGACGAAGAGCCGCGGAGCCAGCTCGTTCAGATAGTGCCGCCAGTTGATCCAGGTATGGCCGCCAGCGCTCAGGTGGAGTTGGTTCTTGATCCCGTGCTTGGTCAACACCTCCGCCAGAGCCTTGGAGCCGCTGAGGGTAAAGTCCTTCTCTCCGACGCAGATCGAGAAGAGCTTGATCCACTGGTTGATCTTGGGGTTGCCCAGGAACGCCGCATTCCGGGTCTCCCAATCGGCGGCATTCTGGCCGATGCCGGCACTCCAGACGGCCACGTAAGCGAACTGATCAGGGTGGCTGGTCACGGCCTGGAGCGTCTGGCCGCCGCCCATGGAGAGGCCCGCGATGGCGCGGTGCTCCCGGTCGGCCAGGACGCGGAAGCTCTTCTCCACCTGCGGAACGATCTCCTTCATCAGCTCGTTGGTAAACCGGCCCTGGGCGGCGGCCATGGCGGCCATGACCTCGGGCGACGGCTTCGCGCCGGGGGTGAACCGGGGCAGGTTCGCCGGCATGGGGAGGCTTCCGTTGGGCATTACCACGATCATCGGCCTGGCTTTGCCGGCGGCCAGCAGGTTGTCGAGGATAAACCCCGCCCGCCCGATGGTGCTCCACCCGGAGTCCTCGTCCCCGCCGCCGTGCAGCAGGTAGAGCACGGGGTATCGGTCGCTGCCGGCGTCGTAGCCCGGCGGGGTATAGACGTGCATGCGGCGCTGGGCCTCCAGCGTGGCGGAGCGATACCAGACCTGGCGGACCTGGCCGTGCGGGACCGGCTTGTTGTCCTGGAAGGCGGATTGCTCGCCCGGGATGAAAACCATGTTGTCCAGGCTGCTGATGCCCTGCTTGATCGTGGCGTTCCGCGGGTCGAGCGTCTTGACGCCATCGACGGTGAACGAGTAGCTGTAGAAATCGGGTACGAGCGGCCCCACGGTTGCCGACCAAGCGCCGTCCTCGCCCTTGGAGAGCTTCTCGGCGGCCATGCCCTCCATCCAGTCGCCGCGGAGGGTGACTTCCGATGCCTTGGGCGCCTGGATGCGGAAGGTGACGCGGCGGTCGGGCAGGACCTGGGGAGAGACCAGCGCGGGCCCGCGGCCAAACATCGGCCCGCCCCGCGCCGCCTTGGGGGCTTGTGCCACTGCGTCGGGCGCCGCCGCGCAGGCGACACACCCAAGGACAACCGCTAGTCCGAATCGCAATATCGATGACCGGATCATGTGGGAATCCTCCTGGAATACGGGGTTTGCATTAGTCCAACAAGCGGGTTCTGTTTGGTGTGCGGCGATTGACAGCCCGCTTTCCGCGGGCTCACTGGCAGGCCGCGCCCTCACGCCAGCCCGGCCTCCTTCAGGATCTTCCGCGCCAGATACTCTTTGATTTCCCGGTGGCCTTCTGAGCAGATCGCGCCGTTTCACGAGGGAACCAGGGCGAAAAGTTTTTCGAGAATGGCACCGGGCGGGATCGCGGCCGCTTTCTTTCGGAACTGATGCGGCGCCTCCTCCAACATCAGGGCCACGGCGGCGTGCAGATTGGCCTGGGCTTCTTCAAACGTGCTGCCTTGGGAATGGACGTCGATGGCTTCCAGGATCTCCGCCGTATACCCCCCCCTCCCTGGCGGGCAAGTACGCCGCTGTCAGCGCCAGAGTCCTCCCTTTGGGCTTTCTTGGAGGGGACCGTTTGGGTCCTTTTCGCCTGGTCGTGCTCATAGGAAAGTAGGCCAAGGGCTAGAGGCGGCAAGCAGGAAGACTTTACATTAGTCTATGCTTGCGGCCAGGTGCGAGCAAGCATAACCTACGCTTTGGCTGTGAATGACTCCTCGACCTCGGCCGAGGGAATGCCCTCGGCGTCCCAGCCGCGCTTCTGGTAGTAGAGGGTCAAGAGCCGGTCGAAAGTCGCCTGATCGACCACCTTGCCCGCCGTCGGGCCGGTGCGGATCGGGCAGGCGCGGACCTTATAGGGGAGCGAATCGTCCTTGCGCCCGGCGCCGAGCTTCGTGTTCACCAGGCGCGTGAGGTCGTAGACGTCGCGGGATCTCTTCAGAAGCTCGCCCAGCGTGGCGGGGCTGCCGGTGACGAGCGAGTAGAAGCGGGCGTAGTGCTCTTCGTTAAGGCCCAGCTCGATCCAGGGGAGCCGGCACACGCCGAGCATGTCGAACAGCGGGCGCAGCGATTGGTGGTAGATCACCAGATCGACCTTCTCCTCGTCGCTCCAGTTCTTGCCCTGCTCGATCTCCTTGGCGATGGTCCATGCCCGGGCGTGGTGGGCGCCGATGTCGCTGGTGGCGTATGCCAGGACCATGCTGGAGGCGGCCCGGCTGTCGTAGGCGCTTTGCTCCAGGCCCTTGACCTGGACCAGGACCTTTTCCATGTCGGGCCAGCGGCGGATGACGCCCTTGGAGCCGTCGGCCAGGGTGTTGCCGATGCCTTCGCGCCGGGCAATCTTATGGAGAAGCTGCATCACGGCGGCATCGTCGCCCCAGGCGATGGGCTGGCCGTCGAGGTCGTCGAGCGTGAGAATGCCCTGCTCGTAGCCCTCGATCACGGCACCCACCAGGCTCCCGGCGGAGATGGTATCGATGCCCAGCTCGTCGCACAGCCCGGTGGCGTGCAGGACGGCGGCGTAGTTGTCCACGCCGAGGTTCGAGCCGAGCATGGCGCAGGACTCGTATTCCGGCCCCTCGGTCACGGTACCCACGTAGCGGCCGGCCTTGACCAGGCAGATGTTGCCGCAGGCCATGGAGCAGGCCAGGCAGGCATTGTCGCCGATCTTGTAGCCGCCGAGCATGGTGTCGCCGTTGATCTGGTGGACGCGGGGGAAGGTGGCGTCCTTGAAGTTGTAGGTGGGCAGGATGCCGGCGGCGCTGGCGTACTCCATGACCATCATCAAGCCCTCTCGCTGCCACATGCGGAAGTACTTGTGGTTGCGCATGTAGGCGAAGGCCTTCTCCGACTCCTGGACCAGCCCGCGGAGGTCGTGGACCGGCAGGTCCTTGCTGCCGCGCACGACGATTGCCTTGAGGTTCTTCGAGCCCAAGACGGCGCCCATGCCGCAGCGGCCGGCGTTGCGCGACCAGTCCGTATTGACGCAGGCGATGCGCACGAGGTTCTCGCCCGCCGGGCCGATCACGGCGACCTTGACCTCGTGGGTGCCGAAGCGGTCCTTGAGCATGCCCTCGGCCTCCAGGCACGTCTTGCCGGCCAGCTCGGGCACGGGAACGATCGAGGCTTCGTCTTCGTCCAGGAACAGCACCGAGAGCTGCGGGGCCCGACCGTCGATGGTGAGCATGTCGATGCCCGTCTGGCGCAGCTCCAGGCCGAAGGTGCCGCCGGCCGAGGAATCGCCGTAGAGCCCCGTGGCCGGCGAGATGGCCACAAACGAGGTCTTGCCCGACGACGGGACGTACGTGCCGGTGAGCGGCCCGGGGGCGATCACGATGAGGTTCTCCGGGCCCAGCGGATCGATCTGGAAGTCGTGCTTGACCAGGTTGTCCCAGACGAGCTTGGCCCCAAAGCCCCGGCCGCCGATGAACCGCTCGATCAGTTCCTCGGCGATCGGCACGCGCTGGCAGCGGCCCTCGGTGAGGTCAACGTGGAGTCGTTTCTTGAAGTAGCCGGATTTGATGGACACTACAGTTCTTCCTTGCCAATCTCCGCGTAACGGATCGACTTCTTCTCGCCCTTCTCCGTGAACTCGATCTCCTTCATGTGGGCGTAGCTCAAGACGTTGTTCATGCGCCTGGCCTCGCCCAGGGATTGCTCGGGAATGAAGCGGATCGCGCCCTTGGGGCATTTCTCGACGCACTGCGGCTTGCCGTCGCAAAGGTCGCACTTGATCGGGTAGTCCAGTCCGCTGTGGGCGAACATCGCGCCGAACGGGCAGGCCTCGACGCACTTCATGCACGAGATGCAGCCGCTGGTGTCCAGGCGCACCACGCCGTTGGTCCGCTTCAGGGCCCCGACCGGGCAGGCGTCGGCACACAGCGGCACCTTGCACTGCCCGCAAACGATGGGCAACCGCATCACCGGGTGCGGATAGGTGACCAGCACGCGGACCGCACTCTTCTTAGGGTTCGCCGCCGCAAAATGATGGATCGCGCAGATAAGCTCGCAAATCCGGCAGCCCGAGCAAAGCTCCGGGACCACCGCCAGTTTCTTGGCCATTAGGAACCTCGCAGACCAGGACAGCGATCAGACGGACATTCGGGAAGGGGACAGTCTCATTTTCGCTGCGCGAAAACCGGGACAGTCCCTAGGGGAATTGATCCGCCCGCAGGTGTCAAAAACCCGATTTTGATTTGTCCCGGGCAGGCAGTCAAGCGCGGTTTTCTACAGTAGCGGGAGAAGCACCCACCTATTGGGAGCACAAGGGGGGTGGCTCGTCGCCACGACGGGCCTAAACTCCCCGCGGACGCGGACCGGGACGTACGACGCGCTACGGCGCCCGACCCAGGTATTGCGCCAAGGTGTTCCTCAACCGCTCCGCCGTCATCGGCTTGGGGATGTAATCGTCGCAGCCGGCGGCCAGGCACTTCTCGCGGTCGCCCGCCATGGCATGGGCGGTCAAGGCCACGATGGGACCCTTCCAGCCGTGCTGGCGGAGCCATCGGGTGGCCTCGTAGCCGTTCATTCTTGGCATCTGAATGTCCATCAGGATCAGATCGAATGGCTTTCCCTCGGCTTGCGACTTCTCAGCCATTTCACACGCCAGGCGGCCGTCCTCGGCAATCTCCAATACCAGATTCATCCTCTGAAGGATCTGACGAAGCATGACGCAGATATCGGGGACGTCTTCTGCCAGAAGCACCCGACCGTGCGGGGGTACTTCGTGCTCCGTCGAGGATGGTTGTTCCTCCGCGGTCAAGGCGACCCGGGGCGACTGTAGCATGCGCACACCCTCCAGCGAGCCCACGTCGATTGTCAGGGTGAAGGTGCTCCCCTCGCCCAACTGGCTGGTGACTTCCACATCGCCGCCGAGTGCCTTGGCCAGGCGTCTGGATATGGCCAATCCGAGGCCCGTGCCGCCGTAGCAGCGAGTCGCGGACCCGTCCACCTGCGTGAACGGCTCAAACAACTCGCCGATCTTGTCGGCGGGGATGCCGATGCCGGTGTCGGAAATAGCGAACTGGATGCGCGCGGGGTGATCGGTTTCCCGCGTGCAGCGGACGGTGACGCGGACCGAGCCGCGCTCGGTGAACTTGACCGCGTTGCCCACCAGATTCACGAGGACCTGGTGCAGACGCACGGGGTCGGTGTGGATGGTCTCGGGAAGCGGAAATGTGTAGTCCACCTCCAGAGCCAGGCCCTTCTTGTCGGCTCGGACCTGCACCACGGACAGCAGGTCGTCGATGATCTGCCGTAAGGGGCAGTCTACCCTGTCCAACGTCAGCCGGTCGGCCTCGATCCGCGAGAGGTCCAGGATGTCGCCGATCAGCTCCATCAGCGCCCTCCCGTTTCGTTGAATACCCGCCAGGAACTCGCGCTGTTCCTGGTAGGGCAGGTTGGGGGACGCCAGCAGGTCGCTGAACCCGAGAATCACCGTCATCGGGGTGCGGATCTCGTGGCTCATGTTGGCCAGGAACTCGCTTTTGGCCCGGTTGGCCGCCTCGGCGCGGATGGCCAGTTCCCGGGCTTGCGCCAGCGCCTCTGCGAGCTGCGCGTTGGCCGCGCGCAGTTTCTCCTCGGCCCGCTTGCGCTCGGTGATGTTGTCGAACACGGCCACGAAGTAGCCTTGTTGCGGGCTGTAGACCGAGATGTCGAGCCAGATCTCCAGGGGCGTGAAGTAAATCTCACATCGTTCGGGGATACCGGTGCGGGCGACTCTGCCGTAGATCTCGAATAGTTCCGGCGCGGCTTGCTGTATCCCTGGAATGACTTCCGTGACTCTCTTTCCGACGACATCCTGCAGGCCCGTCAGCTTTCCGAAAGCTCCGTTGACGCGCAGGTAAATGAAGTCATCCGGTCCGCCGTCCTTATAGAGCATCCGACAATACGCGAAACCATTCAGCATATTCTCGAATAGGCTGCTGTAACGCGTCTCGCTCTCGCGGAGCGCCTGCTCCGCGCGCTTGCGTGCCGTGATGTCGAGGTGGGTCCCCACCATGCGGAGGGCCTTGCCGCCGGCATCGCGTGTTACGGCCTTGCCCCTTCCCAGGATCCATCGCCATTGGCCATCCTTTGCCCTCATGCGGAATTCGACTTCAAACGCCTCGCGCCGGTTGTCGATGCACTCCTGGTTCACCGCGATGGCCCGCACGCGGTCGTCCGGGTGTACAAGATCCGCCCAGGTATGATACGTGTATTCGAGTTCTCCCGACTCATAGCCGAGCATCCGGAAGTAGGCGGGGCTGTAGTACGTCTGGCCGCTTGGGATGTCCCAATCCCAGACGCCGTCGCTCGTTGCGTCCGTAGCCAGTCTGAAGCGGTCCTCGCTCTCGCGGAGCGACTCTTCGGCCTGCAGCCGGCCCGTATTGGCGATGGCTTGCCACGAGCCGCCCTTGCGCGCGATGCCGATCCGGTGGTTGCGGAAGACGGCGAGGAGATCCACGGGAGGCCATTGGCCGCGGACATACGGACACATTGCGATCGCGCGGAGGTTGCCGATGGACCGGTCGATCTGCTCTTCATAGGCGATGCACTCTTCCGACGGAATGCCCGACGCCTGGCAAGGGCATCCCACCGCGCGGAGGCCGGCGTAGCCTCGGCCGAGGGCATCCTCGTGCTTGTGCAGCCAGCGCTGCACGACCGCCGATGCGTCCAAGACGCCGTCGGTGAAATACCAGTCCGTTCTCAGGAGGAGCTGCAACTGCCCGCTGGCAAGATACCGCTCCCAATCGGGCACGGCCTTGGCGATCGCCTCTCTTGCCGGGGCGTCGCCCAGCGACTCGTCAACGACCCAGAGGCAGCACTCGTTGCTCTCCAACCCCGCCTTGAAGAACGGGACGAGGACCTCCAGCAGTTCCTCCGTCGTGTGGTGGAACAGGCAGACGTGCGTCCCCCAAGGGACATCGCCGAGGAAATCCAACCCCGTCTTTGTCAACTCCTTCATGGCATGTCCCCCCTATGCGTGTGCCACTGCTTCGCAGAAGCCGTGCCGCATGGGTGCCATGGCGACGCTTGTGTCGCTATGCCGCCCAACGCCATGCCCACGAAGCGTGGGCATGGCACGCAAACCCGCGTGCTACGTCACCGCCGGCAGCTCGTAGCCCTTGCGGCGCGGGCGGTCCAGCAGCTTGTTGCCCTCGTCGCTGTTGGTGAACCGCTCGGCCACCGGGTCCCACTTGAGTGGCTCGCCCACTCGGCCCACCTCGCGCACGATGTTCACCAGGTAGCAGAGCGTGGTCGAGCGCTGCCCGTACTCGATGTCGGCGTTGCACCGCTTGCGGGTCTTGATGCACTCGATCCAGTTCTCGATGTGATACTGCGTCTCGGGCTTCTTGTTGGGGCCGGGATTGTCTTTCGATAGGGCGATGTCCTTGGGATTGGTGAGCAACCGGTTGCGGTTCAGATCGATCTTCCCCTTCTCTCCGATGAAGATCGCCCCCAGCACCGGCCCGCGGTCGTTGTCCAGGTGGAGATTGAGCTTCGTGCCGCTGGCGAAGGTCATGGTCACCTTGGCCCGCGGGCCGACGATTTCCCGGGCCATGGCGTGGTACTCGCCGCCAGTGGATTCCTCGCCCACGGTCTTTTTGACCATCCGGCCCGTGCCCATCACCTTGACCGCCTCTTCGAGCAGGACCTCGATTGGGCCGGTCTCGTCGGTCCCCAGGCCGCGATTGACCTGGTCGTAGGCGTGCGTGCCCCAGCCGGTCACGCCGAAGCACAGGCCGCCGCCGTCGTAATCCCACCAGCGGGCCCAGCCGTAGTGGAGCTGCGGGTGATAGGGCCGCATTTCGGTCTGGTTCGTCCACGTGTCCCACCACTCGCCGCGCCCGCCCTGGGGCATCGGCTGGGCCGGCTGGGGAGCCCATCGGTCGGGGCTGCAAAAATTGTGGGCCTGCACCGTGTGGACCTTGCCGATCGCGCCATTCTTGACCAGGTCGCTGGCCCAGTTGTTGATCGGCATGGACCGCTGCTGCGTGCCGACCTGCGTCACGCGCCCGAGCTTCCGCGCCGCCCGGACCATGGCCCGGCCTTCGGCAATCGTCAGACTCATCGGCTTTTCGATGTACACGTCCTTGCCGGCCTGCATGGCGTGGATCGTGACCCAGGCGCGGGCGTGAGTGGTGGTCTCGATCATCACGCCGTCGAGCTTTTCCTTGTCGAGCATCTGGCGGAAGTCGTCGTAGGTGGCCCACTTCCCGGCGGCGTCCCAGCCTTTGCCTGCGAACTCTTTGACGAACGCGCCGCAGCGGGGATAGAAGGCGTCGCACACCGCGACGATCTGAATCCCGGGGGTGGCGCGGCACGTGCCCGCGATGTCCCGCGCCCGGCCGCCGAGGCCGATGATCGCCACGCGGACGGTATCGTTGGCGCCGGGCTGCGCGCCCAGTCCTAAAGCGTGCGAGGGGACCAGAAGCGGAAGCGCGATCGCCGCTCCGCCTGCTTGGATGAGTTCACGTCGAGTCCACTGGCGTGCCATGATGTTTGCTCCTTTGGGACTGCGGCGCGGGCACCATGCGCAGCATGGTCGCGCCGCTTTGGATAGACATGCAGGTTATGCTACAGCATGACGCGGCTATCAGCTTTCAGCCATCAGCCTCGTGATAGCTGATAGCTGACGGCTGAAAGCTGATAGCTTTGCTTGCCGCTTCACTCCTTCTTCAAGATCCGGCAATCGAAGATCCCGCCGGCCGTGCGGCCGGGATGGGCCTGGAAGCGGACCGTGACCTTGTCCTTTCCCTTGGTCAGGTCCGGCGGGATCGGATAGACCTCGTCGTAAAACCGCTCGGGGCGGTTATTCTCCAGCTTCTGGGTGGCGATCTTCGTGCCATCCACGAGCACATCGAACTCGCGCTCGCCGGCATCGCTCCCCCAGTAGTTCACTAGCAGCTCGACCGGCTTGTCGCGAAGCACCTTCAAGTCATACGAGAACCAGCCGCCGTCGGTCGCGTGGCGCCACTGCCGGCCGCCGAACGGGCCGGCCCCGGTCTTCTCGCCCTTCATCGCGTGCTGGCGTTCCGACCGCTGGTTGCCAATGACGACGCGGTCCACGGTGCGGCCCTCGAGGGCCTTCTGCCGCGCGAGATCGGCTTGATACTCACTGGCCTTGGCTTTCCACTGGGCCTCGTCGAGGACGTCCCAGTACACGATGTAGGGCCTCTGGTACTCCTGGTAGAGCGGCCCCAGGATGACGTCGTGGGGCAGGTTGCCAACCTGCCCCACTGTGCCGCTGCCAACCTGCCCCACCGCGGCGAGCGTGCGGAACACCTTGGCCGACGCCTGGAACGTCAGCGGCTTTCCCTCGACCGCCTTGACGCTGGAAAGGATCTTCCCCGGCTCGCCGACGATCGCGCGGAGCGGTTGCCCGGGAGTCACATCCGAACAAAGCACCACCGGCCCGTACATCACGGCCAGCTTCCGCAGATTGTCGCGAAAGCCCTCGGTGCGGAGACTCATCGGCATCTTGATGTCGACCGTGTCGCCCGTCTTCCATTGCCGCGAAATGGTCGCGTAACTGCCCGGCTTGCTCGCGACGTCCTGCTTTTGGCCGTTGACGGCAATCTCGATTCCCCAAACGGCCCAATAGGGGTGCCGGATCTTCAGGCTCAACTCCACTGGCTTTTCGCAAGTGAACGTCAGCCGGCTGGAGCCCTCTTGGGGATACTTCGTCTCCTGGCGGAGCTTGATGCCCCGCTGGGCCCAGTCCAGCTCCGAGGCGATGAAGAGGTTCACCCATAGCGTCTTCCCGCCGACGTGGAAGTAAATGCTGTCGCCGTACTTGGCATGGTTTTCCATTCCCGTGCCCACGCAGCACCAGAACGAGCCGTTCGGCGAGCTAAAGACCTTGGAGGAGCCGGCTCTCAAGGGCAGGTAATAGACGACCATCCCGGTCTCGGGGTTCTGCGAGGCGAGGATGTGGTTGTAGAGGGCCCGCTCGTAGTAGTCCGCGTACTCCGCCTTCGGGTCCCAGCAGAAGAGGCGCCGCGTGATCTTCAGCATGTTGTAGGTGTTGCAGGTCTCCGTGGTGTTGGGGCCGATGTGCGTCGACAAGTCCTCCTTGCGCGAGAACATCTCGCCGTCGCTGTTGCCGCCGATGACGTACGACCGCTCCTTCGTCACCACGTCCCAGAAGAAGGTGGCGATCGTGTGCAGCCGCTCCTCGCCGGTGAAGTCGTACTGCCGCGCGGCCCCGAGGATCTTGGGGAACTGCGTGTTGGCGTGCAGGCCGGTGAGCTGGTCCTGCCGCTTCGCCAGCGGCCCCAGGACCGCCCAGTGGTTGAATCGCTGCGAGAGCTTCAGGTACGGCGGGTCGCCGGTGACCGCGTAGACTTCCGCCAGCACGTCGTTCAACCCGCCGTGCTCGTTACGCAGCATGAACTGCACCTGCTCGTCGGTGAGCTTGTCGGTGCGGGACTTGATCCACGCGCACGCCTTCTTAAGGCCTTCGAGGGCCTGCGCGTTGTCGCAGAGCACGTGGACGTCCAAGAGGCCGGCATAGATCTTGTGCAGCGTGTACCAAGGGGCCCAGACCCGCCTCCCCGCCTCGACGCGGTCGATGAACTCCTCCGGAAACGCACTGAGGTAGCCGCTGGGGAACTTGGCTTGGCACTTGGCCAGCTCGGCAACCATCAGGTCGGCCCGCTCCTTCAGCTTCACGTCGCCGGTGCTGGCGTACATCATCGCACAGGCCGTCAGATAATGCCCGACCGAATGCCCGCGCAGCTCGCACTTCGGCTCCTCCCAACCGCCGAGCGGTTGCGCGGAGGAGGGCAGCTTGGCATTGACGCGGAAATTGTGCAGGAGGCGATCGGGGTCGAGGGCCAGCAGGTACTTGTGGTCCAGCTCCATGGCGTGCTTGAAAGGCCCGGCCAGGAGCCGCACCTGCTTCAGGCTGAAGGGCTCGGCCTTGGGCGGGACCTTCAGCGGGGCCTCCCCCATCGTCGCCGGCGAATACGCAACGGCGGTCAGAAGCGCGAGAATCCCGCACGCCGCGGCCGTGAGTCGTCTCCTTGAGAACATGCTCGTTCCTTTCTCTTCTGCGAAGCCTGCGGGCTGTACAGCCCACGGGTTGCAGCCCGTGGGCTTTGGAATCGCGCGGACACACACCGATTCCGCAAGAAGCCCATTATCAATCCCCCGGCGGCCGGGCACAAGCATTGACCGGGTTTCGCCGGCCTCGTATCATGAGGGATGTCCGCCGATCACGCGGTAGGGCACCACTATGCAGAGCGGCCTGGTTTTCAACATCCAGCGATACTCCATCCAGGACGGTCCCGGCATCCGCACGACCGTGTTCCTGAAGGGCTGCCCGCTGCGCTGCTGGTGGTGTCACAACCCCGAGAGCCAGGCCCCGGAGCCGGAGATCACGGTGATCGAAAACCGCTGCATTCAGTGCGGCGTGTGCCTGGCCGTATGTCCCCAGGCCGGTAGGACGGATTTCCAATCCGTCGGCGTTCGTAGGACGGATTCTCAATCCGTCCAGGCCGAGGGGATAGATCTCCCGTCCGCGGAGCGCGCAGGGACGGATTCTGGCTCCGCTCTGCCACAGGACGACTTGAAGCGTCGTCCTACGACACCCGGTAGGACGGATTGCCAATCCGTCCTACGATATGAGGGCGGATTGAAAATCCGTCCTACGCTCGTGCGCTGCACCCGCTGCGGCGCCTGCGTGGAGGCTTGCCCCACCGAGGCGCGGCAGTTGGTGGGCCGGCGCATGACCGTGGACGAAGTGCTCGCCGACGTGCTCAAAGACCGGCTGTTCTACGACGACTCCGGGGGCGGGGTCACCTTCTCCGGCGGCGAACCGCTCGTGCAGCCGGAGTTCCTCATGGGCCTCTTGACGGCATGCCGCGCCCGGGCGATCCACACCGCGGTGGATACTTCCGGCTATGCTCCCAAGGAGCAATTGCTGGCGACGGCGGCCCTCACGGACCTCTTCCTTTACGACCTCAAGACCATGGATGACGCACGGCATCTGGAGTGTACCGGCGTGTCCAACGCGGTGATCCTGGAAAACCTGCTCGCGCTGGGGCAAGCACACCAGAACCTATGGATCCGCATCCCGATCGTCCCGGGCTTCAACGACGACGCGGAGCAGCTTGAGGCTGCGGCCCGCTTCGTGGCCTCGATCCCGGCGGTGCGGCAGGTGAGTTTGCTGCCGTATCATCCGACGGGGACTGGCAAGTCGCGGTGGCTCGGCCGGCACGTGGCACGGCCGCCGGCCGAGGATTCGATGCTGCTGGGGCATGCTTCGCTTAGCCCCAGCCACCCGGAGCCGCCGCCATCGGAGTACATGGAAGAGGCCGCGGACCGGTTCCGGGCCTTCGGACTCAATACTCAAACAGGTGGTTAACCCATGACCGACCGAACGGCCAGATTGCGACGCAAAAGCCTCGATGCCTCGCCTTCCATCTCCCACGAGCGGGCCAGCCTGCTCGCCGATTTCTATCAGGCCAACGAGGGGAAATACTCCGTGCCGGTGATGCGGGCACGATCCTTCTATTATCTCTGCGAGCACAAGACGCTCTACCTGGACGAGGACGACTTGATCGTGGGCGAGCGCGGCCCGAGCCCCAAGGCCACGCCCACCTATCCGGAGCTTACCTGCCACAGCCTGGAAGACCTCCGCATCCTCAACTCGCGGCCCAAGACGAGCTACGCCGTCTCCGACGAGTGCTTCAAGGTCTACCAGGAGAAGATCATCCCCTATTGGCGCAGCCGCAACATGCGGGACAAGATCTTCGCGGCGGTCGCTTCCGAGTGGCGGGCGGCCTACGACGCCGGCACGTTCACCGAGTTCATGGAGCAGCGGGCCCCGGGTCATACCGTGCTCGACGGCAAGATCTACGGCAAGGGGATGGAGGACTTCAAGGAGGAGATCGTCAACGCCATCCACGCCCTCGACTGGCTCGGCGATCCCGAGGCCCACGCCAAGCGCGAGCAGCTCCTGGCCATGGACATTTCCTGCGACGCCGTGATCCTCTTCGCGCGGCGTCACGCGGAGCTGGCCCGGGCGCTTGCCGCCCGAGAGCCGAACCCGGGCCGCAAGGCGGAACTGGAGAAGATCGCCGACGTGTGTACCCACGTGCCGGCACACGCTCCGCGGGACTTCCACGAGGCATTGCAGCACTACTGGCTCTGCCACCTGGCGGTGATTACGGAGCTTAACGGCTGGGACTCTTTCAGCCCGGGCCATCTCGACCAGCACCTGCTCCCGTTTTATCGCAAGGGGCTCGCCGACGGCACGCTTACGCACGAGGGGGCGAAGGAGCTTCTGGAGGCCTTCTTCGTCAAGTTCAACAATCACCCCGCGCCGCCCAAGGTCGGCGTCACCGCGGCGGAAAGCGGCACGTACACGGACTTCGCCAATATCAACCTCGGCGGGCTCTTGGGCGACGGCTCGGACGGCTCCAATGAAGTGACGCACCTGCTGCTGGAGATCATCGACGAGATGCACCTCTTGCAGCCCAGCAGCAATTTGCAGCTCTCGCGCAAGAGCCCCGACGCCCTGCTCAAGCACGCCCTCCAGGTCGTGCGCAAGGGCTACGGGTTCCCCGCGATCTTCAACACCGATGCCGTGGTCCAGCAGCAGCTTCGCCAAGGCAAGTCGCTGGAGGACGCCCGGGCCGGCGGGTGCAGCGGCTGCGTCGAGACCGGGGCCTTCGGCAAAGAGGCCTACATCCTTACCGGCTACTTCAATCTCGTGAAGATCCTGGAGCTGGTGCTGCACGACGGCGTCGATCCCCGCACCGGCCAGCAGCTCGGACTCCGCACAGGCAGCCCGGAGAGCTTCGCGTCGTTTGACGACCTGTTCGCCGCCTTCCGCAAGCAACTGCACCACTTTATCGAGATCAAGCTCCAGGGCAATCAACTCATCGAGCAGATGTACGCGGCGATGATGCCGGCCCCGTTCCTCTCGGTCATCACCGACGACTGCACCCGCAAGGGGAAGGACTACAACGCCGGCGGGGCACGCTACAACAACTCCTACATCCAGTTCGTCGGCATCGGCAGCCTGACCGATTGCCTCTCGGCCCTCAAGCAGCTCGTCTTCGAGGAGAAGACGATGCCGCTCCGGGATCTCGTCCGCACGTTGGATGCCGATTTCGCCGAAAACGAGAACTTGCGTCACCGGCTGGTTAACCGCACCCGCAAGTACGGCAACGACGATGATTACGCCGACGCCATCATGACGCGATGCTTCAACGCCCTATTCGAGGAACTCGACGGGCGGCCCAACTCGAAAGGCGGGCGGTACCGCGTCGAGATGCTCCCGACCACTTGCCACGTCTACTTCGGCTCGGTGACCGGGGCCATGCCCGACGGGCGCAAGGCCGGGCTGCCGCTCTCCGAAGGCATCTCGCCGGTGCAGGGCGCCGATCGCCGCGGCCCCACGGCCGTGATCAAGTCCGCGTCCAAGATGGATCACCTCAAGACCGGCGGCACGCTTCTGAACATGAAGTTCACGCCATCGCTCCTGGGCGACGAAAACGGGATCGACAAGCTGGCCCACCTGGTGCGGAGCTACTTCAGGATGGACGGCCACCACGTGCAATTCAACGTGGTCCGCGCCGAGACGCTCCGCGAGGCCCAGGCCGACCCCGAGACCCACCGCGACCTTATCGTCCGCGTCGCCGGCTACAGCGACTACTTCTGCGACCTCTCCGGCGAGCTCCAAGAGGAAATCATCGCCCGCACCGAGCACGGGGCGTTTTGACCATAATGCCTCTTCGATAGCCTGGACCAAGGAGCCAAGTCCCGTGAAACGTGCGTTGATGACCAGCGTCGTAGCAGTTGCGTGGCTTCTGCCAACCACTCCTCCCACAAGCACCGCTCAGGAGGCGGATACGAAGTTGAACGCCTTTTTCAAACAGTATCTTGACGAGTGCTTCCGCTTGCGGCCCATGGAGGCCACGGGTCTGGGCGACCATCGCTTCGACCACCTCCTGGATGACCTTTCGGCCAAGGCCCGGGCCGGCTGGGTCGAGCACGACCGCAAGACGCTCGAGGAGTTGCCCCGGCAGGTCGATTTCCAGAGGCTCTCCCCCGCAGAGAAGCTCGACTTCGAGATCTTCCGCCACGAGCTCGTCAAATCGTTGTGGCTCGCGGAGAACACCCACCGCTTCGAGCAGGACCCGCGGGTCTACAGCGGGTACATCAGCGACAGCCTGTTCCTGCTCCTCATCCAGTCCACGTTGCCCAAGGAAACCAACGTCGCCAACGCCATCGCGCGGATGAGGCAAATCCCGAAGGTGGTTGCGGCCGCGAAGGAGAACCTCAGGAATCCGCCGCGGGTCCACACGGAGACGGCGATCCGCCAGAACCGCGGGGCGATCGCGTTCTACGAGCGGGAACTGTTTGAATTGGCGGGAACGACGCCGCAACTGGAGGCGCTGCAGGCAGCGGCGAAGCCGGTGGCGGCGTGTTTGAAGGAATACCAAGAGTTCCTGGACAAGGACCTGCTGCCGCGGGCCAAGGGCGATTGGCGCCTGGGCAAGGAGAAGTTCGCTCGCAAGCTCGAGCTAGAACTCGACGCCGGCCTGAGCGCGCCGCAAGTGCTGGCCATGGCGGAATCGGAGTTCGATCGCGTGGAGCGGGACATGTATGTCATCGCCCGGCAGCTTTGGAGCCGCTACTTCCCCAAAAAGCCCCTGCCGCCGGACGATGAAGAGGGCCGTCACGCGACGATAGCCCAAGTGCTCGGCGCAGTGGCCCAGGAGCACGGCAAGCCCGAGGACCTGACTCGAGACGCCCGGGCCACGGTGGCGCAGATTCAGAAGTACATCCGCGAGCGCGACATCCTGCGCCTGCCGGAGCCCGACCGCTGCCGGGTGATTGAGATGCCGGAGTTTCAGCGGGGCAACTCGACGGCGTACTTGAACTCCGCGCCGCCGCTCGACCCCCTCGCGGTGAGCATGTACGCGGTGAGCCCGCCGCCCAAGGACTGGGACGCCGCCCGGGTGAAAAGCCTCCTGGAGGAGTACAACAGCCACATGCTCCAGATCCTCACGATCCACGAGGCTTATCCGGGGCACTACGTGCAGCTTGAGTACGCCAACCGCAATCCGTCGCTGGTGCGCCGCGTGCTCGGATCGGGCGTGTACATCGAGGGCTGGGCGGTCTACACCGAGCAGATGATGCTCGACCAAGGCTACGGCAAGGGCGACCTAGCGCTGCGGCTCACGCAGCTCAAGTTCTATCTCCGCGCCGTGGCCAATGCGATCCTCGACCACAAAATGCACTGCACCCAAATGACCGACGACGAGGCCCTGGACCTCCTCGTGCGCCGCTCCTTTCAATCCGAGGGTGAGGCCCGCCTGAAGGTCATCCGCTCCAAGCAGAGCTCCTGCCAGCTCTCCACCTACTTTGTCGGCCGCATGGCGATGTACCATCTGCGCCAAGAGGTCCAGCGCGAGCTGGGCGATAAGTTCAACCTGGGCCGCTACCACGAAGCGGCGCTCCAACAGGGCTCGGTGCCGGTGAAGTACCTGCCGGAGCTAGTGCGGGAGCGATTGCGCGAGCCGCGGTGATCACCAAAGAGACTTCCGAAGTCTTCAAGACTTCGGAAGTCTTCGGAGATGCCAGAGTGAGAAGTGAGAAATGAGAAGTGCAAAGTGCAAATTGATGAGTCGGGCACGCATCGTGGTTTCGCTCTCGGCCCCGATTGTGGTCCTTTCCGCTCTGTGCGCGGGCTTGCCCGCACAGGGCACGCGCTCGGATTACGAGCGGGCCAACGGCCTGCGGAGGCGGACCGAGAACAAGGTCTATAAGACCCGCGTGGCGCCGCACTGGTTTGCCGGCAATAGCCGCTTCTGGTACCGCAACGACCTGGCCGGCGGCGAGCGGGAGTTCGTCCTTGTGGATGCAGGGAACGGGACTCGCCGGCCGGCGTTCGATCATGCCAGGATGGCCGCGGCCCTAGGCAAGGCCACGGGCAAGCCGATCGACGCCAAGCGGCTGCCCATCGACCAGCTCGATTTCAGCGACAAGGAGCCCGTCGTGCTGGTGCGGGCCGAAGGCAAGCTCTGGCGGTGC
>Ga0315280_10005465_pt1 | contig 18084 bp, 19 predicted proteins | sample YL17G06_40_MG_FD_203697 | JGI IMG/M metagenome (GOLD analysis project Ga0315280, IMG submission 203697) | Sediment microbial communities from Yellowstone Lake, YNP, Wyoming, USA - YL17G06_40 | ecosystem: Environmental > Aquatic > Freshwater > Lake > Sediment | place: USA: Wyoming | collected... | reverse complement strand
TGCTCGCGGAGAGTTCCTGAAGAACCCAGCTTACTCCCTCGCCCTGTTCCCTTCTCTCTTGTTGTCATGGCCGACAGCAAAGATATCCTGTAACTAGTATATATCATTACTTATCCAAAGAGCGTTAGTAGCATCGTCATCATAGATTGCTACCTTGACATTTCCCGCTGGGGATCCGTCTACATAGACTGAGACACTTGATACCGTGCCTGAAGAAGACAGTGAGAACCTAGACCCCATCATCAGATTCGTAAGGCCGGCCTGCAAGTCAGTGCCTATGGAATTCATGCCGAAAGTGTCGGCGTGTACCTCGAACACGTTCAAGCCAAGAGGGATAAGAGCTGCCAAAACGGTTAGGAGTGCTGCTGTCAAACGCTTGTTCGACATGCGACCAAACCAACCCAAAGTGATCACCAGTCTTCTTACTAATTCTTGAGTGAACCGTAGCAAGAATACACATGGTACGTCCCGGATTTGACATGAGCGGCATCTTCGACAAGCAAGTGGAAAACGGTAGGCAAGGCCGAACCTATCTCAGTTACTTGCATGACCCACTGATCTCCAGATGTACATAGGAATCAAGAGCTTGGCGCCAAAGGCTTCATAACCGCAGAGAGGGACACGGATCTATCTGCTCGGGGTCAGAGAGGGTGTGCAGACAGGTATGACTGCGGATTCAGGCATCGTCTTGTTTGGTGATTCTTACGGGATTCCGGTTCTTCTTGAGGCAGTCCCTGATCCTGTTGCTTGTGTGTATGATCCGAGAAGAAAAGACATGGACGAGTGGGCTTTAGGATATTTGCACCACTTGAAAGCTCTTCCCCATCCTTCGAAGAAGTTTCGCGCCGAATTCACAGCGCAGCTCTCAGCTCTCAAACCCAAACTCGGCGTCATCTTCTCTTACAGTCGCATTCTGTGGCCTGAACTTCTGCAATTGTTCCCTTTGGGCGTGGCAAATCTGCATGGAGGCAGGCTACCGGAGTACAGAGGCGCGAACGTCCTACAATGGGCGATCATTAGTGGTGAATCTTCAACTGCCATGACCATTCACTATGTGGATGAGGGTATTGACACCGGTCCCGTCATAGACGAGCTGTCTGTTCCTATCGGGTTTGATGACACCGCTTTGACCATTCGACAGAAACTTGGAGAATGCGCGAAGCAACTTCTCCGAAAGTGGATCCCAGAACTGAAGAATGGAAAGGTCAAGGCACTTGCTCAATCAGACATCATACAGATGCGTCATAACCAAGCGAAGGTTTGGCCCCGTCGCACACCTGAAGCCGGTTTGATCGACTGGAGCAAATCAGACAAACAGATTCGTGACCTTGTCCGAGCTCTGGTAGAGCCGTGGCCGAACGCCTTCTACATCGATGGTAGCGGAAACAAGGTGTTCGTCGATCGTGTACTCTCGCTTGAAGAGATCGCGGAGCTACGGAGAAGCCGCAGGCCTTAAGTTGTGACGACAAGCGTGGCACAGCCCTCTCGCATCGAGTTCAGTGTAGTGGCCGCAGTTCCTGCAATAGTCGCTCATGACACAGACCCTTCAAAAGTTCAGCTTTCTTCTTGGAACCCCTAGATATCCTCCATCCAGAAGACCCTTGAACTTCCTCTCCAACTCCTCAATTTCCACGATCTCCTCCGGTGTGAGCAGGTTCGCCCTTTCAGACATCTTCCTAAGCAACCTAAGCGTTTCCAGATAAGCCGGAAAAGCCGCCTCCTTCCAGAAGCCCGGAGGCAGTCGATAACTGTATGGGTTGGCCTCAGTGGCAATGTCAAACTCGGCCTTCAGCAAGCTGCTCTTCTTTGTGTGCACCCATCCGACAAGCACGGACACTGGAGCGCCTACAGCAGTCATAACAAGGGCAAATGACCAGAACGTCCCGAAGAGAGCACCGATCTGAGGTATGTTTCTGGCCGCCAAATAGTAGATCGTAACAAGGGTTGATCCATAGCCAATCATGAAGACCAAATATGTATTGTAGCCAACTCGGAAGTAGTACCAGCTGCGCGAAGCCATACTCGCAACTTTCATCTCAGCATCTCCTGGACTTCCATGGATGTGGCCTGGTGAAGTAAGGAACCCTCCGCATCACGATTATAGAAACATGTCGAATTCACCTTTCTTGCACCGTCATATGTATACTAAGGTCTGCACTGACATGCCAGTAAACAGGGACAAATGGGTAACTAGGGCTGAGACCACCACTTCGTTCTTCCACAGTTGAACAAATAGTCTATCGCAGAGAGGGCCGGAATGAATCTGCCGAAGAGTTGATCATATTCAGGCGAAGAAAAATCTTGGAACTTCACTACGACTCCTTCGCGCTCGAATACAGATCTATCGAGGTAGTCTTTTGCACCCACTCCAGACAGATATGTCTGATCTCCGACGGCCCTGCATATATTAACCAGGAGCTCGGATGAACTCCCTTGTACCGCCAAGTCTGACGCCCTGACCAGATGCGGATGTAGATCGAACCAGTTGAACATCATTCTGATCAAAGTCTCATTCAGCTCCGCAAGCTTCAGCCATCTCTTCGCATAGATTTCCTGCAAGGCGGGACTAAGATCCTTGAAGTGAGGAGCTCTGGAGTAGGTGAAGATCAGCGTCTTCCAGTGACTCTTCTCCCATCCAGAATCAACCGTTGTAATGTCTCTGATGATTGTTCCACTTATGTTGTGGACTGGTACTGTCAGCCACTCCCATCCCCCCTTGGTCCTTATCTTGTTTCTGTTGATGACGCTCCCCCTGGTATACGGAACGTTGTCAAGTAGGACAAACGTGTCAGCCAATCGTGCTTTATCGAAGAATCCAAGCCAAGGAAGATAGTTAGGCTGATGTATCGCGATCATCATGACTCACCTCCATAGCGTCAAGCCAGCCGCTTGCCATAGACGATCACGTCACCTCGGGCACTCGGTTCAACATACCTCTGCTTCATCTCCGTCTTTCCCTTCCGCTCCAGATATTCCACAAGCCTCCCTCCAGACACTCTTGTAAAGCCAGTGCGCTCATAGAAGATGTTGGCCGCATCCCGAGTAACAAGAGACTCCAGCGTGAGCTCAGCAATTCCCACAGCCAGACAGACATCCTCAAACCTGTCAAGAAGCCTGCTGGCTACCTCTTCTCTTTGAAAGGACGAGGATACCACAAACCTGTGTATGTGACCCCATTTGCCGTCATATCTTGACCCGATCAGATAGCCTATGGGGATCGCGTGACGGAGAGCTACCCTGCTAAGTTGAAACTTACTAGGAAGCATCCTGCAGAAATTGTCTCGGCCCCAGGCCTCTTCGCCAAATGCTTCTCTGTCAATCAGGCACAGGCGATCGACGTGCCGCCGCATTCTGTTCCGGTCAAGCTGCCAAATCCCGGCTATCGAGGTATTCACACCTCACTCAAAACCAACCTAAGCAGGCCGATTTGACACGATGACATTATCATCTACGTCACTAGATCTGTCGTCAGTGAAAATAAGAGTTCCTTTGCTAGAATCACGGATTGCCGAGACTCAGTCACGTCAGACGCGATCATTGGCCCACGGCAGCATGCTGCCCCGCTGCTGGCTTTGAACAGAACCAAAGAACAGGCAAATATGCTTTAGTAGAGCTGGCCTTCATATCGAAGTGTTTCACGAAGGAAAGATGGTGCGGCCAAAGTGTCCTGCGCGTTCTCCTATGATCACTACAGAGAGATAGTCGAATCGGCGAAGTCAAAATACAGGATCCTATCGTTGCAGGACTACAAGCGATTCGCCGAAGACAGGGTCCTTCTACTGAGGCATGACATTGATGCCAAGGTTAGAAGGGCCACAAGAATGGCAAAGTTAGAACATGACCTAGGTGTCAAAGCCACATATTTCGTGAGGGTTCATGCGGAGCTCTACAACCCCTTCGGATTCAGAACATATCCTCTGCTCAAGGGAATAGTGGACATGGGCCATGAGATCGGCCTGCACTTCGAGAACTTGGATTTCTCACACATCACGAACGAAGATCCCTCATCAGTCCTGCGCAGAGAGATAGGCGTTCTTGAGACCGTTCTCGGAGTCAAGATCAAAGGCATCGCAGCCCACAGAGGCTTCTCAGGCATAGTCAACAGCGATTTCGCGAGGAATATCGACCTCTCTAACTTCAGAATTGAATATGAGGCGGAAGAGATCACCAAGGATTGTCTGTTCGTCAGCGATAGTCTTAGACGTTGGGCTAGACCGGACGGGAGATGCATATGCCAGATCCTGAAAGAGAATCATCCCCGCATCTGCCTACTCACACACCCGCAGTTCTGGTACAAGACCTCATACTATCTTGGATGAAGCTACGCTAGCCGTGTGACTCATCGATCAGATCAGAACAAGATGAGAGGATTTCTGAAAGACTCGCGCGTGAGCGAATAGGTGTCATTCGCTTGAAGCGCCTGAGTCATGTGGGACTCTCCGTTCTAGAGGATTTGTGTGAGGCAGAGGCACCCTCGACGAAGCACGACTCATCAGATTTCCTGCATCGACAACATAGTCCACGACAGAAGCAAGAACTGAGGCCGAGAGAGTCAAGACAAATGACTCAAGTAACCTGACCGCTGATCTGTCAGGCATTAGGATCTCCCAAAACCTTATCTTGATCATCATAATGGCAACAAATGCCATCCGGATAGGACCTACTATGCCTGCAAGCGACGAGCAGACTCGCTACTCCTTCTCAGAGAAGTGGGGAAAGAATCCAAGACTGGCATTCGATCTGACTCAAAACGAGAATTCGGAATTCCAGAAATTGATCCTGTCTCGTAATGGGTATAATAGCAGAGCGGAATTCTCGAACCAACTCTCCAAGTATCACAGAATCCTTGACGCTGGCTGCGGCAACGGAAGAGTGACCGCGTTGTTGGCGTCGTCAGCACCGAGGGCTCGGGTTGTTGGGGTGGACATCGTAGACCTCGACATCGCAAGAAACAATACGCGCCATCTTAGCAACGTAGAGTACATCCATGCAGATCTAAGAAAGGATCTGCCACATTTGGGGAAGTTCGACTTCATATACTGTCAGGAAGTCCCTCATCACACAGGTGACGCAAGAGGATCTTTCGGTAATCTGGTGAGGATACTTGAGAAAGAGGGGAGAATAGCGATCTACGTCTACAAGAAGAAGGCTCCGGCAAGAGAGTTCATGGACGACTACGTTCGCAGCCAGATTTCATCCATGAAATACGAAGAAGCAATGAAAGTCTGCCGCCGAATCGCAGATTTCGGGAAGAAGCTCTCCACGGCAAATGCTGAGATTGAGATTGACGATATCCCAGAGATAGGCATAGTCAAGGGCAGGTATGCAATACAAAGACTGATCTACTATTTCTTCATGAAATGCTACTGGAATCCGAATCTATCTGATGAAGAGAACGCCGTGATAAACCACGATTGGTATCATCCTCAGAATTGCTCTAGACACACGATGGAAGAAGTCCTCAATTGGTTTCATGAAGAGCGACTATCTGTCGTTTGGAGTTTTGAGGATCTGTCAGGCATCGTAGTTCATGGGGTCAAAGGATGAAGCAAAGAGATGCTCGCAAAGACAAAGGAAGAGTGCTCTATGTCGGCCAATCGTTCTATCATGCCTGGTATCTCTCGCGAGAACTAAGAAAACTGGGCTGGAAAGCAGACGTTCTAAACTGGGATCCGATCGAACAACATCAAATGCTCTACCACGGAGAAGACTTCAGGTTCTACTACCGTGGCATGTCAGATCTGCTAAGGCATTTGAGATTCTTCGCTAGGTCGCTACGCGAATACGACATTTTCCATTTCAGTAATGCTCACAACATGCGTTTTGGCAACTACATTCATTTTCTCTTCAAGAGAGTTTTCAGCGAATACTCAGAGGTGAAGCTCCTAAAGAACTTCGGCAAGAAGATAGTATATTCAACAAATGGTTGCCTAGACGGAGCTTCACAGACCTCGTTCAGCAAATGGGGCCCAGAAAGCACATGTGACATCTGCAGATGGAAGAACGTGCCAACAGTGTGTAGCGATGAGAGAAACTTGGCTTGGGGCAAAATCAGGAATTCCCTTGCGGACTACGTTGTGACATTTGACCACAGCCCGACAGACTGTAATCTCGCAGCACATGTCCACACGGTTCCCGAGTTCTATTGCCTCGACCCAGATGTCTGGAATCCAGACCTGTTGATACCTACGAACTATCGTCTTCCATTCTCCGAAGACACCGTAAAGCTTTACCACTCTGTCGGCGACTTCGAATTGCGAACCTCAGCCGCGGAAACCAAGAACATCAAGTGCACACACATCTACCTTCCACTCGTCGAGCGACTCAAACAAGAAGGGCACAAGGTCGAACTGATCTTCTTCCACGATGTCCCCAACAAGAAACTCCGTTACTACCAAGTGCAAGCAGACATTGTGGTGGACATGTTGACGTTCGGCTGGTTTGGGGCCAATGTTCGAGAGGCCATGATGCTTGGCAAACCTGCCGTCTGCTACATGCGTCCTGAATGGTTAGAGATTGCGCGCAAGGAAATCCCGGAATATGTCAGAGAACTTCCAGTCATCAGTGCGACACCTCAGACTGCATATGACATCGTCAAGGATCTAGTGGAAGACCCGCAGAAGAGGAGGGAAATCGGGTCACGCAGTCGAGAGTTCGCCGTCAAGTGGCACTCAGCAGAAGCAGGAGCCAGAAAGTTCGACAAGATATACTCAGACCTGCTGAACAGAAACTAGACCTTGAGCGGTATATTGCCAATGAGTGTCAACCTCGTATCGAAGTTTAGAACTCGACTCTGCGAGTAGCGTCGACGAACTCAGTATTGAAGTCAGAGAACATTCACCGAAGTGGTCATACGCACAGACTCTCGACCTCAGCCCCCCGCAGACCTCTACACTGCGAACGTCAGAGTTCATATACAACTCAAGGAGAAAGCCGAGGCCATAGTCTGCCGCGACTGGTGTCCAGCATGAAAGAGGAACTGTTCGACCTTGAGATTCTGAAAGCCTACCTGACACTGAGGTACGTGCCTTCTACGAGATCAATCTTCGCAAGAGAAGCGCAGAAGATCTCTGGACGACTTCTGATGATTCAAGATGTGGAAAGGAAGAAATCACTCGCGACTGAGGACGGACTGACGCAAGAGTTCCTCTCTGTCTGCAAGAATGCCGTACGATCGTGCGTTGATGAGAACTCAAAGAAAATCTGTGTTGTCACCGGAGGAGGAATCGATTCTGGCGCCTTAGTCGCGACGATGGCATCATTGGACTTGGATTTCGAAGCAGTCACCATGGGATTTGACACTCCAAACGATGAAATATCAGACGCTGAACAGCTTTGCGACCACTTCGGAGTCCGACTGCACAAGTTCGTCTCAAAGAATGTTCTCTCATCAACCTCTGAAGCAGTTCCAAAGCTAGGAGTCCCATATCGAGGCGTGTCCTTCTGCTACGACTTAGCAAGACACATAAGATCTCTCGGTTTCGACACTGTCTTCGATGGACTCGGAGTGGACGAGTTCTTTGGAGGTTACGGGTTCAGATACGAAAAGGTGCTACGGATGCACAACGAGGGACTCGACAGGCTTTCTGCGTACCTTAGAGGGGCCAACCCCCTTGACTATGTTGATGAAGGATCTGATCTGTTCGGAGAAAGACTCCAAGGCATCAATGTTCCTTGGGCGAGATTCTTCCCCTACTTCGACTGCAATCTTCCTTTCATAGAACAGATTTTCATGGCGGACTACAATGGAAAATGCGTGCATAACTTCATTCCTCTCTCCAATCTCTACGAGATGTTCGGGATTCATCCAAGATACCCATGGCTCTCAGATGGTTTCATTGATTTCTCCCTGAAAGTTCCAACTCACCTGAAATACGACCCTCAGACAGGAAACACAAAGATACTGGTCCGGAAAGCATTTGGCGCCATGCTTCCAAAAAGGACTCTGTCGAAACGGAAGCAAGGATTCGGCCCCGATCTTGAGTCGGTATGGCAAAGGGAACTGAAGAATGCAGCAAAGGAAAGCGTGCTGGACGGATACATGGTCTCGAACGGTTATCTGAACAAAGGATTCTTTAGAAACGCGTTGGAGAACCCAGATGCAACACCTGTCCAGAAAACCAAGTGCTGGGAAGTCTACTGCCTAGAGAAGTTGCTGAACGCAAGGAAGATCCGCTAGAACCCGCCGTCTCGCCGATTGTGAAGGATGACTGACACACACATGGACAGTGAGCTCATCACTAGAAGCGAATGGCTGAAGTGGCGCCAGAAGCTAATGCAAGGCGCTCCTCTTTTTGAAAGCTCCCAAGTGAGTTCCAGAGACCTGTCGTTGATGTTTGGCGATTTCTGCGGGATCTCTGGAACCATCTTGGATGTTGGAAGCGGGCCTAGGAGAGCGCCATACCTGGAATCTGCTCAAAGTGAGCTGTGCGTCGGACTGGACCCGCTGCCGATCAAGGAGAAAGACTTCAACCTCGTGTGCGGAGTGGGTGAATTCTTACCCTTCAGAGAAGGAGCATTCGATCAATGTCTATGCGGCACAAGCCTAGACCACTGCGTAAGGCCTGAGATGGCTCTGAAGGAGATGCGACGAGTCATCAAACAGGAAGGAAAGGTCAGCCTCTGGATCGGCACATTCGACCGACCAAAAGAGAAGATATCAACGGTAAGTTGCCTGTCTCAGGAAGCTCATGAGGCATGGGACGTAGTCAAGAGAAAAGACTTCTGGTTTCTGGCAAGAGCTGTTTGGGTGAGACTCTCAAGAAAGACGAGTAGGACCGTCGCACGGACCAAAGATCTGCTAGGCATTGTATCCGACCCATATCATCTCCACCGCTTCCACGACAGGGACATCGACAAACTGCTAGTGAGAACAAACCTATCCATCATAGACAGGAAAAAGCTGCAAGACGGCTCGCTCTTCTTGTCCGTCCGATAGGTACACTGACCAATTGACACAGACATTATTACCACCGGGCACTATACCCCTCCCGAAGTGATAGCTCATGCATGCAGTAGTGACGGGCGGTGCGGGCTTCATAGGCAGCCACCTAACAGAGGAATTGATGAGGCGCGGAAGACAGGTAACAGTGCTCGATGACTTAAGCAACGGCAATCGAAGCAACCTCGCATCCGTAGCATCAAAGATAACGATCGTCGAACGAGACATCTCGCGCCCCTACGCAGAGCTGTTCGAAGACACGAAGGTTGACGAACTGTACTCCCTTGCATGCTACCCTCGCCAGATATCCTTTCAGAATCCCCGCAGAGACTGCGAGGTGAATCTAATCGGCACGATCAATGGCTTAGACCTCGCTCGGAAGAAAGGTGCCAAGATGGTCTATGCAAGCAACACGGGAATAGTCTCAAATCCCAAGACCGTCCCCGTAGACGAGACTTTCTCACCTAACCCACTCACACCTTACGACACGCACAAACTCGCAAGCGAATACCTCCTACGAGTCTACTCGAAAGTCCACAATATCAGAAGCATCGTACTCAGGTTTGCCACAGTGTACGGGCCGAGACAAAGAGTCAACGAAAAGCTGGGATGGCGTCCGGTGATACCAGAGTTCGCATCCAAGCTCCTCAGAGGGATGTCCCCTACAATAGATGGTGACGGTGCTCAAACAAGAGACTTCATCTTTGTGAAGGACATTGTGAGCGGCGTCATCTCTGCGATGGAGTCCAACAGTGATGAAGGAGATTTTTTCATTCTGGGAACAAACAGCGAGACAAGCATAATGGACCTCTATCGAATGATATCGGAGACGCTTGGCGTTCGCATCGTACCTAGTCACGGGCCACGAAAGCCAGAAGAGATCGCTAGGATGCGGTACGATTATTCAAAGGCCTGCAATAGGTTTGGATGGACTCCCAAGACGACGTTGGCCGAGGGCCTCAGACAGACGATCGAGGATCTGAAGCACGACTATCAAAACATGAAACTGTCATAACCGAATGTGCATCATTGCGTGTTAGCATCGAGCTGAACTGCTGTACACTGCAGATAGTCTCCACAAGAAGATAATACTGGGCATTTCGGTGATCAAGAACATTAAGAAGATCGTCAATTCATGTGTATCAGATCAGGCCGAGCGGAAAGCGGGAAAGACAGGAGACATCCCCGTGGAGTTCCAGACTAAGAGAAGAGTTCGACACTTCTGGGACCAGAACCCATGCGGCTCAAAGCATGTGAGCAGATCAGCAGAAAGTGAGGAATTCTTCAAGGAGTATGACGCGCTAAGACTGAGGCTGCATCCGTATCTGGTTGATGTGCTTCCGTTGTCTGGCTTCCCTGGGCAAAGGATTCTTGAAATAGGATGCGGGATCGGAGCTGACGCTGCCGCAATGGCATCCCACGGAGCAGAAATAACCGCGTTCGACCTCTCTACGGTTTCCGTGAAGTTGACTCGAAGACGATTCAAACAATACGGTTTGAAAGGCAACTTCGTGGTCGGGGACGCTGAGAACCTCCCGTTCAGAGGAAATTCGCATGACTGTGTTGTGTCGCTCGGAGTTCTTCACCACACTCCAGATACAGCGGGAGCCGTAGATGAACTGTACAGAGTTCTGAGGCCTAGAGGGAGGGCAATTGTGATGCTGTACAACCGGAACTCCTTTCGATACATGATACTGTATAAGATACTCGCGGCAACCAAGAAGCTCCGACCAGACAGACTGGTCGCAGAGGAATATGACGGAAAAGGCAACCCATTGGGAAAGGTGTTCTCCAGAAACGAGGCTAGGATCATGTTCTCAGGATTTAGTGACGTGACCTTTCGCGTCTACAACTTCTCTGCGTATGACATGGCCAGAGTCTTCGACTGCTGCAGTCCCTACCTTACTAGTCTCGCAAAAAGAATCGTCAGAAGAGTGCCTCGATTGTGCTACGACTTGGTTTCCAGAGTGCTCGGATTGGATCTGTACATATTCGCTGTCAAATGAACAGGAAAGGTGAATTGTTGTACAACCCATTTTTGGAGAGACTCTTGAAAGCACATCATTCAAACAGCGCTTGAGCAGCTAGCTCACCGCTTTCGTCGATAGATCATACAAGCTTTGGCTCTAGGCTAATTGGTGCGACTTGTTTCGCTTTGATCAGACTGATTTGCAGGGCCTATTCTTCACGAGTTCTTCACAACATCAGGATCAGAATCTGGAGCAGCTCTCTGCCGCAGCTCCTGAAGAGTCGTCAGGTATGAGAGACGCTCCTTCTGCTACGCGCAGTTTGTGCTCTTGCTTGAGTCTCAGAGGATCCATGGGAAGGCGCATATCTGAGTATCCATCTTCCGCGGGAGAGATGTGCCCGCCTCACTCTCTTCCAAGAGACAGAGAGCCTCTTAAGACCAGTTCGATAGTGAGAGGACACTCACCTTTGAGGTCAAGTTCTATCACGTTCGTTTCTTCAATCTGGCCATAGTCTGGGCTATACATACCTCGGCCAACAGTCAGGGCAGGCAAGCGGCTTTCCCCTAAGACTTGGATCTCAAGTCCGACATTCTTAAAGCCCAGAGCCACTTTTCTCTCATCAACCGATTCTACTCTTACAGAAGGATGCAGATGCAAGCGTGAAACCGCATCATGTATTCCGCTCCCAAGAATATGATCGAGGATTCTTACCTGAGGCTCCCCCATCTTTGAGAAAGCGATTCTCCTCCTATGTATGAGCGGAGAGAACCCATCATGCTCGCCACAAACCGAGTCTTCAATGGCTGAACTTCTCCACTCCAGAACTCTGTATGAGGGATGTCTTAGGAAAGTCCAGGTTCGCGAGAGGCCGCACTGGTCTAGACCGTCCACACTAAGGGTGTTGTGGCCTCTGGTTGATCGAAAATAGTCATGGATCTCCTTACTCTCAGTATAGGTGCCTGACCCAATGTCGATAATGAAGGGCTTACCGAATAGGCTTAGAGTAAAAGACAGAAGATCAGAATGCCCATGGGTGCTCAATCGCTTTCCCTGCATTCCAATAGATCCACAATCAAAGACCAGAACATGATCATCGTATCGCATTACATAGTATCCGGAATCCGGGAATGCTCTTGAAGTAGGAGCAGGTGTCGACATGAGTGAGAATAGTTCTGCAGGTCGGTAAATGTCATGGACCCAAACTCTAGCCCCATCCTGATCGCTTAGGAGAGGCAATGAGTGACCAGGCAGAGTTATGTGATTCAAGAAGACGATCATTGACCTGATCTTCTCGGTGAGCTTTGAAGGCCCTCTGTCGTTGGCGAGCCATACTAGACTCAGGAATTCAAGCACATATCTGTGGTAACTGCTCGATTGCTCATAGTCAACGCCGTCAGGCAGTATCTGTTTCTCGCTTTCTGCGAGCAGCAAATCAAGTGCGTAGTCTCTCCATTTCTCTAGGGTAAGCGTGCAACCGATCAAGTACAGGGCTGCGAGGTTGCCGATTAGATGATTACTGTTCACACCGTCGCTGCTGATCTCAAGCCTTCGCCTCAAGTCGTATCCGTGTATGAAAAGAGACTTCGCCAGCACATCGTGCAGAGCGGAAAGGCAGCCAAGATTCCAAGCGATTATCCAAGAGATGGCCCGTTGCGCGACTATCAGAGGGGGGTACCAGCCCATACCTCTGGGATATGGATGCTTCTCGATCCAACCCTTGAGTTGGAAACACATCTCAGCATCGATAGCTCTGTTGCGAGTCCTGAAGTATTGTGTCGCCAAGTCCACAAAATGAATGTGTTTGTTGAAGTCCCAGACTCTCTTCACATCTCCATGTTCTTTGTACACAGGTAAGGAATAGTCATTGTCAAAGAATGATGAGTAGTCCCCTTGGCCCAAGATCGGCCACATACCACCTTTGAAGTCCGCGTCCCATTCAATCTCCTTGTCAAAGGTCAGTGTTCTCCCAAGAATTGTGAACCTGTGTTTCATGAGATCAGTAATGTCTGTGTTCTCCGTCACAAACGGTTCTGGCGGCAGGCATCTGGACAGAACTAGCCGCCGCGGCATTCTCAAGTCAATATCCGTGACTAGCTGACTGCCAGTGTTCAGGATCCGTCTACATGAGCGTCTCACAAATCTGTACAAGTTCTCTCTCTTCATTCTGCCAAGTATACTTCCTTGCGACGTTCTTCACACTTTCCTTCGTCTCACTGAGGAGAGGCTCTCGCGCTGGAGTCTATTGCACACGCCCTACTTCTCGGATCTTCTCCGTCAAAGACGAGACCAGTCCGCTCTCCCGACATAACCACTCTCAGAAACGATATATCCGTAGCCACCACCGGCAGGACGGCCTGAACGTGTTCGAACAGTCTGTTAGGAGAAGCGCACTTGTTGTTCAGGTTTGTTGGAAGGTAGGCTAGGATTCCGATATCTGCCTCAGTAGCCATCTTCACCATATCATGCATTGGGGCTTGATCGGCCTATGTTTCTTGGCCCAGCTCTGCAGTTAGATCCAGTCTCTACAGCAGCCCGCAGCATCTAGCACATGCTGGATACGCGCCCTTGGACTTGCGCAGGTATTTCCTGAAATCGAGGAAAATCGATCCGTTCCACAACGTGCTAAAGGGATTATCTCTAATGTTTCCGAGTCTTGCCGTGTCAAAACATCTTGTCGATCCGGTCAGGCTTCCGTCTGCCAATACCTGGCCGATCGTCCAGATGGCGCGGCATTCTGAGTGGTTACGCAAGAACTGTAGCGGCGTTCTGTAGAAAGTATCGAGCTCGTCTCGAGAGAGTTCCGGCACAAAGGTTACTTGGAATGCCGTCTTAGTCTTCTTCACTTCTTGAATCTGAGCCCAGAGCACATCCAGATCTATAGCTTCAAGGCGGACTTCTGAGAGCCCTGAGGGCGTCACTGCGTATCGGCAACGTGTGTTGTGAGCGCTTGCCATCTCTTCTGTGACGAAGTTCAGATGGCTGAAGGTTAGTCGATCGCAATTCACGAGTCCAAGCGTTTCAATAAGCTTGTCAAAGTTCAGGTCGCAGATTGTATAGTTTATCTCTAAACGGGGGGTTGTCCCTCTTCTTTGACTCATTATTTGATTGACAGCCCCCACGGCCTTCTCGAAGGCGCCGCCGACTCCCCTTATCCTATTGTGCACCTCCGGCGGTCCGTCTATCGAAACGGCAAGAACGTCCAGCCGCTTTTCGAGAAAAGAGCCGACGAATTTCTCCAACAGGAAGCCGTTGGTAGTCACTTGCACACGCAGCCCTTTGCTGTGGCAGTGATCTATCAGATCGAGCAACTGCCCATAGAGGAGCGGTTCTGTACTGGTGACCGCAATCAGCGGCTTGAAATGTGCCACATCGTCGACAAGTCTCTTCCAGACTTCGAGATCCAGCTGGTCTCGAGTCATGAGGTTGCGTGAGAATGTTGCGTCTGTTTCTCCTGGCCGTTGATGACTCCGATTTGCTCGCCCCACATCACACATTCTGCAGAAAAGATTACATTTGTTGTTTATGACGATAAAGATCGTTGAAGGGTTCGGCGCACGGCCGAAGGGAGATCCCAGCCGCAGGTTCAACTCGGCAACTGCACGAGCCGGATACCACGATAGTGAAGATAGCAAGCTGGGACCTCTCCGAGACAGCGCGATTTCACTCACAGATTCAGCCAATCGAGGATACATGGCACCTGTATTTCTCCATTGTTCTGAGCGGCTTACGCTCCTAGACCTACTTGGCCCAATCGATTCGATTTCACTAGGCATTGGTTCACGCTTAACATCGGGGACCATGATATTGAATCATGCTTTGAGACACATATGTCGAACTGGATATCAGGTCATGGACTGACCTATGTCCTTCGTGTGTCGTTTCCGACTGTCAATGGAGCTTCTCGACTTTTCACCTGCTCGATTCTTCTGATAGGACGCCGTATATTGAGCGAAGAAACTTTCGGCTCTCGATCTGCCACGAGAACAGACCTCTCACCTTCTCAACGTTCCTCTTCATCTTCACGTAAGTCTCCTCTCTAGTGATGAGATCTATTGTTCTAGCAATGTCTGCAGGGTCGTAAGGATCGAAGACAAATCCCACTTCATTCTCGACCAGTATCTGCCTGACGAAAGGGATGCTGCTTCCTACTACTGGAAGCCCGGCCTGGAGATACTCGAAGAGCTTGTTGGGGGAAGCATACAGGTTGTTTAGCGTCGTCGGTAGGTATGCGACTATGCCCACATCAGCCTCGGCTGCTTTGGATATCACCTCATCTACTGGCACGGGTTTCTCGAAGTGACAGTTCTGTAGACCCTGTGCAAGCTCCTTGAGACTTTCTTCAATCGGGCCCTCTCCTCTGAACACGACCCGGACGTTCTTGCCTAGACGCTTACATGCCAAGACTATGTTCTCAAGCCCACGCTCTCTCGTCAGCCCTCCATGGTAAAGGATCGTTTTCCCCTTTCGTTCACTCCAAACTGCAGATATCTCAGGAGGGCTCTTCGGGCAGTTCATCACAACCGTCGGGGCCGGTATTCCATATCTTGACCTCATCTCAGAGGCTATGAACTCGTTTACGGTGATCACCAAGTCTGTGAAGTGTATCAAGTAAGATTCTATTTGACGCATAAGCGTGCGGACATATGGTTGAGTCTCACTGAACAGATCCGGGTACAGTTCATGTGCATCATAGACCACTCTCCTTCCGAGAAGACTCATGAACATCCCGACTGGAAGTGTGTCCAAATCGTTACACACGTAGAGGTTGGCATTCAATCTCTTTGCTTCGAGGGCCATCGTAACATCAAACACTACTGCCAATGCGAAACGGAAGAACCTTCGAATTAGATATCTAGGCAAGGAAACGTTCTTCACTTCGGCAGTCCTGCCGACGGCAGAATCTGGGGGTGCCCTAACGTACATCCTGGCCTCAATCAGTCTGCGCAGAAGATCCCTCCTACGGACTATGGAGTAATGGGCCTTAGTCTCTTCACGCTTGGTTCGAAGAGTCCGAACGCAAAGCACCGTTACGTCGTGTCCGTCTGCTCCAAGTGTCTCCGCGTGTCTGTCCACTCTGGAATCATGCATCATGTCGTTTGCGACGATCAGGCAAATCTTCAAGTATCCATGAACCTCTTGAACCAGAATTCCACATTCAGCAGCATGAAGAGCGTCATTCCATGATCGCGTCGGCCTGACTTGTGTTCTTGGACCAATTGTCTCACATATGATGTGTTGAGAATCCCTCGAGATCTTGCTTTCTCGCTTAGGAGGATTTCCTCGACTTGCCCAATCTGTCTTCCTAGCCATGTTCCGATCGGTGTTGGAAAGCCTTTCTTGTCCCTTCTTCGAAGTACTCTATCGGGGATCTTTCCGTCAGCCGCTTTCCTCAGGAGATATTTCGGTTCAAACCCATCGATCTTCACGCATTCAGTTATGGTGGCCACCAGCTCCAGTAGGGGATGATCGCAGCATAGTGGCACTCTGGACTCAAGGGATACGGCCATGCTGGTCCTGTCCTCGACGTGAAGAAGAGCACGGAGATAGGCTTTCAGGAGATAATACTGGGCTCTGTTAAGGAATCTGGGGGATTTCGGCGCTGTGAATATCTTCAGGAACTCATTTTCTGGGGAATACTTCGAAGAAAACTCGCGGAGATATCCGACAAGCAGGCTCCCGAGAGCCTCTTTGGAGTGAATGAGAATTCGCTTATACAGGAGAAGGCTTGGTTCAGTCTTCCTCTCCTTGAGAATAAGCCTTGCCAGCCTTCTGATAGAGGTGAATAGTGTTCTCTCTCTTCGCGCAAGCTTCAAGTAATGATATAGTCTGACGAAGTATCCCAATCCAAGGTTCTCTTTCACGCGTATCAGATTGTCTTCGAGAGCCAATTGAAGAATGAACGGGTATCCGAAGAACAGCTCATCTCCCCCTTGTCCTCCGAGTATGACCTTCACATGCTCTCTTGCCAAGTGGCAAACCCAGTACTGGGAATAGATCCCAGGCCCGGCTTCAGGATAGTCCATGAACCACACTAAGCGCTCCAGTGTAGGGAGGACATCGAGACCGTCAGGCCTTATCTCATGGTACTCTGTATCAGCGAACCTTGAAACCAGTTTGGCAAACTCCGATTCATCGAACTCCGGCCCCTCATTGAAGGCGCCGGTGAATGTCTTCACCCTTTCCTTGAGGATTTGACTCGCGGTACATGTCACAATCGATGAGTCTATGCCTCCTGACAGGTGACAGCCCAGAGGAACATCGCTCACCAGTCTTAGCCTTACTGCCTCCTGTACGGCATTGGAGACTTGTGCAACGGCTTCACCAAGAATCACTTTTGGTGATTCGACGAATTCAAGGTCCCAATACTGTTCTAGACGGCATTTTCCGTCATTGACTGTTAGAAAATGTCCTGCGGGCAGTTGACGAATATCTCTAAAGAAAGTCTTATCGCCGAGCACGTAACTCAAGGTCAGGTAGTCGATGAGCGCTTCTGGGTCAAGTGCTCTTTCTGCACCGAATTCAAGGATCGCCTTTATCTCGGAGGCAAAAAGGAAGTTGTCTCCGCTCTGGCAATAGTATAGCGGCTTGACTCCAACCCGATCTCTCGCAAGGAAGAGTTCTCCGGTCTTCTCATTCCAGATCGCGAACGCAAACATTCCATTGAGCTTCTCTAGGCATCTTGGCCCCAGCTCCTCGTACAGATGAACAATTACCTCAGTGTCAGAATTGGTGGAGAACTTATGCCGCTCCTCCAGCTCCTTCCTCAACTCTCGATAGTTGAAGATTTCACCATTGTACACGATCCATACAGATGAGTCTTCGTTGTGGATCGGCTGTCTACCAGTCTCTAGGTCGATAATGCTCAGCCTTACCGATCCCAGAGCGATCTCATCGTTAACGAAGTAGCCCTCATCGTCAGGACCGCGATGGCGTATGACGTGGCACATCTTCTGGATTTCTTCTTTTCGAGCCGCCTTTCCAAGTATGCCCACTATGCCACACAAGAGCTACTCCTGGCCTACCTTCCTCTGGATGAAACGGTATCGTTTATCAGTTCTATCATACGTCGGGTTAAGCGCGTCAGATCATGATTCAGCTCGACATACTGTCTGGCCTTGGCACCCATTGACTTCACAAGAGCTGGCGAATCTGTCAGCTTCTCTATCAACTCAA
>Ga0315280_10005464_pt1 | contig 18085 bp, 16 predicted proteins | sample YL17G06_40_MG_FD_203697 | JGI IMG/M metagenome (GOLD analysis project Ga0315280, IMG submission 203697) | Sediment microbial communities from Yellowstone Lake, YNP, Wyoming, USA - YL17G06_40 | ecosystem: Environmental > Aquatic > Freshwater > Lake > Sediment | place: USA: Wyoming | collected... | reverse complement strand
CCCAACCGCGAAATAACGTAGGCAGATGAATTGAACGATCATCCACCTGTGGTGGCAGACCATCCTGAAGGCGGCGGTGAAGCTCTTTGCGCGGTGCGGTATGCCGCGGCGACTGTCCGAGCCATGGCCCGGCAGGCGCACGTCGCCCAGGGCACCATCTGCAGGATCGACATCCGAAAGGAGTGACCATGCGACGAGCAACTGAAGTGTGGATGGGCATGCTGCTGGTTCTGCTTTTCGCCGCTCCCCCCGTGCTGGCAGCCAAGGCCGCCACCGGCCGGCGGTTTCTGAATCTGGACCTGATGCTGGCGCAGACGGGACCGGGGCAAGCCCCGGCCGTGCCGCCCACGGGGGTTCTGCCCTTATCGATCCGGGACAGCATCGCGCTGGCGTTGAAGAACAACCTGGACATCGCCGTCCAGGGATTCAACCCTCCCCAGCAGGAGCAGGCGCTCATCAGCCAGAGGGCGGTGTTCGATCCCAGTGCGTTCCTGGAGGTCACGCGGTCCGACACCCGAGTACCGTTGGGTACACAAATTATCCAAGGGAGCCGAACCGCCTCCGATTATTGGGATTACAACACCGGTTTGAGGCAGATGCTGCCGACAGGCGGCACCTACGAGCTGCGCTTCAACAACGAGTACAACGACGCCAAATCTATCGGCAGCACCCAATTCATCAGCAAGTTCGGCCTGACCCTCACCCAGCCTTTGCTGAAGAACTTCGGCTTCGAGCCCACCGAGACCAACATCCGGATCGCCACGAACAACCTGTCCATTTCGGGCGAACAGTTGCGGATGAAGGTGAGCGACATCGTGACCCAGGTTCAGAACGACTACGCGGAGCTCATCTTCGCCATCCAGAACCTCGAGGTCCAGCGCGAGGCGCTCCAAGTGGCGAAGGACCTGGTGGCCTTGAACGCGGCCCGGGTTCGGACTGGGGTGGGAGCGCCCGTCGAGGTGACGCAGGCCCAGGCCCAGGAGGCCACCGCGGCGGAGGGCGTGATCTCAGCCGAGAAGGCCGTGCGAGACGCCGAGGACACCTTGAAAGTCATCCTGAACCTGCCGGCGAGCGGCGGCTGGGGGCAAGAGATCCGGCCCACCGACGCCCTGGCCTTCCAGCCGAAGTCCGCCAATCTGGACGAGAGCATCCGGAAGGCCCTGGAGAACCGGTACGAGTACAAGAGCGCCAAGCTGGATATTCAAAACAAGGAACTCACCCTCCGGCTGACGCGCAACCAGCTCCTCCCGGACCTCTCGCTCACCGGCAGCGTGTTCACGAACGGGGCCGGGAACCCGTATGGCAGTGACATCAGCGAGCTGGGCTCCAGCCACTTCGTCTCTTACGCCGTCGGGATAATCCTTACGGTCCCCCTGGGGAACCGGGGCCCCCAGGCCAGCTACATCAACGCCAAGCTGGTGGAGGACCAGGCCAAGACGTCGCTCAAGAATCTCGAGCTGCAGATCACCCAGCAGGTCCGGGAAGCGGTGCGTCGGATCGAGGCCAATGCCCGGCGGGTGGACGCGAGCCGGGCCGCCCGGGCGCTGGCGGAGGAGCAGCTCCGGGTGGAGCAACTCCGGCTGGAAACCGGCGTCAGCACCACATTCAACGTTGTGTCGTTCCAACAGGCGCTGACAGCGGCAAAAGCCACCGAGATTCGCGCGCTCGCGGACTACTACGAGGCACTGGTCAATCTGGAGAAGGTGCAGGGGACCGTCCTGGAGGCAAACCGCATCGAGATGTAGGTCCCAGCTTCCGGAGCGGCGGCCTAAGCTGGACACCAGAACCGGGTCTAGGATCGCTGCGAAACGCCTCTGGAGCGAGTTCTGAGCCGCCTGGAGGCGGATCTAGTCAGCATCGCCCACCTGTAAGAACTCAGCGAGCGCGTCTACTCATTCGCCCCGGCCGAGGGGATCGACCAGCAGCTCGGACGCCTCTACGCCCCCGCCCATCACCGCCTACGGCCGAAGTTTCACTCGAGGTTGGGGAAATTTCTGATGCAATTGCCGGAGCACAATTGGCGAAGCTGTCTTGACACCTCCATATCTCCGAAGTAACGTAGGAGATTCCCTGAACGCTCATTCAGCAAGGCCCGCCTGCCGGAGGCCGAGGAGGGCAGCGGTTGGCACGTCCGAGCCGAGAAGATCTTCGCCTGGAACGGCGTCAGGCCATCCTGAAGGCCGCGATGAAGGTCTTCGCGCGACGGGGGTATGCCGCGGCGACCATCCGGACCATCGCCCGGGAGGCGCACATCGCCCAGGGCACCATCTACTTGTACTTTCCCAGCAAGCGGGACATGCTCCTGGCCCTGTACCGGTCCATGATCGTGGAATCCTTTGAGGAACTCCTGGCTCGGCCCGGGCAGGGTGGCACCGAGGCTTTCCTCAGGTTGCTCATCGTGGACCGGATCGAGCGATTCCGCCGGAACCCAGAGGCCGTCCGGCTCGCCTTCACCGACCTGCCGTTTCACCGGGAGCTTCGGGACAGACTCTATCACGATGTCGCCCTGGGGCAACTCGAGCGGCTGCAGGCCTTCCTGAAGGATCGGATCGCCAAGGGGGAGTTCCGTCCGGCGCGTGCGGACATCGCCGCGCGCGCCTTCCAGGGAATGTACGTGATCTTCACGCTGATGGAGACCGTGTTCGGCGACCGCGCCGTGGCGCGGCTCACGCCGGAGGAGATCGCCGACGAGGTGCTGCACCTTTTCCTGCACGGGGCGCTCAATCTGGTTCCTTCTCAGCCGGGGTCTACATCCGAAGGGAGTGACCATGCGACGAGCAACTGAAGTGTGGATGGGCATGCTGCTGGTTCTGCTTTTGGCCGGCACCTCCGTGCTGGCGGCCGAGCCCGCCGAGAGCGGCCGGCGGTTTCTGAATCTGGACCTGATGCTGGCGCAGACGGGACCGGGGCAGGCCCCGGCCGTGCCGCCCACGGGGGTCCTGCCCCTGTCGATCCGGGACAGCATCGCGCTGGCGTTGCAGAACAACCTGGACATCGCCGTCGAGGGATTCAATCCCCCCCAGCGGGGGCAGGCGCTCATCAACGAACAGGCGGTCTTCGACCCCAGCGCCTTCCTGGAGGTCACCCGGTCCGACAGCCGAGTGCCGCTGGGCGCCCAGATCATCCAGGGGAGCCGAGTCTTTTCCGATTATTGGGATTACAACACCGGCCTGAGGCAGAAGCTGCCGACAGGGGGCACCTACGAGCTGCGCTTCAACAACGAGTACAATAACGCCCCCCCCATCGGCACCACCCAGTTCATCAGCAAGTTCGGCCTGACCCTCACCCAGCCTTTGCTGAAGAACTTCGGCTTCGAGCCCACCGAGACCAACATCCGGATCGCCACGAACAACCAGTCCATCTCGCGCGAACAGTTGCGGATGAAGGTGAGCGACATCGTGACCCAGGTCCAGAACTCGTACGCGGAGTTCATCTTCGCCATTCAGAACCTCGAGGTCCAGCGCAAGTCTCTCCAACTGGCGCGGGACCTGGTGACCCTCAACCGGGCCCGGGTGCGGGCCGGGGTGGCGGCGCCCGTCGAGGTGACGCAGGCCGAGGCCCAGGAGGCCGCCGGGGTGCAGAATGTGATCCTGGCGGAGAAAGCTATCCAAGACGCCTCGGACACCCTGAAGGTCATCCTGAACCTGCCGGCGAGCGGCGGCTGGGGGCAAGAGATCCGGCCCACCGACGCCCTGACCTTCCAACCGAAGTCCGCCAATCTGGACGAGAGCATCCGGAAGGCCCTGGAGAACCGGTACGAGTACAAGAGCGCCAAGCTGGATATTCAGAACAAGGAACTCACCCTCCGGCTGACGCGCAACCAGCTCCTCCCGGACCTCTCCATGACCGGCAGCGTGTTCACGAACGGCGCCGGGAACCTCTATGGCAGAGACGTGAGCGAGCTGGGCTCCAGCCACTTCGTCTCTTACGCCGTCGGGGTAATCCTTACGGTCCCCCTGGGGAACCGGGGCCCCCAGGCCAGCTACATCAACGCCAAGCTGGTGGAGGACCAGGCCAAGACGTCGCTCAAGAATCTCGAGCTGCAGATCACCCAGCAGGTCCGGGAAGCGGTGCGTCGGATCGAGGCCAATGCCCGGCGGGTGGACGCGAACCGGGCCGCCCGGGCGCTGGCGGAGGAACAGCTCCGGGTGGAGCAGCGGCGGTTGGAGGCGGGCGTCAGCACCACCTTCAACGTCCTCTCGTTCCAGCGCGATCTGACGGCGGCAGAGGCCAACGAGCTTCGGGCCATCGCGGATTACTTCGAGTCCCTGGTCAATCTGGAGAAGGTGCAGGGGACCGTCCTGGAGGCGAACCGGATCGAGATGTAGGCCTCATAGTCGGGAACGCGGCGTCGCGGGGAATTCATCAATGAAGCGAGGCGCGTGGGGACTGCTCCTGCTCGCAGTTGTCGTGGCGGGCGGCCTGGGGGCGGCAGCGCTTTTCGGCCGCCGGGGCGAGGTCGCGGTCCGGGTCGTCACGCTCAAGCGGGAGGACATGGTCATCAGCGTGTCCGCGACGGCCACGGGCAGCCTGGAATCGGAGGCCGAGGTGAACATCCGGGCCGAGGTCCCGGGACGGATCCTGCGGCTCTTGGTGGACGAGGGGGACCGGGTGGCGCGCGGCCAAGTAGTGGCCGAGCTGGACCCGCACGAGGCCGACTCGCAGGTCGCCCTGGCCCGCGCCGAGCTGGCCACGGCTCGCGCCCGATTGGAGGAGGAGCGGGCGGGCGTGACCATGCTGCGGGAGCGCATCCGGACCAGGATCGAGGAGACGCGGGCCACGATGGAGCGCACCGCCCGGGACCTGGAGCGGCTGAAGGCTCTGCACGCCGAAGGCGCCATCCCTCGCCAACAGCTTGACCTGGCCCAGGCGGAGTCCGAGGTCGCCGCCGCCTCCTACGCGGCGGCCCTCGCGGATCGGGACCAGGTGAACGTCAAGGAGCACCAGGTGGCCGGCGCGCAAGCGGCCGTGACGCAGCGGGAGGCGCAGCTCCGCCTGGCAGAGGTTCAGCGGTCCCGCATGACCATCCGGTCCCCCATCGGGGGACTGGTGACGCGGCGGCTGGCCAACGAGGGAGAGGTCATCGGATTGGGGGGTGGATCTGCGTCAACCGGAGGATCGATGGTGACGCTGGGCGGGCCGCTGTTCACGCTGGTGGACCTGGAACGCCTGTACGTCCGGGCCACGGTAGACGAGTTCGATGCGCGGCAGATCCGTTTGGGCCAGGAGGTCCGGGTGACGCTGGAGGCGTTGCCAGGCCGCACGCTGCGCGGCCGGCTGTACAAGATCTCCCCCGCGGTCTCCGGGGAGCGCCAGGAGGCCCGGACCTTCAGCGTCCGCGTGGCGCTGGAGGAGGGGAAGGAATTCGTGAAACCCGGCATGTCCGCCGATGTGGAGGTGATCGTGGCCAGGCGCCAGGGAGCGCTCTTCGTGCCCAGCCAGGCGATCCTGGAGCGGGAGGGAAAGAAGCGCGTGTACGTGGTCGCCGACGGACACGCCCGCGTCGCGACGGTGAAGGTGGGGGAGAGCAACTGGAGTTCCACCGAGATCCTCGAGGGCCTGCGGGAGGGGGAACGGGTGGTCATCAACGCAGACGCGCCCGGGCTGTCGGAGGGGGCCAGGGTGCGGGCGGAATGAACGGTCGTGCTGCGATGATCGCGGTTGAGGAGGTCTGGCGGACCTACCGCATGGGGCCGAATGACGTGAACGCGCTTGCCGGTGTGACGTTCCGGATCGGCCCGGGTGATTTTGTGGCGGTCTGCGGCCCCTCGGGCTCCGGCAAGTCCACCCTCATGAACATCCTGGGCTGTCTGGACCGCCCCACGCGCGGCCGCTATACGCTGGAGGGTGTGGAGGTGCAGTCCATGGATGAGGATGCGCTGGCGGTCCTCCGCAATCGGCGGATCGGTTTCGTCTTTCAGACCTTCAATCTGCTGCCCCGCATGACCGCCCTCCGGAACGTGGAGCTTCCCATGATCTACAGCGGCCTCCCGCGCCAGGACCGGCGGGGCAAGGCGCTGGAGGCCCTGGCGGCCGTGGGGCTGGCGGGGCGGATCGGGCACCGCCCGAGTGAGCTGTCCGGCGGCGAGCAGCAGCGCGTGGCCATCGCTCGAGCCGTGGTGAACCAGCCTGCCATCATCTTGGCGGATGAACCCACGGGCAACCTGGACAGCAGGGCGGGCGAAGAGATCCTGGAGGTGTTCCACCGCCTCGCGGATGGGGGCGCGACCATTGTGATGGTCACGCACAACGCGCGCGTCGCGGCGCAGGCGCAGCGGGTCATTCAGCTCGCGGATGGCCGGATCGTCTCCGACACCGGAGCGGCGGGCATCCGGGACCGGCGACCCGCCCACAGCCCGGAATCCGCCCCATCTCCCACGGGGCCCTGAGCCCTGGGTCCAATCTTCCGAGATCCCCTATGGATGTCCGCGAGGCCTTCGCCCTGGCCCTGGAGATGCTGGCCGCCAACCGGGTGCGGACCGCTCTCACCATGCTGGGGGTCGTCATCGGGGTGGCCGCCATCATCCTGCTGGTCTCCTTGGGCGAGGGCGCCACGGCCTACATCACCCGGGAGCTGACCGGGCTGGGCACCAACCTTCTGATCATCACCCCCGGGAAGACGCAGACCTCGGGCGGCTTTCATCCCCCCATCGCCGGCGCGGTGCGAAAGCTGACGTACGAGGATGCCTTGGCGTTGCGCCGGCGGGCCACCCTGCTCACCGATGCGGTGCCCGTCGTGCTGGGGACGGGAAAGATCCGGTATCAGGGGGCCAGCCGGGACACCAACGTCATCGGGGTCACCCCGGAGTTCCAACGGGTGCGCAACCTGTACGTGGAGATCGGCCAGTTCGTGAGCGAGGAGGACGTGGAGGGCCGCCGGCGCGTGGTGGTCCTGGGGCGGACAGTCAAGCGGGAACTCTTCGGCGAGGAGAATCCCTTGGGCCAGTTCGTGACGCTGGCCGACTCCCGCTACCGGGTGATCGGGATCATGGAGCGGAAGGGGGTGAGCCTGGGGTTCGACATCGACGACTTGGTGTTCATTCCGGTGAAGAGCGCCCAGGATCTCTTTGACACCGACCGGCTGTTCGAGATCCTGGCGTCGGTCCGCTCGCCGGACGAGATCGACCGGGCTACCCAGCAGGTGAAGGACATCCTCATCCGCCGCCACGGCAATCGCGAGGACTTCACGCTGACCAGCCAGGGCGCCATCCTCTCGGCCTTCACCACCATCCTGAGGATCCTCACCGCGGTGCTGGGCGGCATCGCCGGCATCTCGCTGCTGGTGGGGGGGATCGGGATCATGAACATCATGCTGGTCTCGGTGCGCGAGCGCACGCGAGAGATCGGGATTCGCAAGGCGGTGGGGGCCCGGCGGCGCGACATCCTGGGCCAGTTCCTGCTGGAATCGGTGGTGATGAGCAGCCTGGGCGGCGGTCTGGGGATCGCCGTCGGGGTCGGCGGGGCAAAGGGGCTCTCGCTATTCTTTGCCTACCTCCCAACCCAGGTCTCTCCCTGGGCCGTCCTCATGGCCTTTGGTTTCTCCGCCGCAGTCGGGATCTTCTTCGGCGTCTACCCGGCCCGCCGAGCCGCTCTCTTGGACCCCATCCAGGCCCTCCGCTACGAGTGAGGACTCGATTGCCGGCCGCGCGAGGCGTTCCGGGAAGCGAAGGTTGGCGGCGGCCGAAGCCAGGTGGGTGCTTTCCAGCCTCACCGCATGGTCAGTCGGCCTCGTTTGCTCTGCAACGAGCTGCCTGGAGTTCCTCCGGATCGACCCGTCAGACGGTTAGTCGGGCACGTTCCGGACGAAGGAATTGGCCAAGGTCTTTCGCAGTTCGGCCGCCAGGGCGGCGTCCGGGATCTCCCGGAGGATCACCCGCACTGCGAACCCACACTTCTTGCAGCGCTTGTACTGGAAAACCCAGCGATTGTCTTCCTGAGGCTTGCCGACCTCTTCCATGTCGGAGAAGCAACACGGCCCCGAACGAACGGGGGAGACGATCCGCTCGGGATACAGGTTCTTCGGGCGCTTCTGGTCGGTGTACTCCACAATCGTCGCCATCGTCTGCTCCATCAGCTCACCATGTTGGGACGACCGCGCGCGTCGGTCCCGCCGTCCATGAAGAGTCGTGCGGTTCATGCGTCAGCCCCCCCCGCCTAAGTATCCACGCTCCAGCCCGTGACACCAGCCAAGCGGTGCCACCCGGCGGAGCGCTTCGAAAACGCGTCGCCACGCACTCAGGCCACGCGGTACTGGGCCAGATGCCCTTTCAACTCTCTGGTGTTTGTATTTGGCATCCGCCGCCTGTGTACTAACCGGTCAGTTGACTGGAAGATAAAGGATGGAAAGAGTCCTGTCAAGGGATAAAATTTCACAAGTAAAGTGATAGAAATCGTAACTATTTGATTCTACATGCTTTTACTGTTCTAAATATTTTTTCCGGCGTGTAACTATCCCTTAGAGATGGCTTGGCTCTGTGCGTCACGGAATGGTCGGAAGACTAGCCAGGCGAGGATCTCTCTGTGAAAATGCGAGGCAGAGGAGAAACTGGGAGTCCTGCGGTCTCTCCGGTTGGCGGGCGCCCGGTGGCCGTGCCCGCCAGCACGGGTGATGGGGTCGTCAGCACGGGAATTCCGCCCGAACGCCCTCGCCTCGGCCTCTGAAAGAGCCTCCCGCGTGCCTTGATGGGGCAGTGGAACTGTGTTAGGCTGCAGCCGATGACGACCGTCGTCCCAGAAGAGAACCCGGCGCTCCTGCGGATCCTGGAAGGGCTGACCCCGGAGCAGGCCGCCGCCGTCACGCACGGCGAAGGAGCGCTCCTCATCGTAGCCGGGGCCGGCACGGGGAAGACGACGGTCATCACCCGCCGGATCGCCTACCTGGTGGCCGCCAAGCGGGCCCGCCCGTCCGAGGTCCTCGCGCTCACATTCACCGATAAGGCCGCCGAGGAAATGGAAGCCCGGGTGGACCTCCTGGTCCCCTACGGCTTCGCGGACATGTGGATCAGCACCTTCCACGCCTTCGGCGATCGCGTGCTCCGGGACGAGGGGCTGGCCCTGGGCCTCACGACCGATTTCCGGGTGCTGACGCGGCCCGAGCAACTCGTGTTCCTGCGGGAGAACCTGTTCGCGCTGTCCCTCCAGCGCCTCCGCCCGCTGGGAGACCCGACGAAGCATCTCCAGGCCCTGGTGACATTGTTCAGCCGGGCGAAAGACGAGGCGGTGACGCCGGAGGCATATCTGGCGTTCGCGGCCGAGCTGGCAGGGGCCAAGACGGCGCCGGAGGATTCTGCGCCTGGCGAGGAGGCGGCCCTGCAGCAGGAATTGGCGGCGTGCTACAATGAATACCAGCGCCTGCTGGGCGAGCGGGGCCTGGTGGATTTCGGGGATCAGGTGCTGCTCTGCCTCCGGCTGTTCCGGGAGCATCCCCTGATCCTGGAGAAGTATCGCCAGCGGTTCCGCTACATCCTGGTGGATGAGTTCCAGGATACGAATCACACCCAGTGGGAACTGGTGAAGTTGCTGGCGGGGGGCGAGGGGAACATCACGGTCGTGGGGGATGACGACCAGAGCATTTACAAGTTTCGCGGCGCGGCCATCAGCAACATCCTGGGATTCACGGCGGCCTATCCCGAGGCCCGGCGGATCGTCCTGCGGGAGAACTTCCGGTCGAGCCAAGCCATCCTGGACGCGGCGTACCGCCTCATCCGCCACAACGATCCGGACCGGCTGGAGGTGCGCGAGAAGATCGACAAGCGCCTCGTGGCGGCCGCGCCTGGGGGACCTATTCCCCGGCACCTGCATCACGACACGGTCTCCAGCGAGGCGGACGCCGTGGCGCGCCTGATCGCGGGCCGGGTCGAGGCCGGGGCCTGGGCCTACCGGGATGTGGCCGTCCTCGTTCGGGCGAATCGGGACGCCGATCCATTCCTGCGGGCGATGAACCTGCAGGGCATCCCCTGGCGGTTCAGCGGCAACCAGGGCCTGTACGCGCGGCCGGAGGTCCGGCTGCTCCTGGCGTTCCTGCGGGTGGTGGCCGATCCCGAGGACACGATCAGCCTGTACTACCTGGCGGGATCCGAGCTGTACGAAATGGACGACTGGCAGCTCGCCCGGTGCGCCGGCGCCGCCAGGCGGGCGCATCGCTCTCTGCGCTGGATTTTCGAGAACCTGGACGGCGTGGCAGAGGTTCAGGATGTCGACGTCACGACCCGGGCCACGGCCGAGCGCCTCCTGAAGGATCTGAAAGAGTACGTGAGCCTCTCGCGCGACCGGTCCGCCGGCGAGGTCCTGTACCAGTTCCTCATGCGGAGCGGCCTGCTGAAGCGTCTGACCGACGCGGGGTCGCCCGCCGCCGACGCCCGCGTGGGGAACATCGCGCGCTTCTTCGAGATCGTCCACCGTTTCGCCGATGTGGCCTCGCCGGAGGCGGGGGTTCCCCAGTTCATCCGGCACCTGGACCTCCTCGTGGAAGGGGGGGACGACCCGGCGGCGGTGGAGGCGGACGAGGATGCGGAGGCCGTCAATGTCCTCACGGTGCACAAAGCCAAGGGGCTCGAGTTTCCCGTGGTGTTCCTGGTGAGCCTAGTCGCCGATCGCTTCCCCTCGCGCGGGCGACGCGAGCCGCTGCCTCTGCCGGAGGCCCTGCTTCACGACGTCTTGGCCAGCGGGGACTTTCATCTTCAGGAGGAGCGGCGGTTGTTCTACGTGGGCATGACGCGGGCTAAGCGGGAGCTGTTTCTCACCAGCGCCCGCGACTACGGCGGCGCCCGCGCCAAGAAGGTGAGCCGGTTCGTCCTGGAGGCCCTGGACCTGCCGCCGTCGGAGCCGAAACCGTACAGGGCCTCGGCCATGGAGACGATCCAGCGGCATGCCCCCTCGGTGGGGGAGGAGCCGGATGCCCTCCGGGTCATTCCGGAGCACGACATCCTGCCCCTCAGCCACTACCAGGTGGACGACTATCTGACCTGCCCGCTGAAGTACAAGTACATCCATGTCCTGCGCGTGCCCATCCGGGAGCATCATTCGGTGGTCTACGGGAAGGCGCTGCACGAGGCCATTTCGTTTTACCTGCGTCGAAAGCTCGCAGACGCCCGGGGCGACACCGCCCCGGGACGTGGGGCGGCCGAGGCGGAGGTCCTGGGGGTCTTCGAGGAGGCCTGGCAGAGCGTGGGCTTCCTCTCGCGGGAGCACGAGGACCTGCGCCTGGAAGAGGGCCGGGCGGCCCTGCGACGGTTCCTGGCCGAGGAGGAGCGAGCGGGGATCATCCCGTCGGCGGTGGAGCGGCCCTTCACTTTTCTGCTCGGGACGACCAAGGTGATCGGCCGCTTCGACCGGGTGGACGAGCGGGACGGACGCGTGGCCATCATCGATTACAAGTCCTCGGCCGTCCGTGACCAGAAGGAAGCCGACCGGAAAGCCAAGGAGAGCCTGCAACTGGCCATTTACGCCCTGGCCTACGCGGAGATGCACGGTCGCGTTCCCGACGCCGTGGAACTGCACTTCCTGGAATCGGGCCTGGTGGGGAGCGCCCGCAAGAGCGAGGGGGACCTTACGGAGACCCGGACGACGATCGGAGAGGTGGCCCGCGGGATTCGCGCCCGCGCCTTCACCGCGACGCCCGGCTACCTGCAATGCAGCTACTGCGCCTTCCGGGAGATCTGCCCGAGTACGGCCTACAGTGAGAGCGAATAGGTGGGGTGAAAGGAGGGACGGGCATGGCGGTCCGGGTGGTCATTCAGCGGTGGGTCCGGTACGGTCGCGAGGCAGAGCTGCGTCGCTTACTGGAGCATATGCGGGCACAGGCGCAGAGCCAGCCTGGATTCATCAGCGGCGAGACCCTCCGCTCGCCAAACGATCCATCCCTTTGGGTGGTGATCAGCAGCTGGGAGACCGTGGCGGACTGGCAGCGCTGGGCTCGGGGTCCTGACCGCCCGGAGTTCGAGTCCCGCATCGCTCACTTGATAGAGGGGCCCACCCAGGTCCTGGTCCTGGAGTCCATCGCCATGGATTACCCGACGCGACCGGGGGGTGCGGGACCCGGCCAGGGCGGGGGAGGACCGACGGCCGCGTGAGTGGGGACCCGGGAATGCCACGATCGCTACGGATCGGCATCGACGTGGACGATGTCCTGGCGGAGTCGCTGCCCGGATACCTGGAGGCGTTCCGGCGGCGTTTCGGCCACGAGGTCAGGATCGAGGAAGCAGCCTGGGAGATCTTCCGTCGCTACCCGGACATCTCGGCGACGCAGATGTGGGGGTTCTTCAGCGAGCTGGAGGCGACCGACTTTTTGGGGACCCGCCCCCTGTATCCCGAGGCGGTGAAGGCGGTGAAGGCCCTGGCAGCCGACGGGCATCGGCTGTTCGTCGTCACGGGGCGCCTGACCCAGCACCACGAACATACCCGCCGGTTGCTGGAGCGAGCGGGACTCTTGGAATTCTTCGATGCGCTGGTGCACCGGGACAACGAGGCTGCGGCCGACTACAAGCCGCGCATCGTGCGGGAGTTGAAGCTGGATCTCCTGATCGAGGATGAACTGCAGGTCGCCCTGGCTGCGGCGGACGTCCCGATCCCGGTCCTGCTTGTCGATCGCCCGTGGAACCGGGCCGAGCTTCCCCCGGGCATCACCCGCGTGAGGGATTGGGACCACGCGCTCCACGTGGTCGCGGCCCAGGCGGAAGATTGCGCCGGATGATTCCCGATCTCCCCCCTGCCTTCGTCGGGTGAGTTCCCCCCTGAGAGAAACGCTTGGCATCCATCCCTGCGTGGGATATCTTTAATTCGAAGCGCCAGGCTATCAGCTGTCAGCCTTCAGCCAGCGCACAGATCGAGCGTCGGGCCGATGCTCTGCGCTGAGCCCTGAAAGCTTTCCATGGAGGGAGGCGGAACCGATGCGGAAAGTGACTCTCGATCGGGCGGCGTTCCTCGTGCCGGCTCCGGTGACCCTACTCTCGTGCGTGGGCGAGGACGGCGCTCCGAACATCACGACGTTGTCCTGGGCGGGTGTGGCCTGTCAGACGCCTCCCATCGTGAGCGTGGCTGTCCGGCCAGAGCGGCATTCCTACGGTCTCATCCGCGAGACCGGGGAGTTCGTCCTCAACATTCCTCCCGCGTCCCTCGTCCGGGCCGTGGACTTTTGCGGTGTCGTCTCCGGCCGGGACGTGAACAAGTTCGCCGAGACGCGCTTCACGCCGATGCCGGGATTGAAGGTCCGGGCCCCGCTGATCCGCGAGTGTCCCGTCAATCTGGAATGCGTCGTGCGAAACTCCCTGGTCCTGGGATCCCACGTCCTCTTCCTGGCGGAGGTGGTGGCCTTGCACGCCGACGACGAGGTCGTGGAAAACGGTGGCGTGATCGTGGGCCGGGTGGCGCCCCTGGCGTATGACCCGTTCGGCGCGGACTACTGGAGCCTGAAAGAGGTCGTGGCCCATCAGGGTTTCAGCGGGGGGACCATGCCGGCGCCACCGGAGCCGGCTCCGAAGAAATCGTGAGGCGAAACGATGCCGGAGAACATGCCGCCCGATACGTTGAACGAGATCGGGGTCCTGAAGCGGCGTGAGATCGAGGCCCGCATCCTCGCCCCCCTGGTCAACGCCTTTGCGGCGGAGTTCGGCCGGGAGCGGGTCATCGGGATCGCCAAGCGAGTCATCGTGGAGATCGCCCGCCAGCAGGGAAAGGCGCTGGCCGAGCAGGCGGGGGGCAGCAGCCTGGCGCACTTCGCCGGCAGCAAGGAGGCCTGGGTGAAAGGCGGGGCGCTCGAGACGGAGGTCCTTCAGGTGACCGACACGGCCTACGATTTCAACGTGACCCGGTGCCGATACGCGGACATGTACCGGGCGCTGGGCGTCCCCGAACTGGGGAGCGTGCTGTCCTGCGGCCGGGACTTCGCGCTGGGCGAGGGGTTCAATCCCAACCTCAGGCTCACCCGGACCCAGACGATCATGGAGGGGGCCCCCTTCTGCGACTTCCGCTACCGGCTCGAGCCCCCTCCGGAACCGAAGGTGTCCGCAGAATAGGAAGCCGGGAAGCAGACAGATATCTTTCATCCGCAGATTTCGCAGATTACGCAGATTTCTGTTGGGGGCCCTCTCGGAATAATCTGCGAAATTTGTGTAATCTGCGGATCCATTAGAGGTTTTCGCCCGGGCGTTCGGCGGACTGGAGGCTCCCTATGAAGTTCCACACCGAGTACCTGACCTTCAAGACGAAGCGACAGCGCGAATACATCAATATTACCCGCGAAGTTGAAGCAGCCCTTAAGAAAAGCGGCATCCGCGAGGGGATGATCCTGGTCTCCGCCATGCACATCACCGCGGCGGTCTATGTGAACGACGCCGAAGACGGGCTCATCCAGGACATCGATGAGTGGCTGGAACGGTTGGCCCCCACGGGACCGAACTACCGCCATCACCGGACGGGCGAGAGCAACGGCGACGCGCACCTGAAGAATCTGCTCATGCATCACCAGGTGATCGTCCCCGTCACCGACGGGAAGCTGGACTTCGGGCCGTGGCAGCAGGTCTACTACGCGGAGTTCGACGGGCAGCGGTCCAAGCGCGTCATCATCAAAGTGATGGGGGAGTAGGGGCGGCACGGCTGGGCATCCTGTCACGCCTGCATGTGCGATAGGATGCCGGCGGTGAATTCTTCCGTGCTGGCGGTCCCGCCCAGATCCCGGGTCCTGGGGCCTTCCGAGATCGTTGCCGCCACCGCCCGCTGGATGGCCTTCGCGGCTTCTCCCGCCGATGCATCTCCCCGCTCGCTGGCCAGCCAGGAGAGGAGCATCGCCGCCGAGAGGATTAACCCGACTGGATTGGCGATGCCCTGGCCGGCGATGTCGGGGGCCGAGCCATGGCTCGCCTGGGCCATGGCGCGGCCGGTCCCCGCATTGATAGAGGGGGCCATCCCCAGGCTGCCGGCCAGCTCTCCCGTCAGGCCGGACAGGATGTCGCCGAACATGTTGGTCGTCAGGACGACATCGAAGTCCGCGCCGCGGCGCACGAGGTGCGCCGTCACGGCGTCGATGTGATAATCCTCGACGGCCACTTCGGGAAACTCCCTCCCGACGCCCCGGCACACCTCCAGGAACAGGCCGTAGGCCTTGCGAATCACGTTGGCCTTGTGGACGATGGCGACCTTCCGCCGGCGTCCTCGGGCCAGGCTGAAGGCCGTCCGGGCGATCCGCTCCGAGGCCTGGCGCGTGATCTTCCCCACGGTCAGTGCCACGTCCAGGGTGGGCATGAGCTCGCCGCTGCCCCACGCCATGTTGCGGTCCGAGTAGAACCCCTCGGTATTCTCCCGGACGACCACCAGATCCATCTTGGGCGACACAGCGGGCAGGCCGGGATAGGCGCGGGCCGGCCGGATGTTGGCGTACAGGTCGAAGCGGTGCCGCAGCTCCCCGCTGGGATTTCGCTTCTCCTGTTCCGCGTCCGGATAGGACGCGGAATCGTGCGGGCCCATGATCCAGCCGTCGCACTTCGCGAGCAGATCGACGGTGGACTCCGGCATCGCGCTCCCGGTCTCCCGGATCGCCTCCCAGCCCATGAGGAGGGGGAGCCACTCGAAGCGGAGGCGGCCGTCCCGTTCCTGCGCCGCTTCGAGGACGCGAAGCGTAGCCTCGACGATCTCGGGACCGATCCCGTCTCCAGTCAGGACGCCCAGTCGGTACGTCGCCATGTGTCCCTCCGGCATGGTGTTGGACCTCCGGGGTCGGCAGGCCCGAATTGTTCGGGATTCGGCGGCATCATAAGAGCGATCAAAAGTGACTGTCAAGCAGGAGGGACTGGATTTGCGGGTCCGCAGGCCCTGGCGCTTCCGTGCTTTTGCCTTGACAGGGGCCGCCCCTTCGCGCTATTCGTCCAGCATCTGGAGTCTCCCTCTCGCTGCTCACCTGCGTCGCGACTCCAGGGCCCATGTGTAGCGCCGAGCCCGAGAGGCGACCTCCGATCAGTCAATCAGTGAGAGGAGGTGAAGGTCCCATCCGGATCGCAGTACTTCCTTGGCGCAGCGGAGCTATCCACGTCCCATCTGATCAAAGGGAGGAATGCGAAAATGGTTAGTCGACGTGCCGCGCTGGTTTCCGTGATCCTCCTCCTGCCCCTGGTACTCGCCGCGTACGGCGAAGCCGCTGTCTACCCCGCTCGACCGCTCGAGATCGTGGCCCCCGCCAACCCCGGCGGCGGCTGGGACGCCCTCGCCCGCACCATCAACCGCGCCCTCGAGGTTGAAAAGCTCTACCCGCAGCCCATGGCGGTCCTCAACAAGCCCGGCGGCGGCGGCGCGGTCGGCCTGGCGTACATATTCCAGAAGAAGGGCGACGACTACGAGATGGTGGTCTATTCACCGCCCCTCATCATCAATACCCTGAACAAGACCTTCACCCAGAACTACAAGGAGCTGACCCCCCTGGCCAAGCTCATCACCGACTATCAGGTCTTCATCGTCAAAGCCGATTCCCCCTACAAGACCTTCAATGACCTGGTGGCCGCCCTGAAGAAGAATCCCGGCGCGGTCAAGTTCGCCGGCGGCTCTTCTCCAGGCTCCATGGATCACCTGGCGTTCTGCAAGGTGGCAAAGGTCGTGGGCGTCAGCCCGAAGGACTTGGTGTACGTGGCCTTCTCGGGGGGCGGTGAGGCCCTGACGACCCTCCTGGGCGGCAACGTCGCGTTCGTCTCCAGCGGCGTCGGCGAAGTGCTCGCCCAGATCCAGGCGGGGACCGTGCGGGCCCTGGCGATCACCTCCGCCGAGCGGCGAGGCGGCCCCCTGAAAGACGTCCCGACCCTTAAGGAGCTGAAGATCAACGCAACCTACGAAGTCTGGCGCGGCGCCTTCGGGCCCCCCGGCATGTCCAAGGACGCCCAGGCCTGGTGGGCGAAGGCCCTGAAGACCATGGTCGGGACCAAGACCTGGAAGGAATCGCTGGAGAAGCTCCAGTGGGTGGATGCCTATGCCCCCGCGGCTGAATTCGCCAAGTTCCTGGCGGCCGAAGAGAAGTCCTACCGAGACCTGATGACCGACCTGGGCTTTGCCAAGTAGCTTGTGGCCGCCACCTTGATCCTCCAGGATCGGGCCGTTCTCTTGAGACTTGCGTGTGTAATGCAACACAGGCGTCGCGTCTGGCCCCCTCACCTTGATCCTCTCCCCCGTCCTGGGGGAGAGGGGAGGGTGAGGGGGGCCGGCCGAAGGCATATGTTCCATTACCTTTGCACTGTTCAATAATGGCTTGGCCCCGGAACGTTTCGGAGCTCTGGCATGAATCAAAATAGAGAAGAACGTATTGCCAGCGTTGTATTGATCGTCTTTTCTCTCGCGTATCTGGTGTGCGCCTTTCTCATTCCCATGCCGACGCTGAAGCAGCAGCTCGGCCCGGACGGCTTCCCCAAGGCGATCGGGCTGGGCATGCTGATCCTGTCGGTCGTTTACGCCTGCCAGCAGTTCCGCCGTGGCGTGAGAGCCAGAGAGAAAGAGCAGGAGATCGAGGAGCGGGCGGCCATCATCGGGGCCGAGGAAAAGGTCGAGGGCTACACCGACCTGAAGACGATGGGCTTCATGGTGGGCGTGATGCTGCTGTACGCCTTCGCCTTCGAGCACCTCGGTTACGCCATCACCACCTTCCTGGCGTTCATGGCGGGGTGCATCTACCTGGACCGCCGCCACCTGCTGCGCGATGCCATCATCGCGGTGATCGCGAGTTTTGTCCTCCAGTACATCTTCAGCGCCTGGCTGCGCGTCAAGCTGCCCGCGGGTCCGCTGAGCTACTTGGGTCTGTGACCTGAGAGCGGGAGGTCCGCCGTGGACTTTTGGCACAACCTGACCTTAGGGTTCAGCGTCGCGGGGACGCCGTTTAACCTGCTCCTGTGCCTCATCGGCGTCTTCCTGGGGACGCTCATCGGGGTCCTGCCGGGGATCGGCCCCATGACGGGCATCGCGCTCCTGATCCCGCTCACCTTCAGCATGCCCCCGAACTCGGCCATCATCCTGATGGCGGGGATCTACTACGGCGCCATGTACGGCGGCTCGACCACCTCGATCCTGGTCAACACGCCGGGGGAATCCTCCAGCGTGGTGACTTGCATCGACGGCTACG
>Ga0315280_10005463_pt1 | contig 18087 bp, 12 predicted proteins | sample YL17G06_40_MG_FD_203697 | JGI IMG/M metagenome (GOLD analysis project Ga0315280, IMG submission 203697) | Sediment microbial communities from Yellowstone Lake, YNP, Wyoming, USA - YL17G06_40 | ecosystem: Environmental > Aquatic > Freshwater > Lake > Sediment | place: USA: Wyoming | collected... | reverse complement strand
TCGGAATGAACTTCTATCTGGCTGCCGTCTTCACATTCCACATAAAGCTGGAACATCAGGGCTTTTGATTTGTACCAGCCATTTCCAAGAATCACGCCAACGGCGTTTTTGCCTTTATGCAGGGCCCGAGTGACATCATAAGTGGCATAGAGGGCGCGTTTGGAGAAGGTCGTCCAGCCGGGGTCAAGCACCCGGTCGCCGATTTTGTGGCCGTTTATTCGGAGCTCGTAATAGCCGAGGCCGGAAATGAAGGCTCGAGTGCGGCGGGGAGAAGCAAGCAGGTTAAATTCACGGCGCAGAAGATTCTCACCGCCAATCCATTCACCTTTCCAGTCAGTGGCTACCAAAAGTCCGGTATCAAAGCGGGCGACTTCGCTCCAGGGACTGACTTTTCCCTGGGCGTCCCAGATGCGAACTTTCCAGTAGTAAGGGCGATTGCTTTCTAAGGGTTTGCCGCCATAGACAATTTGAATGGAAGAATCCGTGTTGATTTTGCCTGAGTCCCAGAGGTCTGGTTTGCTGGCTTCAGGAGAAGAAGAAACTATTAGCTGGAAAGAAGTCTGTTTCTGGCCACGTTCTGGATGGTCATTTTTCCAGAAAAAGCGCGGCTTCTGGATATCAACTCCAAGGGGATTGGCAAGGTATTCCACCCGCAGGTCATAAGGCGCGGCCAGCCCTTGATTTTCTGGCTCTGCCGCTCTGGCTGATATTGGCGGATTCAAAGAAAATGTAATGAATATAAATAAAACCAGTAAAACCGGCCATCCGAAGTTATTCCAAATTTTTCTGTCCATAACTCTCTCCTTTCTGAATTTAATATAATTCTATTCAAATTTGCTCTCTAATAGAATCAATTTTTAGTAATTTCTCTGGAAAAAGCGAGATTGATAAAATAAAATTTATTTAGCCAGGCGCACCTTTTCCAATGAGCATATGCCTGAAAATATTGATGACCTGACTGACCTGGCTTTCAGGCAGCGATTATCGAGTATATAAACTTTTTTTATTTTAATTTTCCGCCGAATTTGAAGGAAAAGCGCTTAAGATTTAAGACTGGAAATGTCAGGGCTTTAAGACAGACAATTTATTGCCCCTCTTCTTTCTCTCCTCAATTTGGGACATCAAACTTTATAGATTTGCTGTCCTGGAAAATATAATGACCTGAATATTTTTACCTGAAGAGAGCCGAAATTCAGCCAATTTTCGAATAGATGCTCTGGTGAGCCAATGAATTAATCTCAGCTGACCTTAATGGAAGCAAATCTGGTTCGGCTTCTTGACGGAATGGCAGGTTTTTTGTATTATGTTAGCGCTCGTGGGGCTGTAGCTCAGTTGGGAGAGTACGTGACTGGCAGTCACGGGGTCGCCGGTTCGAGCCCGGTCAGCTCCACCATTTTTTATTCCTGCCTGTCAATACCGTTTAAATCCGCTCCTGGCTAAAATTAGAAATTTAAAAGCATTTCCAAAAAATAAATATTGGAATACCCGTCAAAAACTGGCGAGAAGTTGAACAATAAAGCCCAAAATTGCCTGGCCCTGAGAAAAGCTGGATTGCAGAAACTATTCTAATTCTAATTAAAGAGAAATTTTGGTCTGGGCAGTGGACCGTTTTGTCGAGTCGGTTTCGGAAGTAGCTTTTAAAGTCAGCCTGGATTCTTTGGAACAGCCGGCCTCTGGTAATACATAAACCATAATCTCAGCCGTTTTACCGAACTCTACCGCCGTCAGAGCATTGAGAATCTTAGCTTTCCAGCCTTGGTCTTCAATTGAGGCTTCGAGGCGGTAAAGATCATAATTGAGATGCCGGGAAACATCTGATGGGTGAGTCGCCGGCGAAACAGCGGCCGGCTGACCGGTGTTTTTGAGAACAAAGGTCACGGGAATAAGCTCTTCTTTTTTAGCTTTGATTTTAGCAGCCGCAGCTTTAAGCTCCACACCTCTTTTTTGCAGACCGGAACCATCTAAGGAACGCACAGCCAGCGTATAGGAAAGAATACCATCCTGGTTGCGATGCAGATCAACCACATAGAAATGCAGCCGGTTGGGTGTGTCTTCATACTCGAAGTAGCTGCCTGAATCCAGGCCGGCGTGGAAAAGAGAATCATTAAGCTGGCGGTAATCGGCAATGGTGCACATGACTTTTTCGCCGCTCGGGCTGATGTAATCGACTTTATTGCTATCTTCCGAATGGGCATCTATGACCCAGATGTAGCTATCAAAGGCATTCGGTCCGCCATTATTTCCCCAGAGTTTATCCTTATTTTTCGCAATAAGCACCCCGCTGTCCGGACAGAACGAATCAAATCCAATTCGCTGGACAACTTCCATAGAATAAAAATTGTAATCAGGGATGCCGGGAGAGAGCGAGTTGGTGGCTGGGTCATCGGCAGGCGTGCGGTCTCCAGGCTCAGAGCCGTCAAGCCGGACAATCAGGCCAGTGTAGGTTCCGGGGAGAGGGTCGACTTCGCGGGCAGCTACTTCAGCTACTACCAGACCAGATTTAGCCAGTCCTTCCCGGCTCAGGGTCAGAAGCTCGCCATCACGGATAAACCCGCAGGCCATCCGGTTTCTGATCATCAATCCGGGCGGACCGGCAGCACCGGCCACAGGTGGGACGACCCAGCGCATGTGGGGTCCGCCGGGACCGTTGAAGCAGCCCCGGTCCATCAAATCCCAGGGGCCAACTGCTGCCCGGCGGTATGGCTGGATGTAGGGGTTATTGTTGAGGTCAGGCAGGTTGAAGGCAAAATGCCCGAGCTCATGAGCGATGGTGCCGGAGTTTTCGCCTTGGCGCATTGAGGAGAGACCCCATTGCTGCGAGCCGGCTAACCAGCTGGTCCATTCTACGTAGCGGGTCGGCAGCCAGCGGGGCATGGATGGATTGGGATTCCCCCATTCGGGCGGGATGTCGTCCTTGCTCTTGAATTTCATTAGGCCAAATTCCATCCAGACTCCAGTCTCATCATAGCCAGCGTAAATCCGCAGAATGGCATCGTAATTTTTTCTGATATCCTGGCCGACGTCTTTTATCCACAGCTCGTCGCAGTCTTTTTCTAAGCGGCCGGCGGCGATGCTTCCGTCCGGAGTATATTTATTCTGATTGTATTCATTAAGTCCATACCACCAGTGAGGTTTGGGCAGGCGATATGGGCCAAAAGCATCAACCTGAGTCAGCCCGAATTTTCCCTGTGACTGCTCCATCCAGTAATGATGGATGTTGAGGCCGTGATTGACTTCGAGCGGTTTGGTGAAGAAATCAGCGTAGAATTGTGGGACTTTTTCCCGAGGAATGGGTTCAGCCTGAGGGTTGCCAAATGGGTCTGAGCCTTTGGGCAGGGTGATGACAAAAGGCTGGTCTGGAAAGTCAACCGCGACCACAGCTAAACGAAAGCCGCGCTCTGGCTTGATCGAGGCGTCAGACCAGTTGCGGCCGGGAATGGGGCGGTAGTCAGCCCAGGTCATGGTATCCTGATCCTGGACCCTTTGCGGGTCGATGGCCGGAGGAAAGGCGGAAATTTTCGGTTTTGAAGTATTATCCTCAGCAGCAATCGGCCATAATACGACAATCAAGATAAATATGAGGAAAGCAAAAAAAATGCTCAAAAAAGTTTTTTTTATCAAGTCTGGCTTTGGCCTGGTCATCGGCGACCTTCCTGACCGATAAAAATTTATCATTCTGATATCGATAAAATATATTAGATATCAGTTTAAGTCAACAAAAAAGAAATCCCCCTTATAAGGAAAGGGGGCTGGATAAACCAGCCCCCAGTTTTTTTGGACTCTTTTGCCCTGTATCACACCTTTTTATGGCAGAACCACCAGTCAAAACAATCGCCCTGTTTCTGGCGCTCTCTGGCTCCTTTAATATCTGTTGGCGGTGGAATAATCACGCGGTCTTTAATCAGCTCGTTGTTTGGCCAGTTGGCGGGCATAGCCACATTGTTCTTGTCTGAGACCTGAAAAGCTTCCAGCACTCTCAGAATTTCAGACATATTGCGTCCAACTTCAGCCGGATAAAAGAGGATCAGCCTGATGATGCTTTCGGGGTCGATGACGAAGACAGCTCTAACGGTCTTGGTGCCGCCACCTGGATGAAGCATCCCGAGCTGAGCTGCTATCTTACCCTGGTCATCAGCGATGATGGGAAAGGGAATTTCCACTTTGAGCTCGTTTTCTATCCATTCGACCCATTTGATGTGGCTGAAGACCTGATCGATTGACAGTCCGAGCAGCTCGGCATTGAGCTTTTGAAACTTGTCATAATTTTTGGCGAAAGAGACGAATTCGGTGGTGCAGACTGGAGTGAAATCAGCCGGATGACTGAAAAGCACTAACCATTTTCCGGCATAGTCCTTGGGCAGTTTCTTAATTCCATGTGTGGTTTGCACCACCATTTCCGGCAGTTTGTCTCCGATTAAAGGGAATCCTTTAATGTTGTTTTCCATTTTTTCCTCCTATTGATTTTTTAGTTTAATTTTTAAACTTAACGCGGTGATTCTCTAAGAATAAAAAGCTTATTTTTTGTTTTCCCAGAGTCCGTGGATGTTGCAGTATTCACGGGCCCAGACGTGGTCAGCTTCAACTGGGAAGAAAGCTTCAGGCTTATCACCGGGTTTGAGCTCCTGCCGGTAAACCCGGCCATCAGCAATGAGCTCAATCCATTCAATGTAGTGCTTTTCTTCCATCGGATGAGCCACATTCTGGCCGACTTTGACTAAGTAGCCGCCGCTGACTTTTTCAATGTAGGGGACATGTTTTTCCAGCGTGGTCTCAGCGATCTTGGCTTCCATCAGAACCATATCCTGGCCGCAGCAGACCAGAGTACCCAGACCTTCGTGCAGGACTTCAACGATGTTCCCGCACTTAAGACACTTGTAGATGCCTAATTTTGTAGCCATCTATACTCTCCTTAAATTTTTTTGCTCTTTAAACAGGAAGGGCAGAGGCCCTTCAGGTCAAGATGCTTTTCGTATATTTCGAAACCATCCAGTCCGCTGAGCTTTAGGTTTTCAATGTGAACATCGAAAATTTGGCCGCAGCCCAGGCATTTAAAGTGCCCGTGCCAAGAAAGATTGGCATCGTAGCGAGCTTCATTTTTTTCCACGTTAACCACCTGGACGATCTTTTTATCCAGAAAAAGTTTCAGGGTATTATAGACGGTGCCATGGGAAATAGCCGGAATCTCTTTCTTTAAAACTTCAAAAATTTCTTCGGCTGTCGGGTGGGTTTGCTCATTGATTAAGTATTCAAAAATTTTCAGGCGGTAGAAAGAAACTCTGATGCCGCGTTCAATCAGGTATTCCCGGACATCATCCAGGTTCCAACGTTTGCTGGATTTTTGGTTTAATTCCATTTATGCTCTCTTTTTTAAAATAAATCTAATATTAAATTCAATATAATATTATACTTAATTTAATATTGTGTCAAGAGCTTTGCGCCGATTATTCTGCACTTCTTTTCTCGCCCAGTCGGTGTCATTAAAAGCCCTAAGAATCTCGTCAACAAAGCCTCTGGGAGGTCGCTTATGAGGCTAAACCTGTGAAAAAGTCCTGAGTAAGAGCGTCACTAATGTATAGAAGCCGTAAAAATGCTTGAAATTACAAGAATTTATGTTAAAATATATTTGAAATAGAAGTGTCTTTACCCACTTTGATTCCCCACTCAAGATAATAGATTGTGATTGGGTCTAATTCTCGGAGGGAAATTGATAGCGTTTTCTCTCAGCAAAGGGAAAGTGTTTATGACCTTAAAAAGTCTGAATTATGGCCAAGGAGTTTAGCATGAGAATCGTCCTGGTTTACCCAAGTTTTCCTGATACCTTTTGGAGCTTTAGATATGCCTTAAAATTTATCTCCAAAAAGGCAACTTATCCTCCATTGGGGTTGTTGACTGTAGCGGCCATGCTGCCAAAAGATTGGGGGAAAAAGCTCATAGATATGAATGTAACAAAGCTGAAGGATAAAGACCTTGAGGGAGCTGATTTCGTTTTCCTTAGTGCCATGGCCATACAAAAAGCCTCGGCCAGAGAAGTGATCAGTAAATGCAAAAAAATGAATATCAAGGTCGTAGCCGGCGGTCCTCTTTTTACCACCGCCTGTGAAGAGTTCGAGGACGTAGATCATCTGATACTTAATGAGGCTGAAATCACCCTTCCACTGTTCTTAGAAGATTTGAGAAACGGACGGGCGAAACATATTTATACCTCCAAGGAATTCCCGGATATAGAAAAGACGCCGATTCCGCTCTGGAGACTTGTCGAGATGAAAAAATATGCGAATATGTGTCTCCAATATTCTCGCGGCTGTCCTTTTAATTGTGACTTTTGCGATATAACTAATCTTTTTGGACACAAGGTTCGAACGAAGAGCAAGGAACAAATATTGGCTGAATTGGCAAGTCTTTACCTTCAAGGCTGGAGGGGTGGAATATTTTTTGTTGATGATAACTTTATCGGAAACAGGAGAAAGCTGAAAACTGAAATCCTGCCGGCTATAGTCGAATGGATGCAAACAAAAAGATATCCCTTCTCTTTTAGCACGGAAACCTCTATTGATCTGGCCGACGATGAGGGACTCAGACAATTAATGGTTCAAGCAGGATTTAATTCAGTATTTGTCGGCATAGAGACACCGAACGAGGAAAGTTTGTCGGAGTGCCATAAGGTTCAAAATAAAAATCGTGACTTATTAGCCTGTGTCAAAAAGATCCAAAAATCTGGGTTACAAGTAAGCGGAGGATTTATCGTAGGATTTGATAATGATCCACCTTCAATTTTTCAAAGGCAAATTGAATTCATTCAAAAAAGCGGCATTATCACGGCTATGGTTGGCTTATTAAACGCACCACGTGGCACAAAACTTTACCAACGCCTGGTGAAAGAGAATAGATTGTTAAAGGATCCTTCCGGAGATAATACTGATTTTTCCATAAATTTTAAGCCTAAAATGAATTATGAAACGCTGATTAATGGCTATAAAAGAATTGTTAAAGAAATTTACTCCCCCAAGGTTTATTATGAGCGGGTTAAAAACTACTTGAAAGAATATAAGCCACTACAAAAATTGCATTTTCACTTCGGACATATTCGTTTACATTTCGGCTATTCTGGCGCCTTTTTTAAATCTGTCTGGTTTCTGGGTATAAAAGATAAAGCCAGAGCTTATTATTGGAAGCTCTTCTTCTGGACTTTCTTTAGACGCCCAAGGCTACTGGTCCTGGCCATTACTTTTGGAATTTATGGCTTCCATTTTCGAAATATTTTCAAAGATAAATTGTAGAATCTTTAAGAAGAAAACATTTTGGCAGTTTATCAGCGGCCGTAGTAATCAATCATCTGCTGGATGGCCTGCTGGCAGACCTTACAGAATTCCTGCTTCGGACTGGAGATCATCAAGCAGGACATCATTGGTCGGTATAAACCTTTTGACGAATAACCCGCACCTTCAAAAGCACCAACTTTGTCTTCAAGATAACTGTATTTTTTCTGCACTTCTTGGATCTTGATTTGAATAGCTTTATCTTTGTTGCGAAACCTTTTTTCAATCTTTTTTATCTCTGCTTCTTTCCAATTCTTTTCCTTCGCTTCATCTATGGCTTTCGTCATTTCCTGAAAATTGGTTCTTCTTTCAACCTGAAGTTTTTCCAGCTCTTCTTTGCCATACTCAGTAGGAATTTTAACACCGGGAGAGACCAGGTCCTTCCATTTGAGGTTTTCCGGGTCAAGAAGGGCGGTGATGTTGGGCTCAAGAGGCTCGACTCCTTTCGGATAGAAATCATTATAAGCTACGTCTGAAGTATAATATTCATCAGCCAATCCAGCAAAGGAATGGCCAAATTCATGAAGAAAAACTCTTTTGCTCGATGGATGGTCCACAGTGGTTATGCAGTAATCGTTGTAAATACCACCGCCGCCATACCTTTTGCTGTTAACCAGGATAACAATGGCATCATAGGGAACCTGGGCCGCCATTTCTCGGAGTAAAAAGCCCTCTTCAGTCAGCATATAGCGATCAAGGTCAAAAGCGTTGAAGGAAGCCTTAAGCACGGTATTTTTATAGGCTTTCTGCCGGGGCTCATCCAGACCTCGTTCGGCCGAAGCTCTGAACACTCCATAGAGGTTGAATTTATCCTGCTGGCTTTTATAAGGCTCAGTTTCAAAAAGATAGTCGGTAAATCTTTTTACGTCGCCGACAAACTTATCCCTATCTTCGGCGGTATATCCTTCGGCCAGAAAAACCAAGTCTACCTTTTCTGCCGGGTTGCCGCTTTTCACCACTTCAAAAATGTAATCACCGGTTTTTCCACTTTCCCGGAGATGATGATAATCGTCCGGGTCAATGGTTTCAACCACTAAGGGATGCAGAATATTCTTTCTGTCTCTGACTTCAAAGACTACATTAACTGGCCTCTTGGGCCAGGGGATATGGATTGATCGCTGAAAAACTTTTTTCACGCCGTTTAAAGCCGGAGTGGTAGTTTTGTATTCTCCAAACTGGCAGTCAAAGCCTTTGGCATAGATGAGCCTGTTGCTGGCAACTTCATAGACCTTGATAAAGTAATGGCCATAATTGAACGGATTGGTCAGATTGATCTTACTTTCAGGCCAGAGGTCTTCCTGGTAAATGCTCTGGGTGATGATATTTTCTTCCTTAGCATCACCGACCATGTAGAAATTAATCCGCATAGCTTTATCCAGAAAATAATCCTCAAATTTTATGGCTTCCTGACCGTCAGTCAGCTGGAAAAATCCAGCTCCAAAGATAAACAGGACAAATAATGATAGGGACAATGATTTTTTTAGCTGGAATGGCATCAGACTACCTCCTTTAAGATTCAAAAACGCCAGTATGAAGAATTAATAAAATTATCATTGCGGTTTCACTTTTTCGGGTCACGTTTCGCCCGATATTTTATTCTTTTTTCTCTTTGATAATCAACAATTAGTCCCCGACCCGGCTCAAGCGAAAATGAAACAAATCTCAAGCGTGATAATCACGGAAAATCCTTATTGCCCGAATACCCTGAATAGCGACATAACTGAAGCACTCAGGAGGGAAACGCTGAAGTTGTCATCGACACCGAGCGGCAGGAGCTCAAAAACGGTAGCCGCGGCCGCTCCGGCTAAATAAACAGGGAAGGGCAGAGATAGATAATGGCTAAGGATATAACCGGCGAGCAGGCCGGCGGCGAAATGAGCCAAACTTCCTTCCAGAGTCTTATTAAAAATCCGATGGCGACCGAATTTTATGCCAAAAAATTTGCTGAAAAAATCGCCGAAGGTTAGGAAAGAAGCAGCCAGAATGGCAATGTTTTTTTCGAAGATCAGAATGGTCAAGAAGAGAGCAAAGAGAAAAATGGTGATGGAGGAGAATTTTTTCTGCTCCTTCGTCCGATAAATATTTTTAACCTTCTGAAAAAAGAAGAAGTTAACCCTGGTCGAGATGAGCCGGATTAGATCCAGAGTGAGGAAGAAAAGGGCAATGCCACCTATAGCTGTGAGCGCCTGTTTTTTGTTGGCGAAAATATAATAAACTACCAGAATAAAAGCTAATGGCCGAAGGTATAGTCGCCAGCCGATAAGGTCTTTTTCTTTGAAAGACATCGATGATAGAGCTTTTTCCCGGCGCAGGTTGAGTATGTTGATAACCAGGATATAAGCGATGAGGCTCAAGAGAAAAAGCAAAGACTGGGTCTCCGGCAGGAAGACCGCGGCAAAAATTGCCACCACTGGCAGAATGACCAGCCCGACAAATTCTCCCTTTCTGGTTATATAAGTGAAAGAAATCACGCTGATGGCCAGAAAAATGAGAGAAGAAAGCGGGAACCATCCCTTAAGATAAAAAGTCGTCAGATAATAAAGCATCATAGCTGTAGCTGTAGCTACACCCTGACCGCCACGAAAACCAAGATAAAAGGGAAAAACATGACCGCCAATGGCGGCCAGGCCGGCGAAATGAACTAAAAGTGGAGAGCCACCGGCCAGCCAGCAGACGTCCATAGCTAGAAGCCCCTTGGTCAAATCAAAAACAGCGGTTATGATTGCCGGCCAGAGGCCGAGGACTTTATAAGCATTAACTGTGCCTGCATTCTTGTCACCATAATGGCGGATATCAATCCCCTTAAGCAGACGCCCGAGGATGAACGATGGGGAAATTGAGCCCAGAAAATATCCCCCGATAATGATGCCGAGCACAAGCATTAGCGGTTCGTCCTGATGTCCTTTCAGCAAGCTATTTTCGCCCTTTTTTCAAAAATAAGTCAAATTAGGTTTTTTCCAGGTTAGACATAGTATCCAGAGTAAGGGGGGAGGAGAAGCTATGGGAGCCGAAGTCGGGTCGATGCTTGCTTAACCTTAAAATTGCTCTTCCAAGAAAATTAGTTGGCCGTAGTAAATTTTAAAAACCAGAGCGAGTTAGTATTAATTTCAGGAAGAAAAGTTTTTTGCTTCCGTCAAAATAAATGATATATTTTATATTAAGGAAGGAGGTTCTATGAGAAAAAAACTTCACCTTTTGACAGTTTTATTTGTCTTGTTCCTGATTTTAAGTTTGACCTATCTTCTGGCTCAAACTAAGATTACAACAGATATTTTCAATGGACTGAAAGCCAGATGCATCGGTCCGGCCAATATGAGCGGCAGAATCGGGGCTATTGAAGCCGTAGCTTCAGATCCTAAGGTGGTTTATGTCGGAGGGGCAGCGGGTGGAGTCTGGAAATCTGTTGACGGCGGCCTGACCTGGAAACCGATTTTTGATGAACAGCCGGTGGCTTCCATTGGGGTCATTGCGGTCTTTCAGAAAAATCCCAACATCGTCTGGGTGGGAACCGGCGAAGCAGCCCCGCGGAATTCGGTGAGCGTTGGCCGGGGAGTTTATCGCTCTCTTGATGGTGGTAAGACCTGGCAGTTGATGGGGCTGGAGAAGACTGAAAGAATCTCAGATATCATCATCCGTCCCGATAATTCTGACGTGGTCTTAGTGGGTGTTCTTGGAGCTACCTGGGGTGACAGCCAGGAAAGGGGCGTTTTTAAAACCACTGATGGTGGCCAGACCTGGAAAAAAGTTCTTTATGTGAATGAAAAAACCGGTGTGGCTGATATGGCCGTTGATCCATCTGATCCCAATCATATCATCGTGGCCATGTGGGAATATCGGCGGTATCCCTGGTTTTTCGTTTCAGGTGGCCCTGGAAGCGGCCTCTATGTTACTCGCGATGGTGGTGATACCTGGACGAGGTTGACTGAGAAAAATGGGTTGTCTTCAGGCGAGCTTGGACGTTGCGGAATTGCCTTTGCCGCCAATAAACCAGAGATTGTCTATGCTCTGGTCGAGGCCAAGAAGAATGGTCTTTATCGGTCCACAGATGGTGGAGAGAGCTGGCTGCTGGTTAATAGCGAAACTGATATCCACAATCGGCCGTTTTATTACAGCCGGCTTTTTGTTAACCCGGTTAACGAAAATATTGTTTACCTCTGCCAGACTCAGCTCAGAGTTAGCGAAGATGGCGGCAAGACTTTTAGAGCTCTGACTGCTTTCAATCAGGCTCATTCTGATTTTCATGCCATGTGGATCAGCCCCGACGGCGAGACTCTGATTGTGGGGAACGACGGTGGCCTGGTCATCAGCCACAATCGCGGCCAGTCCTGGAGGTTTGTGGAAAATCTGCCTCTCGGCCAGTTCTACCACATAAATTACGATCTGCAAATTCCTTATAACGTTTACGGTGGTCTTCAGGATAATGGAACCTGGGTTGGACCGGCTTATGTGTTATCTGAAAGAGCCATCCAGTTCTATTACTGGAAAACTATCGGGGGTGGAGATGGCTTTGATGCTGCTCCTGACCCGGAAAAACCCGGTTGCGGTTATGGCATGTCTCAAGGTGGAAACCTGTTTTATTTTGATCTCAATCTGGGGACAACCAGAGCAACTGTGCCGACAGAATCTGAGGTCAAACACCGCTTCAACTGGAATGCAGGTTTTGCGGTTGACCCCTTTAATCCTGCAACCATCTATCTGGGTAGCCAGTTTGTTCATCGAAGCCGGGATAAAGGTAGAACCTGGGAAATAATTTCGCCCGACCTCACCACCAACGACCCGGAGAAACAGAGACAGAGCGAAAGCGGTGGCCTGACTCTTGATGTGACCAATGCTGAGAATTATTGCACCGTGCTGAGTATTGCTCCCAGTCCGGTTAAAGAAGGTATAATCTGGGTGGGCACGGATGATGGTAACGTTCAACTGACCAGAGATGGTGGTAAAAGCTGGGAGTTAGTCTCGAAGTCTTTAACTTCAGGCAAAAAACCGTTAGTTCCTGCTGGCGCAGCGGTGCCCCACATCAGGCCATCCCGGTTTGATGAAGCTACGGCCTACATCGTTTTTGACGACCATCGGCGGTCGAATTTTACTCCCTATGTTTTTGTCACTCATGACTTCGGCAAGACCTGGAAAAGCCTGACTACTCCAGAAATTGATGGTTATTGTCTGGCTATAGAAGAAGACCCGGTCAAGAAAGATTTGCTTTTCCTGGGAACGGAATTCGGTCTTTTCGTCAGCCTGAACGACGGGCAAAACTGGTTTAAATGGACGAGCGGTTTCCCGACCTGTCCGGTTTATGATCTAGCTGTTCATCCAAGAGAGAATGACTTAATCATAGCCACTCACGGTCGGGCGATTTACCTCATCGATGATATCTCGCCGCTGCGAGAGCTATCGGCTGAAGTCCTGAAGAAAAAATTGCACCTGTTTAAAATCAACGAGGCCACTCAGTTTGTAACGGGCAGAATGAGTTCCTATATGAGTCCGGGCGATGGCCGGTTTGTCGGTCAGAATAAACCGTCCGGAGCCTGCCTCACTTATTACCTGATTCCCTCAGAAAAAAAGAGCGAAGAAACTCCGGCTCCAGAAATAAGTCAGAGGCAGGAAAGAATGGCTCAGTTTGCCCAGAGAAGTGGAATGGACATTTCCATGATGAGACAGATGATGGTGGGCGGAGGCCGGGTGTCGATTACCATTGTCGACAGCCAGGGCCGGGTGATCAGGCAGATGAGCGGTCCGGAAGAGAAAGGTATAAATCGAGTTTACTGGGACTTCCGGGAAATCGAGCCAGCACCTGTGTCTGATGAACCGGGCGGAGCCCAAGGAAGGCAACAGGCGGCCATGGGCTTTTTCGGTGGCCGAGGTGGCTTAACCGTTCTTCCTGGAACCTACACGGTAAAGATCAAATATGAAGACCAGGAGGTCAGCCAGAGCTTTGAAGTTAAGCCTGACCCGAGATTGAAAATTGACCTGGAAGTGCTGAAGGGCAACTACGAAAAGGCTAAGGAAGCCCAGAGACTGTCCAGGATAATTCAGATGACCAGCCAGAGGCTCCTGCAGACAGAAAAAGCTCTTCAGATGGTGAGAGAATCTGCCCGCAGTCAGCGCAACCAGAAAATTATGGAAGGGATGAAAGAAGTCTCAGAAGTGGAAAAGAGGCTCAAAGGGTTGACTGAAACCCTGAACCCGACTTCGCCCAAGCAGGGAATAGCTGACAGGTCTTCAGGGTTGATGTCTCAGGTGATGAGTGCAGTCGGTGGCCTTACCAGCGCTGGTTATGAACCGATCACTCAGCCAGCTCTGGTAAAATATGATAAGGTTAAAGTCAAAGTAAATGAATTTTTGAACAGGGTGAACGAATTCTATCAGAAAGAGGTAGCTGAGCTAAACAAGGCTCTTCAGGAGGCTGGTTTTACCCTTTTAATAAGCTATCCACCATTAAAGGTGGAATAGATACAGGTATTACCTCAAAAATTGCGCTTTAATCACAGAGCCAATAGCTCGAATCTCAAATCTGGATAACAAGAAAGGGTCAGCCTTCTGGCTGATCCTTTTCCGCTTGCCTGCAAACTTGTTTGCCTTTTCAGAAAATATTAAAATATTTTCTATAAAATATTGGAAGGAGGCTGTGGATGAACAAGGGACTTATCTTCAAGATTTTAACTTCAGCTATTAACAGGGCTTGTCTTTTTATTATTCTGGTCTTATTCTTATTTAATTTCGCCTCAGCCCAGGAACTGTGGATTGGACTTCAGGGTGGATTGAGCCTGCCGAACATCAAAGGCGGCACCACCGAACTCAGCCAAGGCTATACTTCAAGAAAAGCTCCCTTTCTCGGGCTGGCTTTTGATTATGTCATCTCACCATCTTTTTCCCTGAGGACAGAAATTAACTATTCTTCTCAGGGCGGTCAGAGAAACGGCCTGCAGCCAATTTTTCCTGATCAGGTTTCAGGATTACCTGTACCGCCGGGTGTAACCCTATATGCTGATTTTAACAACGAGACCATCCTTGATTATCTGGAAGTACCGCTTCTGGCTGAATTGGTCTTTGGAGAAAAAACAAAATATTTTGTCAATGCTGGTTCCTATGTTGGCTATAGAGTGAGGGCTGAAACCATAACCAGTGGAACCAGCTTGATTTATCTTGATTCTTCCGGCACTACACCGCTGGATCCAAATTTGCCAATTCCTTTTGATGCTGAAACCAACGTCAGTCAGGAAATCAATCGCTTGAATTTTGGACTCTGTGGCTCTGTTGGGATTAAAGTCCCCTTCGGGACCGGATTGGTGGTTTTAAGCGGCCGGTTCAATTACGGGCTGTCCAATATCCAGTCTCATCCTGAGACTACGGGGAAAAATCATACCGGAGCACTGATCATAGTACTCAGCTATTTTTATAGGTTTAAATAAAAAACAGCTTTTGACTTTTTTGCAATTCCTGATTAATTTTGTCGTAAATAATTTCTAAGAGGAGGCAGCATGTCAGAAAAATCAAGATTGGTGGCTTTCCTATTCTGCTGGATTTTAGGGATTTTTGGGGGACACCGTTTCTATGTCGGTAAGACGGGGACTGGAGTCATCTGGCTTCTAACTCTTGGCTGTCTGGGAATCGGTGTCTTGATTGACCTTATTTTTATTCTGCTCGGTAAGTTCTATGATGCCCAGAACAAGCCAGTTCTATCCTGGTTCAAAACCTGCGATGCCGAAGGCAAGGTAATTAGCTATGTTGTTTGATTAACCAAAAAGAGAGGGGAGGGCTGAGGCCCTCCCCGGAGGGAATTTAGGTTAAGAAGGAAAACGGTTAAGGGTGCTCAGGCCGCCCGGCCCAATGCTCTGAAGGATTCAGCTACCCGACCGACGGCCAATACATAAGCCGCCTCTCTCATCGGTAGCTGATGTTTTTCCATCAAACCCACAATTTCCTGGAAAGCTTTTTTCATCTTTTTTCCCAGCTTTTCAGTGACTTCTTCTTCTGTGAAGAAATATCTCTGTAAATCCTGCACCCATTCAAGATAAGAAACTGTCACTCCACCGGCATTAGCTAGGATGTCAGGACAAACTAATATACCTTTGTCCACCAGAATATCATCAGCTTCAGTGGTGGTCGGCCCATTCGCCCCTTCCAGAATTATCTTAGCTTTTACTCCCGCAGCGTTGTTTTTGTGAATCTGACCTTCAGTGGCTGCCGGAATCAAAATATCGCAGTCCAGGGTGATCAGACTTTCATTATCGATAGGTTCAGTTTTAGGGAAGTGGACGATAGAACCGGTCTGTTTAACCTGCTTTTCCAGTTCAAACGGGTCAATTCCCTTTTGGCTGTGGATACCGCCAAAAATGTCGGTTATGGCAATTATCTTACAACCAGCTTTATGGACAAGTTTGGCGATAGAAGAGCCAACGTTACCAAAACCAAGAATGGCCACCTTCTTACCCTCAAGTGTCATCCTCAAATATTTAGCCGCTTCTTCCAGGACAAAGAACAAGCCAGTTCCTGTGGCCATGGCTCTTCCAAGTGATCCCCAGAGATGAACAGGCTTTCCGGTTACCACAGCTGGCTCTAAATATCCGCAGGCCTGGCTGTAGGCATCAGCAATCCAGGCCATAGTTTGAGCATTAGTAAACATATCGGGCGCTGGCACATCTTTAAAAGGACCGATGATGTCTCTGATGGCCAGGGTGTATTCTTTAGTCAGCTTGCGCAGCTCGTTTTCTGACATTTTAGGCGGGTCACAGATGACCGCACCCTTACCACCGCCAAAAGGCAGATCAACCACGGCGCATTTCCAGGTCATCCAGGTAGCTAAGGCTTTGCATTCGCTCAGAGAAGCGTTGGGGCTGAACCTTAGGCCGCCTTTGGCTGGCCCGCGGATTGTAGAATGCTGGACTCTGAATCCAGTGAATGTTTCTGCCCGACCATCATCCATAGTAATGGGCAGATGAACAATCAACTCTCTTTCCGGATGCTTGAGACGCTGATAAATCCATGGCTCAAGGTCAAGGAAATTGGCGGCTTTTTCAAACTGCAGAGTGGCTTCAAAAAAAGGGTCATATTCCTTGGCTTCTGGTATTGGTTGAATGTAATGGACTCTGGCTTTTTCTGCCATAATTTCTCCTTTCTTAGGAAATTTCTTTGACCAGGAGTCTTAAAAGCTTGCCATAACCGGCTTTTTCAAACTGACTGATCGGAATTTTTTTGTCTCGGTAATAAAGAAAATGCCCGGTAATTTTGACTTTTTTATTTCTGGGACGGGCTGACTTTTTTATCCGGTGTATTTCAGGGAACTTTATGATTTTTGCCTTTTCTTCAAACTGCTTTTCTTCTTCTGTTAAGGTTTTTTTGAGAGGAGTTACATTTTTCATCTTCTTACCTCCATCCTCTTAATTGCAATAATTATGCCAGATATAAGTTGTTGATTTTAAATAAGACAAATGGCAAAAGGGGTAGAGCTATTGCAATTTGAAGTATTGCAAATTGCAATACTCAATCTTTCCAGGATTTCATTTTGCGGAAAAGAGAAGAGGGATGTATGCCCAGGATCTTGGCTGTCTGGCTTTTGTTATTGCCGGTAAGTTCCAGGACTTTTTTTATATAACTTTTTTCTAACTGGTCCAGATTCGGTAACTCTCTGGCCTTAGCTATCTGTTCAAGAATTTTATTATCCGGCGGTTCCAGTTCCTGTTTGATTTCCTGGGGGAGGAAATGAAGCTGAATTTCTTCAGCCTGATAAAGGGACATAACCCGCTCGACTGTGTTTCTTAATTCCCGGACATTGCCCGGCCAGGAATAGTTGACCATGGCTTGAGCGGCTGCTGATTCAATGGCCTTAAAAGTTCTTTTTATTTCTCTATTAAGTTCATCCATAAAGGATAGAGCCAGAGGAATTATATCTTCTTTTCTTTCACGGAGAGGCGGGATATAGATTGGCACCACGTTCAGCCGGTAAAAAAGGTCGGAGCGGAAATTTCCTTTTTCAGTTTCCTTGGCCAGGTCGCGATTGGTAGCGGCAATAATTCGGACATTAATTTTCATCGACTGCCAGCCACCCAATCTGGTGAAGGTTCCGTCTTCAATCACTCTCAGGATTTTTGCCTGAAGGGCTAAGGACATATCTCCGATTTCATCAAAGAAGACTGTTCCTTCATCAGCTTTTTCCAGCAGTCCTATTTTTCGCTTCCGGGCATCAGTGAAAGCTCCGGCTTCATAACCGAAGAGCTCGCTTTCCAGCAAAGTTTCAGGTATAGCCGCGCAATTTATAGCCACAATTGGTTTTTCCGCCCTCGGACTGTGATAGTGAATAGCTCTGGCCAGAAGCTCTTTTCCGGTTCCACTTTCGCCCTGAAGAAGAACAGTGGTTCTGTCAGACTGAGCCACCCGAGCCGCGATATCCACCACTTCCTTCATTTTTTTGCTCTGGGTGACTATTTTCCCGAAATAATAACGCTGCTTTTCTTTTTCAAATTCTTCGAGAACTCTCAAACGCAAAGATAGTGTTTCCAGAGCCCTCTGGATAGTGGTTTTGAGTTCGCTAAGCTTAAAAGGCTTCAGAAGATAATCATAGGCGCCCAGCTTCATGGCTTCCACAGCTTTTTCTAAAATCTCATAGGCTGACATCATAATAACGATAATTTCCCGGTCAGTTTCTTTAATTTTCTTGAGGACTTCCAGGCCGGAGATTCCGGGAAGTACCAGGTCGAGCAGCACCAGATGGGGCTTGAATTGTTCCAGAAGCTCTAAAGCTCTTTCGCCTGAATCAGCCAGCATAATTTCATAA
>Ga0315280_10005462_pt1 | contig 18089 bp, 16 predicted proteins | sample YL17G06_40_MG_FD_203697 | JGI IMG/M metagenome (GOLD analysis project Ga0315280, IMG submission 203697) | Sediment microbial communities from Yellowstone Lake, YNP, Wyoming, USA - YL17G06_40 | ecosystem: Environmental > Aquatic > Freshwater > Lake > Sediment | place: USA: Wyoming | collected... | reverse complement strand
TTGGCCATTTTCGGAGTCGTGATTTCCGCGGTTGTAAGCGCATTCGTTCTGAACATCGTCTTGGGATTGCCTCTGGCAGTGGCTCTCGTGTTTGGCGTGATAGTCTCTCCAACTGATCCGGTTTCAGTAGTCAATGTCCTGAAGAGAGTGCGAGCTCCCGAAAGGCTCACTACGATTTTGGAGACTGAGGCCTACTTCAACAATGCGACTCCTGTCATCTTGTACCCCATCGCGATCTCCCTCTCCTTCAGCCCACTGCAGGATCTGAGCCTATTCGCTTACACCCTAGCGGGGGGAGTTGCTGTCGGTCTCATAGTTTCAGGAATTGCTGAACTGCTGCACAGACTGATCACCGAGCCTCTGGCTGAGACGTCCTTCACGATAGCTGTCATGTATGGTTCCTACGTCTTCGCCGAGAGCTTCGGCGTCTCCGGGCTGATTGCCGTGCCCATAGCCGGTCTCTACATGGGCAATCGAACCATGCGAACGGCAATGTCAGAAGAGACTCGTACCACCATGACGAAATTCTGGGAAGTCGTCACGTTCATGGCAACATCTTTCGCTTTTCTTCTACTCGGTCTGAAAGCGGATTTCGACCTACTCGTCACCTTCATTCCCTTCATATTGGTCGCATTCTTGGCAATACTCGTCGCGAGAGTGTTCAGCGTCTATCCGATCATGTGGTCCACGAGACTACTCGGAGAGAGAGTACCAACTTCATGGACGAACGTTGTGGCCCTAGCAGGATTGCGTGGAGCAGTCTCAGTTGCACTTGCCCTCTCGCTTCCAGAGAGTAGTTTCAAAGATGCCCTAGTCGCAATGACTTTCGGCGTGGCACTTCTGTCCTTAGTCGTTCAAGCAGAGATACTGCAAGTCTACGTGAAGAGAGCGAAACTGGCGGACAGCACAAGTCGTCTGGAAGAACAGCGACCCCTTAAGGTTTGACCTTCCACGGTTGCTCCTGTGTTTGCCTGGCTGGCACGCTTCCGCTCGTCGCCTCTATGAGAGACAACGCTTCCCAAGCAGAACCCTATCCTCGTTCTACCTGTTACCCAGCTTCAGCACGCAGGAATCAATAAGAGTCGGCCGGTATGCCATGCAGGCAGTACGTGATGAGTTTGAATTGTAAAGCGTGCGCCACGGAAGTTGACATGCCGTTCATCTGCTCATTCTGTCATGACGCCTTCTGTCCTCAGCATAGGCTTCCAGAGAGTCATGACTGTCCAGAGTACTGGAGAGTTCAAGCCCGCAAGGCGCCCATCTTCGGCACAATGGCACCTCCTGACATTCGTGCATACGCCGGCTTACAGGTGCACCCATCCAGGTCTGCGTTGAGATTCAGTCCGACAGAGATCAAACATGTGCTCGTCGGAATCGTTTTGGTCTCAGCTGTCGGGATTTCTTTCTTCGCCTCTAGCGTATTGTGGAATTGGATTGCGATGGCGGCGGCAGTTGTGTTCTTCACAGCCGGCTTCATAATTCATGAACTCGCGCACAAGGCCGTGGCTCAACGCTACGGAATGTGGGCGGAATTCAGACTAGACACGTTTGGGGCTGTCCTGACGATACTCTCAGCTGTTTCACCTTTCAAGATCATTGCGCCAGGCGCCATGGTAATTGCCGGAGAGACAACACCAGATCGAATCGGCAGAACCGCCGTTGCAGGTCCGTCAGTGAACATATTGATTGCAGTTGTGCTGCTCGGACTTGCCCAAGTATTCCAGCCTTGGCTACTACTTAGTGCCATGCTGGCGGGGGCGGCGATCAATGCTTTCATGGCTTTGTTCAATCTCATCCCGTTCGGTGTCTTCGACGGACTCAAGGTGCTCAGATGGAGCAAGCCCGTCTGGCTTTGCCTGTTCGCATTGTCAGTACTTGTCACATGGTTATCCTATACGTCACTATAGAAACCTGGGAACACCCGGAGGCGCAACAAGCGCTCGTCGACGAGCCAGCAGAACACTACTCTGGTGCTATGACCCTAACAGGGCGAGTGCAAGCTTCCGGCTTTAGTCGTGGAGTGAGCGAGTAAGTCGACGAGTTTAATACTCTCGTCCGCGATCGGACTGTTTGGAGTCGAATCATACACGCCCGCATGGGCTAGTAGGCTCCAGATGTGAGTGGGATGCCTGAAGACCCGAATATGGGCGCCTACTCGAAGAAAGCGGCGGAGAGGTTCGGGGAACAGGCGACGTGAATATGGCTGCTCGTTGCGGCGGGCATGCTGTCAGACCAATGGCTTGGCCTATGCTTCTACGATGGGATGGATGCAGGTGGAACCGCAACAACGGAATGCCCACCCAACAGAGGACCATAATGGAAGCATGAATCTCCCGACTTCAGTCGCGGAGAGAGTCAAAACTCGTGCTTCCTGAAGGCAAGATAGAGAAGCACGAACCCGATAGCGACCGACAGCAGCTCTACTACCGCGATGATCGAATTCTGAAGACGTGACGCTATGTTCGAAATCGCGATGGCGTAGGGCGGCACTACAAGCAGCAGCACACCTGCGACCGTGAGAGCCAACTGCGTAACCATCCTTCGCTGTCCGACTTTTGCACCAGCGTTCACCTTTCTTCACCTAGCGGCGCAGTCTGAAAGTACAGCTCTGATTAAACGTTTGTGTAGAAGACAGAGACGGTTTGCTCCTATTCAGCGGAGTAGATCTTGTTGGCAAATGTGAGGTACCCGGTGTGGCCAATCATTACCGTAGCGGGCCGGGTCTTGCCTTCCTCTGCACGGATCTCTCGGAGAAGACATTCGAAACTCTGAATGTTGACGAATCTGTCACGTAGGTTGACGACTGTTCGCTCCACCTGGTTCATGGTCGGGCTGAAAGAACTCATCGGCGCTCCTCCGCGTAGAGCATCCCAAACGTGTGGGATCACTGCCCAGGGCTCCCCTAGATCAATGAGGGCGGCGTCGACTTCTTGCTCTTCGAATCCTGCCTTGGCATCGCCGTGTTTCAGAGTCACGTATCCGTCGAGACCCGCCCTCTTGAGAGCTCTCTTCGCAGACTGCAAGAAGACGGGTCGGATCTCGTATGAGTAGACATGCCCATCTGGTTTGACTGCACTTGCCATTGCGACAGTCATGGCACCGCTTCCGGTTCCTGCTTCAATCACAGTCTTCCCGGATGAAAGACCCAGTTTGAGGAGGACGAAGCCGATGTCTTTTGGGTACATTATCTGGGTTGGACGTGCAAGATGGCTGATGAGGTCATATGTGGTTGGTCGCAGGATCAAGAAATCCAGTCCAAGGGAACTTTCCAGATGATCCCCATATCGCTTCCCGATAGCGCCCTCGAGTTTCACGACACCTTTGTGTGTGTGGAACTCTCTACTCTTATCGACATCTAGAAGCCACTGCCTGCGCTGATCCCAGAATAGAAGGATCTGGTCACCCTCTTTGATCCTTTCTGGTTTTTGACTCAAGAAGTGATCCCCCAATCATCCATCATGAGTCGTAGGGGCTTGTGCCTGAACTAGCATGACGAAATGCCTCGCGCTTCCAGCCGGAATCATCCTTACTGTGATAGGCGGCGTGTCGATTGGCTTCACGACCAGATTAGCGAAGAACGATCGCAGCGCTAAGATGATCAAGCAGACCGTGGCGGTCCCCAATGCAATGAGATGTATCTGTGTCTGAAATCCGGATGGGATGAACCATGTCAATCCGTCGTCAAGATTGTTGATCACGTCTACTGACAGGGCAATACCACCGATCACAGCCGGCGGAATCACGCTCTTTCTCAGCAATTCGATTGACTTGATTCTTCTAATCTCAAAGGTCACGATCCTATGTTGGAGAAACCTTGGGCGGACCTCGATGGTTCCCTGATTAAGGCGAAGGGCATAGCTGATGCCACTACATTCAGAAGACATTCCACACCGCCCTCCTACCCAGCTAGCAGAACCCGATCTAGTACTCCCGACAGCAGCAATATGACACTTGCCAAACAAAGGATGCTGAGCCGGGCTAGGTGTGACTACCGCAGAATATGGTCAACAACTGCTCTGATGTCGTTCTCCTCAATGATGACGTCTGCAGCAGCCCTCGTCTGGAGGGTAGTTGGTTTGTATGCTATCCTGAGGCCAGCGCCCTCGGGGATGTCGAAAGCATTGTCGCCAATGACCACAGTCTCCTGCATTTCAGCTCCGAGTAACCACGCGGCTTCTTCGATTACCCCGGTTTTGTTGCCCGGTCCAACGCGAACGATGACCTCACCTGTCAAGACACCGTTGCGTACCTCCAGCTCGTTTGAGACTGAGAGGTCTACGTTCAGGTCAACCTTGGCCTTGTCGGCCAAAATTGAAAGGCCGGCGCTCACTATCCCAGTGCGAACCTCATGATTCCGGAGCTGTTCAATTGCTTCCCTTGCGCCGGGAGTGTAGCGGATTCCATCCAAGGATAGGAGGACGCGTGACAGAGGAAGGCCCTTCCAACACTGAGCGTCCAGCCTTGCCCATTGCGCGTAGTCTATCAAACCGTCGTGATACATCTCTGCGGTCCTTCTGCCTACTTCCCAGGTTCCGAATTTCTCGTGAAGATGCTGCCAGACGCTTACGGTGTCAGTGAGGGTGCCGTCAAGGTCAAATATTGCCGCCTGAATCCTCCGATCACTTCTGGCTCGCATCATCAACATCTCTGGATCAAGCGGCACTTCTCAAGGCCTTAGATATCTCACGAAGGGCCAGCGGCGATGTCCAGAGCGAAAAGACTCTGCCATACTTGGCACTGGCGGCCGCCTTCAGTACGTTCTCATCACCATGCTTTCGGTAACCATCAATGAAGGCATTGACATACGCCTTGAAACCTTCCGACGGCACTGTGGGGAACACGTAGTGTCCTGAATAGTAGAGGAACTCCGCCACATCCCAAGCCTTGTCACCTGACTTCTTTGCCTGCTCCAAGTCAAGAGGGTAGACCTCATCGTCTGTGCCGCACTGGAAGTTCTCTGGTTTGGAGTCACCCATAGCTACGCTTGACGAGTGAATCCTGGCCAAAGTTGACCCAACCTTGAGGGCCAGTTCCAAGTCGTGATCAGACAAGGACTTGCTTGATACTGCTCTCTTGACGAGCTCAACGAGCGACGAGCCTTCAATGTAGCGTTGAACCAGGACGCGGTTTGGCATGCTGACATGAAGTATCTCCGGAACTCGCACCCCATGTCTCGCCAACAAGCGGTTGATGGCGTACTCGTTCTCAAGTCGTGCTTTGCCTGAAACGGAGAACACCCGCGTGCCGAGGGAGACAAGATCAATAGCGAACCATTTGAAACTGTGCCACTCCGTGAACTTCTTTGCCACGAGGCGCTCGTTGCCTGCAGTAATGAGATACACTTCGTTCAGCACACTTCCAAGCGGAGAGACCGTGACGACGACCCCAGGTCTGAACTTGCCCGCAAACTCCTCAATAGAGAATCTTTCTGCGAGACTGATGGGACCTGTGGCCGTCTTCAGGGACAGATACTTCTTCGGGTCCTCGAGAGTTACCAAATGTTCATCGCTGAGAAGGGTTGTCTCAAGTGAGGACACAAGCTCCTTCGTCAGAACGTCCGGTGTCAAGTAAGAGGCCCTTCCGTGAGCCAGGTATGCTTGGAGCAGCCGTCTGCCTGCTTGCACAACGTTGATGACTTTGGTGGTCGGTTTTCCTCTCAGCGAGCGATCAACGAAGGCGTCTTCGAGCGCGTAGGTTGAATCCTCCTTACGAAGGACTCGAGCTCCTACGAGTCGATCGATCGCACTCTGATAGCCTGGTGCCATCTTGCTCAGATTGGACTCGCGAACAGAAGGATCCAATAGTAAGGCACAAGCTCTCGCAGCAGGCAGGAACACCCTTGCACGTTTCCTCAGCCTAGCCAACATCAGGTATTCTGGCTTGATTGAGAGTTCATGCGCCATCTCCCCATATTCAAGAACCAGTTCAGTCAATTCCTCGCGCAGTATCCGTTCTTTTGCGTCAACTTCAACCGACCAAAGCATATCTCCGCTCCGGAGCACACGATAGGGCGTCAGCAGGCGTTCCACAATGAACTCGCCCATCGCCCCTTTCCGAGCATCCAGATCAACAAGCGATCTGTCAGCAGCCAATGCAGTAACAGAGCGGCCATTCACTTTTCGAGTGTGATAACGCAAACCTTCCCCGTAGTCTTCTACGATGACAAGAAGACCGAAACCTTCAGGCCGAGCAGAATAGACGCTTTCTCCGCATTCGCAAGCAGCAAACACTCTGTCCTTGCCAGCGAGCTCCCAACAGAGCTCCTGCAATGAGCGGTTGATTGCATTGTCTTGCTTCTGCGACACAGTCCCGACCTTTCTCTTGCATCAGACGCGCAAGGCTCAGCGCAACCGAAGCAGACTCATACGAACCGCGCTACTAATGGCTAGCGGAGACTAACTCAACATTTAGGTCTGAGGGCTCATGTACGTATGCGGTGCAGTGGAGTAGCACGCCATGGATCGTAACGGACTCGGATGGAGAAGCCAACATGGCTGATCGGTTGTTTCTACACGAGCACTGGAAGGCGAAGCTGTCGATCCTTTCCATCCTGCTTCTCCTGTTGGCCTTCTCAAGCAGACCTGCGGCCACGACATTGGAGCAACTTCCCGTGGCAAAGATAGCGAGCGTAGAGTCGCCTCCGGAGATCACGCCCGGAGAGAAGTTCACCGTCGCGGTCACAGTCGACTACTCCGAGAGCTACTCGACTGACATAGCTATTCTAGATTCAGCGACCGGATATGTGCTTGACTCCAAGGGGTTGATCATACCTGCTGGAAGAAACGTTTTCAGTTTCTCCTTGACTGGGCCGGAACGCCCGGCCGTTTGGACGCTCTTGGCCTCTGTGCGAGTTTGGTGGCATAGCGGCTGGTATGCGAACCAGTATGGGGGAACATACGCCTTCAGCATCAGGATCATGGACCTACCTATCGCGATTCTCAATATCACATCGAATCTCGTTTCAGCTGTTGTGAGAATCGACGGCATCACTCACCCCATCTCTCCCAATGGCACGGAATTCCGAACCACGAGAGGAATTCACAGGATCGAAGTCGAGCCGCGTGTCATCCTTGGCACTGGAGCAAGAGCCGTGTTTGATCGCTGGAGTGATGGAATGCGCTCGTCGACCAGAGGAAGCTGATATGCTTGCCATCCAATAATGGGTGACGGACTAAGTGAACCTTAAGGTACTAGGTCAGGTCTCCATCTGTGGGACCACGTGCTATTCGAGGGTGGAAGCGGAAGAGGCGGAACACGCGGTGCTCAAGCTCTCATTCACCTATCCTAGTCAGGGAACGGGCTTCTGGCTTGGCTTGGTTCTTCTGCTTGTCATCACGCTCCCACTCTCATCCATGCCAGTGGTCTGTGCCGGGATGAAATCCCCCGTGGCCAGAATCGTGGATGTCCAATCGCCTAGCCACATTCGTCCCGGTGAGGACTTGTCAGTCACGGTTGCTGTCGAATACTCCGATGCCCACTCAACGGACATAGCGATCATAGATGCAGCAACAGGGTTTGTCCTCGCCTCAAAAGACCTGTTCACTCCGATGCCCGCTGGCACTACGGTGTTCACTTTCCATCTCTCAGGCCGAAACCAGCCGGGCGTCTGGGAACTCTTGACTACAGTCCGAACCTGGTGGCACAACGGCTGGTATTCCAATCAGAACGGCGGAACCTTCCGCTTCAATATCGAGGTAGTCAGGCCAACCACTGGCACTCTCAGTATCCACTCGAACCTCCCCTCGGCCGTCGTAACGGTCGACAACGATCTCTACAAGGTTCCTCAAGAGGGACTCTACCTTCAAACCGAGCGTGGCCTCCACACAATTGCCGCAAAGTCCCCATTGGTTCTTGACAATGGAACTCGAACAGTCTTTGACCATTGGAGTGACGGCGTGCACTCCTCGCAAAGGCAGATGTATGTGGCAGACCGACTAGACCTATCAGCAGCCTACGTGACCGAGTTCTACCTCCTTGTCCGATCCAATCTGGGCGAAACCCTAGGCTCCGGCTGGTACGTGGCAGGCACGAACGCAACCTTTGCAGTCCTGCGACTTGGCTCTACCACCCGGTCTCCGACTGATTCCGGAGTTGACTACGAGTTTAGTCACTGGTCTGGAGACTCGGAATCAACTTCCTCTGTTAGCTGGGTCATGATGGATAGGCCTAAGACAGTGTCCGCCAATTGGTCAGAGGATGCCTCTGCGAGATCTAAGTCCCAGATTGTCAGTATTTCACTAGTCTTTCTTCTCTGCTCTGGGATACTCGCTGCGATTGGAGTCATTCTACGGCGCCTGTCAGCCGTGAAGTCGCATGACGGATTCCCCAGATCCGGACGAGCGTTAAGGAAACTCATGCCTATGTTGGTTCTTCTCATGATGATTGTTGGCTCCTCGACAGTTCAGGATACTTATGCCTCAAATCCATTCCAACCGGAAAGCATCGCGATCGGAGACGCAGTTTGGTATCGCTGGAGTGTCGCCGCAAGCGACACATGCCTGCTATGGCTTGGTGGGGGAATCGCTGAGCACTCAAGCCTCACAGTGAACCCGTACGAGTATGAATCCTACAACACTGTCCATTTCATCCAAGACCTTGCAAACTACTACGATGTTCTTGCATTGAAGAAGGGCACAGTAAGCTCCGTGGACGCGACGCTGAATAGAACGATGTTTGTCGAACCCTACCCTGGCCGAACCAACTTCATAAAGAGCATACGTGCTTGGGCGAAGATTCAGGGCTACGCACACCTCTACATTGTGGGCTACTCGGTCGGGGCTCTCGCCGCTGCCAAGGAGCTCGTTCTTGCAAACCCAGAGGACTGGGCCAGCCCCGATGGGCTAGTACTGATCACTCCTCAGATTCCTCAAGATGTTTCTACCAAGGCCAGCAATCTACGAGCCAGTCTCCTTGTCTTGTATGGCGAGGGAATGCCAGGGGGGTTCATTTCGTCAGGCGAGCGTTTCTTTCAGAACGCCCCAGAGGACGGTTGGCGCGGAGCCTTCTGGTATCACAAAGAGTACCACGTAATCAGCGATGTTCAGCACGAGGTCTGGACAAACTGGGAATCGGGCGACTATGATGGTCGTGCGGCTCTCCTCACTACCAAGTTCATTGAAACTTCGAAGAGCCTGCAATTCGAGAATGAGAAAGAACACATCTCTAGGATCGCGACGAATCTCACGAACGATACAGAGTCCACAGGCCAAGTCGACATTCACATGCGCTACATAGTGTTCCCAGACAGAGTCAGAGCAGGACAGGCGTTCAAGACCACTACCAATTTGCAGTTCAAACTGTCCTCGAACTTCACAATTGCAGTAGTCGCGTTCGACATTGGAAAAGGTTCGATCGAATCAGTCTCGATCAAGCGGCTCTATGGAAATGGTGAAGCACAGTTCACGAACATTATGCTTGCCAACGGCACTTCGAGCAGACTACATTTCGCATTGATATCGCTGATACGTTTGGAGGACGGCTGGGTATTACTGAAGGATGGGGTAAAGAGATTCCTAACGGAGGTGACCGATTCGGTCACTCTGACCGTGGTCCTGGGATACCCGAGCAGAGAGGTTGAGCTTGACGGCAATCGCTACCTATCAGGCGCCGATGGCAGGTTCACGGCCAACGTGACTCGAGGCGAGCATACTATTTCGGTTCCTCCTGTCATAGAGTTGGGGAACACTTCCCGTGCTGTCTTCCTGCAATGGAACGAGACTATCTCCTCCCCTACTCTGACTCTAAGGTTGTCAGGTGATGCCTCTCTGCTTGCGATCTATCTGCGACAGTACTATCTCAGCGTCAGATCCCTGTTCGGCCACACTACGGGAACAGGATGGCATGATGAAAACGAGATCGTCACGTTCCAAGTAACACCGCCTGTGGTTCTCGACGAGAGAACACACTTCTTCGCGGGATGGTCGGGCGACTCAAGCGATCCCTCGCCCGCATCGCGCATCCACATGAACGGCCCAAAAAGCATCTCAGCCTTGTGGGAGGATGCAGAGTCCGGAGACCAGAACGACTCCGTCTTCCAACAGCAGATATTCCTGGCACTCACTTGTGCAATGCTGGTTGCATCGGTCGTTTTTGTAGGTGGATCGTTCCAACTCTACAGACGCCAGCCGCAGCGATGAAAAAGCATCCCGCGCAAGAGTCAGCAGAACGTGGTCCTTACCGCTTGGCTGCTTCCAGACCATGTAGGTAGTATATCGTGTAGATGCCCACGAACAGTAACGAAGCGAACAGCTTCGTGATGAAAACTAGGTTGACCGGATAGTACGAACTCTGGAAGGCGATGGTGTCGACCATCTCGTTGAACGATGTCGCGGGGTTAGCTCCAAGTAAGGACAGTCTGGCCGACCAAAGAGAGAAGTTCCAAGTCAGCTCATAGCCTGCGATCATGCACACCAGGAAGGCGATCACGCCGATCGCCTGCCTAGTCGAAGCTGAAGTCATGTTGAGCCTATCCCTGAGCGCGAGTAGCAACGTGGCCCACCACAAGAACAGCAGAATGGAGAAACCTGTGATAGGCTTGAACTGGATCGGAATGCTCACAGGAACGCCAGGAATCAGTCGCGCAGGAAGAGCGAAGAGTACTACTTCACTGGATACCCATCGCTGCCCGAAAGCCGTCTCCGGAGAAGACAGCCCGTAAGTGACGTATCCCCATATGATGAGCGCAGTGACCGCGAAGAGGGCCGACAGGGCTAGCCAACGTTTGCTTTGGTAAGTCTCAAAGTACTTCAAGGCGCAAACCCTTGCTTCTCGCTGTTCACGCGCGATCCGTTAATGAGGCTGACGGGGACTTGCGGTCTTCCTGAGATCGGCGACTTTCCGCTTTTTCGGCTGAGACGATTCTCACGCGAGATGACCAAGTAGAGGAATCCAAGCATCCAGGTCAGAAAGATGATTTCACCTATCGAGTCATGAAAAGTCTTCACGTCAAGACTAATGTACGTCACGTAGAGGATTATCAGGGTGATGCGCAAGACGTTTGCGAAGTATGTTCCCAGAGCCCCGATTGCTGCGTATGTGACTTTTCTTTGCATGGGCGCGTCCAGTTTGATCAGCAGAATGATGAGCACGATGCCGCACATAATCATGCTCACGACGCCAGATGATGGCCAGTATATCAGTATCCGGATGAACCCTTTGTATCCCCAAAGGCTCAACTGGTTTCCTCTTAGTAGGATGCTTGGAGGCGTAACAGAACCGGGACTTGCGATTCGAAAGCCCAGAACGACAAGTATTCCGACCACAACATTCCATATTAGGTATACCCAGCTCTGCATGAACGCTAGAGAGTCCTCCGGGTAGAATGCATCCATCAGGTCCAGCACGCCGGACCCGATCGCATATGTTGCAGGCGTGATCATCGATCGAATCGATCTCGGACCATAGAACACCGCAACAATACATAGACTGAATATCGCGTACACGAGGTAGTCCATCGCAAGGAGGAAGCTCAGAGGCGCTTCCTGAGAGACCCCGAATTGTGAGGTTATGATTACTCTCATGCTGTAGGTCCAAGCGTCGTTCATGACTCTCTCCCAGTAGTATGCAAAGAGGATCACAGTGACTGTTAGGGCGACAATGAGTCTCCACCTTCCTCGTCTGGCAGTAAGCCGTTGTCTTGAATCGTACCATTCCCAAGCCACGAGGAAGATAATGAATGCGAAACCGGCGCGCCCGATCTGTTCTCCCCAGAACCAGAAGACTGTGAAGGACGCGGAATCAATGATCACTAGGTAGACTACCGGAGCGATCAGGAAGTAGACCGGTACAGATTCGTACTTGATGAGTTCCGTTCTTGCCCGCATGAGGAGACCGGTGATTCGGACAGATAGATTTCCTTTCACTTGCTGATCACTCTTTGGCCCATAGCTTTTCGTCCGATCGCTCTCTAGAGGCGAATTCTACGATCACTCAGCTCGTCTCGCGTGAGCTCGATCGTCTGCTGCGTTGTGCGTGCCCGATCCACTCGCTGTAGGTAGTCAATCAAGAACAAAGCCATGGCGAAGATCAGAACCACAATCTTTGCTGCGTACACTATGTTGAGCGGGTAAGGGTTCCTCGGCCACGGATTGACGACTATGTCTGGGTTTGTGAAACCTTCGGCAGCCAACGAAGCGGACCAGAGGACGATATGATACATTACCTCGAAACCGCTGCCCATCGCAATGAGCCACGCAACAAGGTATACTGTTCTCAAGACACCCGCGCGCACTCCCATGAACCATGCTCGCACGTAGGGCGTGTACAATGCGAATCCGAAGCAAAGAAAGAATGAGTACTGGAAGAAAGTGATCGGTTTCATGTAGAAGCCCGGGAGCACCTGAACCTCCGTAAGGACCAGATTCTCCCCGACAATGTAAGGCGGAGTACTCGTCACCGTGGGCGCGAGAATGACCACCAAGGCGGCTAGACCGAAAATGAGCGAGAGAACAGGAAAGCCAAATCTCCTGACCAGTCTGAGAAGCGTTGACTCCGCTTTGCGATTATCTTTGCGAATCATTCTGCTCACTCCGAATACGGACACGCAAAGCGCAGAGATACTGGTCCTTCGTTTTATTCCTTCCGTGAAGCGCATAGTCGGACGATCAGGTTCAATGGTGAATCCGCCGAGCCGTTTGCTGAGAGAAAGGAGCCGGTGACGTTCACTGATCTGAAGTAGCCTGCGTAGGTGCCCGGGTCGAGCTTCGTAGCACCCAATATGAGAATGAAGGAGAAAGATCCCGGAAAAGCCCATTTGGCTTCTTCGTACTGCGCCTTGACGTTGATCTCCCTGTACGACCATTGGTTCAGAGGCGTCGGGATCACGATGATCCTATGCAGTCTGAACTCGTAAAGAGCTGGCTCACCGGGGGAGAAGATGAACCATATGATGTGAGTGCCGTCGTTGATCTCAATCCCGAAGGCATTCCTTGGGTTGTCGTTCACTGGGTCTCGATGATACGGGAAGGTTGGATAAGCCCAGACGCCTATGTTGTTCTGGAAGACTTTGGATGCAGCATTTCCTCTCAAGTCTTGTCTAACGTGAAGCATCGCCCAATCGAAGGTGTCGTTCAGGCCATCTTGATAGACGTGCATCCCAAGCGCGCTCTCTCCGTCGACAACGTCCTCAGCAAGCCATAGGCGATCCAGCGGCCCCTTCAGGAAGTCGGTCTCCCAGAGGTACGGTTTCGTCTCGTTGGTCCCAGGTACTAGGGTCCAGTACCTGAATGTGGTGTTGAGAAGCGGTGGCGCCTCGTAGCCATGACCGTAGTCCTGAACGTACGCGTTCAGTATCAGAGCTGCACAGATCAAAATCGACACAGGTGCGGCGATTCTTCGCAACCACTTTTGGTAGCTCATAGAAGCCCCGTCCTTTCCTTGTAGAGGTACACAGCTGACACGACAAGCATTGGTATCCAGAAGATGAAGTAGTTCTGTAATCCACGATAAGAGAACCACATTGTCAAGATAGGAACGACCCATATGGCATGTTTCAGTCTGTCAAAGTAGACTGCATAGTTGAACAGCAGAGCCGCAAACACCGTGACGAACGTGACTGAATAGAAGCTTGGCGGTAACGGGATGAAACCGGTTTCACTCATCATCGAGAGCCCCTGACTGAGAATCACAAGGTTCCCGAAAGTGGGGGCTATGACGCCTCTCCACCAGAGCGAGTAGTCCTGATAGATGAACCATAGATTCGGAATCAAGAAGAGGCCAGCGGCAGCTGTTGCAAAGATGAGTGTTCTTCTTATGCGCTCTCCCCTTGAAGACTCTGGGTGATCGTGAAATATCCAGATCAAGAGGAACGGGGCGAGAAGCCACGGTGTCTGCTTCATTGCGCACGTCAAGCCGTAACAGGCTCCTGCGAGCCACGGCTTCTTGAGAGAGAAGATCACGCAGATCATCGGAAACACCCACAGGAAGTCGGCGATCGAGCCTGAGCTAAAGTTGATGACCAAGTCCGAGCCTGCAAAGATGGGCAAGAGAACAATCGGTCTTATCTTGGCGGGAGCCCAACAGTAGATCGAGACCAACGTCGCAATCTCGAAAATGAGAATGACTACTCGCATATCCGCTATGCCGGCCACCACTGCCGGGACGAGGACTAGGAAACTCATAGCTGGGTAGTTCAGGATCGTCATTAGGGCACCTGACGGCATCAAGGTGATGAACTGTGGATCTACTGAGAAGACTCTCAGAGCGCCTTGGAGATCCTGTGCATAGGGGTTCACTCCTCTCGTGAACAAGATCGCGGCGTAATGTGTGAACGCGAGCGAGTCGCTTCGATACGCTCCGTTGAACTCAACTTGCGAGATGACATAGGCGCTTGTCAAGACGAGGGCGATCAATGTGGCGAACGGCAGGTGACGCAATCTCTTGAGCGTCTGCCTGCTAGACATCCCAATCGCCATGACTACGAAGGCAAGCAAGTACGTGATCAGGAGAATCAACACGACCTCCAAGTGCGTCTCGATCTTTCCTCTGATCCAGTTCTGGAGGCCCTCCGCGAGCGCGAATCCTCCGACGAATAGGAAAGAGATTCGCAGCATCAGCTCTTCCGTTGGATCATTGTAAAGCGTCATCATCTTTTGATCGACCTACAATCGTCCCCGCGATCAGACAGGTCAAAGTGGCGAAGGTCACGGTCCAGCTGATTCCGCTCACTGTCGGATCTGTCTGGTGTATGATGTTGATTGTCTTCATCCACTGCTCGGCTGTGAGCTGAATGTAACCTTCGCTGTTTCTCACAAGTCTAAGAGGTTTGCCGTCGGCAGACGCGACCCAAGTCGGAAACCACGCCTCACGGATCTGGATTTCCGCCTTGTCACCTGCACCCGTCAGCCCAAGATGAATGTGATCAGGGGACACGCGTTCTACAGTCACCTTGAACGCTCCCGGCGGAGATACTTCCACCAACTCGACATCGTGTGTTGTCTTGTAGATCGAGATCGAGGATGGGCTGTACGGGACCGAAAGAACCTCGGTGAAACTCGAATTGCCGAGAAGTGTATGTTTCTCTGCGTTGCTCAAATCCCCGATCATTATCCATTCGATTCCGAGCAAATCGCTACTGTTGATGAGGCTTCGCCAAGTCCGTATGCGGACATCTTGTGACGGGGCACTCTCAAGGTCGTTGATCCTGTAATCGTCTAGATCGTCCCCAATCAGGCGATTCAGAAGTTTCGACTGCGGATACCAGCCGTCAACTGTGGGTTTGTCGGCAATTCTCGGGAGCAGGTAGACCCAGAGTGGGCACTTGATGGCAAGTATTCGACCTTCTGACCTGTCGCCCTCGAAGTAGCGCAAGATCTCAGACGGCACATCTGCGTTCGCAGTTGAGTAAGGAAGATAGGGATTCACAGGTTCAGTGTTGGAATACCAGATTCTCAAGGCGGGACTGAGAAACACGGGTACCGCCACTAGCACGATAAGGAGGACTGCCCGGTACTTTCCCTTCATCGAGAAGGACCGCACAGCCCGCAGAAGCCCGACCCCTGCCAACAGGACCATCGGAATGGCGAAGTACAGCCAGAACCTGTACACATCCAAACTAATCCAGAGTTTCTTCATTGGATAGAACCAGAATATCGGAAGCGCATAGTAGCCAAGCCCAGCCCAGAAGAAGAGAACGAACCACAGGCACGCAAATCCGAACATTTCCGCCGATGCCATCAACCCGCCGCGGACGGACTGCCGCGAAGTCTCCACGAGGAATATGAGGAAAGAAACGATTATGACGACGATGCCAACAGGCATGAGCAGTGGGAGACCCGCAAGCTCGCTGAGCTGGTAGAATCCCATTCCGCCGAGAAGTAGCAAGATCAGATGGATCGGCTGCAGGCGGAACGCTCTCCTGTAGGTTCTTCGGATCAGTAATTGAAAACCAAGTACAGCGAGGATGAATTGTGCGATTCCGAGAACCGCGCTCGCGATGTCAACTCCAAAATACGTGAACCGCAAGAACGAAAAGGTCACGTTTCTGTTGAAGAAACCATTCGGTGGGAGTTGTGTGAGGGCTACGGAGTACGGAATGATCCAGATTGCGGAAAGACCGATGCCCCCAGCAATCGCGCCGAGGCCAACTCCCAGGTGATGAGCGGCACTGACGCGGTTTGGGAATGTTGCGATGATCAAGATGCATCCTATGAGCACAGCGATCAAACCGGAAAGGTGGTGCGTTAGCATGACCGCTGTGAGCGTTACGGAGGGGACAATGACCCATCTCGGGCTCTTCGAGTGCAAGACACGCCTTAACGAGATGAGAAATAGACAGACAAGAACTATGGATATGGTGGTTGGCAATCGGTCAAAGAAGACGTAATTCTCGACCACCTCAGGGACCGTACTGTACAAGAAGACCGCAACCGCACTTTCGAGCCCACTGAGACCGACATCCCTTGCCAGCCAGTACACGACAGGAACAGCAGCCACATAGAAGACCAGGTCGACCAGCTTGTATGCGAGAACAGGTCCCACGGCAACGCCGAGGAATCCGGTCAGAACGTAGCTGAGCGGCGGATACAATACAAGAAATGGAGTACCACCATACCAGTCTGGATTCCAAAACGGAATCGTCCCATATCGCATCAAGGAATCTGTGACAAACATCACCTTGGAGAGATGACTGGAAGAGTCGACCCCCATGGGAAGGCCTGCACCAAGCCTGGGGAGCGAGACAATCAATGAGAAGATGAAAGCAGCGGCAAGAATCAAGTTCTGGACCGGATCAAGCCGGATATTGCCGATGCTTGATTTGATTGCCTTGTTCGTGGTCACAGGCCATTCCATTCTTCATATTCTCCTTTCTTCTGCCTTCGAACAAGTGGATTGGCAACTACCAACACGATGGCGACTAGCCCAACGAGGAGGAGCACCACACTGCTGTCGAGCGTCTGTTTTGGAAAGAAGGCAGCGGCAGAGACCGATCGGCTCAGATACTGAGTGAAACTGTTACCTTGAACTGTGTCCTGCCAGACTGTGACGCCCGAAACCTTGTCAGCTATTTGGAATGTTGTTACTCCGGCGCCAGCGACCACGAGGTAGAAATATCTTTGCGGCGCTGACACGTTGATGTCGAGTATCAGGTCAACGTACATTCTCGTGTAGCTGAAGTCGTTGTCTCCCTTGTAGAAGCCAACAAAGTCACCCGTGCGAGCTACCGTCGTGTTGTAGATTACGTCAACGTAGGTGAGGGACTTTCCACGGTCTATGCGGTCGCCCGTGTCATTACCGAAGAACCAGCCGCATCCAAGTATGCGGCTGATCCTGATCCCGTTCGCATGAGTGTTGTTGAAATCATCAAACATGATACGCGCCCAATCTGAGGTCGAAGTCATGATCACTCGAAGCTCAGGGGTCTCCTTCCAACTTGTCTCTGCTCGTAGCGCCAAGTCGAAGGCACCTTGATTGCCAAGCCCTGCTGCGATACTGAAGACAACAAACAAAAGAATTGCTGCGCAGAGCATTCGCATGGATGCCACTACTTAGCCCTCATCTTAGCACCGAACGTGTTGTGCGATCATGAACACCTCAGAGTACGATAGATATGGGGCTCCCGCGCCGGTTTTCCTCTTGTCACTTGAAGACTTTGTCTTTTGAGAAGACTTCGATACCTCTCGGGCCGATGAGGTATGGTCTTAGTTGCGTGTCATGTGCGATTCCTCTCATCTTCTCCACTTGGATCGCTCTCACGACATTGCCTTCACGAATGCCCGTACGCAAGAGCACCACGCCTTGGGATAGGAACTCCTCAAGTTGGAACTCTCGACTCAGCATGGAGGTTCTCATCTCACTTGTCACGATGCATGTCGCACCGGTTGAAGAAAGAGCATCAAAAAGCATCAACATAGCACGCCTCCTCTTTACGGGTGATTGGTATCTGACCGACAGCGAGGTGATGGGGTCAACGGCGAGTCGTGTGACACCCTCTTCCTCAGCAAGACGTTTGACTGTCTCAACGAGCCCTCCTAGGGTGACTTCCGGCATGACCTCTTGCACGAGGAGATCGTGACTCCCACCAGACCTGATTTCGGAAGGTGTCTTCATCCGCCTGAATGGCGTTGCATCAACGAACAGTATCTTGCCCTCGG
>Ga0315280_10005461_pt1 | contig 18090 bp, 16 predicted proteins | sample YL17G06_40_MG_FD_203697 | JGI IMG/M metagenome (GOLD analysis project Ga0315280, IMG submission 203697) | Sediment microbial communities from Yellowstone Lake, YNP, Wyoming, USA - YL17G06_40 | ecosystem: Environmental > Aquatic > Freshwater > Lake > Sediment | place: USA: Wyoming | collected... | reverse complement strand
AAACTTAGAGAACAGAGAGTTCTTCGAGAATTCGAGATAAGAGAAAAGGGAAGGGAATTCTATCATCGACTATATGGCGTTGTTGCTGTTTTGAGCGACTACGTTACATCATTTCTTCAAGACTCAGACAATGCAATGGTTTTGACAGAAGACGGTTATGTTCTCAAACCCAAGCAAGAAATAATCAAGAAATACCAAGAATCCTATGAAAAATACTCAAAATTCTGGTTTGAATCACGGGAAAAAGGACTCGAAGTCTTCATTCCGAAAAGCATGGCTAAAGACCTTGCTGGATTCTGGGGATATGCTGGTTATTTCCATGATGCGACAGCATGGAATGAGCATCCAAGATTTCTGACCACTTTCAAGGAAATTTCTCAAACGATTTGCAATGATATAGATAGAACGTTGGGAATAACTGAGAAGAAATCGAGAATACCAAAATGGTTAAACCCTAAGAAATGGCGTATAATTAGAAGAAGTGAACAGCATGAGCGAAAACGAGAGCAATGAAAAGAAAGTAAGATTACAGAAAGTGGAGTCCTCAGATGTCAAACAGGCAATTCCATCGAATTTGAAAGAAGCACGAATAGATTCTTCGGATGTTCGAGCGGTTCAGAAAGGGATTGTGAGTGCGGCTAGTGTTGGTCAAGTTAGAACGGGAATTGACCAGATGGTAAGTGCGGCTAGTGTTCAACAAGTAAGAAGCCAAATCGAACAACCGAAACCTCAACAGAAGGAAAAGCCACAAAACCAGCAATAGAACTTTCTTCTATCAGTCCTTTCAAGTCGGTTTTGATTTTGCGGAAAAGTTATAGCTGAACCAAAGGAATCAACCATTTTGAAGAGTCAATGAATAATGGTTTGCTCAATGAAACAGAGAAGAGATGGGAAAATGATGTTCAAGAAAGACCTGATAGACTTGATACTAGCTGGAAAGAAAACTGTGACTTCAAGAGATAAGAAACTCTAGCACCTGTTTTTGGAACGATAGGTTTTTCTACAAAGTTCACCAACAGATTCTGATGTAGATGTCACAAATAACACTGAAACTCCTGAATCATCTCGAAAAGACTATTGCATATCTAGAACCTTCCATCAAAAAAAGAAATCTGAAAAAAACCGAGTTTGGTGTTCGAGAACTAGGAGATTTTTCAAGCTTTCTCAAGGAACTATTGCCTGAAGATTTTGTCAAGGATAACTTCGGTGACTTTAATCGTCATTTGCGTTTCATGGAGCACTTCTTGAAGAAGAGAGACTTTGAGTGGATACAGAGCAACTTTGATGATATCAAAGAAAGAGATTTTCCAAGTATCAAATCGAAGATATATTCTCTGGCTGAAGTTGAGAAGTCACCTAGGAGAAAATTGGCTCTTTCAAAAAAGGTCTTCATCGTTCATGGTAGAGACCACGAACCAATGAAGGAATTGAAAACGATGCTTTATGAATTCGGTCTCAATCCCATAGTTCTTCACGAAGAGGCGAGTGGGGGTTTGACACTTCCTGAAAAGCTTGAAAGGCATGCAAAAGACGTTGGATACGCATTTGCCATTTTGACTCCAGACGACATTGGTGGTGAAAAAGCCACTATCAGAAAGAGGCTTGGAGATGGACTACCTCTTCATCTTATAGAACCGAGTATCATTAACAGAATGCTTGACGGAATGCTGAACAACTTTGAGCCACGTGCAAGGCAGAATGTGATTTTCGAGATGGGCTATTTTTGGGGACTACTTGAACGCAAGAAAGTATGTTGTTTACTCAAGGGAGATGTTGAAAAACCTTCAGACATGGAAGGAATTGTTTACATATCTTTCAAAGACTCAGTATATGACGTTCAAGTCAAAATAATGAAGGAACTCAAAGAAGCTGGTTACGAGATAAAACTGTAGGAAACGCAAGGAATTGCACTTGAATGAAGAAATCTCTTCTCAACCTTGAAAGCATAAAAGATGAAGGATTGAATCTTGAAAGATTGAAGAAACACATCAGACAAGAACTCAAGAAACACGAAATAAGAATAGCACAAGAGCTTTCGGAAAATCTGTTGAAAGAAGTCTTCTTGAAAACGAAAGAAAGAATCAAAAACAAGACCAAATACGGAGTCGAGGAAATGCATTTCCCCAAAGATTATCTCTTCGCTTGGCTAGTCTGTGAAAAAGACTGGAGAAAATTCCTTACACACGTTTTTCTTTCTCAAGGTGAGAATGAGAGAGAAAGGACTGAACAATCATGGAAGGAAGAATATCCAGAAGAGAAACCTACATTGGAAGAAAAGATAAGAGGAGTGAAAAGCATCACAATACCCTTTTCCACTGATAAAAGTGATGTACCAAGTTTCTTTCTCATATGGTTAAGTTCTGAGAAAAGAACCTCTTTGGAACACGAACTTACTCATTATTTCGAGGTTAAATTGAATCTGTCTGTAGGTTCTCTCAAATCTATTTGGAATTGATATCTTCTTTGGCAGAACCTAGCTAATTCTATAGTTCTTTAATAAATGAAACAGACTCCATAGGACGTTGGGAACCAAGAATCATAGAGGTCAAGATTTTTCAAAATCTTTCTGAATCCCTCCCAGATACATGACTCTCTGCATCTTGTTGGTCTTAGGCATCTAGCATATTCTGTTTGATATGCTAAGATTCATCATAGTAATATCAAATTATCATTCTCTTAGCTCAAGCTCTCCATAGATCGAGACAGAAGAAAGGAGAATAAGGAGACCCTTAACCGTACATCCATTCTTAGAATAGTACGCTAGACCGTACTATAGAAACCGTCTGGAATCAGAGGGAACAGAAGTGAATCAGAGAGAATGAACCATACAGTATCACAGTGTATTTGTTCCTCTCTATATGGTAGATCAAGAGTAAGAGTAAGAGAACGATACTGTACTAAGTGCGTTAAATTTGTTCAATGCTGGATTAAACAAGAGTAAGAGAATGAAAGAAGCATAGTCTTTCCTAGGTCAATGATGGATTCAATTATATCATAGTTTTGATATAATCTAGACCAATAAAGAAGGGACTGCTGGTAAGAGTCCTTAGACACCTCTAAGGGTGTCTTCTAAAGAGAAGAGGAGAAAGGAAAATATCATAGTTCTGAGAGAACAGAACAAAGAAGAGGTGAGAAAGAAAATGGAGTTAAGTTCTATTATCGGTTAGCAGTCATCCAATTATACTCGTCAACGATTTTGGTAATTGTCTTGTTGTGATAGTGGGTTCTTAGTTCTCCCTCAATTGTATCTAATGTTTTCCCTGTCTCTCTTTCAAATTCACCAAGAGTTGCTAAAATTGTCTTTTGACTCTCTCTCAAGAACTCCAAGTACCCATTAGCTGAGTAGTCCACATGACGATTTATTTTATGATAGTCATTTACGATAGCGTTATCCCACATGACAAAAATCTCTGGATTAAGCAAATGCAGAATCTTGGATAATGTAGTTGGGCTTCCGAGATAGGGGATAAGGTCTAATTCTCTATATATTTTCTTAACAGCGTCAGAAACAGTTTTGTCATCGAATAATCTTGCAGTAAGAAATTTTTTACCTCTGAGTACTGCAAAATCGTTTTCCAATTTGCGCAATGTATCGCCTAATCTCTTCCAGTCAAGGTTTTTCCTTCCAACTACTCTATTCATCATGCCCCAACTGATAAGAAACAGTTTTATTACTCTCTGAACGTGTTGAACGTCATCTATTTTGTTTACGTCTTTCTGTACATCTCTGAGCCTTTCAACGGCTCCGAAATAGACTAATTCGGTTAACTCATAATCCTGTTCGAATTTGTTAGTAGTTTCGAGAAACTCTTTGTAATGCATGGTCTAATCCCATGCTCCGCTATTCTTCGTTAAGGCTTATAATTTTTGGTACTACAAAAGAAAGAGTGTGTCTAGCAAACCATATTATTCTGATCACTGCTGGAATGATTTGTTCTAGAGAAGAGTATGGAATCAGACAATGTTTTTAGAAAGAGAGGTTACTCCACTGGATCAAGTTCTTTGTTAAATAGGTTATATGGATTATATAATTCATCCCAGAAATGAACTAGGTTTTCAGGAGGTCAAGAGTACCTTTTTGGGAAAAGCAAAAAATCTCTGGAAAAAATTCTGATTAGGAAGTCTTAATTCTAGGAATAATTATTGATGAACCTAGAAGTTGGATGATAATGGATACTGTGAAGTTCCTATCTCTCTTTCTCTTGGCAAGTCTGCTACTGCTTCCAATTCTCCAATGTAGAGGACAAACATCAGGTTTAACGATAACAAGCAGACCGTATCAATGGACTGATGACATGAACAGACTTGGAATAACCACGCCAGAAAGAGGACTAGTTCTTGAGATCACCATCTGGAACAACAGTACTGAAAGTTATCCAAGATACTACTACCCATACAGAAGTGACAATGACTTGCAAATTACGATCAGGATTACAAGCAACGAATCACCATCGTCTAACCTCTTTGATCAAATAAGCATTGGTAATTTGTACTTACCATCTTATGGAAGTGACATCCGCTTCTTGAAAATAACTGATAACAGTGGCAATAACCTCTCAGCAGGAAGTTACTCAGCAACCTTAACTTATGGGGATGGAATGAAAATAGAACCATATCCTTTCGATTTTAAAGTAATGAGTGAACAGGAATTTCAACAAAAAATCGAGCAGAACAAAAGCGGTACAACATACAATTTCTATTTTCAGATTGCACTATTCGGGGGTAGTAGTTCCATAGTTCTTGTCTCTGTGGGAATTGGTATATATCTTTGGAGAAGAAGGGAACGTGATAAGAGTGGAGAAAAAGGAAAACCCAAAAGAAAGGGTCCAAGAAGTAAAAAATAGAGATCTTGAATCGTTGAAGATTCAAATCTATGCTGACAAACGCCACACTTTTCTCACACTTCAAGCTTCTCTGGTATTTGTTCTGCTTGGTCTCTTTGGGATTTTTCTCACATTATATTACCAAAGTCTAATGGAACTCAACTTCTACTTTGTCAATGTGTATAATGTTGGTATGGCAGTAAGCGCAATTCTGGCTGTTTGTGCCTTTGAATTTTTCATGAAGAGGTATAACAGAGACTTTGAAAGAATTTCTAGGATGATAGGAGTAGTCCAAAAAGGAGAACAACTGCCAGACTTGGATAAATTAGAGAAATGGGGAGACTGTTAGAAGATAGATGGTTGGGTTCGAATGAAGGAAGAAGAACCATTTATAATGTCTATTCATAGAGGTTTTGTAAAATGCCCCAATTGTGGAGTCGGGATTGGTTTTGGAGTAGACGTTATTGGGAAAGAGAAGATTACTTGCCCTAGTTGTAAATATGTTTTCAGTTATGATGACGGTTTTATAGAAAACATAGCAGATCTCATAGAAAGAAGCGGTTCTAATATATTGTTCTTCTTACCTATTTGTGCTGGCATCTGTGAAATTGATTCGGTTAGAGTCAAAATCGGTAAAATCAAAGAAGTACTCTTTAAGACTCATTTCTTCAAGGTTTATGATGTCCGTCTAAGCACGGCTGAGAAGCAAAAGCCTACTTTCATCAACAACAGGTTGATTCTGGATGATTCAATGTTTGTTCCCATCAGAGTAACAGAAAAAGGGTTCTATGTCTTTAGTTCCACACTAAATGAATCCGATTTGCTCACGGAGACTCAGCTCACATACTACGCAATAGGTAGAGATAGCAATGTGGAAGAAATTCCAATCTGGCATAAGTTTCTTCAAAACGTAATAGACCTTATTCGTAAGAAGGAGTATGGCATGGCAATTGTCCAAAGCATTGCTACATTTGACGCATTCTTCGATGATTTTCTGATAAAGCAATTAGAAGTTAGAAGAAACTATGATTTAGAAAAGATCAATAACATTCGGGAGAAAAAAAGTAGACGTGAAAAACTATTCTATTATCTTTATTACGTAACTGGAAAAACGTTTCAAGATAGTCCCTATAATAAAGAGTTAAAAGATATAGCAGATTTGAGAGATAAAATAGTGCATCCCAAAGAATACAAGTTCAATGAAGCAGACCTCACAGAAGAAAAAGCTCTGAAGTCTTTAGAAACCATAATAAAAAGCATAAAATGGGTCAATGACACGAAAAAATAGGAAGGTTATCCTTGCCTCATTCTGAATAGAAGTTACTTCTATCACTCTTTAAATCCCAGAATGACCACAATACTCTTGTCACCCTAAGAAAACAAGATTCAATCTGATCAAACCCCTAGGTTTTCAGCACGCACAGTAATGTGGTGAGTGCCTGTGCAGTTCTTTTGGTGGGGTTTGGCGTGCCGTTCTGCTGGTTTGCATGTTGGATTTTCAAGGTATTCTTAGATTTGGATGTTTGTTGGGTTGGAAAAAGGAGGATTGGGGCTTGGGTGTGTTGGCCGTTTGAGAGTTGTTTGTGCTGTCAGGCGTTTCCTGCGATGATTGTGGTGCAGTTGAAGTCGGTGAACCCGTTGACGTTGACTGATACTGATAGAACCAAGAGTGCGGGGACGCTGTTTCCTTGTGTGAGTATGGAGTCTTGTCGGTCCCAGGTCAGCGTGATGTAGGATGAAGCGGCTGATGGGTTCCATGATGTGACCGTCATGTTCAGCGTTAATGCTGCGTTGCCTGTGTTTTTGACGTAGATTGTTCTGTTGGCTGATGTGCCTGGCTTCAATGTTCCCCAGTTTAATGTGGAGAGAGTTTGTGTGCAGGCGCTGTCCTGATAGATGCCTACGTTTAACGCCTCTATTGTCCCGCTATTGGTGACTGTTCGGCTGGGCTGGATGACTGCGAGCGCGGTGGTCATCATCAGGATGGCGGCAACGGCGATCCCTGTTCCTGCGACGAATCTCTGCATAGTCATGTTTTTTCGCCGAGGCGTATCCAGAATCGTGAGTCATAATAAACGTTTCCGTATTCCTGTCGCACACGCATACACATGGGTAGAAACGGCCTACTTGGATTGGTGTTTACGAGGCTTTTTGTGAGTCGCAGGTCGAAGTCTGAAAGCTTCGGGCAATCACGTGTACTGCGTGTGGATTTTCGAGACGAAATGGGGTATTTTTCCAAAACCCGTCAGCGGGACGGAGTCTACAAGTTCAACCTTCAACCTCACGATCTTGGAGACGATCAGTCCCGCATGTTTGAGTACGAAAGCGGTGTGGGCTTCCGTGTACCCGGTTTTTTTGACTATTCTTATGACGATTTCATCGTGGGCTGGTTGTATGATCTGAAAGTCTTGCATCGCAGTTCGGATCTTCCGAGAACAGGAATCTTGTGAAGGTCTTCCAGTCTGTTGAGATCAGTAGGGCGAAAGCCGATTTTCCTGAAGGATTCGTGATAATACGGAACGTTCTCATAAGCGTGTTTTAAAAGAACCTTCAGCTTTTGCAGTTGTAGTTGCTGCAGTCCTTCTTTTTTCATCCTCTGGGTTCGCTCAAGAACCCTTCTACAGCCGTGAATCTGCTTACCAGTGAGTTGGTCATAGGTCAAAGACAGAAGGTGGATCAGACTTGTGTACAAAGTCCATTTTCATCTCTAAGAGTGGATTCGCTATAGCTTGTCTAGAGTCCAGTTTAGCGCGCGCGCTCATTGCTGCGCAAGGCATGCCAGCCCCTTATAAGGTGCAAGGTAACTTCTGCATCGTTGCACATTGATTCAGGGTGAAGCAGAACCATTCTCTTATGCTACATTCAGAGTTGGGCGGCCAGTATAATCAGATCGCAGATGTCGACTCTGTTGTCGTGATTTAAGTCAGCTGCTGCGTTCCAGTTTGGATCGATGGGGGTGGAACCATATGCGGCGGCTGCAAGCAATACGTCGCAGATATCGACAGAGCCATCTCCATTCAGGTCTCCAATCTTGATTTGTGACTGTGGCGCTTTTGAATTGTCTATTCTAACGGAGTCGCAGTAGACAGTTGTGTTGTTACAATTGTAGAGTTCAGCTAGCCCGAAGCGAACCTGGTCGATGCCCCCAAAGGCAGTTGTGTTTTGGTTTTGGATGGAACAGGTTAATGCTCCATCGACGTAAAGTTCACCATATCCATTTGTGGCGTCTTCGACCCAGTAAAGTTCAAGGCTGTACCATCTATTTAGTGAAGGAATCGAGTCTGAATAAACAATTGACCAACCAGTCGCATCCCGGATTATTAAGTCCCATTTGTCAACGCCTCCAGTGCGCCGCCAACCAGCATAGGCAACGCTATTGCCACCAGCTAAGAATCTAATGAGATAGAAGCGGTCGTCGTTCTCTGCGGTTCCTGACTGAGACACGTAGAAGTAGCCGCTTGCGTAAAGCCTAGAAGAAGTTGGGACAGACTCGTAAGAGTAGGCTCCTTCAAACCCGCTTGTGCCATTAGAAGAAAATTTGGCATTGTAGTTGCCTTGGTAAGGCAGAGTTCTTACGACCGTTGCGGTTTCGCCCGGGGTGACGTATGTCCCTGTCCAGGCGCTGAAGTCTCCTGATTCAAGACCGTCCGCAAATAGTGTTCCAACAACCTCGGATTCTTGCGCAAAAACGATTAAGAAAGGCAGAAGCTGAGGCATAAGAACCGATTCTATCTGGTCGTAGAGGGGAGCAGGCCAGTTTCCGGCTTCCAGAAGGTATGAAGTCGAGTTGCCTGAAACATATGCTTGATCAGTTACGCATCCACTAATACCCAACTGTCCGTATCCGAACACGCGAACACCACGGGACGCAGCCAGAGTTCTAATTTTGTTCGCGATTACGTCGTGATACTGAGACATACTGGCAGACATTTTCGCGTACCCTGATGGTTTGGCGAAAACCATGCCGCCGCCGTAATGGTAGTTCAGGTGGAATTGGGGCTTGTATTCCTGGAAGACATGAATCAGAGCTTGACTTTCAGGCTCACTGCCTGGACTCGGACCCTGATAATGCATATCGGTTACGTTGTTGCTGCTATCTCTTCCTCCCCAGCCGACAGGCATGTTCCTGTTCAGATCAACCCCGTAAGAGTTAGCGTATGCACCTTGAACGAAGCCATAAAGGTCCATGTTCTTCCTTGTAATTCCATAAGAATCGATATTTCCGATGACTATCAGTATCAGGTTGTTCTGCAAAATCCTGTCGGCTATCTCTGGTTCCCTTCGCTCCAAGAGCCATTCTGCCATGTAATAGCCCAGCTCTCCTCCTTGGATTTCGTCACCATGCGTCGCCACGGTAAACAAGACCTTCCCCCCATTCGGATTGCCAATCATAAACATTGGAATATCCCTACCCTGATAGGATTTGCCGATGCTCTCATAGGTCATTAGTGTAGGATATTGACTCATCAGGTTGAAAAAATCTTGCAGTAGAGTTGCCCTATCACGGTAGCCCGGGGTGATTGAGGAACCAGTTGGAAGAAAGGCAGTAACCAAGAAAAAACAAAACAGAATGGTCGCTAAGCGTTCGCTCAAATGTGTGATGAGTGGAAACGCTTTTTGAAATTTCATCTCAGTTCAACCCACAATTGAGAGGATGGAACGATAAAAATCTTGTTGGAAACTCATTTGGGAAGCACACACATTAAGAACATCGTTTATAAGGAAATTCGCTTTCTTGCCTTTGGCTGGGTCTGCTGGACCTTAGGATCAGTTCGCCATGATTATTTGGAATTGGACATTTGGCAAAAAAGGACCAACTATCTAGCTTTTGTGGTAAGCTTGGGTTTTCTTAAGACAAAATAGACCGTCGTTGCCGCTAAGAGTATTGTTGATGCTAGGAGAACATATGCGAAGTTTCTCGCAGCACCCAGTTCTCCAATCAAAGTGTCATAGTTGGTCGTCAACCCATGGTAGTTCGATTCCAGTGAGTCATAATCTGTTCTGAGAATGTTGTAATTGGAGCTTAATGAATTATAGCTTCCTTGAAGGTTGGTGTAGTTCGCCAGAAATAGGCTGTACAACGAGTGTAGGTTGTTGTAGTTTATCAACATTGAGTTGTAGTTGGCTGATAATGCGTTGTAATCGGCTAGCAAGGAATTGTAATTGGCCGACAAAGAGTTATAGTTTGACAGTAGATTGTTGTGCTCGTTCAAAAGTGCGGCGTGGTCAGCCAGTAAATTGCTGTAGTTGGCCAACAAAGAATTGTAACTGATTAGAAGATCACCGTAGTTGACTAGGAGGGCATAGTAGGTAGCATTTAATTCGACGTATTCTGCGCTTGGCACGAACTCGGTTATTTCAAAAGTGAAGTTGAAGCTTACCTGCCCGTAATTTAAAACCATAGAATCGACTCTGATTGTATGATTGCCCAAGTCTGAAAGTGGTAGTTCGGTGGGAACTTTAAGGTAATAATTGTATGAGCCATCGGCACTCTGATTGCCCGATTCGTTCAGTTCTATGATGACATCGTCCCAGAAGATGTCTGCCTTTTCGACGTTACCGATGCTGGCGTTCGTTGTTAGGAACCTTATCAGAATTTTTGTGTTAGCTGTTCCGCTTGTTGGGTGTATTGCTGCATCGATGGAATCGCCTTGTGCCATTACTGGTCTCATCGATACGCTTGCCAGGAGTACAAGCGTGAAGAAAGCTAATAGAGGCTTGTACAGTTTCCGCATCTGCTCTCACCTTTGCATGCCAACACACTCTGCAATTCCCCTCATAATTAAGGTTTGTATCCAATTGTATTTTCGGAAGCCAGTTTTGTCGAGCTTTCTGATTCCATTTTGAATGCAGCGCCAGAGGCGCATGCTAGAGTATGGCGCTAGTGTTCGCAGAAGAAAGTTTTGTTTCTAGTTAGTCTTCCATGTTCCGGTAAACTGACATGTATCGTGGTACAATCACTTTTTCCCAGTCGAATTCTCTCTGCACTTTTTCCATGGCATTTCTGCCTAGGGTGCGGGCAAGATTCTTGTCGGCCACCAACGTTTCAATACCATCAGCAAGTTCTGTTGCCTTCAGCGTCTCTAGAATGATGCTGCAAGATTGATCCACTATATCCATGTTGATGCTCTGTTTGTAGGTTATGGATGGGATCCCACTGGCCATAGCTTCCAGCAATGCTGTGGAGTGACCACTTAGTAAGTGATAGTTGACGAAGACATCTGAGGCCTTGTATAGAGCTCTCAAATCAGCCTGGGAAAGTTTCTCAGAGATCACCCTTACGAGATCTCGGATCCCCAACCTCTCACTAAGCCTTAGCATTGCCAGGCGATCATTTTCTATTCCAATCTTCACTATCAGCATTATGTCTGACCTTCGATGTTTCAGAATTCTAAACGCTTCGAGCAATATGTTGAGACCTTTTCCTTTTCCCATATGACCCAAGAATAGGACCTTGTGTGGCTTACCCAGCTTGAGCCTAGAATCAATACGTTCGATTTCTGCAGTGTTTGCTTGGGGTGAAAAGAAATTCGTGTCGACACCATGAGGGACAATAGTCACTCTGCCCGGGTCTAATTCGTAAAGTCGATTGGCTAAACCCATCATCGTTTTCGAAAATGTCGTGTAATGAATCGCTTTTTGATACGTGGTTTTTAGAAAAGACTGCAGAAGAGTAGCCTTAAGACGAGAATGTCCTTTGGCTAGCGCGTCTAATTGCGCAAAACCATGGATTGTGACCAGCCTCTTACACAACTTGCTCTGATTTACCGATTGGGTCAAAACATGAAACCCATAGGCTCCATGCATATGCAGTATGATTGGCCTGTCAAGAGTCCTGAGAAGTTTGTTCATTGCTTCCATAAGCCTGCAATAATGAAAAATCGATCCGAGATGCCCGTCAACCCTAGTCAAGACTGATTCTATCAGTCTGAGGTCGGTCACTGGAATTTCCGTAAGCGCATATGAGTCAGCAGCAGACCGCGGACTGGATTGTTTACTGAGACACGGGATCACATTCAATATGATGAAGCCTTTTTTCGCAAGACGTTTGGAGATTTCATGAACGTGTCTAGCAGGTCCGTCTAGTGGGTTATCAGTCGCACCTGGAACCATTAATATGCACTGCAAATAGAAACCCTCTCTTTTTTCTCATCACACACTTGCGACTTATTAAAGGTCATCATACGGTGCAATCCATTTTTCAGCTTCATAACTTTCCACTGAGTACTCAGTCAAATGCGCGCGTCTTTTGGGTCGATTTGCTCATGTGTGCGGCTTGTGTATCCATTTGGATCTGAATTCGTTGTTTCGCAGCCTGCACATTGAATTCTCTACTTACTGAGTACTTTCTGAGTGTTGTGAAGTATCATCGAGATGGATGACACTTTTGCTTAAATTTGGCGGTCAACTACTGTTGTGCCCGCGAATTTATCGAAATATCTAATAAATCTCTCGTCCCTGAGCTTAAGTCCAATCAGCAGATCGAAGGGTAGTATAGGAATGATCTTGCCAAAGTTCCTTATTGCAGCATGGTCGTATGAAGGCTTTTTGCCATCGACTCTTACAACGCTCAGCTTCATAATGCGCTTTCCCAGACTTTGCCCTCCAAATCCTTCCAGCAGCGTAGAATACACCCAAAAAACAATAAGGAAAAGAATAGCATCATTGATGCTCACACCAAGTCCACTTCCAGCAGTTATGGAGGAGAAAAGGCTCGTTGTGATTCCAGTTGTCACAAAAACAGCAAGGACTAGCCCGAAATCTATTACAAAGGCGATTGCGCGTTTTTTCAGGTTCGCAAGGTGGGAAATTGGAGTTCTCCGTACGGCATCAGTATCTTCGACCCAAGTTTCAAGACCTTTGATGAGGAATAACGCATGCTCGCCCATTTTGGTTAGTTTGTATTTGCCAGTCTCTGTTGGTTCTATGAAACCAGTCAGGTTTCTGATATGAAAGCTCAGTTTTCCTGTGTCCACGTTGATAGCGTTCATGATATCTGTGAAAGAGAGCGCACCTTTTTCACTAAGATTCGAAATAATTTCTCTTCTCAGAGGGTGAGAAAGTACAGATAATACTCTTGACACTTCGTCTTGATTGACAGCCATAGCTTAAACCAGGGATCCGTCTCTGAGAGGAACAACCATCGACAAAACCAAACGACTTCCTTGGAATTAATGGTTTCGCTTGCTTGAATGGAGTAGCTCAAGAACATGTCTTCCTCGAAAAAGAGATTTGAGAATCTCTCAGAACACGACTGTTCATTATCTCCCTATGTATGTGCTTGAAATTGCGCAGTCGTCGCCGTAGACTTGAGTCGGTGCGCAATTGTATATTTCTGATAGTCCAAATTTGACGCGGTTAACCTCTCCGTAATAGGCAGTGTTCTTGCTGGAGATTGAGCAAACCAATGTGCCGTCGACAAACAGTTCGCCCAGGCCATTCGAAGAGCCCTCTTTCCAGTGAAGCTCAACAGAATACCAACGATTAAGCGAAGGACTTGAAGTACTGGACACGCTTACATAACCTGACCCGTCTCTGACAAGCAAGTTCCACCTGACGACGCCCCCAACCATGCGCCAACCAGCATAAGCCACAGAGTTGCTACCAGCCTGCAAAATCGTGAAGTAAAAGCGGTTGTCATTGCTTGAAATTCCTGAGGCAGTCACATAGAAGTAGCCACGAGCGTAAAGATCGCTTGAAGACGCTACATTCTCATAACAGTAGGCCGATTCGAAACCTCTATTCCCATTTGACGTCAGCCTCGCGCCGTAGGTGCCACTACGTTTAACTGTGTTAACAATTGCTGCGGCTTCACCTGATGTTGTACCGATTCCAGTCCAAACTCCGAAGGTACCCGACTCAAAACCATCTTTGAAGCTAACAGACGAAGTTGGGTCTCCTGCTTGCAGCAGGATTACTGTGTATCCTTTGAGTGATATGGAAGCCGCTGAATCAATCGATCCAGTCTGCACCCGCGGAGACTGCCACGAGATTGTGTTGTCAATCTTGGAGAAGTTCAACGTACCCTGCAAGCCTTGGAATCTTACGTCGAGGAGTGTACTGGTTTTGCATATCAGAAGCAGGGTTACTTTCCCTCCGTGGATCCATCCAAGTGACCTAATATCAGAAGAGGAGCTTGTTACTTCTACGATTTGATCTCCAACAGCTAGATTGTTACCTAGCAATTGCTGGACATAATAGGGGTACCAGGGTTTGGCGTTGTCGGAATTTATCATTCCTAAACCATATCCTCCTGTCTGCTTTTTTTGTTCGAAGGATTGGCTGCTGGTTAAGCAGAAGTAAACATTGTCGCTCACTCCGTTCAAAACATCCATCCGTAATACAAGTGCAAGCCAAACGGCTCCTGCCATCTGTTGAACCCTAGGATCGGTGCCCGTCGCCCAGGCACCATTGAAGTTGCTCTCAGAATTTATTATGGGCAGTAGCTTTCCTCGGGCTTGATAGTATTTTTGCTGAACTTGCGTAATGCTGTAGCCGAACGGCCATTGTCCAAAGTGTTGGGACTCTGCCCTGTTGAACATGGTTGTATCGCTCGTATAGGGAGTTATCTTGTCCTCGTCATATTTGTGAAAGTTTAGTGAGTCGAGCTCTGCACCGCCGTGGGACAACCAATAGTCTAGGACCGGTTGACGGCATATGAAGTCGAAGCTAATCTTGAGATTGGAGCTTTCTTGTCTCATACTTTTGGCAACAGCGTTGAATAGCTGCAGGTAATTCCCAAGCTTTGTTAGATCTGGTGTCCATCCAAAGTAAGAGAAGGGTTCGTTTACGATTTCATAGTATTTCACAGGCAATCCAAGGGACTTAAAGTGTCTAACCCATTGAACCGCGTACGCGGCATAACTATCTGGATAGGGCAGGCCCGTTGTTGGATTAACCGCCATGCCAGGAGGGATCACTATGCCTCCTCCTCCCGATTTGATTCTTCCTATGGCCACAAGTGGTTCCGCACCCACCTCAAATATCCTCTGAACTAATGAATCCACGTTAGCCCAGTTGAAGGCTCCGGTTTTGGTCCCTTCGTTCCAGCTTGTGCAAGGTTCAACCACTGTGCTCAGAAAACGTACAAGTTTGAAGTTGCCATCTTTGGCCTCCTGTCTCACTGTGGGACTGTTAAGAAAGGTCCTCCAATCATCGTTCAGCTGGAACCCGAGGGAAAGCTTGTTAGAACCAACAACTTTGCTCCTATTCACGGTAATATCAACCAGAACTGCACCATATGCCGGGACAATGGAAAACACCAAAGTAGTTATCAAAGTAGCTATTACAAAGACCAAAACACCCATGTTCCTTTTTGATTGCACTCTCATCTTTCAAACCTCGGATGCCGCAACTCCTATCATGCCTTGGGCAATTGGAGCGACATCCTATTAGCATTTTCTGAGAAGTGCGCTTGACCAAGTAGTCAAGTCCAATTGACAAGACTCGTATGTGGTTTCAATAGGACGAAAAAACGCTCTACATTAACATCGCGCGTGCTATTTCAACCAATGATAGGGTGAGATTATAATTTCTTTCGTTTGCTGTTGCTTGTAGGGAGAACCCTTAATCTGTGAGTCTTGCAGCGGGCTAACACGACTGCCGTAATGCTGAGAATGGCGAAATAGGCCATTTCTAACTTCAGCGACAAGAATTCCGGTACAACGGTACTTTCAGTGGATTCTGCTGTCAGTTCGTAGCTGCTTACATATGGAGTTCTGTCCCAGCCTACCAAGATGTTGAAAGGTCTCTGGCTCCCAGGATCCAAGTTTCTTTCAATTGGGTCTAAATACGCTAAGGCTGCAGCTACAACTCGTCCTGTGTCGTTGTAGTATGTGGCAACGAGTTTGACGTTTAAAGCTGTCTTGCTTGCAAGGTTTCGTATTTCACCTGATATGTGCATGTTGCCGTCGTCATCAAGATATGAATTGTGTGCTGAAATTTCAAGACTTGCATCAAGAGGATCCCCCCTTGTGAAACTCGTTGAAATAGCGTAATGATCTACTCTTGCTGATAATGCTGCGTCAAGCAAGGCAACGTCGAAAGGAGACTTTCGCTGTGCCATCACAACATTCAACATGGTCAGATCGATTCTGTCAGTGATAAAAGCATTCTGGGAATCGTAGAATGTAACATTGACTATTACATATTTGGCGGCCTCGTCTCCAGTGTTAAGAATTTCCCCTACAACGTGATAGTTGCCTGAGGGGTCAACATACCCCGTGTCGGAAAGTAGCCGCATTTCTGCGGCAGCATTGACTGGCTCCATGTGGAACGGGAGCATAACTATAGCACTTGACAGCAGCAGTACTAAAGTTATCGTGTACACCCCTACTCGCATCATCATAGTTCCTCACAGAGTAGAGGTGTTGGCGTCTATATATCCGGGCCGATGTATGTTTGTGAGACAACGACATCGTCAGCATAGACTGTTGTTGCGGCGCAATTATAAACCTCAGCCAATCCAAGACGGATCAGATCAGCGTTTCCCAGCGCAGCAGTGTTCCTACCCGTCACCGAACACACCAACTGACCATCAACGTACAACTCGCCAACGCCGGCAGTTGAGTCTGCTTTCCAGTGAAGCTCAACACTATACCACTGATTAACATTCGGACTCACCGTAGAATAGGCAAACACGTAGCCAGTTCCATCACGCACAATAAGACTCCAACGCGACACACCACCAACCATTCGCCACCCCGCATAAGCCAAATCGTTGCTGCCAGACCGGAACCGGATAAAGTAGAAGCGGTTGTCGTTCTGCGCAATACCAGACTGAGACACGCGGAAGTAACCGCGCGCGTAAAGCTCAGACTGCGACGAAGCTAAGCTCTTGTAAGCGTAGGCGCCTTCAAAACCGCCACCACCATTTGAAGAAAACACCGCACCATAAGTACCCGCGCGAGGAAGAACACTGTTAACAACCGCCGTCTCACCCAAACTCATAAAGGTACTAGGCCACTTGCTGAAATCACCAGACTCAAAACCATCCACAAACAAAGTACCATTCGGTGGAATTGTTCTGTATACAGCTCTGAGTGTTCCATTGCCTGAAACGGTGGCCGTCGTTGAATTAGCGTTAGGGTTGGATATGAACACCTGACCTGTCGTCTCCCAATGGTCAAACACGTACCCCTCGTTTGCCAAGTACTCAACGGAATAGCCGCCCGTATTTTTAACAATCACCGAGCTAAGACTGTATAGCGTGCTATCGAAGGTGATAGAGCCAAGATTGGATGAACCAAGCGTGTTCTCCGTTGATTCTAGATTAATAGTAGCAAGCCCTGTCTTTGGGCCTGAAATAACCACATCGTCAGCATAGACTGTTGTTGCGGCGCAATTATAAACCTCAGCCAATCCAAGACGGATCAGATCAGCGTTTCCCAGCGCAGCAGTGTTCCTACCCGTCACCGAACACACCAACTGACCATCAACGTACAACTCGCCAACGCCGGCAGTTGAGTCTGCTTTCCAGTGAAGCTCAACACTATACCACTGATTAACATTCGGACTCACCGTAGAATAGGCAAACACGTAGCCAGTTCCATCACGCACAATAAGACTCCAACGCGACACACCACCAACCATTCGCCACCCCGCATAAGCCAAATCGTTGCTGCCAGACCGGAACCGGATAAAGTAGAAGCGGTTGTCGTTCTGCGCAATACCAGACTGAGACACGCGGAAGTAACCGCGCGCGTAAAGCTCAGACTGCGACGAAGCTAAGCTCTTGTAAGCGTAGGCGCCTTCAAAACCGCCACCACCATTTGAAGAAAACACCGCACCATAAGTACCCGCGCGAGGAAGAACACTGTTAACAACCGCCGTCTCACCCAAACTCATAAAGGTACTAGGCCACTTGCTGAAATCACCAGACTCAAAACCATCCACAAACAGCGTCTCATTAGGAACCTCAATAAAGACTGCTGTAAGATTGTAGTTTTGATTCATCGTTACATTGTACGGGTTAGCTGAACCAACATTCGTGCCGTTGAGCAGCCAATAACTCAGCTGCCAGTTAGAAGCAGGAGAAGCCTGAACATAAACCACCGTGCTACCATTATACATCTGAGTGCCCGTAGCGTTAGTAGTGCCTGAACCGTAAACCTCAACAAGCAACCCATACTGAGGAATCGGAATAAAGACTGCTGTAAGATTGTAGTTTTGATTCATCGTTACATTGTACGGGTTAGCTGAACCAACATTCGTGCCGTTGAGCAGCCAATAACTCAGCTGCCAGTTAGAAGCAGGAGAAGCCTGAACA